>Ga0137404_10000626_pt1 | contig 23145 bp, 17 predicted proteins | sample CZOMad2_1_16fung_FD_108285 | JGI IMG/M metagenome (GOLD analysis project Ga0137404, IMG submission 108285) | Vadose zone soil fungal communities from Angelo Coast Range Reserve, California, USA - CZOMad2_1_16fungal (Illumina Assembly) | ecosystem: Environmental > Terrestrial > Soil > Vadose... | reverse complement strand
GCGTCGGCTGTCTGGCCGGTTCGGGAATAAAATACCTGCACGTCGGCCGGGTCGGAAGTGGCCTCGATCTTTCTTCCTTTGCCATCAAAGACGACTACCACTCGCACACCGGTCCAATCCTGGTAATCGCGCAACCGCTTCATCAGCGCTTCGCGCGCCAACGAGGTCCGCCGCGCGTGGAGCTTGCGTAATTCAGGCCACGCAAAAATAACGCTGTGCCCGTCGACGATCAGATAACGGGCGCGCTGCGGCATTTCTGTGTTCCGTCCATGAAATCACCAAACCCTGGTCTTCAGCCAGCGATCCAATCAAATTCACTTTTCCGCAGCGGATTCCTTCTTTGGCCGCTGCTTGCCAGATGCCGGTTGCGCTGCGCTGGCTCGCAGCGCTGCCTTCTTGCGTTCTAGATACGCCTTACGCCGCTTGCGTTTGACTTGTACACGGTGCTGTTGTCCCACGGGCATGTCTTATCGTTTGAAACGATGAGAAACGCAATCTGATTGAACTCGATTATTTCGTACTGCCGCGTTCGAGCAAGAAATCGCGATTGCGTTTCTGCGCGATTCGTTTAAAAAAGGCACCACTCCATACACTCTCAATGACGGATCGGGAATCGGCGGCATCCTCCTCCACGCCGAAAAGCGTGGCGGGACTTGCCATTTTACTGCTCGTATTGGCAGCTTTTTTCGGGTTTTTAAACACGCAAAAGGTGAAAGCCCTTCGCGTAACGGTAGCGACCGCACAGGCTGCGCGCGATGCAGCCGAACGCCGCATACACGAGAAGCTGAATACCTCACCCGGTGGCGCCCTGGAAGAAAAGAACAAAGTCACAGAGGCAGAAAACAGAGCTGCAAAAGCCGAGGCAGAGCTCGCTCAAACACAGAAAGAGAAGGCCGATCTACAGACCAAATTTGACGAGAAACAGAAAGAGCCCGCCTCTTTGCAGAGGCGCGGGGAAGAAGAGGGAAAAAATCCGAATGCTTCGACGGCTGACACCCCCGACCCGACGGCGTCGGCTGGGGATTTACAGTCGCAACTAGCTGATCTCCGCAATCAACTGGATAGCGCGGAAAAGGAAAAAGCTTTCCTTTCCGAAAAACTTCAGGACATGCAGGAGCGCGCAGATCAGCCGAAGCAAGAAAAAAAACGACGGGAAGCTGTCCGCGAGACTGCCCCGCGCCGAACAGGTTTGCGTGGCACAGTCCTTGCCGTCAATCAGGCCTATAACTTCGTGGTATTGAATCTCGGTACTCGCCACGGAGTAGAGTCGAACACGGAGCTGCTCGTTCTGCGAGACGGGGCTTTGATTGGAAAAATTCGTATTTCTTCAGTTGAACCGGCGACCGCCATCGGCGATATCATTACCAACAGTTTGGCGCGCGGCGCTCAAATGCAACCTGGAGACAATGTCATTTATGCTGGCACAAGTCCGTAATCTTCGAACAATCGTCGTCCCTGTTCTGCTGTGTGCATTCGTGGTGGGCATGACCTCATGCGCAACGCAGAGGGAAACTGCCCTGGTCCAAGACCCTAACGACCGTCACGACTCACAGATCCCGTGGAACAAGCAGGAATCGTGGGAGACGCAAGGGCAGTTCGCGGGGATGACCGATAGACGGTAGTTGCGCTGACTTGCGCTTAATTGCGTTGCGGTGGAACGCGTTGTCCTCAACGCGTTGGCAAAGTAGTGCGACATTGCCATCGTATCGTCTCGCCTGAGGCGCGCCTATCTAGCTGGAATTCAAATCCAGGAACCGGCTGGGACGACTGCGTTTTTGGGTATCACCACAATGCCGTCGCGGATGAAGTAGTTGTCCGCATCCAAATTTGGCGGCTTGCCTTCCGGCGTAATCACAACCCCATCGGCAATGCGAGCGTTTTTATCGATGATGGCGCGATCGATCACGCAATTGCGTCCAATACCAATGGGCGGCTGTAGCGAATCAGTTTCTCCTAATTCGAAATAATCCGCACCCATGACAATGCTGTTCCGGATGGTGGCGCCGCTTTGAATGACGCTGCGTATTCCCACGACGCATCGTTCCAGGTGCGCGTCCGAGATGATGCATCCATCCGAAATAATCGCCTGCCGGAGGGTGGCGCCGTTGATCTTGCTTCCCGGCAAAAAACGTGGATGCGTGTAGATCGGGGACTCGGGCTCAAAAAAACTGTACTCGGGCACTACATCAGTGAGATCCAGATTCGCTTCGTAGAAAGCACGAATTGTCCCGATGTCTTCCCAATAACCCTTAAAGATAAACGCGCTGACGTGCCGGTCCTTGATCGATAACGGGATAATATGTTTTCCGAAATCGAACAGATCGTTCTGCAAAGATTGTATCAGCACGTCGCGATTGAAAACGTAAATTCCCATCGAGGCTTGGTACAATTCTTCATCTTGATCGGAACCGATGGTGCCAAGCAGCTCCCGGCTCATTTTCAGTTCCTGCAGGATTGCTTCATCGGTCGGTTTCTCGACGAAGCGCGTAATCCGGCGGTCAACGCCGCTCTGCATGATACCAAACGCAGAAACGTAACGGCGCGCGACGGGTTTGGTGGCCAACGTAATGTCTGCACCGATTTCGATGTGCTGCTGAAGAATTTCGCGAAAATCCATTCGATAGAGCTGGTCGCCGCTTAGAACCAGGTAATAATCAAACGGACGCTCAAGGAAATAGCGCATGTTTTGCCGTACAGCGTCAGCAGTTCCCTGATACCATTGCGAACCGGCCGGCGTTTGTTGAGCCGCAAGAATGTCCACAAAGCTGCGCGAGAAATTGTCGAACTTGTAACTGGCCTGAATATGCCGATGCAATGACATGGTGTTGAACTGAGTCAGCACATAGATCGAGCGCAGTCCGGAGTTCAGACAATTGCTGATCGGGATATCGACGATGCGATATTTCCCCCCGAGCGGCACAGCCGGTTTGGCGCGGTCTTTCGTTAATGGGAACAAACGAGTGCCGGCACCACCTCCCATGACGATGGCGAGCGTTTGCTGGGTCGTGTCTGGTGGCAATGCTCCGAAGGCCCGCGGATTTTTCGGAAGCGAATCGGTCTGCGGCTGGTGTTGCATTGGTAGCTAATCAATAACTCAGCGACCGCCGTTTTGCGGTAACTTTTTTGTTTCTGTATCGCATCGGCCCGGGTATCTCGCGACGTTCTCTCGCCACTTCCCGCCGCTCTAGATTCCTAATACCGCTACGGAGTCGGGCGTGGTGCCGGGGTGTAATGAGGCCGTGGTGTCGGATGAGATCTCGGCGCGACCACCGTTGCCGGGTCGTGATCCCAATCCCTTCAGCGCAGTGAATCTTGCGGCTGAGCACAGCCACCGCTACAGTCTGGAAAAAATGTGTGGGATTGTCGGATACGTTGGGCGCGCTGAAGCGGCGCCCATTTTACTGGATGGGCTGCGTCGTCTTGAATATCGAGGCTACGACTCAGCCGGTATCGCTATTGTAGACGGGGGCCGTCTGGAAACGCGCAAATGTGCAGGTCGGATCGCAGAGCTCGCACAACTAATGAGGAAGGAACCAGTCTCCGGCTCGCTTGGCGTCAGTCACACACGCTGGGCCACGCATGGCAAAGTCACCGACCAAAACGCGCACCCGCACTTCGATGCCAGCGGCAAACTGGCGCTCGTCCACAACGGCGTGATTGAAAATTATCAGACGCTTAAAGATGAGCTAATCCGCGGCGGCGACGCGAACTTTCGCTCCGAAACCGATACCGAAGTGCTCGCGCATTTGATTGGGAAACTCTACGACGAATCATGCGCCAACACTGTGGATGTCCCGGAAAAAAAGACGCGACTGCTTGCAGCTGTTCGCGCGGCGCTGCGCCAGGTGATCGGCACGTATGGTATCACTCTGGTCCATGCGGATATCCCTGATTTCATGATCGGCGCGCGACGCGGAAGCCCGCTCGTGCTCGGAGTAGGCAAAGGCGAAAACTTCCTGGCCAGTGATGTGAGCGCAATCGTCGCCTATACGCGCGACGCCGTTTATTTAAACGACTTCGATGTGGTCGCGGCGGGGCGAGACAAGTTCGAGATCACCTCGCTCGCAGGAGACAGCAGCGAGCATCCAGTCAGCAAAGTCGAATTCACCGCCGAAGATATCGGGAAAGGTGATTATCCGCATTACGTGCTCAAGGAAATTTTTGAGCAACCTGACACGGTGCGCGACGCAATGCGCGGCCGCCTCAACCCGGACGAATGCACCGCAAAACTGGGCGGCTTGAATATGACGCCTCCGGAGCTTCGCGACGTCGGCCGTATCGTCCTAACAGGATGTGGCACAGCTCTTCATGCCGGAAGGGTCGGCGAATATTTGATCGAGCGACTTGCCAACATCCCAACCGAAGTCGAATACGCGAGCGAGTTTCGCCATCGCAACAAGCCGATGACTCCTGAGACACTAGTTTTCGCCATCAGCCAGAGCGGCGAAACCGCGGACACCCTCGGCGCCCTACGTGAAAGCCGGCGCAAAGGTTTTCGCACCCTGGGAATTTGCAACAACGTCGCGAGCACAATCGCGCGTGAGAGCGATGGCGGAGTTTACATGCATGCTGGACCCGAAATTGGTGTGGCGGCGACGAAATCGTTTACTTCGCAACTTGCCATTCTGACACTCCTGGGACTGCTGTTTGGACGGATGCGAAATCTTTCCGCTACTGACGGAAGCCGCGTAATTGAAGCGCTCGAAGCGTTGCCAGGCCAGATTGAGGCGGTTTTGGGGCTGAGCGACCAGATCAAGGAAATTGCGAAAAAGTATGTCGATGTGAACGGCATGCTTTTCTTCGGCCGGCAATTCAACTTCCCGGTCGCGCTCGAAGCCGCTCTCAAAATGAAAGAGATCACCTACCTCTTTGCCGACGGGCATCCCAGCGCCGAACTCAAGCATGGCATTATCGCGCTGATCCGTCCCGACCTACCCTCGGTATTCGTTGCACCGGATGATTCCGTTTTCTCGAAAAACGTGAACAACATCGAACAGGTGAAAGCCCGCAAGGGACCTGTTATCGCCGTGACCAGCGGAAACGGTCCCAAGCACCTCAAACAGATCGCCAATGAAATCATCGTGCTGCCGGAAGCGCCCGAGTACGTAATGCCCATCCTGACCGTCGTCCCTCTTCAACTTCTCGCCTATCACCTCGCAGTCGAACTCGGCCGAGATGTCGATAAGCCACGGAACCTCGCCAAAAGCGTAACTGTGGAATGATCTTGTGCTGGTAGGCACAGCGCAGCACCCATATCGATTTCCTGCCACTGGAAATTTAGCGGTTTTGCGGTAAACTGCGCACCCAGGCATCCCTTCCTCCGGTGCAACACAACGAAGAGTACGTGCTCAAAGCCCTCGAGGAGGGCGGACTCATCACACGCCCGCAGATCGACGGCGCGCGATCACTTCTGAACGGCGAGCCGGGCGTAGTCGATGTCCTGATCAACGACGGAGTTGTCTCCGACGTGGACGTCTCGCGCACGCTCGCAGCGCAAGCGCACATGGATTGGATCGATATCTCCTCCATGGTGATTCCGCCACAAATCATCAATCAAATCCGGGGCGAAGATGCGCGCCGTTTCAAGGTGATCCCGGTCGCTTTCGGCGAGACCGGCCTGGTGGTGGCGGTTGGCAATCCACTCGACATCGACACGATCGATAGCCTCAGTTTTCTCCTGCAACGCGAGCTGGAACTGGTATGCACCAGTCCCCAGAAAATTCGTGACGCGCTGATCAAGTACTACGGGACTGCCGACGAAGCAGCCGATGTCTTGCAGAAAAAAATCGGCGAAGACATCGATCTTGGATTGGAAATTGGCGATGGCGTGGAAGGGACCGCAATCGATGAAGCCGATGCGCCAATTATCCGGCTGGTCTCCATGCTGCTGACCGAGGCACACCGCGCCGGCGCAAGCGACATTCATCTCGAACCACTGGACAAAAAATTTCGAGTCCGATTTCGGATCGACGGCGTTCTGCAGGAAATGCAAGCGCCACCGAAACGTTTGCAATCCGCAATCATCAGCCGACTCAAGATCATGACCGGTTCGATGAGCATCGCAGAAAAACGCCTGCCACAGGACGGTCGCATTCAGGTAAAAATCAAAAAGAAGCCAATCGATCTTCGCGTCTCGACGATTCCCAGCAATCACGGTGAGAGCGTGGTGATGCGTCTACTGGACAAATCCAGTCTAAAGCTCGGCTTGCCCGAGCTTGGATTTTTTTCCGACGATCAGGATACCTTCGAACGCCTGATCAAACTGCCGGACGGCATTTTACTCGTTACGGGCCCTACCGGGTCCGGAAAAACCACCACCCTGTACTCCTGTCTCAATTACATCAACAAACCAGACCGCAAGATCATCACAGTGGAAGAGCCGGTCGAGTATCAAATGACGGGCATCAATCAGGTCCAGGTGAATACCGAGGTTGGGATGACCTTTCCGGCAGCCTTGCGTTCCATTCTGCGCCAGGCGCCGAACATCATCATGATTGGCGAAATTCGAGATCTCGAGACAGCGGGCATTGCTACGAACGCAAGTCTCACCGGTCACCTTGTTTTCAGTACACTGCACACGAACGATGCGCCATCTGCGGTGGCGCGCCTAGTCGATCTCGGTGTTCAGCCGTTTCTCGTGGCTTCCTCCGTCCGAGCGATCGTGGCGCAAAGGCTTGTCCGCCGATTATGTGCAAACTGCAAACAACCCGCAGAGCTCAGTGAGACCGAATTGCGGGCATTACGAATCGAGCCCGGTCAGTTGTCCGAGGCTCAAGTCATGAAGCCGGTAGGATGCGACCGATGTCGTCAAATCGGCTACAAGGGTCGAATCGGCATCTTCGAGATTTTTGTGATCGACGACGATGTGCGCCACATGATCAACAAACGCAGCCCAACTTTGTTGCTGCGCCAACGAGCGCGCGAGCTCGGCATGCGCACACTCCGGGAGGACGGTATCCGCAAGGTGCTTGCAGGCCTCACCTCTGCGGAAGAAATAATCTCCATTACCGTGGGAGACGTGAGCTGATGAAGGAAAAGCAGCTTACCGAATTTTTTGTCGAGCACGGCGTGCTCCAAGCTTCGCAGGCAGAAGACGTCCTGGACGAGGTAGAACTGAATGGCAAGACGGTCCCGCAGGCGATGGTCGATGGCGGCTTCATCGACGAGCTTGGTTTTTATCAGACAATCGCAAATGGACTCGGCACCGACTTGATCGACCTGAACGAACGCGACATTCGGCCGGAGATTTTACGTTTGATTCCCAGTGGGCTGGCTCGGTTACACGGCGCTCTCCCGATTGAGATGAGCGGAACCACATTGCGCGTAGCACTTGTTGATCCATTCGATCTTCATGCCGCGGAAGATCTTCGCTTCGCGCTCGGGAAGGATATCCACGTCGTCGTTTCGCCCGCGGATCAGCTCGAAGACCTGATCAAGCAGCATTACGGCAGCGATACGACGAGCATGGAGGACGTTCTCAAGCAGCTCGGCGAAGCTGGCGAGGCGCTTCAATTGCGCGAAGGAGACGGCGAGGCGGCAGTGGAAGCCGAAGCAAACGCAACTCCCATCATTCGCTTTGTCGACCTGATTCTCTACCAGGCGATCCAGGATCGAGCGAGCGACATTCATTTCGAGCCATTCGAAAATGAATTCAAAATTCGTTATCGCGTCGATGGGGCGCTCTACGAAATGTCGCCGCCGCCGCGTCATCTTGCCCTCCCCGTGATCTCGCGAGTGAAAGTGATGGCTAACATGAACATCGCAGAAAGACGGTTGCCTCAGGACGGCCGCATTCAGAAACAGATCGCCGGACGCAACGTCGATCTTCGAGTTTCAACTTTGCCAACTCAATTCGGTGAAAGCCTCGTGCTGCGGGTTCTCGACCGCAGCATTGTAAATCTCGACCTCGAAATGCTCGGGATGCCTGATTACATTTACAACTTTCTGCTGGAGATGATCGAGCATCCAAATGGCATCTTCATAGCCACTGGACCGACCGGCTCGGGAAAGACAACGACGCTTTATTCCTGCCTGCGTAAAATCAATACGATCGATTCGAAACTCCTCACGGCGGAGGAGCCGGTCGAATACGACCTGGAAGGAATCGTGCAAGTGCCGGTGAACGAAGCCATCGGCCTGACTTTCGCGCGCGTTTTGCGTTCGTTTCTCCGCCAGGACCCGGATCGCATTATGGTAGGCGAAACACGCGACCTTGAGACCGCGCAGATTGCCATTCAGGCATCTCTAACCGGGCACCTTGTTTTCACTACACTTCATACAAACGACGCGCCCGGGGCCATCACCCGACTGATCGACATGGGTGTGGAGCCCTTTTTGATTTCCTCCACGCTCGAAGCAGTTCTCGGTCAGCGTTTATTGCGCAGCATCTGCCGCCACTGCCGTACCACTTATGAGCCAGGCATCCCCTTATTAACTGAGCTAGGGATCTCGCGGCAGGACATCGGCGAAAAACAATTCTTTTACGGTAAGGGCTGTAATGCCTGTAACAACACTGGCTACAAAGGACGAAAAGGAATCTACGAGCTTCTCAGAATCACTGATCCGATTCGTGAACTCATCAATGAGCGCGCACCAACCGTTACCTTGAAACAAAAAGCTGTGGAGCTTGGAATGATATCACTACGCCAGGACGGCTTGCGCAGCATCTTCGCCGGCGACACCACCGTCGAAGAAGTGCTGAGATACACCTAAGGAATGACGAAATCCGAATGTCGAATGACGAATGAGAAAGCTTCACGAAATCGAGAGCTCTTCTTTTCATCATTCGGCCATTTTGGCTTCGTTCGTTATTCGTCATTCGTGCTTCGTCATTTTGGATGTTCGTCAGGTCCCAATGCTCGACATAGCATCCTGAGCTAACTAAAATCGCCCATCATGCCACGTTTCAACTACGTAGCTCTGGACTCCCGTGGACAGGAAGCGACCGGGCTAGTTGAAGCCACATCAACCAATGATGCAATCGGCAGACTGCGCCAGGCTGGGTACTTCCCCACGAGCGTCTATGAGGAGGCTGTGGCCCGTTCTGACGACAAAGCCGCTCGGCGTCGCACGGCGAAGATGGTACGGGCGACGAAGCCACGTGCGAAAAGCGGCATTGTTCTTCTCCAGCGCACCAAAGTTAAGCCAAAGATCCTGATGATTTTCACACGTCAATTGGCGACGCTGATTGATTCCGGATTGCCATTGTTACGAAGCCTCACCGTTCTGGCGAAACAGGAACGCGACAAAGTATTGAAAAAGACCATTAACAAACTGGCTGACTCTGTTCAGAGCGGTAACACATTTTCCGACGCGCTGGCGCTACATCCGCGAATCTTTAACAATTTGTTCGTTAACATGGTCAGAGCCGGTGAGGTCGGCGGCGTGCTCGAGACGGTGCTCAACCGGCTCTCGGAATTTCAGGAGAAAGCCAACAAGATTAAGAACAAGGTCGTCTCGGCAATGGTCTACCCGATCATTGTGATGACGATGGCAGTGGGCATCATGGCTTTTCTCCTTGTCTTCATTGTGCCGAAATTCGAAGCGATCTTTCACGACATGCTTGGTGATAAACCGCTACCAGCCGTCACCACGTTTGTGATCGGAACCAGTAGCCTCGTAAAGGATCATGGTCTTGTTCTGCTCGGAGGGGTAATCGTCGCAGTGATGGCTTACAAATTTATTGGCCGCACGCGAGGCGGACGATTCGTGATTGACAGTTTCAAACTCCGCATGCCGCTCTTTGGTGATTTGAATCGTAAAACGGCAATCTCACGGTTTGCGCGCACACTTGGAACGCTGGTCACGAGCGGCGTGCCGATTCTGCAGGCATTGAATATCACCCGCGAAACCGCCGGCAACGCCGCCATTGCCGCTGCGATCTCACAGGTGCACGACAGCGTGAAGGAAGGCGAATCGATCGTTCAACCGTTGGAGACCAGTCGCGCGTTTCCGCCCATGGTGATCAGCATGATCGATGTCGGCGAAGAAACCGGTAAACTGCCAGATATGCTCTTGAAGATTGCCGATGTGTATGACGACGAAGTCGATAACTCAGTCGCAGCCCTTACCTCGATGCTTGAGCCAATCATGATCGTATTTCTGGCGCTGATTGTCGGCACGATCGTGCTCGCTCTCTTTACGCCGCTCATTAGCATCATCACCGGCTTGCAGCAGCAAACGTGATGCGCTTGCGGCGCGAATGAGGCAGAACCCCGTGATTCGTCATACAGTTAAACCGCTACATCGGATTTACGGTTCAACGACTCAACGATTCAACGACTTAACTCGGCGCAGCGATTCGTCATTTTCCGCTAAGCGCGCGTTCACGCTCATCGAACTAATCGTCGTCACCACCGTTATCATCATTCTGACTGGTTTGGTTCTAAGCACGATCGGCTACATTCAGAAGAAAGGTGCCCGCTCCCGCGCCGAAACCGAAATCGCCGCCATGTCCGCTGCCTGCGAAAATTACAAGGCGGACAATGGTGTTTACCCGAATAGTACCGATACAAATAACCTCGATCCGAGAACCAGCGGAAATCCCACCAGCCCTTCTTATGCTCAGGCTAGCCTTTGGCTGTATAAACAGTTAAGCGGCGACAGCAGCGCAAATCGTAGCCCGACTGGCAAGAGCTACATGGAATTTAAGCCAAAGATGCTTCTCCCATCAGGAGGTACGGGCACTGTTACGGCAATTGCTGATCCGTTCGGAAACAGCTATGGCTATTCGACTGCTCAATCTGCCAACCCAGGCGGCGCTCTCGGTTACAATCCAACGTTTGACCTTTGGAGCACGTCAGGCCTAACCGCCAACCCTCCCAGTCCGGACACGATCACGCCGCAATGGGTCAAAAACTGGTAGGCGACCGCATAGCTGACGTTGTAGGGCGTTTCGGTGAAACGCCGACTCGACGAGAGCGTCAGACACAGACGCCCTACAATTCTCTCACGAGCCAAGCTTGTGAATCCGCAATCGGCGATCTGCAATCTGCAATCTCGCATCACCCTTCGCTGGTGTGCACCACAACCTCTACACGCCGGTTCGGACTCTGCTCTTCGATTGACCCGTTCGGCGACGCTCGGAATTTCGCCGAACCGTAACCACGCGTTTCGATTTGCGCCGGATTGATACGCATTGCCTCTACCAAATAGCGCTTCACGCTGTCCGCACGGCGCTGACTTAGATCGAGATTGTATTCATATGTGCCGAATGAATCGGTGTAACCTTCAACCGAAAACGTCGCCTTCGGATTGCGCTGGATGAGAGTGCCCAGTTTTTGCAATTGAGTGATGGCGCTCGCTTGGAGCACGTCGCTGTCATATTGGAAGAGCTGATCATCCGGCAGTCGCAATTTGGTGCCGGATCCGAGCGGACCTTTTTGCGCAAGCAACTGATCCAAATCGCTAAAACCAGGGCTGCGCCCCTTATTTGGCCCAGCGCTGTCACCGGGCATCTTGCTGGTAAAGGTATTAGGACGCTTGATCGTGGTACTGGTAGCCAGCTCTGTTCCGCTGAGCGCAGGCTGTGGCCGACCTGACTGCGAATTATTGTTCAGCAGGGATTGTTCGTGCAGCGCATTAGGATCGCTGGCGAGACTTTGCGCAGTCGAACGCTCAATTTCGGTTAGCACTGAATTTACTTCTGGCTGGTCTACTTTGGGTTGATCAGGCAAAACGTCCCGCATGTCGTCCGGAAGCGCCGCGCTGGCTTGAACGTCCTGCAATAGCTTGTCGAACGATTTCTTTTCGTCCGGCAACTGCACATCAGTGTTGTCGGGGTTCGGTTTCGCGGCTGGATTTGTCTGATCGGCGCTGCTCTTGCCGAGGTCCGACGCGTTGATGCTCTTGACCTTAAACGTGGGTGTCTGCTCACTTTGAGCAACAAAGGTTTCCACCGATTGAAAACGCGTCCGGTAGAAGTAAGCGCAGAGCGCGAAATGTATCGCCAGCGAAACGACCAACCCAAACCAAAGCCAGCTGCGCTCTTTGCTGCCCGTGAGCAGTCCTTCGGTCTCTAACCGGTCAAAATCGTCGAAATCGGAAACGCTCATTGCCGTTGAAACATATCACATTTGAAGAGGCGGGCTACACCGTGATCTGAATGACAAAAGGCGAGATTTGCCGAGCTAAAAGTTACAAAGTTAAAAGATTACAAGGCTGATCATCTCTGAACGGCACCGCTTATGGGTTGTCGCTTTCTTGACCCTTTAAGTTTTCAACTGTTCCGCGTTTGGTCGATAAAGGCGCTTGCAGCGCGCCGGATTTCATCTGCCACGCGCGCCTCGGGCGAAACAAATTTCGGTGTGAACCATGGAAAGAGCCCGATCAAATCGTGCGTGACCAGAATTTGTCCGTCGCAATGCTTGCCGGATCCGATACCAATGGTCGGAATGCCGATTGCCTTGGTGATCTGCTTTGCAATTTCCGCGACCACAATCTCTAGCACGATAGAAAACGCACCGGCTTGTTCTACGGCACGTGCGTCTGCAACCAGCGCTTCCGCTTCAGACTGAGTACGACCCTTGATCCGGTAGCCGCCTTCCTCGCGTACACTTTGGGGTAGCATGCCGATGTGCCCCATGAACGGGATGCCTGCCTTGGTGATTGCTTCGATTTGCGCGACTTGGCTCAGACCGCCTTCGAGCTTCACTGCTTGCGCGCCAACATCGACAAACTTCCTGGCCGTCTCCACGGCTTGTTTGGGTGTGTCGTAAGTGTGGATCGGCATGTCCGCCACGAGTAACGCCCGTTTAACCCCGCGAGCCACCGCGCGGGTGTGATGCAGCATTTCCTCAATCGTTACACCGGTCGTATCCTGACACCCTAGCACTACCATGCCTAACGAGTCGCCTACCAGGATGATGTCGATGCCGCTTTCGTCGAGCAAACGCCCCGTCGGATAATCGTAAGCCGTTAACGCGGTGATCTTTTCGCCACGTTGCTTCATTTGCCGAAAATCTTTCATCGGATCTGGTCGGAAGATCAGCCGCTAATTTGAGAACGCAAGCAAAGCGGCGCTTACCAGTTGTCCATCAATCGAACACCTTCTTCAGGTCCCTCAAGTTTCGCGAGCAATTGTCGGACAGTTTTTTTCTGGTTAGGCAAAATCAGATCCGGGCGGATGTCGGTCAACGGCTGGAGGACAAATTTTCTCAGGTGCATCCGCGGGTGCGGCAATTGCAGTCGTTCGTTGTCGATCTGGCGATCGCCGCAGTACAGGAGGTCGACGTCTATTGTACGCGAGACGTTTTTCTGATGATCGCGCTTCCGGCCTAACGACTCCTCAATTCGAGCCACTTGTTCAAGCAGCTGCCCAGGATCGCCGTCATAGTCAAATTCGACCACTGCGTTTAAGAATTTTGACGCGTCCCGTTCGCAATCGACTGGTTCGGTCTCGTAAATCCCCGAAGAGAGGATGGGCGGGTGTACCTCATTAAGCTGGAGGATCTGTCGTCGCGCTGCCTGCAGATTCTCGAGCCGATCCCCGAGATTCGATCCGAGGGCGATGGCAGTTTTCATTCTATTGTAGCCGCGGGCGTTGACCGCGGCAGGGGCCGGCGACCGCGGCTACAGACTTATAGTCCGAGCACATCCTGCATGCTATACAGGCGGGGTGGCTTGCCGATAACCCATTTCGCCGCTCGCAAGGCGCCTCGCGCAAAAATTTCGCGGCTCGCCGCGCGATGCGTGAGTTCAAGACGCTCGCTCGGTCCGCTAAAAATGACCGTATGTTCACCAACGACATCACCTTCGCGAATCGATCGAATCGGAACTTCGCTCTGCATTTCCCGTGCGGCTTTCAAAACCTCAGCCAATGTTTTGGCTGTCCCGCTGGGCGCATCTTTTTTCATTTTGTGATGCGTTTCGATAATCTCGGCCTCAAAATCGTCGCCGAGCTGTTCGGCAGCTTTGCGCGTCAACCAGAAGAGTACATTGACTCCGATGCTGAAATTGGATGCAAAGACGATCGGCACCGATCGCGCAGTCTCTTCAATGATTCTGCGTTGCTCTTGAGAGTGACCGGTCGTTCCAATGACCAATGGCTTACTTTGTTCCAAGGCACCGCGACAGATTTCAGCGGTGGCGTCGGGTTGGCTAAAATCAATAGCCACATCGCAATTTTTCATCGGCGGTTCAATCGAATCGCCGAGATCGCAGCGCGCGGCGATGTCGATGCTCGGATCGCCATTCGCTAGAGCATTGATTGTTTTTCCCATGCGCCCAGCCGCGCCAATCAGCAACACGCGGATTCTAGAGTTCTTCATCTACGAAAGCCTTCACTCCGTAGGGTCAGGATTGAGATGAGGCAAATCCGAAAATCATTTGTCACGCTCGAAAGCCTCAAGGGTCCGACGCAGCTGCGCCTGATTTGCGTCGCTCATCTCGCATAACGGCAAACGCACTTCGCCGGACATCGCCCCACGCCAGCCAAGCGCTGTCTTTACCGGCACCGGATTCGGCTCAATGAACAGATCCTTGAAGAGCGGAAACATCTTACGGTGCAGATTCAAGGCTAACTTCGCATCGCCACATTCATAAGCCCGGACCAGCGCACAAACTTCACCTGGAAACAAATTCGAGGCGACACTAACGACCCCAACTGCGCCGACGGACATAAACGGCAATGTCAGCGAATCGTCACCACTTAAAATCGTAAACGATTCAGGCAAACGCGCGCGCAACTCACTGATACGCTCGACACTCCCACTGGCTTCCTTGATTGAAACAATATTCCTGCATTCCTTGGCCAGGCGCGTTACGGTATCGGGCGCAATATCCACGCCGCATCGGCCAGGGATGTTATAGAGCACGATTGGTAACGATGTGGCTGCGGCGATCGCTTTAAAATGATGAAACAAACCCTCCTGGCTCGGTTTGTTATAATATGGCGCGACGAGAAGCGCACCGTCAGCGCCGAGTTTCTCGGCCGCTTTCGTATCGGCTACCGCATGGTGCGTGGCGTTGGAACCAGTGCCGGCGAGAACCAGGCACCGTTTTTTCGCTGTTACGATCGACAGGCGAACGAGCTCCTGGCGTTCCTCGTGTGACAGTGTCGGTGATTCGCCGGTCGTGCCGACAGCAACTATTCCGCTGATCCCAGCAGCGATTTGGTTTTCGATCAGTTTCTCGAAAGCGGCAACGTCAATCTCGCCATTGCGAAATGGTGTGACTAAAGCCGTGAATGTACCGCGGAACATATCTGCGAATTGTAGAAGGGGCTTAGGCAATTGTCATGTCGAGCCCTTCGACTTCGCTCGGAATGACAAAGCCCCAGGTATTGCGGTCAAACCTCGATGGTTCCTTCAAACACGAACTCCGCCGGGCCGGTAAGCGTAACATTGCGAAACTGCCTATCGATCTTTTCAAATCCGACCCGCAATTCGTCCCCCCCGCGTGCAATTACGTCAATTGGACCGTTCACGTTTTCAGTGGCGGCAAAGATCAGCGCACTGGCGACCACGCCGGTGCCGCACGCCAGCGTTTCATCCTCTACGCCTCGTTCGTAAGTGCGGACAGCGATCTTATTGGCTCCGCGTCTCTCAATGAAGTTCACGTTTGCACCCTTTGGCGAAAACATTTCATGATGGCGAATGGCAGAGCCGTCCCGCGACACATCGACATCGCCGACTTGTGCGACTGGAACAACGACATGCGGCACGCCGCTATTTACGAAATGAACGATCTTTTTCTCAGCGCAAATTTGAAGAGGAACACTCAATCGCAAATCGGTCGGCTCGGTCATTTGCAGAGTGACGAGGTCTCCAGCCAACTCCGCCGAAATGACGCCAGCTGGAGTTTCAAAGGAAATTTTGCCACGGGCGCCTGCCATCTGGTTTGTGAAACGCGCGAAGCAGCGCGCGCCATTCCCGCACATTTCCGCTTCTCCTCCATCTGCATTAAAGTAACGCATTCGGAAATCGGCGTGGTCCGACGGGTTTTCCAACAACAAAACTCCGTCCGCTCCGATACCGCGGTGGCGATCACAAAGGTGCGCGATTTGAACACGAGTTAAGTGGATGTCCCCTGCCCTGTTATCGATCAGGATGAAGTCGTTTCCCGCGCCATCCATTTTTGTGAAACGGAGCATCCGGGCATTGTAGCCGCGGCTTTCGTTCCTGTCATGTCGAGCGAAGTCGAGACATCTCTGATGCATCAGACTAAAATTAGAGATTCCTCGACTTCGCTCGGGATGACAAAAGCTGGGTCGTTGCCAGATCGGCTTTTGATGATTACTTATTGCGCCGTGAAGGGACTGGCGACCTGGGTTTTTACTGCGGTTCTTGGACTCACTGCGGACGTGTCGTTCGCGGGCGATTACAACAGTCTGGTCCTTGAGCAGATCAAACAGATGCCTCAAGGCGGCCGTTATTCGGTTTCGCATGTCGCAAAAATCCGCCTCCAATCTTCGGCACACTTCGAGTCCGGCAAATTTTTCATTCTCCCTTCGCAGGCCTCGCCGAGTTTCTGCTCGGGGGCAACGTATCTGGTATTCATCAGGACGATCGAGACTTTGCGCGCGCGCGCTCAACTACAGCTCGATTATTCCACGTTAGAACGATTGATCATCCGCGATCAACATGACGGTGAAGGCATCTGGGGTCGCTGGAATGCAAATGGCCCCGGCACGGCGCGCCTTTTTCATGAGCTGCAGCTTGGACGAAACTTCGATAATTTCGACCAAGCGAAGCCCGGTGATTTCATGAAGATTTTCTGGTCTCGCCAGGTTGGCAGAAACGAGCACGGACATTCCACGATTTTCCTCGGCATAGAGAGTCACCCGGACGGCCAATACGTGCGTTACTGGTCGAGTAATGTTCCGTCTGGCTACGGTGAAAAGACTGTTCCGCGAAGCAAAATCGCATACGCAATTTTCTCGCGTCTTCAAACTCCTGCCAATCTCGCGCGGATCAACAGCGCCCCATTCGTAGATGCGTATTTGGCGTCGCTCCTTCGAACTCGCTCCAGCATTGCGGAAGCCGGCGCAAAGTGCGGGCTTTGAATTCGCCCCAACGAGTCCCACCTCAAAGGTGGATCGGCTTCTCTGAAGACGATGCTGAAATGGCGCTTGCCTTCACGCGGATCGCTCTTTAGAACGGAGCGATGCTAATCGAAACCTTAAAACGTCATTGGTGGGTTCCTGTGATCAGGGGTATCGCTGCAATTGTTTTTGGAATTATTGCGTTCGTATATCCTGGTTTAACTATCGCAATGTTGGTGCTGTTTTTTGGAGCGTGGGTGTTAATCGATGGGATATTTCGCATTATCGGCGCGTTTGGACATCGTGCTTCCGACCCGGACTGGGGCTGGCAGCTAGTCATCGGCATTGTCGGAATCATAGTCGGACTCCTTACATTCCATGCACCTCAGGTAACGGCATTGGCGCTGATCATTTATATCGCGGCCTGGGCGCTCATGATTGGCGCGTCTGAGATTGTGCTGGCAATAAAGATGCGCCGGGAAATCAAAGGCGAATGGTTTTTGATCCTTATGGGTCTGGCATCGATTATCTTTGCCATACTGCTTCTGTGGAATCCTATTGCTGGCGCTGCCGCAGTGATTTGGCTCATCGCATGGTACGCGGTCGTACTCGGCATTCTTGGCATTTTTTTTGGCTTCCGACTGCGCAGCCTGCGAACGTTGGCTCCCTCTTAAAAATACAGTACCAAGCCAAGCGTGCGGAGCTGGGCTTCCTTGGGCACCCTTTTAGGGATTAGGCATGCGCTTTTTTGCGCCGCGAGCCTTTTTTTGCGCGACAAAGCAGGGAGCCTGCGGGTTTGTTAAAGAAAATACGGCTTGGTGCGACTGATGGGGCGATTACTCTACGACGCTGGAATATGAGTCTCCCGATTTTACGCGTCGAATTCCTGAAGGCGGCAATCGCCGGCTTCTTAACCGCTTATGAAGAAAAAGACCTCTGCTCCCAGGATGCGTCCGGGAAACGGTTCGCATCTGGACGACGGCGACCAACTTGATAGCAAGCAGCTCCTTGCAGCCTTTACCGCGTTCAAGCGCGGAGATTTTTCCGCTCAACTGCCGGACGATTGGACAGGCGTAGCCGGCAAGGTTGCAGATACCTTCAACGACGTAATCCGGCTCAATCAGCGCCTGACACAGGAACTGACACGCATCGGCCGCGTAGTCGGAAAGGAAGGCAGGATCAGACAAAGAGCCTCCCTCGGAGAAGCGGCCGGCTCATGGGCTGACGCGATGAGATCGGTCAATAATTTGATCGAGGATTTGGTTCATCCCACGAGCGAAATGGCGCGCGTAATCGGGTCTGTCGCAAAGGGAGATCTGTCTCAAACGATAGCGACTGAAATTGAAGGTCAGGCCCTCGAGGGAGAGTTTCTGCGTACCGCAAAAATCGTAAATACAATGGTACGTCAGCTCAGTGGGTTTGCTTCCGAAGTCACACGTGTCGCACGAGAGGTGGGTACAGAAGGCAAGCTCGGCGGTCAGGCAAATGTGAAAGGCGTTGCGGGCACGTGGAAAGATCTGACTGACAATGTCAACCTGATGGCCGGCAACCTTACCGATCAGGTCCGTAATATCGCGACCGTGACAACGGCAGTGGCGACCGGCGACTTAACAAAAAAAATCACTGTCGATGTCAAAGGAGAGTTCCTTGAGCTGAAAGACACAATCAACGTTATGGTAGATCAGCTTCGCTCGTTTGCCTCGGAGGTAACGCGCGTGGCTCGCGAAGTGGGTTCTGAAGGAATTCTCGGTGGACAAGCTCGCGTCGAGGGCGTCTCGGGAACATGGAAGGACCTGACAGATTCCGTCAATTTTATGGCGCGCAATCTGACCGGCCAAGTGCGCAACATTGCCGCAGTCACGACGGCTGTCGCCAAAGGGGATCTATCGAAGAAGATCACCGTCGATGTGAAGGGTGAAATCCTTGAACTGAAAAATACCATTAACACGATGGTCGATCAGCTAAGCTCGTTTGCCTCGGAGGTGACGCGCGTGGCACGCGAGGTGGGCACGGAGGGGAAACTCGGCGGGCAAGCGGACGTGAGAGGTGTGGCGGGAACTTGGAAGGATCTAACTGAAAGCGTCAATTCCATGGCGAGTAACCTTACGGCACAAGTGCGCAACATTGCCGAAGTAACGACCGCGGTGGCCAACGGTGACTTGTCGAAAAAAATCACTGTGGACGTTCGGGGTGAGATCTTGGAGCTCAAATACACGATCAACAAAATGGTCGATCAGCTTCGTTCGTTTGCATCCGAAGTGACTCGCGTGGCCCGGGAGGTTGGCACCGATGGGAAGCTGGGTGGGCAGGCAGACGTGCGAGGAGTTGCTGGCACATGGCAAGACCTGACCAACAATGTGAATATGATGGCAGGAAATCTCACAGCTCAGGTTCGCAACATCGCCGAAGTGACGACGGCGGTGGCGCGCGGCGATCTGTCGAAAAAAGTTACGGTCGATGTGAAGGGCGAAATTCTTGAGCTGAAAAACACCGTGAACACGATGGTAGACCAGCTTAACTCATTTGCGTCGGAGGTAACGCGTGTCGCGCGCGAGGTAGGCACGGAAGGTGAGCTCGGTGGACAAGCTACGGTTCAAGGTGTTGCCGGCACCTGGAAGGATTTGACCGACAGTGTGAATTTCATGGCCCGCAATCTGACGAATCAGGTGCGTGGTATCGCGAAAATTGTCACCGCAGTCGCAAGGGGGGACTTGAACGAAAAGCTCCTTGTTGAAGCAAAGGGGGAAATCGGCGAGCTCACCGACACAATCAACAACATGATTGATACGCTCGCGACGTTTGCCGATCAGGTAACTACTGTCGCGCGCGAGGTCGGCGTCGAGGGGAAACTGGGCGGACAGGCTAGCGTACCTGGCGCGGCCGGAACATGGCGCGACCTGACCGATAATGTAAACCGCCTCGCAGCGAATCTGACGACGCAACTCAGAGCCATTGCCGACGTTGCTACCGCCGTCACGAAAGGTGATCTGACACGTTCTATTCAGGTGGAAGCGCAAGGCGAGGTTGCGGCCGTAAAGGACAACATCAACGAAATGATCGGCAATTTGAAGGACACCACATTGCGAAATCAAGAGCAGGACTGGCTTAAAACCAATCTCACCAAGTTTACGCGCATGCTTCAAGGCCAGCGGGATTTGTTGACCGTTGGTAAGCTGATCTTGTCGGAGCTCGCCCCGGTGGTTCCAGCTCAACAAGGAGTCTTCTACGTTATCGATAAGTCGGGGCCAGAACCAGAGCTTAAGCTCCTGGCGAGCTACGCTTGCCGCGAAGAAAGCGGGTTGAAGACTTCACTCAAGCTGGGCGAAAGCCTGGTTGGGCAAGCCGCGCTGGAAAAACAGCGTGTCCTGCTAAGCGACGCGCCCAGCGATTATGTGAAGGTAAGTTCCGCTTTGGGCGCCGCTCGCCCAATGAACATTGTGGTTCTGCCGATTTTGTTTGAAGGAGAGCTAAAGGCAGTCATGGAACTTTCATCGTTAGAGCGCTTCAATTCAACGCATCAGGCGTTTCTCGATCAGTTAACGGAAAGTATCGGAATCGTCCTACATACAATTGAAGCAAACACGCGGACCGAAAACCTCCTCAAGCAATCGCAGTCACTCGCCTCGGAGCTTCAGAATCGCCAGGAAGAGTTGCAAACAACCAACTTGGAATTGGCGGAAAAAGCGCGTTCCAATCTGGCGAAGGATCAATTTCTCGCAATGCTCAGCCACGAGTTGCGCACGCCCCTAACGCCGGTGCTGGCGTCCGCCCTCGCGCTCGAGAGCGAGCCGGCATTGCCGCAAGAGGTCCACGAATCGCTACACATGATCCGCCGCAACGTGGAATTGGAGGCCCGGCTGATCGATGATTTGCTCGACCTAACTCGGATCGATCGAGGGAAAGTACAGCTTAATTTTGAAGTCGTTGACGCTCATACTTTGTTGCAGAATGCGCTCGAGATTTGTCAGGCGGAAATTGATCGAAAGCATCTGAGGCGTTCCCTGGATCTCCGCGCAGGGAAAGTCCATTTGCGAGCAGATCCGGCGCGACTGCAGCAGATCTTTTGGAACCTGATCAATAACGCGGTGAAGTTCACACCGAACGATGGACAGATTTCCATTTCTACGAGCAACACTTCCAAGGGAGAACTGCTCGTTGAAATCGCCGACACCGGCTTGGGTATCGAGCCCGAATCATTGCCGAAAATTTTCGATGCCTTTGAACAAGGCGGCCGAACACAGCTGGGCGGACTGGGTCTTGGTTTGGCTATCAGCAAAGCGCTTGTGGAAGCCCACAAAGGAGTAATCAGTGCGCAAAGCGCTGGTCGAAACAAAGGCTCCACGTTTACGCTGGTTTTTCCAACCAGCGAAAAAGCTGCAGCTCAAATTACGCCAGCGATTTCGCCCATATTGCCGGAACATCAGGCCATGCGGATTCTGCTCGTCGAAGATCATGAGGATTCGAACCGATCGCTTACGAACTTGCTTCGACGGCGCGGGTATCACGTGCAGTCAGCTCTGAACCTTCAGTCTGCGCTCGAGCTAAGCGCAAAGGGGGACTTTGATGTGCTAATTAGCGATCTGGCTTTGCCCGATGGCAGTGGCATTGACTTGATGCAAACGCTGCAGGCCACGCGCCCGGTTCTCGGGATTGCGCTCACGGGTTTCGGAATGGAAGATGATATTCGCAAGTGTCGGGAGGCAGGATTCCAACACCATCTCGTCAAGCCAATCGATTTGAACAAGCTCGATTTACTTATTCAAGAAAGTGCAGCCGCGCCGGTAAGCGCATAAAATTCCATTCGCTGCTGAATCGTGTTGTAGACCCCTCTGATTATGACCCTACCTCCGGCCTGAGACCCCCCGTGCACCCGCTTTCCGTCTCCGAGGCACGAGTTACGCCGGCAAGTTCGAGGACTCGTGAGAACTCCTGGGCCTATGGAGTAAACGTATAGACTACAGTGTGCACCGCTCTTCTTGTGCCCTTGACCACACTGTGCGCGACATTCTTGGCTGTATTTCCACTGCTCTTCGCCACGTTTTTCGCTGTTCTCACAGGTCCGGCCTCAGCCGTGCCAATGGAAATAGCGATGGCGAGAATGATCGAAAACAACGCCTTCATAGTACTAAATTATTCGTTTTTGACGGCTCAAATGCGCCTACCCGACCGCTAGCGTGAATTGGCGGTGAAAAAATAAGCCCAGGGCGTGGAGGCCCCGAAAACTTTCGGGCTGGGCCCGCCAGGATTCGAACCTGGGACCAAGGGATTATGAGTCCCCTGCTCTAACCGCTGAGCTACAGGCCCATTTTCATAGGTAAATCAACACAACGAAAAAGAGTTTGTCTTCAATTTTCACGGTGATATTCTACGGTCAACCTTATGAAACTGCGCAAACCCACGAAAACATGGCAGAAAACCCGAAAGCCAAATCTTCTCCGTCATAAGTCCGGACGCTATTATGCCAGAGCCTTTGCTGGCGGCAAAGAAGTTTGGCAGTCGCTCAAAACGTCGCACTACAGCGTGGCGCAAGCCAAGCTCGCGGAATTTCTCAAAGAACATCGCGAGCGCGTGAGCGACGGCAACGGAGAAGTGTCGGCCAAAATGACTTTTGGAGAGGCGCTCAAAATCCATCAGCAAAATCAAGCCGATGACGTGGCGACCAAATCGATCAAATCGACAACGCTGCACTACTGGAATCAAATCTTTGTTGCCCTGCTAAAAAGCTGGCCAGGCTTGGCGGATCAGGAAATCCGGCGCATCACCAAAACGGATTGTAAGGAGTGGGCGCGTGCGTTTCGTAAGGTTGCATCGCCCACACGGTATAACAACACTCTTGCGGGATTGCGGCATGTCTTAGAGGTGGCGAAGGAGGCGGGGATTATATATCGCAACCCGGCAGAAAAACTGGAGCGCGTACCACCGCGCCCGAAGCAACTCACGCTGCCGAGCGGTGACCAGTTCTTGCAACTTGTCGATTTTGTAGAACATGCAGGCGCGTGGTGTTCACGAGATTGCGCGGATTTCCTGCGCGGATTGGCATTTAGCGGTTGCCGAAAGGGCGAAGCCTGTCAGATCACATGGCGTGATGTGGACTTTAACGCTGGAGAGATCGTTGTGCGCGGCGACCCCGAAACGGCCACAAAGAATTGGACAGTGCGTCGTGT
>Ga0137404_10000625_pt1 | contig 23147 bp, 16 predicted proteins | sample CZOMad2_1_16fung_FD_108285 | JGI IMG/M metagenome (GOLD analysis project Ga0137404, IMG submission 108285) | Vadose zone soil fungal communities from Angelo Coast Range Reserve, California, USA - CZOMad2_1_16fungal (Illumina Assembly) | ecosystem: Environmental > Terrestrial > Soil > Vadose... | reverse complement strand
TGCTGGGCGGTGGAATCATCAATGCCTGGGAGCGGGCGGGTGAAGCCCACGTCTCACGCAAAGCTCTAAAAGAATTTCCGGCGCAAATCGGTTCGTGGCGTCAGGTGGGCGATGACCTCCGCTTTGATGCAGAGACTGAAAAGGTCCTCCGCGCGGATGACTATCTCTCGCGGAATTTTGTCTCGAACGGCCGCACGGCTTCGTTTTATGTGGGCTATTACGCCACCCAGCGCGACGGCGCCACCTATCACAGTCCGCTGAATTGTCTGCCCGGATCTGGCTGGGTCATGAGCGACCCCGCTCGCATTACCATCACGCCCGCGAATGGCAGCGCGCCTTTCGAAGCCAACCGCTTCGTCATCGCCAACGGCCGCGACCGCGCGATGATGATTTACTGGTACCAGGGACGTGGCCGCATGGTGGCCAGCGAATACTGGGGAAAGATCTTTACCATAATCGATAGCGTCCGCCGGCGTCGCTCGGATGGAGCGATGGTCCGCGTGATGGTTCCGATGGGCAATTCACCTGAAGCAGCCCAGCAAACTGCGGTCGAAATGGCCGCTCAGGCCGCAACCGAACTCCCCGCTTTTGTTCCAAACTGACCTCACCCGCCGCTCTGACAAGGTTTTCCTGGGAAAACTCCAGGATTACCGCTTTCTTACTTATAGCTCGCTCGGTGCACCCCCCGGCCCCGACTGAAGTCGAAACAAGGTTTTTTGACACAACAAACTTCGCCCAAAGCGCCCCTTCAAGCAACTTTGCCCGTAGCTGAAGACACCGCCAACAGCGAAATAACCCGAGCGCAACGGACAATCAGTTGCTCGAAAGTCCGCCGCGCTCACGGAGACGCAATGAAAAATCACGAGTGCCGCCGCAACGCCTATACCCTTCCCCTGTTCATTATTCTGGTTGCCGCAGTCCTGTTGATAGCCGCGTGCACCACCCCCGAAAAAGCCAAAGCCCAATACGTCGCTCGCGGCCAAGCGCTACTGAAAGACAAAAAATTTCAGGAAGCCTCGCTCGAGTTTCGCAACGCTCTGCAAATCGATGACAAGCTCGCCGACGCGCATTGGGGGTTGGCGAATTCTTACGAAGGACTGCAGCGATATCAGGAAGCTTTCGAAGAGATGAAGCAGGTGGTCGCGCTGGACGCGAACAACCTCGACGTCCGCGTGCGCCTGGGAAATTATTACCTGATGGGCGGCAAGCAGGACCCGGCGGCGATTTCTGAAGCCGAGATGCTGGCGAAAGCCGTACTGCAAAAAGATCCCAACCACATCGAAGGTCACATCCTGATGGGCAGCGTGTTGTTTGCCCAGGACCACAAGACCGAAGCCTTCGCCGAACTCAATCGCGCCATCGAACTCGATCCCAAGCGAGTTGAATCTTATCTGAGTCTGGCGCGCTTTCATTCGCTGACGAATGATTTGAGCACTGCCGAATCGATCTACCAACGCGCGATTGCAGTCAACGGCTCCTCGGCGCTGGCGCACTACGAATACGGAAAGTTCCTCGTCCAAATTAAGCGTCTGGACAATGCCGAAACTGAGTTTCAGACCGCAGTGCAGGCCGATGGCAAGAATCGCGAAGCGCGGTTCATTCTGGCCAGCTTCTATCTCGTCAACCGCCGCTGGGACAAGGCGGAAGACGCCTATAAAGCCCTCGCTGAACTCGACAAAGACAAGCCCGAAGGCCGTGCGGTCCTGGCGGATTTCTATTCAGCCACCGGCCGGATGGACGAGGCCCTGGCGATCTACAAAGAAGTTGTGGCCAAGTCGCCCGACTACACACAGGCGCACTACCGGCTCGCCGAAATCATGTTGATGCGCGGCGAGGTGGACGGCGCCAAAAACGAAATCGCGAACATCCTGAAGAACGATGCAAAGGATCGTCAGGCGATGATCCTGCGCGCGCGCATTGAAATGGAAAGCGGCGAACCGGCCGATCTGAAAATCGCCATCGAAGATCTGAAGGAAGTGCTCAAGCAGGAACCAAATTCACGGGTGGGTTTGTTCTTTATGGCTGAAGCAAACTTCCATTTGGGCCAGGTCGATCAGGCGCGCTCGTTTGCCGGCGATCTCGAACGCAACTATCCCGGCTATCTGCCGGGGAAATTGCTGCAAGTGCAAATCAGTCTGGCGACCGGCGATGCGAAGTCAGCCTTGCAGGGAGCCAATCAACTGCAGGAGCGACTCGCGAAAGCTTCGCCGGATAAAGATACATCGCCACAAATGCTGGCTGACCTGCGCGCCAACGCGCTGGTAGCCCACGGTTGCGCGGCGCTGCAGTTGCGCGACACTAAGACAGCTCGTCAGGATTTTCTGGCAGCGCGCGAGGCGGCCCCGCGCAGCACTGATATTTACGTCAATCTCGCCTCGGTAGCGCTGACGGACAAGAAACCGGACGAAGCAATCAGCTTCTACAACAGCGCTCTCGCGATCGACGCAGCTAATTTTAATTCGCTGCGCGGCTTGATCAGTATCTATGCAGCGCAGAACAAGATTGATCAAGCGCAGGCGCGCATCGATCAATCTCTCGCCGGCCAGCCAAACAACGCTGCTCTGCACTTTCTGAAAGGCCAGGTTTACGGCTTTGAGCAAAACGCGGCCGGCGCCGAAGCTGAATTCCGCCGGGCGTTGGACATCGACGGCAACTACCTGGCGGCCTATTCGGCGCTGGGCGCGCTGTTCGTGAACACAAATCAGCAGGACCGCGCGATTGCCGAATACCAGAAGATAGTTGAGCGTCGTCCTGAGAACGCGGCGGCCTACACATTGATCGGCATGCTCGAAATGAATCGGGGAAATTTTGATTCCGCGGCCGACTATTACCGCAAAGCCCTGGCGAAAGACGAAAACGCCTTTTTCGCCGCCAACAATCTGGCGTGGATCTACGCCGTCTATGGCAAGGGCAACCTCGATGAGGCTGTCAGGTTGGCCCAGGGCGCAGTGCAAGCCAGCCCCGAAGTACCCAGCTTTGTCGATACGCTGGGTTGGATCTACTACAAAAAAGGTTTGTATGGCGCGGCTGCTGAGCAACTGAAAAAAGCTGTTTCGGTTGACGAAGCCGCAGCACGCCAAACGAACAGCGTGCCTTCGCCGACATATCGCTTTCATCTCGGCGCGGCTTTGGCCGCCAAGGGCGACAAAGCCGGCGCGCGGCGTGAGATCGAAACTGCTTTGCGGCTGGGCGAGAAGGCGAGTTTTCCCGAAGCCGACGAGGCCAGGAAAGCTTTGGCCACGTTGTATTGAACCTTCGGTTTAGCGGCGGGCTACCGCCGAGTCGGGCAGTAGCCCGACTCTAAACAACAAGGAGCACCACCAATGAGTGTTGAATTTCGACCGCGCAAACTGGGCGAATACGCGAACATCGCGCTCAAGCGCAAATGGCTCATCCTGCTGCCGACCGTGGCAATTGGCCTGTCGATCGCTTACGCGGTCTATCGCCTGCCTGATGTCTATGAATCGGTGACGCTGATCGTCGTCAAGCCATCGACGCTGCCCAACACGGTCGTGCCGACCGTGGCCGAAGAAACACTGACGCGTGAGTTGACCAGCATTTCTCAGGTCGTCACCAGCCGCAGCTCGCTGCAACCACTGATGGAAAAGTACGACCTCTTCAAGGAAGAGCGTCTGCGCGGCGAGCCGATGGAACTGCTCATCGATCAGATGCGCAAGCAGATCAAGGTCGAGGTGAATACCACCCGCAACGAAATCACCAACGGATTCAACATCACCTATCGCGGGCGCGATCCGAAATCGACCCAGGTTGTCGCCGGCGAACTCGCCAGCAAATACATCGACGAGCAAACGAAGGCGACCGTCAACGGCGGCGCTTCGGCGAAACAGTTCATTGAAGAGCAGGTGCGCACGGCCAAAGAAGAACTCGACACCATCGACAACCAACGGCTCACCTATTTACAGCAGAACATGAACAATCTGCCTTCGCAGTCGCAGGCCCTGGTTGGCCGTCTGACCGGACTGCACGAAGAACAGAAAGCTCTGATCGCCGAACAGGGCCGCTCGCGCGATCTGGGCGCTGCCTACCGCAGCCAGCTTGCCGACATCACGAAGAGTTACGACCAGGAAATCGCGATGGCCGCTGAGAATACAACCGATCCCAAGACCACCCTGGCGTGGGCGAACCTGGCCAGCCGGCGGTCGGAACTCGACGCTGAACTGCAGAACCTGATCACGATGTACAAGGAAAAGCATCCCGATGTGTTAGCGAAAAGATCGCAGATCGAGTCAGTCAAGCGCGACCAGGACCAGATGATTACCGATTGGAAAGCGCGGATCGAAGAGCGCCGGCAGAAGCTGGTCCAATTGAGCGACCCGCGCATCCTGTCGCTGAAAACCCAAATCACGATGACCGACAGCGACATGGATCGTTCGCAAAAACTGTTGAACGAAACCAACGCGCAGATTGCCGATCTCAGTGGCCGGATCAATGCCATTCCCATGGCCGAGGTCGGCATTGAAGCTATCGATCGCGAATACCAGACAAAGAAACTTAACTACGACAATCTGCTCCTGCAGCAACAGAAGATCGATGTCGGGGCCGACGCCAACAAAAGCTTTAATAACGGCGGCATTCAGGTCGTCGACCCGGCGAACTTGCCCGAACGCCCGGTCGCCCCCAAACGCTTTGTTCTGACCGCCGCCGGATTTGGTATCGGTCTGGCGTTGGGTTTACTGCTCGCAGTCTCTGCCGAACTGCGACGGCTATTCACAATTCAGACTACTGAGGACGCGAAGCACTACACCGGCCTGACCGTGCTGGCTTCGATCCCCGAACTAATGACCCCAGCCGAAGCGCGCGCCATTCCCCGTCGTCATGCATTCGTGATGGTGGCCGGAGTTGCGGCAGCTTTTGTCGCCGTGCCCGCGCTCGCATTCGCGCTCCGGGCAACACATGTACTGGAGAAGTTCTTGCTGTAGCGCAAATTGTTAATTTGCGAACGCTGCGCAAGTTAACAGCTTGCGCTACTCGCCCCGGAGGAAAGTATGTACGCAGAATTTTACGGACTGAAAGATTTACCATTCGCGCTGACACCCGATCCGCGCTACATCTATTTCACCCCGTCGCATACCGAAGTGATGGCCAATCTTCACTACGGCATTGAAAGCGGCAAGGGTTTGATCGTGGTTACCGGCGAAGTCGGCACCGGAAAAACCACGATGCTGCGCTGGGTGATGCAGCGTCTGGATCGGACAGTGCTGGTTGCTTACATCTTCAATCCGCGCCTGTCGGTGCCTGAGTTCTACCAGCACCTGGCCGCGCTTTTCGATATTCAGAACTGGGAAAGCAAGTCCGATCTTCTGATCGAACTGGGCAAGGTGCTCGAGTCGCGTCACAGCCGCGGACTGCGCACGGTGCTGATCGTCGACGAAGCGCACGGGCTTTCAACCAGCGTGCTGGAAGAGGTGCGGCTGCTCTGCAATTTCGAATCCGACACGGCCAAGCAACTACAAATCGTGCTGACGGGACAGCCGGAACTGCGCACAGTCCTGAACAATCCTGACCTGCGCCAGCTCAAGCAACGCGTGTCCCTGCGCTGCGATGTTAAGGCCCTGCCCAACGTCGAAGAGACCGCCCAATACATCAACACCCGGCTCAAGGTTGCCGGCGCCCAACGCACCGACATTTTTTCGCCGGGCGCGGTCGACTATATCTTCCGCTGCTCGGAAGGCATCCCGCGCAACATCAACAACCTTTGCGACAACGCTCTTCTGAATGGCTTCGCCGCCAGCGAACAAATCATCAGCCGCGCCGCCGTGCAGGAAGTTGCCGAAACGTTCGACGTGTTGCCACGCATGCCGAACAGTGAAGAGCGCGAAACGCCGGCGCGGATTTTCCCTGCCGCCGGGCGCGCCGAACTCTGGGCAGCCGGCAACGGCGACGCCAACGGGAATGGCCACCCGAACGGGAATGGTCATAGCAACGGCAACGGAAGCACCAGCAAACCCGCTAACATTCTGTCGATCGACCGCGCTCCCGTCGCCGCTCCGGCGCCGGACCCGGACATCGTCGTGCACGAATACCCGCGATTGACTGAATCGTCAACCACCATTGAAGAGCTGGGCGCGGCTTTCAGTCGCTCGGGACTTGGGAGGAGCAACAATGGGCAGAGTCTATGATGCGCTGAAGCGCGCCGAGTCGGCACAGCGCACTTTCAAATCTAATACGGCTTCAGTTGGCCGCAAAGGCAACTCGGATAACGTCTCGTACTTCACCCCGAAGCACGATTACGAACATCCCTGGGAGGGTTCGCCCTTCACCGCGGTGCCCGCGGCATTCAACTCAGCGTCCACTGCGCACACGGCTGAAGGGACCGGCGGGCCGGCACTCCCCGGCGGACCAGCTTCCCGTGATGCTGGGGCAACCTTGGACGCTGTAGGATCGACGCGCGCCGTCGAGTTCTCATCAAGAGAAGTCTTGGCCGCGCGCGTCGAACCACATCTTGTAGCTATCACCGAATCACGTTCACCTGAATGCGAGCAGTTTCGCTCGCTGCGAACTCGCTTGCTGCAGGCGGGCGAGCGCGAACGCAAACGCGCGTTTGTGATCACGAGCGCCGGCCCCGGTGAAGGCAAGACGCTGACGGCCCTAAACCTGGCGTGGCTGCTGGCCCAAACCGACGGCGTGAAAGCGCTGATCATCGACGCGGATCTGCGGCAGCCCTGCGCCGCCGATTATCTGGGCATTGAAACCGGGTATGGATTGTCAGAGGTGTTAACGGGACAGACCCGCTTTACCGAAGCGATCGTGAAGTTGGAGCCTTCGGGGCTGCACCTTCTGCCCGGCGGCGCCGCGCGCGAAGACGTGGCTGAGTTGCTGTCTGGCCCGCGCTTCGGCCGTTTGCTTGACGAAGCTCGCAAGCATTTCGACTACATCATCATCGATGCGCCACCGCTCGGCGTATTCACTGACGCCAATCTGCTGATCAATCGCGCCGACTCGGCGATCCTGGTTGTGCGCGCTTCAAAAACTCGTTATGCGGTAGTCGACCGCCTGCTCGAGCAGTTGCCGCGCGAGCGCATGCTCGGCGTGGTGCTCAATCGGACGGACACGAAGCTCGACGAGAACGCTTACTACTATCAGCCCCGCAACCTGCGCCTGGCGCCGGAGGCCGAGACTGAAGTGTCCGAAGAAGCTGATGACGATCCCCAGATGATCTATATCGAGGAGGACGTGCTTTCTTGAGACCTCCGCGCTTCAACGCACGCATGGTTCTGTTACTGCTCGCCGAGGCGATGTTGCTCTTCGGCGGCTTGATAGTAGCCGTGTACTTGCGTCTGGGCGCAATCGATGCCGAAGACGCTCTCATTACGCGCAACGGTTTTTACAAAGCTGCGCTGGCAACGGTCTTTTGTCTGGCGGCGTTTTACCTGTTCGACCTTTACGACTTCGTCGTCATGCACGACCGGCGCGAACTGGTGCTGCGCCTGTTGCAAGCGCTGGGTCTGGCCTGGGTCGCGTTGGCGCTGATCTTCTACGCCATGCCGCAGGTGATGATCGGACGCGGCGTCTCATTAATCTCTTTGCCGATCGCCTTGTTGCTGATGGTCGGTTGGCGCCTGGCGATTCACTGGGTGCTCGGCCATCCGGAAATCGGCGAGCGCATTCTGATCGTTGGCTCGGGTGAGTTCGCGATCGAGATTGCCCGCGAAACACTCGGCCGGCCCGACGCGGGTTTTCGCGTAGTCGGCTTTGTCGATAACGATCCGGCCTTAGTGGGCAAGAGCCTGATCAATCCAAAAGTAATCGGCTTGACGTCAGAACTACGATCGCTGGTCGAGAGTGAAAAGATTGATCGCATCGTGGTCGCGATCGGCGACCGGCGTGGTCACTTTCCTACCGACGAACTGCTGCGTTTAAGTCTCTCAGGCGACGTTTCGATCGAGGAAAGCGCTTCCTTCTATGAGCGGCTGACCGGACGCGTGTTTCTCGATCTGGTCCGGCCCTCGTGGCTGATTTTTTCCAGCCGCGGCCGTCGCGCACGCTTGAACGAACTGACCTGCGCCGCGATGCACCGCACCGTTGCGTTGATTGGCGCCATCCTCTCTCTACCGATCGCGATCGTGACTGCGATTCTCATTAAGATTGAATCGCGTGGTCCGGTTTTTTATAAACAGGAAAGGGTCGGCAAGAACGGCCGTGTATTTACCCTGATGAAGTTTCGCTCAATGCGCGTCGATGCTGAAAAAGACGGGCCTGTATGGGCCAGGACAGAAGACGATCGCACGACGCGAGTCGGCAGAATCATCCGCAAGATTCGCGTGGACGAGATTCCCCAATTCTGGAACATTCTGCGTGGCGATATGAACTTTGTCGGCCCGCGCCCTGAGCGTCCGCACTTCATCGCGCAACTGGCGCAAGAGATTCCGTTTTACGAACAGCGGCACTTGATCGCACCCGGGCTGACGGGTTGGGCGCAAATCAAATATCAGTATGGCGCGTCCATTGAAGACGCAAAGCGGAAGTTGGAATACGAGCTTTACTACATCAAGAACCAGAGCATCACGATGGACGCGACGATCATGTTCGAAACGATCAAGACGATTCTGCTTGGTCGCGGAGGACGATAGACAGACTGTTTAGCGGCGGGCTACCGCCCGCCGGCACGAAGAAGTCGGGCATCGGCCCGACTCTAAACCGAAGAGTAGAGGTCGGAGGTTGAAACCATGAAGCTGCTAACTCAAACAATTGTCCTGGCGATGGCGCTGATATTTACTGCCAGTGTATTCGCGCAGTCGCCCACGCCGTTGTCGCCAACACCTACGTCGCCCTCGAGCGCCACGCGTCAACGAAAAGCGACTGCCGACGAGGCGCCCCAAACGACGCCCGAGGTAAAACCCAACGTCGATCCGGCCACGGCGCGCGACGCAGCCGTCGACAAGGACAAGAGCAAGACAGCGGACCCTGCCGCGGCGATTACCACCGGCTCCGGGCCGTTTAGCGAGCCAACTCCGACGACGGTCACAACTGTGCCGGCCCAAAAGGGTGACAAGACCAAAAGTAAGGAGGCGAAGAAGCCGCTAGCTGAAGTTACCGCCGACGGTCAAACGAATCGTCGAGATCAGCAAGCAGAGGAAGAAGCGATCGTTCCTTACTACAACAACTTTTTTACGACCTATCGTCTGGGTCCCGAAGACGTAATCTCCGTCGCAGTCTTCGGCCAGGATCGTTATTCGAAAACCGGCATCAAGATTCCACCCAGTGGCCGCATTTCTCTGGCGCTTATTCCCGAGGGCATCTTCGTCAACGGCAAGACAGTCGATCAGGTCGCCGAGCTGGTCAAGAAGCGCTATGACGAGTTCATTTACGATCCGCAGGTATCGGTTTCGCTCGACCAGGCCGGATCGTATCGCTACAGCGTCATCGGTGACGTGGCCCAGCCGGGCATCAAACTAATGTCGCGGAGGCTGTCGGTGACTGAGGCGTTGTCCGAAGCAGGCGGCGTATTGCAAACCGGTAATCGCAGCAAAGTTTTCGTGCTGCGCCGGCAAGCAAACGGAACGCTCACGCCAATCCCGGTGAATGTGACGTCGATTTATAAGGGCCAGACGCCCGACTCGGTTTATCTGGTACCCGGCGATCAGGTCGTCGTGCCCGGTAACACGCTGAAGAAACTACAAACGATCATGGGCTTCACTCAGGTGCTGACGTTTGCCAGGTTGTTTACCGGTGGATTCTAAAGAACGGTAGGCAGTGGCAGGAAGCAGTATGCAGGAACGGACAGAGTGCCGTTAGGCACGACATGTTTATAGATACACGCCTCTTTTAAGTCCTGAGCCCATTTATGGGCGCAAGAATATTTCGCTCCTGACGGAGCTGGAGGGATGTCAATGCCCCAGACTATAAACATTTCGCCCCTACGGGGTGATCGGAAATCAGCGGCATGCGTTTCCTGGTTACTGCCTACTGCCGCCGGCCTCCTGCCGATTGTTTTCTGCCTTCTGCTTTCTGCGTTCTGCCTTCTGCCTTCTGCCAGCGCCGCCGCCTGGACCCGACAACCCTCTGGCACCATGTCATGGCTGCGCGGAGTTTTCTTTCTCGATCAAAACCGAGGTTGGGTTGCCGGCAGCGGCGGCACGCTGTTGGAGACAAGCGACGGCGGCCAAACCTGGCGCCGCCTCAACACCCTGACCAAAGACAATCTGCGCGATGTCTACTTTGCCAACCAGAAAATTGGCTGGCTGGTGGTCGAGCGCGACGTGCTCGAACTGAAAACTAATGACGAGCCGCGCACGTACCTGCTGAAAACCGAAGACGGTGGTCTCACCTGGCGGCCTGTATTTCTTAACGGAGCCGACGTCAATGCGCGCCTCGTGCGCGCGGTTTTTGCCGACGCCGGGCGCGGTTGGGTTTTTGGCGAAACCGGCGTCGTCTTTGCGACGACCGACGGTGGCGCACATTGGGTCCGCCAACCTGCACCGACGAAACATCTGCTATTGGGCGGAGCATTCGTTGACTATACGCATGGCTGGCTGGTGGGCGCGGGCGCGACGATCCTGCAAACCAACAACGGGGGGGTGACCTGGCAGAGCGGCAACGTGCGCGACGGCGACGGCACGCGTTTCACTTCAGCCAGCTTTGTCGGAAACAGTTTAGGTTGGGCCGTCGGCACGGCCGGCCGGGTCTTTGCGACCAACGACGGCGGCCACACATGGTTCGCGCAACGCTCAAACGTCGACGTCGATCTCCTGGACGTTAAGTTCATCGACGCTTCAACCGGTTGGGCCGTCGGCTCTCAGGGCACGCTCCTGAGCACCAGAGATGGCGGCATGCACTGGTCCGCCACTTCCAGCGTCACCTCACACGCGCTCGAACGTCTCTTCTTTGTCGATCAAAATCACGGCTGGGCCGTCGGCTTCGGCGGCACGGTTCTCACTTATAGTCAGGCCGGTGCTCCGCGATTGAAGCCCTAAATATCTCCGCAATGAGGTCAGTACCGAGAGCGGTAGCGACCGGGTCTCAACCCCCTTCACACAATCGAGATGGGGAGCACGAGACCCGGTCGCTACCGCTCTCGGTACTGACCTCATCATTGACAGACGCTCACGCGTAATAGTAAAACCTCCGCGCACTCGGTCTATCAACTCGACTCAATCTCTAAGGAGAACCAAGAATGAAGAGATATCTACCCCTGGCCGCTCTGTTGTTGTTAGCCTTCGCGTCCGTTTCTTTTGGGCAACCGACTCCGACTGAGTCCCCTTCGCCCGCGCCAAAGCCGGCGATGAGCAGATCTCAAATTCGTGGTCGCATCATCGCCACCGAAAAGAAATTGTGGGAAGCGTGGAAGAACAAAGATGCAAAGCCCTTCAAGGCCAACCTTGCCGCCGACAGCGTAATGATCGGTGAGAGAGGCGTTGCGGGAAAAGCTGACATCGTCAAGGAAATGGCTTCCATGCCCTGCGAGGTAAAATCATTCGAACTTAGTGACTTCAAGGCCACGTTTCTTAATTCCGGCACGGTGTTGTTGACCTACAAGGGCGTAGCTGACGGAGCCTGCGCCGGGACGGCGATACCTGCGGTCTGGGCCAGCTCGGTTTATGTGAACCGTGGTGGACGATGGCTGGCGGCATCTCATCAAGAGACGCCGGTGAAGTAAATGGCCGAACGCGCATCGTGCGCGTGATTCACGGACGCGAGCCCCGTGCACGTGCAGTCAGTACCACCTGCGTGAGCGGGTGGGTGCAACGCCCAAGCCACGATTGATGAACGCGAAAATGAACCCGCGACGGTGAAGTGAAGTCCTTCGCCGCGCGGGTTCTAATCTGTGAACAACTAAACGCTGCTGCCTTGGAAGCCTGAAAGGCTATTCAGTAACTTCGGTCAGCTTCGTTACCTTGACCGTGTCGCCATCGACTGTACCCTCGACCTTGACGTGCAGGCCCTTCTTCGACTTGGTGGCCTTTAGCACAGCCTCCGCGCTGGTATTGCCGGCATCGTCCAACTTGTAGAGCTTATCGCCGGCGAAAACTGAGTAACCACTCTTCTCGCACGACTCCATCATCGCGCAGCTCGTGCCGTGGGTCTTTACCCACGTCGCAAAGGCCTTGTCCGAGGAGTGGCCATCGGCACACGCGTTATCGATCAGATAGCCGGTCAGGGTCACACTCTTGTCCTGGGCCATCAACGCTGCGGCCATCATGGCGAAGACAACTACCAGAGGGAAAATCTTGCGCATCATTTGGAAGGTCTCCTTTTAGCTTGTACTGCTGCTCCGAGGGGCGAATGGTACCACGGTTGGAAGTAAATGCAACTAGTCGGCGAAGCCGACGTTATATCAGTAGCCCGCAGCGCCAGCTGTGGAAAGTAGAACGGCAATGACCGAAGTCCGCGAATGCCGCCGACATAATCGGCGAATCGAGTTATCAGTCGGCGAAGCCGACGTTATATCAGTAGCCCACAGCGATAGGTGTGGATAGCATTGAACGATAACAAACTAAACCCGCGAATGCGTGTGACATAACTCGTAGGTGATCCTTCGCCATCTAATTTATGTCGCCCCGCTGGGGCTCCGACAAGGATGGTGTCGTTGAACCCACATCTGGCGCTGTGGGCTACTAATATCGGCGCCCGCTTCGCGGGCTAATCATCGCGTTCCGGGCGCATATGAGGGAACATGATTACGTCACGGATCGATTGCTTGTTTGCCAGGAGCATTACCAGACGATCGATGCCAATCCCGATTCCTGCCGCCGGCGGCATGCCGTAAGCGAGCGAGCGGATATAATCTTCGTCCATCACCATCGCCTCTTCATCACCGCGCTCGCGCTGGCCGACCTGATCGACGAAGCGCTGGTACTGCTCCTCCGGGTCGTTGAGTTCAGAGAAGCCGTTGCCTGATTCCAGTCCGCCGACGAAATACTCGAAGCGTTCGGCAATGGTTGGATCCGACGGCGAGGCTTTTGATAGCGGCGAAACAGGTTTCGGGAAATCGGTGATGAAGGTCGGCTGAATCAGGTGTGGTTCGGCAAACTCCTCGAACAGTTCGACGATGCGCTCGCCGCTGGTACTTTGGTCGAGGGCGCCTCCGTGCCGAGTAATCGCCTTCTTCATGCTGAGCCGCTGAAACGGCTGCGAAAAATCGATCTCGTGCTCGCCATAGCGCACGTGCGTATGGCCAAGCGCCGTGTATACAACTGAGCGCAAAAGCTCCTCAGCAAAATCCATCATCTGATTCACGTCCGCGTAAGCCATGTAAAACTCGAGCATCGTAAATTCAGGATTGTGTTTGGTCGAGATGCCTTCGTTGCGAAAGTTCCGATTCAGTTCATAGACCTTTTCAAAACCGCCAACCACCAGCCGCTTCAAATACAGTTCCGGCGCGATACGCGCAAAGAGATCTATGTCCAGCGCATTGTGATGTGTCTTGAAAGGCTTGGCCGCGGCGCCAGTCGCCAGAGGCGTCAACATCGGCGTTTCGACTTCGATGTAACCATGCTCGTCGAGAAAGCGGCGAATCTCGCGCACGGCCCGCGAGCGCAACTCGAAGACTTCGCGCGGCGTCAGATCATTTTCGTCGCGCTCCAGTTTCAAACTGCCGGCGATCAAATCGGCATAGCGTTGGCGCTGGCGAATCTCGGCATCCTGGATCCCGTGCATCTTGTCCGGCATCGGCAGCAAAGCTTTTGCCAGGAACTGTAACTTCTCAACGTGCACCGACAATTCGCCGGTCCTGGTCACGAACAGATAACCTTCGACGCCGATGAAGTCGCCGTGATCCAGCAGGTTGAAAAGTTCCCAGCCATCAACTTCGCCTCCATCCGCGTCGTTGCGCACCCCGGCGATGTCCTGGCGGCGAACGTAGATCTGCAAACGTGAAGTGCCATCCGACAGGTGCACAAACGCGGCCTTGCCCATCACGCGCGGCGGCGCGGCAATGCGTCCGGCGATTCGCACGCGAATTTTATTCAGCTCGACATTCGCAGCTTCCAGTCCTTCAGGTGAAGGCTTCTGCCCTTCGGCAACTTGCGGTTCGTGTTTCCTGAAACTGTCTACAATGGAAGTAATCGTGTCTTCGCCCGAAATGGTTTCGGTCACGTTGCTGCGCTCGAACTTGTTCGGATACACGTTGCCCACAAGCTGGCGCAGAGCTTCCAGGTGCTCGCGCCGCGCCTGGGTCTGATCGTTGTCTTCAAGGAAAGGTACAGTCATAAGAGCGTCGTAATCGACAAACGATGATAGTAAATGGTAAATGCAAAATCGTAAATGGCAGGTGGAGCGCGGACATCCTGTCCGCCAGCGGGGAAGCCCGCTCAGGTTTACGCCTAAGGCGTCAATTCGGAAGCTGTTCGCGCTGCGCGCTCCAGGCGGACAGGATGTCCGCGATCCGACATGACAGTCGCGCCCCCCGCTATTTTCCCAGGCCCTCGCATGCTAGATTGTTCGCAGATGTTCACCACTAAGATTCTTTCCCAGGACAGCCTTCTTGCTGAGCGGGCGCGTCTGCGCGCTGCCGGAGAGAAGTTGGTTTTCACCAACGGTGTCTTTGATATTTTGCACGTCGGGCATGTGCGCTACCTGGCCGAGGCGCGGGCGCTGGGGGACGCGCTGGTGGTGGCTATCAACAGCGACGCGTCGGTGCGCGAGTTGAAAGGCGCGGGCCGGCCTTTGATGAATGAAAACGAGCGGGCTGAGATCCTGGCGGCGTTGCGCGCGATCAGCTACGTCACCATTTTCGATGACGTATCGCCGCGAACATTGATTGCCGAACTGTTACCCGACGTGCTGGTCAAAGGCGGCGACTATGCGCTGGATGAAATCCACGGCCGCGAGGAAGTTGAAGCCGCGGGCGGACGCGTGGTGAGTTTGCCATTCGTCGAAGGTGTTTCGACAAGCGGAATTATTGAGCGGATCAAGAAGCCGGGGCAGTAGCCCGACCGTCAGGGAGGGCGTCTGATGGGCACGACGAACGCCCTCCCTGACGGTCGGGCTCCTGCCCCGAGCCCAGAAAATGAGCACCATCACTGAAACAACTTCGGTACTTCAAAAGGCGCTGAACTCAGTTCTCAACAGCTCTGAAGTTGGACGTGTGCTCGACGATATCAAGCGCGGCGCGCGGGTTGTTTCGATCAGCGGCCTCGTTGCCGGACCAGCACGGGCGCTGGTCCTGGCTGCGCTCCAGCGGGAAACGGGAAAGCAATTCGCGGTGGTTGTGCCCGCCCAGCGCGATCTGGAAGACTGGGAGCGCGACCTTAATTTTTGGTACTGCGCTCTGCGTGGCGTGGCCGGAGGCAACGACGCGGTTACGGTTCTGCCGGCTTCTGAAAGCGATCCGTATGCGGGTGGCTCGCCGCACGCCGAGACGCTCGAAAAGCGCGCGTTGGCGCTCTGGCGTCTGGCCCGGCGCAGAAAAAGTGGCACGGGCGTGCGGGATCCCCGGCGGGCTGGCCCCGCTGGAGTGCTCGACCCGCCCGTGAATCAAGCCCAGGATGAGCCTGCCACCGGCGACTTTGTCCTACTAACATCGAGAGCTCTGGCGCGGCGTACTGTTTCACCCGCAGAAGTCTTGAAAGCCGGCGCTGTCCTGCGTCGCGACGAAGATCATTCACCAGAAGAGCTGGTCGACAAACTGTTAGCCAGCGGTTATGTCCGCGAAGATCCGATTGCCGGCATCGGCGAGTTCTCGATTCGCGGCGGCATTCTGGATGTCTGGCCGCCCGGCCGCGATGCTCCCGCCCGCATAGAGTTTTTTGGCGACACCGTCGATTCAATTCGCGAATTCGATCCTGAAACCCAACTATCAACCGTACAGTTGTCTGAGATCGAGATTCCGCCGATGCGCGAACTCGCAGTCAGCGCCCAGGACTTTCGGGACTGGGCCATGCTGGCGCGAATGCGCTGGGCAGACAGCCGCTTTGCCCGATCGTTGCGGGACCGTACGGACTTTGCCGGCGAAGGCGAAGACTTTCCCGGTTGGGAATGGCTGATTTCGCTGAACCATGACAACAGCGCCGGTGTGTTCGAATTTTTGCAGGATACGGTACTGATAGCTGACGAGCCGGTGGCGGTTGAGAGTTATCTGTCCACCGCTTTTCAGACTGTAGCGGAACGCTATGCCGAGACTGATGCCGCCGACGATCTGGGACTCTCGCCTCAGGAACTCTATCTCACCGCTGAAGAGTTACGTGCCGGGATCGATGCGATGCAGCGGATTGAGTTGCGCACGCTCGGCCGGACGGTGGCAAAGATAGATCAGGAGATCGCGCTTGATGCCGAAGCACCGAAAGTTTCGACGGGGAAAGAGCGGGCAAAGCGGAAGCCGCTGTTTCTATTCCCGAATGCGGACGAGTCGAGCACCCCAGCAGAAGTCGAATGGAAAGCTCAATCCGTAATTCGCTATCACGGGCGTTTGCCCGATCTGGCGCGCGACTTGATCAAGCGAAAAGCGAACGAGCAATCGACCACGTTGTTCGTGATGCCGAGCAGCGGCGTCGCCGAACGCGTGGCGGAAATCCTGCGCGAATACGAAGTCAATGTGCGTCTCACATCGTCTGACGATCAGACGAATTACTCGGCGTCATCTGACGCGATTGTTACCGCCGGAAAACTTTCCGGCGGATTCGAGCTTCCTTCGGCCCGCCTCGTAGTTCATGTCGAAGGCGATCTGTTTGACGAAGCCGCCGAACCTGCGCTCGAGCGCCGCACCACGGCGATCAGGAGAGAAAAGAAGCGTCGCGCGCGGGGCGCGGCTTTTCTTTCTGACTTTCGTGATTTGAAGGTCGGCGACTTTGTGGTGCACATCGATCATGGCATTGCGCGGTTTGGCGGATTGGTCACCCTTGACCTGGGACCAACCCAGTCAACGACGGCCAGCGGACTTGTGTCAGCCACGCGTGGCGAGTTCATGCTGCTCTACTATGCGGAAGAAGCAAAGCTTTACGTGCCGGTCGAGCGGCTCGATTTGGTCCAGCGTTATTCAAGCGCTGAAGGCAACCAACCTACGCTGGATCGTTTGGGCGGAATCGGTTGGCAGAAGACGAAGGCCAAAGCCAAGCGCGCGATGCGCGACATGGCTGATGAGCTGCTGCGCCTGTACGCCGAACGCAAGCTGGTCGTTGGCCACGCGTTTCCGTCAGACGCTCCGTGGCAACGCGAGTTCGAAGAGGGCTTTGCATACACTCTGACGCCAGATCAGGAAACCGCCATCGAAGACGTGAAGCACGACATGGAGACCCCAACCCCGATGGATCGTCTCTTGTGCGGCGACGTTGGGTATGGCAAGACCGAAGTCGCTATGCGCGCGGCCTTCAAAGCAGTGATGGATGGCAAGCAGACCGCGATCCTGACGCCGACGACGGTGCTGGCTTATCAGCACTTCGATACGTTTCGCCAGCGCTTCGCGCCGTTTCCGATCAAAGTTGAATTGCTCTCGCGCTTTCGTTCAACGAAAGAACAGAAGGAGGTGGTGAAGCGAGTTGAAGCGGGCGAAGTCGATGTGGTGATAGGCACGCATCGCATGCTTTCGAAAGACGTGAGCTTTAAAGACCTGGGCCTGGTTGTGGTTGATGAAGAGCAACGCTTTGGCGTCGCGCACAAAGAACGTCTGAAGCAAATGAAGAAGAAAGTCGACGTGCTGACTCTCTCGGCTACGCCGATACCGCGGACGCTGAATATGTCTCTGAGCGGCTTGCGCGATATGTCTTTGATTGAAACGCCGCCGAGCGATCGGCTGGCAATTCAGACTCAAGTCGTGCAGTCATCAGATGCGGTGATCAAGTCGGCTATCGAGCTGGAACTCGCGCGCGGCGGCCAAATCTTTTTCATTCACAATCGCGTCGAGTCGATCGAAACCATCGCGGCGCTGGTCAAGCGTCTGATCCCGCAAGCGCGCATGGCGGTCGGTCACGGCCAGATGAATGAAAAAGAAATGGAGCGCGTGATGCTTGATTTCATTGGCTATAAGTATGATGTGCTCGTGGCCACCACGATCATCGAGAACGGAATAGACATCCCCCGCGCGAACACAATCATCATAAATCGCGCCGACAATTACGGTCTTTCTCAACTTTATCAATTGCGTGGCCGGGTGGGCCGCTCCAGCCGCCGGGCTTATGCTTATCTTTTGATTCCGGCAGAACAGGAGTTGTCGCCGATTGCGCGGCGGAGGCTGGCGGCCATTCGCGAGTTTTCCGATCTCGGCGCGGGCTTTCGCATCGCGGCGCTCGATCTGGAATTAAGAGGCGCGGGCAACATGCTGGGTGGCGAGCAGTCAGGGCACATGGACGCGCTCGGTTTTGATCTTTACACGCAGATGCTGGAACGAACGGTCGGTGAATTACGCGGAGAACAGATCGAAGACGAACCCACTGTCTCGCTCAACCTCGGCGTCGACGTCGCGATTCCCGAAAGTTACATCTCGGACATGGGTCAGCGATTGCGAACGTACAAACGAGTGTCGTCGGCGCGGGACGAAGAGGCGCTGGCAGCGATTCGTGCCGAGACCGAAGATCGCTATGGCCGCATTCCAGAGCCGGTCGAAGACCTGTTTGGTTATGCGCGGTTGCGACAAGCGTCTGAGACGGTCGGCGTCGTTTCGATTGATCGGACCCGAGAAGGAATCGCCATTAAACTGGCCGAAAAAGCGCGCGTGGCGCCCGAAAAGCTGATGGAGTTAATGAAGGTTCGGGAGGGCGCCAGCTTTACACCCGGCGGCGTTTTGCGGCTCGCGCTAAACGAAGAAGAACGGGAACATTCACTGGCCGTCGCTCGCCGCGTGTTGCTGCAAATCAGGGCGGACGGTTAGAATCTGAGCCAGACAAACCAGCACCGTTAGGTGCGAAATGTTTATAGCCTTCGGAGGGTTAGGAGTTCCGCCTTTAGGCGGTCTCTGAATGATTAAGCAATAAAGGCCCGGCTAAAGGCGGAACTCCAAACTCCTTCGAACAATCGATGCGACCGCCGGCTATAAACATCTCGCTCCTCCGGAACTTTATTAAGGGAGTACCACTGTGAAACATAAATTTATTATTGCCCCTCTACTCGTACTGGCGGCCTTCGTCATTTCCCCTTCGCTCGCGCGCGCCCAGGAAGGCGAACCAGTAGTCGTCGACGAAGTGATCGCGCAGGTAAACGACGGCGTGGTCACCCTCTCGCAGTTGAAACGCGAAATGAAAGAACGGGTTGAGACCCTGATGCAAAATGGAAAGACCCTGCAGCAGGCCACCAGCGAAGTCGAGAGCAAGAAGCCGGAACTGATTGCTATCCTCGTCAACGAACAGTTGCTGCTCCAGAAAGGCAAAGAGCTCGACCTGACGGAAAGGGTTGAAGCCGAAGTCAACAAGCGCATGCTGGAGATGGCCAAAGAAAACGGCATCACCTCAATCGACAAACTGGATGAAGCGATGCGGCAGGCGAAACTCGATCCCGCCGGGATTCGCTCGACGATGCGGATTGAAATAATGAAGCAGGCGGTCTTAGAGAGTGAGGTCGATTCAAAACTGTTCTACGGCTTCACCGTGGACGAACTTCATAAGTATTTCGACACCCACCAGAAAGATTTTCTCAAGCCTGAAACGGTAGAACTGTCAGAGATCTTTCTGGGACTCGCGGGCAAGCAGGAAGCGGACGTTAAAGCCCAGGCAGCCAAACTCGTCGCCCAGGCGCGCGGCGGCGCCGACTTCTGCACCCTGGCCGCGGCGTACACCGAACGTCCGGCCACCGGTGGTCAAAAGCCCTGCAAAGTGGGCCTTTTTCAAGTGCCCGACCTGCGTCCCGACATAGCCGGCGTGGTTAAGAACGTGAATCCGGGCGGCATCAGCGAACCGTTGAAGTCTGACGAGGGATACCAGATTCTGCGCGTGGATACGCGCACGGCAGGCAGCAACACTCCGACCTTTAACGAGAACAACGTGCGCGAAGCGATGACTCGCGAGCGTCAACCTAAAGCGCGTGAGAACTACCTCCAGGATCTGCGCAACGACGGTTATGTAAAGATCGCCGACAATTATCGGGTTGCGGTCGAGCCGCTTCTCAAAATAGTGCCGCCCCCCGCGGCAACCAAAAAGCCGGCAGAGAAAAAGAAGGGCAAGATCCTGGGAATCATTCCCAAGCCATAATATCCGTTCTCAACTCGCGCGAAGAAAGCTTGCGTGCGCCTGGATACATTTCTCAAAGTGAGCCGGCTCTGCCCGCGTCGCACCTTAGCCCAGGAGCTTTGCGACGCGGGCTTTGTCTTACTTAACGGGCGGGCGGCGAAATCTGCGCACGCCGTCAAAGCTGGAGACGAAATCAGTGTGCGGCGTCGTGACCAACAGGTTACGGTCCGCGTGTTGACTGCTCCCGCGACGCGGAATGTTTCCCGGCGCGACTCAAGTCAACTGATCGAAGTTATCAGCGAAAAGCGCCTTGAGCCGGTTGACCAATGAGGTTATCTTTGCATCGAACAGATTGAAGTATTGACCCTCGCACTGGGGCTGTCTATGAACCGCCAAAGGCTCCGCCACCTGGGTTTAGTTTCGCTCGCGTTTCTCACCGTCGCGCAGTCCTATTCCGAAATAGCCAATCGGGTTAACGCTTCGGCTCACAATGAACTCGCCTGGGTTACTGTTGTTCCAGAAGACGAAGAGTTCGCGGTGACAGCTCCCATCTCGCCTACCGTTCGCACCTATCCCGTCAGCTCCACCGATTATCCGGGTCACGAAACAATTCTTGCGCATCAAGAGTATGGCGGCTATGGCGACGGCCTGATCTTCATCATTGAGTCTTACAAGGCGGTGCGGCCGCAGAGACTCTGGGCCAACTTGCTGAACTTCGCGGACAAGAGCGCGGTCTTCGAGCGCGACATTTCGTTCGATGGCATCAGTGCCAGACAATATCGGAGCACTTATTCAAGCAGCTACGCCACCTACACCCGGCATATCGTGCGCTTCGCGACCAAAGAGCACGTGTACCTAATCACGCTGGTGACCCTGGAGGACACAAATCCCTCGGTGGATCGATTCCTGTCATCCCTGCGGCTGCGCCGGCCGGAGGACCAAACCAGATTCTATTCGCGGGCTTATGAATTTATCCTGGGTTATGCCTTCAACCCCAGCCAACTGACGCGACGAGCGATAATAGTTTGGAAGGCCGAACCCTTTTACACACCTCAGGCGCGCGCGCACCAGACCGCCGGCACCGTTACGCTGGAAGCAATCCTGGCTGAAGATGGTTATGTCGCAAATATTACGGTGACCAAAGAACTAAAAGATGGGCTGACGGAAGCGGCGATGGACGCCGCGCGGAGCATTCGCTTCTTCCCCGCGGAAAAGGATGGCAGGCCCGTCTCACAGCGAATCATGCTGGAATACAATTTCAACGTGTACTGAGGATCGTCATGATAAAACCGCTCATATTGATTCTCAGTTTAATCAGCCTGGTTCTAATCGCCACCGGTTGTCAGGTGAAATCGTCCGCACGAAGCGCTGAGGTCGCGAATAGACCTGCGAACTCAGCCGCACATGAACCAGTCGAGCAGCGACCGAAGTTACAGTTGCCGCTGCGCCAACCAAAGATTGTCGTCAAGAAGGGTCAGCGGCAGTTGCTGTTATTTTCTGAAGGCAAGCTGGTGCGCACATATCATATCGGGCTGGGCTCGAGCCCGTTGGGTGACAAAGTGCGGCAGGGCGATCGGCGCACGCCGGAAGGCGACTTCTATATCTTCACGAAGAATGACAAGAGCGCTTACTATCTTTCGCTCGGCGTCAGTTACCCAAACGCCACGCACGCCGAACGCGGTTTGCGTGATGGCCTGATAACGAAAGCCCAACACGATACGATCATGAGCGCTCTGCGGGTAAAGAAGGGCCCGCCGCAGAACACTCGCCTGGGTGGCGACATCTACATCCACGGCAACGGTTCGCAGAGTGATTGGACCTGGGGCTGCGTCGCTCTGGAAAATGAAAACATTCGCGAGTTGTTCAATGCGGTGGGCTTGGGTACGCCGGTGACTATAAAGCCTTAGAACAATGGCGATCGCGGTGGACAACTGACAAAGGATCTGTGGAAAAGCATTCCCCCGGCCGTCCGATTATCGACCGGTCTCTAACCCATATCGTCGATAGTCTCTGGCTCATAGCAAGCCATCAAAGACTGAAAATCAAGAACACTCGTTCCTTTGTGACCACTGACCTGTAAACTGGTTGTTGGCACACAGGTTGCATTTCTCTTCGCAAATTCGAATTCGATCATTAGCGAGGTAATTGATATGGGCATCCTGAGCGGTTTCTTCAGCGAAGATTTGGCGATCGATTTAGGAACGGTCAACACAATCGTGTACGCACCCACGCAAGGCGTCGTGCTCAACGAGCCTTCGGTGCTGGCGCTCAATAAATATAGCGGCGAAGTGCTGTCGGTGGGATCGCAGGCACTAAAGCTTTTGGGACGCGAGCCCAACGACACCGAGGTGCACCGGCCGATTCGCCGCGGCGCGATTGATAGTTTCGAAATCTCGCAACAGTTTCTTCGGGCTCTAATCAGTCGCGTGCAGCATCACGATCACCCGAAGCGCAGTCATCTGGTCATCGGCGTGCCGGGTTCTTCCACACCGCTCGAACGGCGTTCGGTGAAGGATGCGGCGCGCGACGCCAAGGCCGGCCGCGTCGATCTGATCGACGAAGGCCTGGCGGCGGCGTTGGGCGCGGGTCTGGAGTTTGAAGACGAGCAGGCCCACCTGGTGGTGGACATTGGCGGCGGCACGACCAACATCGCGATCCTGGCGTCGGGCGGTGTAGTTAGTTCGGTCAGCGTTCCGGCCGCCGGCAACGCTATGGATGAAGCGATCCAGGATTACCTGCGCGTGCGATATGCCGCACATCTCGGCGAGCGCACCGCGGAACGCGTGAAGAGAGAATTGGGTCTCGCCTGGCAGACTGAATCAGGCGAACGAACCGAGATGGAGACCGAGGTCGTCGGCAAGCAACTCGCAAATGGTATGGCGTTGCCGATCACAATAAACTCTCGCGAGGTGCGCGGAGCGATCGAACCTGTCGTGTCAGAAATCATTTCCGCCGTGCGGCGCGTGATTGAAGACTCGAAACCCGAAGTCACGGCGGACATTTATTATTCCGGCGTGACCCTGACCGGTGGTGGCGCATTGCTCAGCGGCATGGCTGAACGACTGCAAAACGACTTGAACTTACGCGTGAGCGTGC
>Ga0137404_10000620_pt1 | contig 23343 bp, 23 predicted proteins | sample CZOMad2_1_16fung_FD_108285 | JGI IMG/M metagenome (GOLD analysis project Ga0137404, IMG submission 108285) | Vadose zone soil fungal communities from Angelo Coast Range Reserve, California, USA - CZOMad2_1_16fungal (Illumina Assembly) | ecosystem: Environmental > Terrestrial > Soil > Vadose... | reverse complement strand
TGGTAGTAAGGATCGTGCATGTTTCCAGGACCTCACCGCCGGGATCTCGCCACCGATCCCATAAACCAGCGAAAGCAAACACCGAGTCATCAATCATGCCAAAGCTGTAGGGCTGCTTCTCTTTCACCCCAACTCGCAACCATTCATAAAAAGCGTCCGCCGGAATCAGACAACGCCGCCGACTTATGGCGTCACGGAAGGCGGGCTTCTCCGCGGCCGTCTCCGACATCGCATTTATTGTCTTGGCCCCAATGGACCGGTCCTTAGCCCAATACGGAATCAGCCCCCACCGCACCAAACCAAAAGTGCGCTTGGGTTTCTTGTTGTCTTGGCGGACGATGGGGATCTGCTGAGTGGGTGCGATATTCCAACGCGGCGCCCAGGACACGTCGTCTTCAAGTCCGAAGTGGTCTCGGATGTACCGCTCGCGCGCTGTTAGTCGGTATCGGCCGCACATAGAGCGCCAGTTTAACAGAGCCCCATGGGGTGTGTTGGGGGAGGAATACACGTTCACATTATTCTGAGGTCCGGAATAATATCGTTTATCCAGACGATTGTGCGAAAAATCATCCATGTCGATATGGACGCGTTTTACGCTTCTGTAGAGCAGCGGGACGATCCGCAACTTCGCGGCAGGCCAGTGATTGTCGCTTGGCAGGACAGCCGATCCGTCGTGTGTGCTGCTTCGTACGAGGCCAGGGCTTTCGGCGTGCGTTCGGCCATGCCAGCAGTACGAGCGGAACGCTTGTGCCCGGGCGCGACTTTTGTCCCACCGGATTTTGTACGTTATCGGGCGGTTTCGCAGAGCGTGCGGGAGATCTTCAAACGCCACACGGACTTGATCGAACCATTGTCGCTGGACGAAGCGTACCTCGACGTTACCGAGAACAAAACCGGCCTGCCGACCGCTACACTAGTCGCGCGCACAATTCGTGAACAAATCCGCCAGGAACTGAACCTGACGGCTTCGGCGGGCGTGGCAACTAACAAGTTCTTGGCAAAACTCGCCTCTGACTGGCGCAAACCTGATGGGCTATTTGTTGTCCAACCCGACGACATAGATGCGTTTCTGCTTCCACTGCCTGTTGAGCGCCTGCCCGGTGTAGGCAAAGTGACAGGTGAGAAACTCGCGAAACGCGGAATTCAGACGGTTGGAGATCTGCGAGGGGATAGGGTTATCGTCACTCGAAGCCGACTTCGGCAGCTATGGTACCCGCTTGTACGAGCTCTCGCGGGGCGTAGACCGGAGTGAAGTCGTCCCGGACAGGCCAACCAAATCGATATCCGTGGAGGATACTTTTGAGCACGATGTACCGTTGGCAGAAACAGAGGTGATGATCCGCAGCCTTGCGGAAAAGCTGTGGTCCGCCTCGCGCAAGGAATCGCGGATAGCACGCACCGTGGTCCTCAAACTGAAAACTAGTGAGTTCAAAATTCTCACACGCAGCCACACACCCTCATCTCCTCCCGTTTCGTGCGAGGAATTGACCGGCATTGCTCTGGCGCTGAGGAAAAGAGTAGACCTAGGACCAACGCAGCGGTTTCGCCTAGTTGGTGTCGGCTTAAGTAATTTCGACGAATCTGAGAATGCCGTGGCCCAGCCGGAACTTTTTGAATGAACTGTGGTCTGCTGAAGCAAGCAATCTACTGCCGCTTAAACGTGCCGCCGCGAACACGCAGAAGGACTGGGCATCGCCTTCACAGGTGCCTGACCCACCGAATGTTTCATCGGTTGGGCAGCGGCCCTGGAGCGACCAATCGATCAGTTTCCCCTTGAAATTATGCAAGCCAATCTTGGGGAATCAATTTACGGCCATTTCTCCACCGCTCCACCACAGCTTCGCGGAACCAATCGGTCTTCAGGTCCGCATGATCCATAACGATGATTTGAAGTTCAGGAGCGAGTTCGGTCGCAGCATCAGAAGCGAGCTGAAAGAGCTGGAGGACTGCTGCTTGATCCTCGTTTCCGAGCCCATCAATTGACCCTTCCGCATCCTTTTCAGGCGGGTAATGGGCCTGAGATGGTTGATCCAAAAATAGAAAAGCCGGCACCGGACGCCCCTTCTGTCGGAACCACTTGTGCAAGGCCAAATGAGCCAAGACATGATACCCAACCCAGTTTTCCCCGCTTCCCATCCGGAAAAGGGGGACCGGGCCGTTCAATGTATCTGCAATTACGGTCAGACTTCTCGGATCCAAACGGAGCTGGCTCCCACGATGTTCGAGGTCGAGACGATCCGAGTATTCGGTCATGTAGCGACCAATGATATTGAGGAACGTATCAAGCCGTTCCCGCGCAGCATCTGGATCAAGCTCTTGTTCGAGCATAGCAACTCTGCTACGTGCCGTATCCAACATCGCCCGGAGTGTCGAACTCGCTTCAACGCTCGTCACCGTTTCGACATACTGCGTGATCTTTCCAATCGCTCTCGCCTGTAAAACGAAGGTTTCCTGTTGACCTTGCAAGAACTCGTTTTCATGGATTCTGGTCGCAATCTGCTGCTGATTTTCGCGGAGCCTATCTTGAATGACCGCCGCTTCGCGCTCTAACCCGGCTAAGCGTACCAAGAGGCGCGGGTTCTCCGCCTCCACCGCTTCGAGTTGTTGGCTCAATTGTTGAAGTGACGAATCAATCTGAACGACCGTGGGAACTGGGGTTTCCAAAAAGCTATTGCACACGGGACACTGACCTGCACTATGGTCATTCGATTTGACCAATCCAACGGAACTGAGTCGCGCACGCTGTTCCTTCACTTCACGCTCATAGCCACCTGTCTCGGTTGTAAAGTTTCGCGTTGATCGGATTTCGGCATTGACGCGTTCCAGCTCAGAGCGAAGCCCTTGCCGTTCACTCCGTAGCCTTGATAGGAGCTCCGCCTCGTCCGCGATGACCATCTCATCTCGGACACGTGATTCTCGGGCGATCCTATTGAGTACCTCTAGCGTTGCCTCATACGAAGTTGTCGCGGTCCGATCATCAACCAGCCCCACAGCCTTCGCCTCATCCATCAGCGCTCTGGCACGTGGAAACGTGTTTGTATCGACTGCTTCAGAATCGCGGAGCTGTCTCTCTAACTGACGCATCTCTTTTCGAGCCTGATCCAGATGCGCTTGTTTCAAAAGATGGTCCTCATCAAAGGCCCCGAGGAAATAGGGCAGCGTGTCCTTTATCGCCGTGCCTATAAAGTCTTCACCCTGGCGATGAAACAATCGCTGTTTGCTGTCGATATCATTCTGATCTTGAACACAAAACAGAAAAGAGTGCCGGAAGTTCGCTTCGAGTGGCGGGCGCGTGAAGCCAACTGGACGATTCTCGTTTTCACTAATCCCAAGGGCCGCTCCGAGAAATTTCTCGAGTGCATCCACTGTGGTGTTCTTCTTCAGCGCTTCGAAAGCGGGAAGATTGATCTGTGATGCTCGTTCCAGGTAAACATCTCCGCTGGTCTTTTCACCCAGTGCGGGATTCCTTCGAGCAACGAATATCTCACCATCGCCTAGGCGAAAAACGACTCCGTACCACGCAACATGTTCGCGAATCACGCCGTCTGCGACATTGCACTCGCTCCTACCCGTGCAGTAGTCAACAATATCGATGATTGCCGATTTCCCGGTTTTCGATGCGCCAGTGACGATGCTCAACTTGCCCAGTCGGAAGGCAATCTCCCGCAAATCTCCTTTTCGGCTGTAGAGAACGAGTTTCGAAATTTGTAGGCTCATGGGGTCACTCCCCATGCAGAAAAGATATTCGCAGTGGTCCCCGTGGCCGCGAACCAGCGCCCAATAAAGCCTGATCGCTCAACGCAGGTGCGCGCTTCATCGGTGAATAGGGGTGTTCTGGCCGGTGTCGCAGTCTTTCTGCTCCCACCGATTGCTAATTCGCCGTTCTCGTTCAAACTCAGGATGTCGTTTTGGAGGCCGAAGAGAACCGCTTCGCGACTGATTTCCCTTAAGTTTTGTACTCGACCTGCAAACCCAACAAGATGCTCTCGATTGTCTTGGACCCAGGGCAAGAGGGCCGTCAACGTCGAATTGGGGAGCGCGTCGCGCGTTGCCTCATGCAGAACGATTGGAAGCACCAGAAACGTCACCGCAAACGGCAGCGGCTTGTTTGTCTTCTTCTGGAATTCGTGTACGGCTTCGGCAAGAAGCATCGCGCCGAAGGCGGGGTTGAAGAGATTCTTTTCCTCAACCACCCTATCCGACCAAAGTCTCACTTTTCATCCTCCTCAGCGTCATTGGGCTCTTCTGGTGGTGTGGCGAACTCAGGGTGCCAGCCTACGACATTCCGGTTCGACAAGATGTGATAACTGCCATGGGTGAGAAAGCGTTCGCGTACGGTGCGCAAGGGAAAGCTTGCTTCCTGCTCTGCCCATTTGAAGAGCTGTTGCCCACCAGCAACTTTGGCGTCTGGTGAGCAAGGCTCTGGCAGCCCGTCCACCATTGAGGCAAACCTTGGCTGCCAAGCCTCTGTAAGCTCTTGCTCATATTTTTCCAATTCGCCATCAACCAATAGGTCTTGACGAAGCCAGCGGGAGCGCTGCTCCGAGGCACGATAAAAATCTCTGATTGCGTATTCAACCCGTGCCGCCCCGATTTTGATGCGCCGGAGCTGTTTAACAAATGGCCTCTTATCAAGCTCTGCGATCACTTCTTGCGGTGGCGTTTCCGTCTTGAGGTCTACCGGAAGCGCCTCCCGTTTGAACTCCTCACGTAGATCGTCCACTCGCTGATCGATGGAGAGCACCGGGACCGCTTGCACTGGCTTAATTGAAAGTGCCTTTATGATGGTGGAAAACCACCAACCTTCGAGGCGCTCTACAAGGTGTGGCACTTGGTCCTTCGGTGCTGAGTAGTGGAGCTCTTGCACGATCTCTTCAAAGACATCGACGATGCTCGGTGAGCAGTCGAGTATCGTAATGGCCTTGAGCAAACTGATGCGGTTCTCTGCAGGAAGAAATGTGTACTCAGCGTAGGCTTCCTTGTTTTCTTTACTCGACGATGTGGTGGCAGTCTCCCAAAGGATCTTGTCAGCTAGCTGCTCGTCTCGACTGCTTGCGCGTAGGAATGAAGCGGCAGAATCAGTCGGTGCGATACCCGTTGTCAAAAGAACGAACTTCGTGCGGAATGGAACGTCGATATCCGCCTTGGTCGCCTTTACCCAGATCAGCAGGGTATTCCACAGATCGGAGCTCGCGTTGCTCAAGTTGCCCGTGCTACCGACGTGATGTTTTGTCTGGATGAGTTCGCTCGGGGTGCCGTTGGTGTCAAAAGCGACGTCGTCAAACTTCTCGACGGAGATTTTGAGATCGGGCGTCAACGGGATGGCGCGAAGACCCAGGAGCAGAGCTATTCGACACTGGTAGAGGTACCCAGTTGCCGATCCGCTTGCTTCGTGCGTGTTCTCTTTTCTCGCCACTCACAGCTCCTCAAGGCGAACCAGCCCATGCTCTTGATTCGCTACTGGCCGACAGAAATGCGGCAAAATAACCACTTGCAAAAAGCCGTATTTGCTATAATACTAACAAACATGACAAAAGATAGCACCATTCCCAGACTTCTGCAAGACATTCGAGTCAAGCTGAACCTCACGCAGGAGCAACTCGCCGAACGGCTTGGGGTGTCTTTTGCTACGGTCAACAGGTGGGAAAATGGCCTGAACGGTCCCCAAAAATCGGCTCTCAAGATCATCGAGGGCCTTGCCACTGAGTCCGGAATCAGCCTGGAAGCCGAAGACACGCCGGCAAACGTTGCGCCAAGTGTAACCCGGCGCCGGCGCGCCGCCGCTGCTCCAACCACAAAGCCAATGGAGCAGATGCTTTGGGACGCAGCTTGCTCAATCCGTGGCGAAAAAGATGCCGCCAAGTTCAAGGACTACCTTCTTCCCCTTCTCTTCCTAAAGCGGCTCTCCGACGTTTTCGATGACGAGATTGATCGCCTGGCGGAAGACTATGGCGACCGGCCGACCGCTTTGGAGATTGTTGAAGGCGACCATTCCTTACTCCGGTTCTACCTTCCGCAAGAAGCGCGGTGGGCCGTTCTGAGTGGCCGGGAGGTTTATGCCTGGCCTAACGACGCGGTGAAACCCAAGGATATCGGGGAGCACCTGACGAAAGCCGTTCGCGCCGTCGTCAAACAGAATCCTGGTCTTGCCGGAGTGATCGATGTTGTCGATTTTGCTGCCGAACGAAACGGCGAGCGGGATATCAACCCTGCGAAATTGCGGTCAGTGGTCGAGACTTTCTCCGATCCGCGCTATCGTCTGGGGCTTGCAGATGTAGAGCCAGACTTTCTCGGTCGCGCCTATGAGTATCTGCTTCGGAAGTTTGCCGAAGGCTCAGGCCAAAGCGCAGGTGAGTTCTTCACACCGACCGAGGTGGGCTTCCTCATGGCGAATATCCTTCGCCCGAAGCCGGGTGAGGTTTGTCACGACTATGCTTGCGGATCGGCTGGCTTGCTCGTGAAGTTGCAGCTTGTTTGCAAGGAACTGAATCCGCTGAGCAAAGTCCCGCTGCAACTGACTGGACAGGAACTCCAGTCCGAGAGCTACGCCGTCGCCAAGATGAATGGCATCATTCACGACATGGAGATTGAGATTGCTCGGGGCGACACGATGATCAATCCCAAGTTCCGTACCGCTGAAGGCAAGATCCGTACTTTCGACATTGTCGTAGCCAATCCCATGTGGAATCAACCATTCACGTCAGACATCTTCGCGAACGATCCGTTTGACCGATTCCGGTCCTCCGGCGGTATTACGACGGGCAAGGGTGACTGGGCTTGGCTCCAACACACCGTTGCTTGCATGGGCGAACATGGCCGAGCAGCGGTGGTGCTCGACACTGGAGCGGTCACCCGCGGCTCCGGCTCCAAGGGTGATGATAAGGAGCGCAACATACGTAAATGGTTTGTCGATCAAGACCTGATCGATGGCGTGATCTTGCTGCCCGATAATCTCTTTTACAACACCACTGCTGCGGGTGTGATCGTGATTTTGAATCGCCGAAAACCGGCAACGCGCAGGGGCAAGATTAGCCTGCTGAATGCGAGCCGGCACGTTAAGAAAGGAAGACCGAAAAACTACATACCTGAGGAAGATGTTCGTCCACTTGCGTCTATGTTCGTCAAAGGCGAGACGGTAGAGGGCGTCTTGGCGGTGATTACGAATGAACAAGCGAAGGATGCTGACTATAGCCTTGGGCCGAGCAAATGGGTAACCCAGACTGAAGCGACAGATCTGCGGCCTTTGAAGGAGATCATGGATGAACTTCTGGGGCTGTCAGAAGAGTCCAGGATTATCGATGAACGCCTAGCGAGAACGTTGACACAACTATGAAGAACACTCAATGGGATTGGAAGCGCATCGATTCACTCTTTGAAATTGATGCTGGGAAGACCATGTCCGCACGCGCCCGCAATGGACAGTTGAAGACGCCATTTCTCCGCACCTCAAATGTTCTTTGGGACCAGATTGATCTCTCGGTGCTTGACTCGATGGAGATTCCAGAAGATGAATTGAGAAAGAAGACTCTAAGGACGGGCGATTTGTTGGTCTGCGAGGGTGGCGAGATAGGGCGAGCAGCAATTTGGTCTGGAGAGCTTGACACTGTCTCTTTTCAAAATCATCTCCATAGACTGCGACCACGCAGGACCGATGTGGACTCACGCTTCTATGTCTATTTCTTACAAGCAGCATTCACAAGACTCGGCATTTTCGAGGGCGCAGGAAACAGGACAACAATCCCTAACCTCTCAAGGAACCGTTTAGCAGAGCTTGAAGTGCCTCATCCGCCTTTGGATGAGCAGGCCGCAATCGCTGAAGTATTGAAGTATGTTCGCGGTGGAGGCAAGAAGCAAGAGCAGATCATTGAATCGGCGCAGCAGCTTAAGGATGTTGCGATGCGGAAACTGTTCACAACTGGTCTGCGAGGCGAAGCGCAAAAGGACACGGATGCCGGCTCAATTCCCATCAGCTGGGACCTTCAACCTCTCACATCAGTTTGCCTAATGCAAAGCGGTGGGACGCCGCCGAAATCGGACCCGTCACTGTGGCGCGGAACCCACCCATGGGTATCCGGCAAGGACCTCAAAGTGAATAGGCTAGTGGATTCGATCGACCACATCTCGGAAGAGGCAGCCCGGACGTATAGCAAAATTGCTCCTGCTGGCTCCGTCCTGGTCCTCGTTCGCGGTATGGGACTCATTAATGGATTTGCACTCAGTCTGATTGAGCGGCCAATGGCTTTCAATCAGGATCTGAAAGCATTGATTCCATCTGGCGCTGTGGACGGCGCATTCCTAATGCACGCCCTTACTTACGCGGGAAAGCGAATGCTGCAGAACGTTTCGGATGCCGCGCACGGAACGAAGCGGCTCGGGCAAAGTGACTTGGACCACTTTATGGTCCCAGTACCGCCTCGAGATGAGCAGTCTGGAATCTCAGCAGTTCTGGATGCAATCGATCAGAAGGTCGCTTTACACAAACGCAAAAAAGCCCTACTGAAGGAGATCTTCCAGACTTTGCTCCACACGCTGATGACGGGCGACCTCCGAATCAGCGAGCTCAACTTGTCAGCATTGAACATAGCTGACTCGGTGGAGATGACCGTATGAGCCAACTCAGCATCAGCGAAGCGGGTACCGTTCAGTTCCCGATGGTGAAACACGCGGTGGAGATCGGCTGGACGCCGATTGATCCTGACGACGCCCGCCAGAAGCGAGGCGACGATAGCGGTATGTTGTTCCGCGACGAACTGGGAGCTAAGCTAGCCGAGTTCAACCCTTGGCTGAAGCCAGACGCCGTGCGCTCGATCATCGAAACGATCGATGCCATTCCTGCAACGATTGAAGGAAACCGTGATGTACTGGCCTGGCTGCGCGGAGAGCGGAGTTGGTATGACGAAGAGGAGAAGCGCCATCGACACGTAATGCTTATCCATTTTGAGACTCCCAGTGACAACACCTTTGATGTCACATGGGAGTGGACACTGAAGCCGCCGGCTCGTAAGGGCAATCGAGCCGACGTCATGTTCGTGGTCAATGGGGTGCCGGTCTGCATCGTCGAACACAAGAACCCGAAAGATGGCAACGCCATTGAGCGCGGCATTACTCAACTACGCCGCTACGAGCTAGAGACCCCCGAGTTGATCGGAACACCGCAGCTGTTCAACGTGACGCACCTGCTGGATTACTGGTATGGCGTGACTTGGAATGTGACTCGCCGCGATATGGCTAGGTGGAAGCAAACACCGGATGAGGCCTATCGCTTCGCGGTCCAGGCATTTTTTGAGCGAACAGACTTTCTGAGGACACTGCAACACTGGATTTTGTTCTATGTGCAGGATAGTGAAACCCGGAAGTCAGTCCTGCGGCAGCATCAGCGACGCGCGGTGGATGCAGTCGCGAACCGCTGTGCCGATCCTAACAAGACGCGCGGTCTGGTCTGGCACACGCAAGGGTCAGGCAAGACATTCACTCTGCTCACGGCAGCTAAGCTAATTCTTGAACAAAAAGAGCGGTTCGCGAATGCGACCGTGATCCTGGTCGTGGATCGAACAGAGCTCGAAGGACAACTCAAAGGCTGGGTTGAGCGATTACTGGGCGAGATGCAAAAGCACGACATCGCGGTGAAGCGGGCAAACTCCAGGTCCGACCTGCAAAGCCTTCTGGATGCGGATTTTCGCGGTTTGGTGATTGCGATGATCCACAAGTTTGATGAAATCCGCAAGGACAGCTGTACGCGCGACAACGTCTACGTCTTCATCGACGAAGCGCATCGCTCTGTCGCGAAGGACTTAGGAACCTATCTGATGGCCGCCGTACCGAAGGCCACAATCATTGGTTTCACGGGTACGCCCATCGACAAGACCTCGTATGGAGAAGGCACGTTCAAGATCTTCGGGGCGCAAGACGATCTTGGATATCTGGACAAGTATTCGATTCGTGAATCGATCGACGATGAGACGACCCTTCCGATCAAGCACACGCTTGCGCCGAGTCAGATGACGATTCCCTTGGAACAGCTAGATAAGGAGTTCTACGCATTGGCGTCAATCGAAGGAGTGACAGACATTGAGGAACTGAACAAAGTTCTGGACAAGGCCGTCGGGCTTCGTACCTTTCTCAAGGCTGATGATCGTGTCGAAAAGGTCGCTTCTTTTGTCGCCAATCACTTCAAAAAGAACGTACTGCCCCTCGGTTACAAAGCGTTTCTCGTGGCAGTGGATCGAGAGGCTTGCGCGAAATACAAAAAGGCACTTGACGCTCTGTTGCCAGCGGAATGGAGCGAAGCCATCTACACGGAAAACAGTGCCGACCTCATTGACCGACCCTTAGTAGCACAGCTTCAACTCAGCGAGGAGCGTGAAGAGGATGTGCGTCTTCTCTTCAAGAAGCCCGACAAAGACCCGAGAATCCTCATCGTAACGGACAAACTTCTCACCGGATACGACGCTCCTATCCTCTATTGCCTTTACCTAGACAAGCCAATGCGAGACCACGTTTTGTTGCAGGCTATTGCCCGAGTCAACAGACCCTACGTCGATTGGAAGGGTGTCCAGAAGCCTGTTGGCCTGGTAGTCGATTTCATCGGAGTCCTTCGCGAACTGAAGAAGTCACTTCAATTCGATTCCCAGGATGTGAGCGGCGTCATTGAGGACCTAGATGTTCTGTTAGAAGACTTTAAGGTTCGCATAGGTCAAGCTGAGACAACTTACCTCAAGCCACTCGAAGGCGGGAACGCCGACGAGAGGTTGGAGCGGTCCGTCTATGGTCAGTTCTTAGAATTGGCAGCCCGCAAAGTCTTCTTTGAGGACTACAAACACCTGGAGAGCCTTTGGGAGATTCTTTCGCCATCCCCCGAACTCCGAGAGCATATCGTTACATTCAAGCGACTCGCTCAGCTTTATGCAGCGGTGCGTAATGCCTACGCAGAGAAAGTCGGATTCATCGCAGACCTCGCCTACAAGACACGCCGACTCGTCGAGGAGAATGCAACGCAGGATGCTCTTGGTCTCGTAACGAAGAGCCTAACCTTCGATGTGAAGACACTTGAATCCCTGAAGTCCGATAAGGGCTCTGAGGAAGGCAAGGTTTTCAATCTGGTGCGCGGGCTCCAGCAAGAGATAGATGAAGATCCAAACGCCGCCGCAGTCTTGCAGCCGCTTAAGGATCGCGCTGAACGAATCATACGTGACTTGGAGGGGCGTCGTACCACGGGTCTCGCGGCGATGGATCTGCTAGCCGCGTTGGCTGCTGAGAGGGATGCAGCAATGGCAGCCGCCAAGGATAGTGGTTTGTCGCCGAAGGGCTTCGCGGTGTTCTGGGCTTTGCACGGCGAGACCTCCCTGGTGCCACTTGGCATTGACTCAATGGAGATCGCCCGCGAGGCGGAAGCACTAGCAAACCGGTTTCCAAATGCTGCACTGAACACAGACGAGCAGAGGCGACTCAGAGCGAATCTCTATAAGCCCCTGCTCTCCTTACCAAGTGAAGAGCGAACACGGCTCGTTGAGATGATCGTCGCCAAGCTAGTGAATTAGTGATGTCGGAGTACAGTATGCAGAATACGAAATGCCTGAGACACAGGGCTGATTCGTGGGCGAAGCGGCTAAGGGTCTCACCTCGATCTATCCGAGTGCAACCTATGACACGGAAGTGGGGTTCGTGTTCAACCCTTGGGACAGTCACGCTTGCTGCTGATCTGTTTCGTTGCAAGGAAGCATTTCAGGACTTCGTGATCGTGCATGAACTCCTTCACCTTCGCGTCCCGAACCATGGTCGCTTATTTAAGTCATTACTCACAGTCCATATTCCAAATTGGCGAGCATTGGATCTCACGCGAAAAGCGTAGGCATCCAGGACAAGATCGGCTTCAATAGCTCTGGAACGGCCAAGGTCCCGGTGCAGGTAGTTAAATTGCCCCAGCTTGGAGACTCATCTGGCGACGGCACCGAGGAATTCAGATAGGCGCCGCGCTTTTACGGTTCGTAACGCCGATTCCACAATTGAAAGTGAACCTTTTTTACGGAGCTGTCGATTCAATAGGAATGTACGACAGATTCTCGTGGGGAGGCGAGGCGCCTAACAAACGTGCAAACTCTGCGTCAGGCATGGACACAAGAAAAGAAGGGTAATCGGTTGGGCTGAGGTTGAATTTGCTCTTTGGGTTTGGACAGCCTATAGCGGGGACGGCGATGCCACGAGCCGAGGCGCTTAACCCGCCGTAGATAGAAAATTGTGTCGCTGCAACATGGTCAGCAGCACATGCATGGAACAAATGATATGAGATCAGGCCTGTACGACGCCGAAGGTGAACAGACAGGAGATCACTTGGATCAATGTCGTCAAATTGGACCGCAATAAATCCTGGTCGCGTTCTCGACAACTGGGTAGTAGCTTTTTTCAATGCATCTTGAATCGGTTTGGAGTGATCGTCTTCTCGCTTGCTTCGCATGACTACGAGGCAACGAGACTTTGGGGTCAAGACACCCGAGACGTGGCAGTTATCTCCATAGGCAGAGCGACAGGTCTTGTAAAACTCCTTGGTGTCCTGGTATGCAGCGCCGGCAAATCTCTTGGAAAAGGTTTCTCTCTCAATCGCAAAGAACCCTTCTTCGATGGTTGTAAGAGTGGCATCCTTTAGTAAGCGCCGAGTCGCAGAGCGCAAATGGAGTTGGCTTGCACTATCGGCCAGAAGTCGATCATCGAGGGTGACGAGTAAGACCTCATCTGCGCACGACTCTGCTCTTGTCAGTATCTGGGGCAATACAGCATCCATAAAACGGTAGAAGTCTTTTCTGTGAATCTTCCGCCCTGCGTCCGCAGAAAGACTCTTGCACTCGATCTCGCCTCCTACCCGCTGATTCCAGAACCTCAAATCGTATTGTGCAATGCCTTCCAAATCAGTGAATTCAATCTCAAATCCAGCTTCTACGAGCCGCCGGGCCATGTCCAACTCCAGATACAGCGATGAAAATCCATTCTCCGCTTTCAGAGCGTCGCGGAGTCGGCCCGCAAGCACGGTCTTGCCCGCGGAAGACAAACGTTGATTAGCTTCAACTGCCATTTGCGCAAACTGTAGGGCAGCAAACGCGTCAAGCGAAAGCGTGCTGCCGTCCAACTTACCGTAGGTTTCAAACGCCATTATTTGTTCGCTCAAGGAAATCTCAAGCCAATGATATTGGTGAACGATACTGGCCAGCGAAGGAGACTGGTAGGCTTCTTGAGCAAGCTGGACCGCGCGTTTTTTCCACCTGTCACGTCCCACGAGCGTCAGGAACTCAGGAAGGCCAGAGGAGAGGGCAAGAAGATCGTTGTCGAGAGTAAATATCACTCCATCTAGTATGAGATGCAAAAGACTACAATGTCTACATTTCACAAGGTATTTTATGTTGGTGGAAACGGTCTGTCGTAGATTGGCCGTAACGAGGGAGGCAAGAAGCGGATGATTTCTGGCATCGGCATAGATCTTGTTCATGTCGCCTCAGTCGCGGAGTCAATTCAGCATTATGGCGACCAATATCTGGAACGAGTGTTTACGCGTGATGAGATCGCGTATTGTGGGGCTGTACCTTCCTCAATGCAGAGATATGCTGGTCGAATCGCAGCAAAAGAAGCGGCGATGAAAGCGCTTGCTACGGGCTTGGATTCTGGCGTGGATTGGTTGGATTTTGAAGTTACCAACGAACCCTCCGGTGAACCAAGGCTGCGAGCGCATGGCCTGGCTGCAGAGATTCTTCGAAAAAAAGGCGTTTACACAATGCGGGTATCGCTATCTCATCTTCCCGAGTACGCCATTGCGCAGGTAATATTCGAGCGGTCGAGGAGACAGGCGCTTCTATATTGGTTACGCAGGCTGTACAGAAATCGTACGGCTGAGTAGATCAGCCACGACCACGCCTTTCCGATGCTCTCTGAGAAATCTGAACACTTTGTAGCCTTGCAGTATGGCCTCTTCCCACAGCCATAATGGGCTGACGTCGACTTCATAGCCTCTAACAAGCTCTTGGACAGCTTTGAGCAGTGAATAGTCGAGGGTATTGATCGTGGAAAAATAATTGAGGCCGGCGGCATGGTTGAAAATCCATGTGGCGACCCCCTCTTCAATAAGAATAGCTCGCGCCCCATCTTCGGTTTCGTCCAATCCTGGATTGCTCTTCCTCTTGACTTTCAACAACGCCCGAATCACAGGAGACCAACCAAGAATAGCCGCATTGGCAAGGTGAAACACGTCATGAAATCTGTAGTCGTCTTGCTCAGCTTTATTGTCAGTTAGCCTGTCCCCGATGTTAATGCCATTGCATTTCTGAAAGACGACTGTTTTGGTACCAGATCTCTTTTCAAGAATTAGCATTTCGATTCGACGCGGGAGTTGTTCATCAACGTCAAGATCAGCGTCAAACAAATCGGGGTATTTGCGATCAATAGGCCAGCGACTTGTCACCTTCCTGATGTTTCGTTGGACTGCCTCTTCAAGGCTGACATTGGCATCGTCCGCGGCTCGGAGTATCGCTCTAAATACTTCGGCGAGATGGTTAGCCAGGAGCTCACTATTGGTTTCAATCCGCTGTGTGGACACATCGTCAAGCAAACGACCCACTTTGCCCGCCAAGACCATAGCCCCACGCTCGAAGGTCTCACTACTTACGGGACTGATCCTCTCACGGGCTGACTGAATGCTTCTAAATGTGTCGACCGTTTCCAGCGTATAAGGATTGTTCTGAGCAGTTTCTCGCAGCACTCTTTGTGCCAACGAATTGAGGGGGAGATTGGCTCTTTGTGAAATATTGGCGAAGTACCATAAGACATCGCCGAATTCCTCCAAAACAGAGTCTTCATAGCCCACGTATGAGTCGGAGTCTCTCTGCTTTTTTTTCAGTTCACTCAGTAGGCTGCCCACCTCACCGAACAGCCCGAGGAGCGGCAGCATTAGTCCGGGGTATCCGATTTTGGCATTTTGGTCTGTTTTGAGGGTAAATCGCTGATAGTCGTTCATCAGCATTGCGTCTTTCGTCGCGAGTGTGTCGATCGCTTGTTTGGTCTTCATCTGCATTGTGTTATGCCACTGTGGTCAGGAGGACTGATTTGCATTCTGATAACAATTGTCTTACCTCAGTCAATGTCCACGACGGTCCTGTATCAATTCTTGCATGCGTCGAGTGGCAAATTAGCGGGCCAATGCTGAGGTTTGTCTCAGCTGCGACGAAGGACTGCAATTGCGCGAGGCCCAGCAAATTGCCAAGGGTTTTGGACATATAGAAGTGAGATCTGTACATCACTGTCAATATGAGGTCATCCGGAGGATAGAGTTTAAACGTTAGGTGGCTCAGGCAAGGTTGCTGAAGAAAACGATTGGCATCCTCAGTAGGACGATAGATAGGCATGTCGAAAGCGTCGTCATCTGTATCAGTTAGGTTGATTTCATACGCCAAGCGCATTCTCTGCTTTTCCTTTTCCACCTGCTTCTTAAGCTTCTCGACCATTATTTTGAGGGGATTGATGATCTTTCCATCCTTTCCCTTTCTTCTGAGCATCCGCATCGCATATGTGCCCCAAGAATGCTGGTCAACCTTTGGGAAGATTTCATCAGGAAATATCTCGTACACACCTCGGACACCATCTCGCAGGTAGTAGTTTCCTGGGAAAATAGTACCGGCTACTGTCGAAATAGGCTCCTCGTTGTGCGAACGCAGAAACGTGTCGACCAAATCGTGAATCCGAAAGTCTTGCGGGGTCATGATGCCCGGTGACTCAATCGCCAAAATCAGGTTATAGAACTCATATTGAGGTTGGGTCGATAAGAATTCGAAGGCACTAAGCCAACCCTCTGGACAGGTCCGAGCATTAATCGTGTGAGTGAGGAGCTTCATATGTTCATTCCATAACGCCGAGAAGGCGAATTCTTGGAGCCAGATACCGGTGATCAATCCAACCGTATCCGGCGTGAAACCACTGTTGGCCCCAGCTATTGCGAACGAGAATGCACTTGGCGTTCCCGTTGCTGCCATAGCCAACGGCAATCACTGCATGAGTGTTAATTCTGGGTTCCGCTACAGGTGCCACCAGCACCTCGGTCTTCGGTGTTGCCCGAAAAAAGCTGATGCTAACATCCATAATGACGATGACCGGCTTGCCGATGTCAAGCTGAGTACAGATTGGGTCAATGCCAGAAGTCGACATCGCTTTCGAGTTGCGGCGATAGATAGGGCTGGGACTGCTGGGCGGTTTCCAACTGGCGGGAACGACCGGCTTGTTCTGATATGGCCAAGACTTGTCGGGCGGTTGCCCATCCAGTGAAATTGTCTCGGACATGATTGTGAAGGAAACTCCTTTGGAGGGGTCACGATCTTTTGTCCGCTGCACTGCATAGAAGAACGCATATTCTACTGACAGCGGGTCACTATTTCCACGCGCGAATGAGTGAGCATCGCTCGCAGCAAATGCCATGCAGGTGGGACGCGGATTTTGATCCCGAACCTCTCCGAAGCGATCTCGCAAATCCACTATGATATGAATCCCCATCTATGCGGCCGCCACTTTCGCACGCTGCGCACGAGGCATCCCGTTCTCTTTCCCAAGTAACTCATATAGCAGGGTGAAGTGGTGAGCGTTTTCAATGCTTTCGTCCCAAGGACGAAGTTCTACCAAATCGAGCGTTCCCGCGGCTTCGAATTGAGAAGTGGCAACGAGGACGCGGTCTACAGCGCCCCCTACAGTTTCTGAGTCAGCGGGTACCAAGCGGTCATCCGACACCACCGTAAATCCCGCTTCTTGTAATTGGTCAGTATTCCAAATATAGCCAGCGCCACTGTTCTCTTTCAGGCGAACAAGAAAGATGTCATTGGGTCCGCCCTGAATAAGCGTGCCTTGATCGCGTTCGGTCAGGACCCAGACGTCTGGGTACCACTTGTCCAACTGGTGATCTCCTAATAGGCTCTGTTTTATTTCCTTGGGTGTCGTTGAAAGGTGTTTGTCTAATTGTCCCGAACTTATGACGTTATATCGTTGAAGCGCACGACAGGTGGCCTCGTAGCTGGCTCCAGCACGAAGTGACAACTGATATACAGCCCGCGCATCCACGAACGTTTCTGCATTCCAGGCTTGCCGTACAGCATGCACCTCGAACAACCATTTTGGCATTAGAAAGCTCGCCGCAAATGCATCTGCAGCGGCTTCGACACTGTTATACCGGGCTCCGCCAAAGGGTGATCGGTTTAAGATGGACTCGTCATCCAGGCTGCCAGCATGCCCGAGAATGAAGTGGCCCAATTCGTGGGAGGCTGTAAATCGTTGGACAGCTAGGTTGCGCTGGGTTGTGACGATGATGCCGGCGGAAGGTCGCGGCACGAATGCGCCGAGCAATTTATCGAGAGGACGAAACAATAGGGGAACGGAAAGTTGAAGAATCGCGTCGAAAACATCAACACCTCCTCCTCTTGTTTCGACGAGCTGTTGACTCTGCATTTTTTGGTGCAGTCGACCTGCTTCGCTGATTGCATCCAGCAAAATGTCACGTTTGCTCACTTCGTTTTGGTCTCCTCAGTAGCCTTCGACTGTAGGAATTCGGCAAATCGGGCAAGTTCCTCGCGATCTTTCGAGGAAAGATTAGCGGCAGCGCGTGCCAAGTGCTCGACTTCGGCAGGTAGATTCGCCTCAACGTTTTCGTCGTCAGTAAAATGACTCACAGGACGTTGATAGAGGGTAGCGAATTTTTTTAATTCCAATGCGTCAACTCGACGCTGTCCAGACTCTATCATCGAGATGGCTGCACGAGGTATCCCAACTGCTTTTGCGACCTCATCTTGTGAAAGAGATAAGTACTCGCGAGCTTGCTTTAACAATTCGGCAAGGCGCGTCCGCTCGTCTGCAGCAGCATTTAGTTCCTTCTGTTTGTTAGCTGGCATGTGCTCTGGCTCCTCCGGATGGTTGGGCGGAGACTTTGTCCGCGGGTGGGTTGTTCTCAGAAAACATCGCTTCAAGACGAGGCAGGATGTGTTGTACAAACTCATCGCAATTGCGATAACCGCCTGGTTTTATGATTCCGCCACTGCCCTTAAGCTTGAAACCAAGCGACGGTTCGACCTCCAGAAAAACCTCTACCCCCTCTGTGGACGAAACCTCAGGCAGGATGTCGAAGACGTTGCCCCCGGATTTTCGGGGATCTGGGACGCTGCGACGCAGCGGGGATTCCGTTTTTCGCTGCCACCAAGATCTGAGTTTTTTCTCGATCTCAGCGCCCGGAAATAGTGGATGAGTGGCCAAGGCCTACCTCCTTGTGTTCGACTATCGAACATGGTAATGGATAATTGTTCGATTGTCAAACAAAAAGAGGCCCTAGGACGTACCGGAGGGGTTGAGCTTGGAGTTAATCGCCCATTTGGGCGGATACCAATAGTCGATCCTGCTCATATTGGGTCTGAATCGTTGCTTAATTTTAGAACGTTTTGAGGGTGAGGTCGTTTTAGGAAAACGCGCCCGCGCATATTTGTCAATTTCACAAAAGAGGTTTTGTACGTCTATCAATTGAAGTCGTCGGTCAGCCAGCCATTGGAACCGGATGCCGCGTTTTTCAAATTCGATCTCCTGGAGATCGGTAACCAACCGGATGACATCTTCGTAGGGCACGTGATCTAAGGCTGAGAAGCACTTTTGAAGACCGCTGCGGGATCCGGGTCCCGGCACGACGAACTCTGATTCTGAGAAGTCAACTACTTCGCTGTAGTTTATGTCGATCGCGTATTGAAAGGCCAGGAAATCTCCGATCATTGGATACGAACGGAGAGTCTTGAATGCTTGTTCCAGGTTCTTCGCGTCTGTGAGTTTCTTATGAAGATTGTCCTTCAACATCAGTTCCAAGAGTTTTAGATGTGCCACGTGTTTTCTGGAACTTGGGAATGCCCGTGATCCTGACGGCATTATATAAGCTCCAGAGTATATTCTCTGTCCTTTGTCGAATGCGGAGGACAGAACTCGGTCAAACTCTTGCACCGAGAATATGGAAATAGTGATTTGCCCGAACCGATTTTGGAGCAACTCCCAGGTGTCAATTTTGTTGAACAGCTTAAAAAGCAAAATACGGAAAACGACTTCGGACGGATCTTGTGGCCCGTTGTAGATGACCCTTCGGATTAGATATTGACTTACGCGATCTGAAGCGCGATATGCGTTAGTGAATTTGAAAGCGTTGAGAATGGGATCTGTTGTCCACGGTGGGGCCGCTTCAGATTGACGGCGGTAAAAGATGGCTTGCCGTTCTGCAGCGAAGCTCCAAAACGCCTCGAAGACCGGTGTTGGGGCCAGTCGTGAGAATTCAGATGAGCCCTGGAATTGGGAGGGCTTGTCCGAGTCGGGAATGAACGGCAAGTAATTTGCAAGCGCAGCGGTCACAACCACAGCGTACTCTAAAATTCGATTTTTCGGAATTGGCCTGACTGGTTCTGCAGGTCGCACATGTCGGACAGATTTCTCTGTCAGGAGAGTAACGCGGACAGAAGCAAAATCGGCGCAGCCCGCACAATGATGCTATTTCAGGAGCTTAATAATCAGGGCAACGATTGCTGATACCCCGATAGGAATGTAGATCATGAAGAGCGTTCGGAGTCGGTCGACTTCTTTTTGAAGGGATGCAAGGCTTAAGCTACTGCCTCCGAGTAGTTGTACGTCTTGCAACAGGATTCCCATGGAGCCTTGGGGATACTCGATATCCTTTTGTTCGTCTCGGGCTTGCTCGATGTCTGCAGATGAAAGTTGAGCAAAAAATATCGTAAATGTCGGTTCCAAGAACTTTAACCGCATATCGGTTGGTCCGACGTTCTGAACAGCGAAGCGGAGTCTTCCCCTAAACGTAGGGTCCACATGGAATCCAGAGATATTGACCAAGCCTTCTAACTTGAATTTGCTCCGGACAGAGATAAAGGCAATCAAGTCGCGCGGCATCTTTAGATCCTCGTAACAAGTCAGGATGGCAAATTGGCCTGGCGACAGCGTGGCATAAGGATCCTCTTCGGTTAACAGTTTCGGAGCTTGATCGCCAACGATGTAAATCTCTGGCCCAAGGCGCAGGTCATACGAAGCCTGGCGCAAGAGGGCTTCTTGAAAGTGACCTTCCTTAATCAAGGCATCTTTGACTATGCGGTCACGGATTTCCTTCTTCGCCAAGAACGGCACTATTTTCCTCCCAATGCAGCCCGGACCGCCAGACCTGTGCTCATAACCATCAATATCGCCAAACCTGCGATAACGCACCAGTAAGCTGCTCGAGCAGAAAAAAACTCTGTTCTTGTGGTGGTTCGTCCGGGAATCTTGCTTGCGAATGGAATTACAAGCACCAGAGTGACAAGGCCGCCAACCACAAGCACGGACCCGACGTGTAATAGGTGCCAGAAGATATACTCCACAGTCATTTCCTCCAGTCAAAGCGTATAGGATCGCGGGAAGAAGTGTCATGTAACTCGAGCTACGTCCATTAATAAGTTTGATTCTGACCCTGGGCCGGTGACATTGGACCAATCCGGATCAGTACCGTTCGTGATGCCGTGCCACCCGCCGTGAGTAACTTCTGCGCTAAGCAGCCAGATTGGCACGCGACCGGAAGCGCCGCATCGGGGTTGCCTACCAGAGCTCATCCGCAGAAGTTGGTGTCCAGGCTCTGAACTGTTAGTCCCCGATGTATCCTTAGGCTGGAGGTACTGCCAACGTGTTTGACGATCTGATTGTCGAACTCGATCCAGCCACTAACAGGCGTGGCAAGTGCGATGGCAAGGAGCGTCACCTAACGGAAGCAGCAGTGATGCTGGCCTATGGGATGCATTTGTTGCGCACCGTGCCGAAACTCCAGAAGGTTGAACTTCATCCCGACGGCGAGCATGGAAAGCGCTTCGAGATTGCACAGTGGCTTTCGGCACGAGGTTTTGTATTGAGGGAGCCTCAGGGCACGACGGCCTACTGCGGCGTGTACAGAAATGACCAACAAGTCATCGTCGTCACTTCGACGCCGGGAAAGGGAGACGTTGTTGCGCAAGCGGACGATGGGATGATTGTCGCTGAGTGTAAAGGCGGAATCGTAAACACGAGTCATGCGGGGCAGAAATCGCGGTTGCGCAAAGGTCTCTGCGAAGCTGTGGGGCTGCTCATGGCGCGTGAGCAGGGCGGAAGGCAAGTTGCCGTTGTGCCAAACACAGAAACAACACTCAAGCTTGCCCGGAAACTGGTTCCTCGCGCGCGGGACGCTGGAATTGAAATCGCCCTGGTCGATGAGCAAGGGCGCGTTGTTGATGTGAAACCAGAATTGGAATGAACCTTTCCGGGGCGCTATGCAAGAGAAACTTAACAGGTCCGGCCCCGTCAAGTGAAAGAGAGTGACTTTGAAAGTACGTCGCTTCGTGCCGGCTGGATTCCTCACTGCGCTGGAGCAGTCTCTGCAAAGCATTTCCGAGGAGGTGCTGTACGGGGATGAGCGCGGATTCCAAGGGGCGCTGCTTCATGAATTAAATGCGCGGCTCGGTCACGGCGTCTTGCCGAACGACCCCTTTATCCAGCAGGAGTATCAGAAACGCATGCGGCATCACGGCATCAAAATCCGGCCGGATATTATCGTGCACATACCGTTTGAGCGGGGCGTCGTGGAAGGACGGGACGAAGGTAACTTCGTGGCAATCGAGCTGAAGCGCAGGGCGACAGTCAAGGAAGCAAGGCACGCTTTTGCTAGTCTGGCACAGATGAAGAAGGTTCTGAAATACCCGTTGACGGTCTTTATCAACGTGGACTCCGAACAAACCTGTGCGGCGCTGTGTCCCAAGAGCATTGCGAGCCAGACGGCGTGTTTCGCCGTCCGGCTCGCAGAGGGAAAACCCATCGTGAAGGCGGCCAGGCCAATGATCGCCGTGAAGAAGGAAATCACCGTTGAGTAGCCCGATCCTCACGCGCGAAGACGTTACATGGGTACAGAGCTATGCACACGAAGTGGAGAAGACCTTCGGCGCGGAATTCGCAGCAGCTGCGGATCGGTTCAAGGAAGGCAAGTTACTGCTGGGTCGCTTCAGGGCTGCAATCGAGACCGTTCTAAAGAATGGCCGCGGATATTTCCGGGCCGTGGATGAGGCGCACAATGAACTGTGCGTAGCGAGCGCACTCCTCGCCAACACGAAGTTGAGGTTCATCCGGCTGGAGTATGAGCCTCCCCTACCCGGCTGCGCGAAGACCATTGATCTCCGGGCAACAGCTGATACCGGCGAACTCGCCTACGTCGATGTGAAAACGATTAAGCCCGAGGACACGGATCGTTGGAACCAATTCGAGAGAGCAAAGACCGAAGGCTGGTTCCCGGAAAACATCATCGTTGGCATCTCAGAGCAGTGGCTTGGCGGAGAGATCTGGCACGCATGGTTTGCCGCGCGCGCCAGAATGCTGGAGTATTCTTTGGAACTGGAGCAGAAGATCGCAGATGCGGGTCTGGCTTCGGATAACGTGATTTCCGTTCTTGCGCTATGTGGCGATGGTTTCCGTTGGCATCAGGATCAGCTTGAGGACTTCATCGCCTTCTATTCAACGGGCGTGTATCGCGCGGACGATTCGTTTTCGCGGGTCGAGCGTAAGTCCATGACGGATAAAAAGATATTCTTGAAGCGAACGATCTCACGCTTTGCCTATTTCCAACGCAAGCAAGGGGAAATCCGCCCCAATCGCTTGAATTGGAATGTACGTCCGCCCCGCGACCCGCACTTTTAAGTGCGCGGTTGATTTATTGTCTCTTGATGGCATGATAGTTGGGGTATGGCAAGCCCACGATTTCACGGACAGATTGGGCGGAGCTGCAAGTCGAGGAACTGTTGTCCGTTCCCCTGGTCTCCGAATTCGTCTTTAGGAGCCGCCTTGGCCTCTCGGCTGCCACGCCAAGAAATCGCCGGCAAAAGACGCGCTGAACCCACCGGTTCGGTGTCCCACGAATCACGGGCTGCCCAAACTTTCGGATTCCTCTGTTACAATTTAATTCACAGAGCAGGGACAGATGCTCTGGTCACGGCTTCGCATGGTGTCCATGGTGTCCGTTTTCCCTCGAATTTTTGATATATGGGGTGGAAACAGTTGAAACAGGCGAAACAGTTGACAGCAGGGGAGTACAGTAAAGATGCGGGTTTCCCACTAACCCGCTGAAAACAAGCTGGGGACGTAGTTCAGTTGGTTAGAACGCTGCCCTGTCACCGGCGTCGTGAAGTCCCACGCAATGGGCGACACTCTTCAGGGACTCCTGAGCAGCAGGGTTGAAGAACTCTTGTAGTGGCGCGGAGAAAGTCGCTCACTCACTTCTCAGATATTCGCCGGGAACATCATCCTCCGGCACCTCATGCG
>Ga0137404_10000617_pt1 | contig 23390 bp, 25 predicted proteins | sample CZOMad2_1_16fung_FD_108285 | JGI IMG/M metagenome (GOLD analysis project Ga0137404, IMG submission 108285) | Vadose zone soil fungal communities from Angelo Coast Range Reserve, California, USA - CZOMad2_1_16fungal (Illumina Assembly) | ecosystem: Environmental > Terrestrial > Soil > Vadose... | reverse complement strand
CGCCTGCTTGGGCCAAACCCGTCGCCTTCCGATGCGATTCGCGAAGCGCAGCTCGCAATGATCTCCGGCAAAAAATATGGCGCGCCTTTTTACTGGGCGCCGTTCGTGCTTGTGGGTGAGTGGAAGTAAATCACTCCCAAATAAATAAGGAGTTGCTACTCAATGAACGGAACATAGGTCGCTTCCCTTTCACGGCGGCGACACGGGTTCGACTCCCGTACGGGACGCCAACATTTTCTGCGGTGGCTGAATTCCTGCACGGCAGCCCGCTACGCCACAAACTTATAACCGTGGCCGCGCATGGTGAGAAAATGCCGCGGCTCCTTCGCGGCGTCGTCCAGCTTCTGCCGCAACCAGCCTACGTGAACGTCGACGGTGCGCGTCAGCATTCCGGTTTCATAGCCCCAAACCTCGCGCAGCAGTTCATCGCGCGAAAGCGTCGCACCGCGTTGGGCGATAAAGTAGCACAGCAGTTGAAACTCTCGCGCGGAGAGTTCGACCTGCTTACCGTTGCAAAGCACCTCGGTGCTCCGAAAGTTTACAATGACAGAGCCAAAGCTAAACGCGTCGAGCGGCTCCGCTGCGCTCGCCGTCGTCCGGCTGCGCCGCAGCAACGCTTCCAACCGCGCCAGCAGCTCGAGCGGCTCGAATGGTTTGCAAAGATAGTCATCCGCGCCCAGCTTCAGGCCCAGGACTTTGTCGATTACCTGACCACGCGCCGTCAGCATCAGAATCGGCGTCGTGATACTTAGTTGCCGCAGATCGCGGCACACATCAAAGCCGTTTTTGCCCGGCAGCATGACGTCCAGAATGATCACGTCGAAGTTGCCTTCGCGGGCTCGCGCCAAACCCGTCAAGCCATCGGCGGCCGTCTCAACGCTATAATCTTCCGCGTTGAGCAGATCCGTCAGGGCCATAGTGATGCCTGAGTCGTCTTCAATCAGCAGGATCTTGTTTGCCATCGTCGCTGTAAAACAAAGGGGCTGATCGTATCACCATTCCAACGGAAGCCCGCCAACTCTCAATCAGGAAACCGGCAGATGCAACGTAAACGATGTCCCGTCACCTGGCGCTGACTGCACCGTCACGCTGCCGCCAAGCGCGCGCAGGTTACGCTCGACGAGACACAGCCCCAGTCCCGCGCCGCTAGTCGTCGCGGCGGTCTCACTCTGTCCGCGATAGAACGGTTCGAAGATATGCGGCAGATCCTTCGGCGCGATTCCGGGCCCGCGGTCAGCAACAGTGATTTGCACTTCCCTGCCCTTCGTGTCTTGCGCGAGACACGCGCTTACACTCAACCACTTGCCTCGCGCTGCGTACTTCAGCGCATTCTCAAACAAATTCTTCAGGGAACTCTCCAACGCGGGACCATCAGTGAGCACCAGAGGCAGATCTTCTGCAAAGTGATGCTCGATTTGCCAGCCATCTTCTGCGAAAGGCACGGCGTACTCGGCCAAAGAGCGTTTGGCTATCTCAGTCACGTTGGTCGGTTGTGGGTCATAAACTCGACGACCCGATTGAATACCAGCAAAGCTAAGCATTCGCTCGACCTGATTGATCAGCCGGCGCGCTTCGCGCTGAATCACGTCGCCGTATTGTTGCACCCGGCTCGGGTCCTGGATCGTGCCCTGCGATAAATTGTAGCTCGTCGATTGAATGACGGTCAGCGGCGTGCGCAATTCGTGAGAGACGCCCGCCACGAACTCCATCTGCTGTTGCGCCAAACGGCGCGCGCGCACCGTAGCCAACATCAACATCACTGAGCTGCCGGCCGACAGCACGAGAATAATGAAACTAAAGCCGAGGGTGTGTTGTCGTGCATTCTCGACCAGCACTTCAAGCGAACCAGCTTTGTTTTTCACCACCAGCAGCCAGGCCCGGTCGTCGGCGCCTCCTCGATTGCCGCCGATCTCGGCGAGCGGCACACTTTGCGGGCCAGACACAAACGGTTGTGGTCCCGGTTGGGACAGCGGCGGACGACGCTCGTTTGGCACGACGCCATCGGGGGGACGCGGCGTCGCTTGACGACCCTGCTGCATGTTTGCGTCGAGCAAGACGATGCCTGCGTTAACCTGGGACAACGACCCAATCGTCAGCGTTGGATCCGAACCATAGATCATACTTAATGGGTAGCTGGCAACGACCGCCACCTGATAACGGTCACCAGTACCGTAATTCCGCGCCACTAGTTCGGGGATCAGATACTGACGGAGATAGTCATCATCGACTTCAAGAAAACACCAGCCCCTCAGTTCGGGCACATGAACCGATCCCTGCCGGGGGGCGGGCCTGAGCGATTGCAGCAAGTCGCGCGCCTCGAGCGGCTGTGATGATGGCGGCGATTCAATCATCGCGCCGCCGGGCTGTTGCCACTCTGGTGTGGGCTGAGCACCAGTAACGAGTGGAAATATCAACACCGGTCTACCTTGAAAAAACTCAAACGCAAATCCATTCGGGTAAAGCGGAGGCTTGCCTCCGGGCAAACGCAGACGCTCCTCCATAACCCGGCGATAAACGACAAACTCGTTGGGCCAGTCTTCCGTCCTGAATTGGTTGTCGCCCGTCTGCAGCCGTCTGAAGACGACTCCCTTGTCGCTTTGCGTGCCGATGCTGATAGAGGCTAGTAATTGCGGGCGGTCAGACGTGCTGTGCCATCGTCTGGTAATCTCGATCATGTATGGCTCGAACGCGGCATCGTTTCTTTCGTCCGGCGGTGGACGGAAGAAAAGCAGCAGTCGCAGCAGGGTATCTCGGAAATCGCCGCTGAAGTTCCGTAGCGTCCTCTCCCTGACTTCACGGCGTTGTTGCCGGTCGGCGTCGCTCACGCCTTTGATCCAGCGATACTGGAGCACGCCGACGAGCACCGTGAGCAGCAACACCGCCACGCAACCCGACACCAGCCAATTGTTTCTGAGACGATCGAACATCGCTCGCATTATAGCTTCCAATTTTGGTCACCGGCATCGACTGGGGATCAAGACTTTACCTCGTCTTTACAAAACGGCGGTCACTTTACGAACACTTTACATCTCCACGCCCACGTTTCGCTTAGCATAGCCGTCGATCGTTGGAGTTCCACAAATCAAGAGGAGAACCAATGCGAAAACTAACAATTCTAATCATCCTTGTTGCGACGGCCGCCGTCGCGTTACCGCAGCAGATGCCGATGCCGAAAACGTCTGGCCCACAGTCTGATGCGCAAAAGGCTTTCGAGAAACTCAAAACCCTGGCAGGTTCCTGGGAAGGAAGCATCATGGGCATGCCCGCGCAAGTTACTATTCGGGTGACATCCAGCGGTAACGCGATCCTTCATGAGGGGACTTTGAGCGGCAAGCAGGACAATCCGATCACCATGCTTTATGTGGACAGCGATCGCTTGCTCCTGACACATTATTGCGACTCCGGAAATCGGCCGCGGATGCAGGGCAAGCTGTCGCCGGACGGAAAAACGGTTATATTCGATTTCCTCGACGTCTCCGGCAACGCGCAGAGATTCCTAATGCACGATGCTGCGTTCACACTGATAGACGCGAATCATCACATTGAGGAATGGACTTACATTCTGTCAGGAAAACAGCCAATTCGTGGGCGCGGCGAATTTCAACGGACAAAATGACTGGGCCGATATCACGATAGCGTGAAGGGTGTACTGACGCCACCGCTGTTGCAATCCCGCGAGGTCTATGCTTCGGAACAGAGGGGAACCCAGTAAGCTACGTGCTGAAGAATATAGTTCCTCCAATCAGCGATCCGGCGACATTTGTTTCCACCATTCATTACATGAAGGCGCAAACGATCGTCGTTTTCGTCTTTGTACGATTCACGATTTACTGGAGGACCAATGACATCACGCATCACCCCGTCTTCTCCACGTTTCCTCGCCCGGATGACAGGTCTGTTTTTTCTGCTCACAATCTTGACAGGAATTTTCGCTCAGGGCTTCGTCAGCGAAAGACTTATCGACTTCAGCGACGCTGCGGCTACCGCGACCAACATCCTGACGCACAAAGGCCTGTTTCAGTTGGGCTTCACCGTCTATCTCATCGAGATGGCGTGCCAGGTCGCGACCGCAGTGCTCTTCTATCAATTGCTGAAGCCGGTAAACAGGACCGTCGCCTTGCTGGCGCTCTTCCTGGAAGTCACCGGCTGCATCATCAAGACCTTCGCACGGGTTTTCTATATCGCTCCGTTGTTCGTGCTGGGACGCCCGGCGGCTTTGAAAGGATTCAGTGCGGAACAATTGCAGTCCGCGGCGCTCATTCTCCTCAAAGTGAATGATCAGGGCGCTGGTGCGGCTTTGGCATTTTTCGGATTCTCAACCATCCTTAACGCCTCTCTGATTTTCCGCTCCACCTTCCTGCCGCGGTTCCTCGGCGTTCTGGGAATGATTTCAGGTTTGGGTTGGCTGACTTTTCTGTATCCGCCGCTGGGTTACCGCGCCTTTCTCTTCGCCGCACTCATCGGCCTGCTGAGTTCAGCCGTGACGATCTTTTGGCTCCTCGTGTTCGGCGTGAACGAACAACGATGGAAGGAGAAAGCCAAGGCAGCAGCCGCGTCCATCTGGAAATGAAAGTAGCTGCATGTGCCTCACTGAGAGGCACACACAAATCTAACCAGGAGAATATCAAATGAAAAACAGCGTTATGTTAACCATCACGTCTCTGCTCTTGCTCCTTTTTCTTACGTTTCACCTGGCGGACGACATCAGACGCGGGTTTGAACCGGGAGGGCTTTCAAACCTGGTGGTCATGGTGCTCATCTCCGTCGTCTGGCTGTACGGAACGCTGGTGCTTGCCGAACGGCGATCGGGGTACATCATCATGCTCCTCTTGTCGGTCTTTTCGTTGGTCGTACCCTACGTCCACATGAAGGGGCGGGGTGTCGGCGTCACCAGCAGGATCGGCAATTTCAGCGGACACTTCTTTTTCGTCTGGACGCTGCTCGCGATCGGCGTGCTCGGGCTCTTCTCCGCCATCCTCTCGGTGCGCGGACTGTGGAGCCTGCCATGGCGACGCCAGCCTCGGTAGTCCAACAACCTGAACATGGAAAGGCCCGTCGCACTGCGTAGGTGATCCGGCGCGGATCGGGTTCTGCCCAAACTAAGTCCGCACTGGTTCGTATCGTTTCGTAAGACCAGCTAATGCCGGTTGCACAGGACTTAAAATCCGTCGTCCGGTAACGGAAAGCAGCCGCTCTCCTTGCATGGCAAGCGCGCGTCCATTAAACGTCCAATAAGCGTTCCCCTGAGTCCTCTAAGTGCGGTAAAGTGTTATCCATGCCGCTAAGTTCCCTTAAGTTACAGTGAATCGCTTCTCTTTCACGGCGGCGACACGGGTTCGACTCCCGTACGGGACGCCAACTCCAATCAAGCATTAACATAGGCAAACTCAGAGAGCATCTTTGACGCGATGACGTGGGTGACTAAGATCGCCAAAAAGTCATTTAGCGCTGAACTGGGGCTAAGAATGCGGGCCTGAGCCTGATAGCGTGTCGCGCGTTGTATCTCGCTCATTGTGTCTCGCTCGTTGTATACTCCGGCCGCTACGCCGAGCGATGTTTTGCATCCCGATTGGCCGGCTACGACGCGATCATTCTCGTCGTGAAATCGCGCCAGCTACGGCTGAACAATCTGAACGAATTCAACCGCAACTTCGAACAGGCGGACATGGTTAAGGCGTTCATCGTCTCTGGTGAATACCGCAATCGCTTCGCGCGTTAATCTGTGGAATAAAAAGGAGATCAATGAAGATTCTTAGATTAGCCCAACTATCTCTCTTGACCGCATTGCTGGCGCTCGCCGCGAACGTTGCGAGCGCACAGACCAACATTAACTATCAAGGTAGCCTGACGGACGGCGGCACGGCGGCCAACGGAACTTATGATTTGCGGTTCACACTCTGGGATGCAGTGAGCTTCGGCAATCAGATACCGGTGGGTTCGCCGATCACGCTCACGAAAACTGGCGTAAATATCACAAACGGCATCTTCACGGTGCAGCTCGATTTCGGCGCAAGCAGTTTTCCAGGTGCGGATCGTTATCTGGAGATCAGCGTCAAACATCCTGCTGACCTAACCTACACGCCGCTAGTTCCGCGACAGCAACTCACCTCTTCGCCATATTCGATCCGGACATTGTCGGCTGTAACGGCGGACTCGGCGCCGGCGGGCACGCTTACAGGTACGACTCTCAACGGCAGCGTGACAGGATCGTCGCTTACGAGCGTTGGCACGTTGGCCAACCTTACGGTCACCAATCCGATCGCCGGCAGCGTAACAGGCAATGCCGCAAACGTTACTGGCACGGTGGCGGTTGCAAACGGTGGGACTGGGGCTGGGAACGCGACCAATGCCAGAACAAACCTCGGGCTTGGAACACTGGCAACTGTCTCGCCGACAGGCACACCAAACTCGACCACCTTTTTACGCGGTGATAATGCCTGGGCAGTACCGGCGGTCGGCGTGAACAATACGTTTTTTAATCAGTTCAGTAATCCGGGCGGCGGCGCCTCGACCGTGTTCACGGCCCTGAGCGGCGGCAGTAATTTTACTACCAACGCCGTCGCTAATGTGATGGGCATTCAGTGCACCTTCGACGCTTTGAGGGTCGCCGCGACTATCACTGCGAATGCGGCATCTGACGATATAAGTTTGACGTTACTGGTAAACGGCATCTCCACGGGTTTGACGACGGGGACGTTCAATCTGAGCACTCTAAATACAACCGTCGTCATGTCTGACGCCGCTCATTCGTTTCTGGTTACACCCAATGACAGAGTTTCGCTTCAGCTCACTCAATCAACCGGGACACCCGTTATAAGACTGGCTACCACGGTCCATTGCCATAGTTAACGACGAGCGTGGCTTCACTTTCTGGCTCACGAAGCTGAACCAGTTTGGCGGCAACTTCGAGCAGGCCGAAATGGTCATTACTCACACGCGCGCGCGTTCTTTGTGCGCCAATGTCCGCAAAACTCTTCGAAAACCGGAACCGGTTTCTGATGTTCCAATCAACTATGGGATGAAAACTCAGCAAAACAAACCTGACGCCTATCACGCTAAACATACCCTATGCGGCGATCTGTCTAAGCGTTTCCATTTCCTTGAGCCAGGCAATGATTTGGTTCCAACTCGGAATGCTTTGGGACGCCAAACTTGAATCTCCGCTCGAAATCCCCCGTAAATAATTGAAACCTATACAGGTTGTGAAGGTTCCAAAACTCTTGCCGTCAAACCGCAGTCCGTTCGGAAACAGTATCTGTTGAAATCTCTGTTTCTGATCAAGTGAGAAAGAGTGTCTTTGTCGGCAGCTGGGCCACGGGATTGATCGCAATCTCTCTTTTGCGGGCGTATCCCTGACAATTGCCGTCCGTTGCCGTGAATGTGATTCCATAGCCCCAATCTGCTGGAGGATGGCTATGACATCCGTACGATTCAGGAATTGCTGGTCACAAAGACGTGGCGACGACGATGATATGTACTCACGTGCTGAACCGTGTCGGCAAAGGCGTCAGGAGTCCGGCGGACGCACTCCGAAACCGCGTCGATTCGGGTTTATCCGGATCCGCATAAAACCGAGAGGCGGAGTCCGGCGTTCGACGATTTGTTGATAACCAGAGAGCACAGGCGTCGCTGCGCCGCGAGGTGCAGTACGACGACAAGCATTTCACGAGCACCGCGACGCCACGCCGCTGACGTGGGGCCGCGACTTCCCGTACAAGCTTCTGGTCAGCCGGCGCGGGATGGAGCTTGTCGGGGCCGCGGCTTCTTCGTGATTCCCTTCAGGACGGCCCAGCATTCTGCCGTTCGGACTCGTCGCGGGACATCTGGTTCCTTTATCGATTGCCAATACCCCACTTGACGATTGTCGATAAATAGTTTATTGATATTCGATATAGGAAAGGTGGTGAATCATGTCAAGCCAAGCCTCGTCATCCGCCGCGCTGCCGATCGCGTACGTCATGCTGCGGATCCTGATCGTCGTGAACTGGCTGTCCGGTGCCGCGATCCTCGCTCTGCTGGTTGTCCTGCCGAACGAGCAATGGATCATGACCGCTTTCAAACTCTCTCCTTCGCCTGAGGCAGAGCGGCTGGTCATGGGCATGCGCGCGATCGCCGTGCTCGGTCTCGCCGCGATTCCACTCAATCACGCCATCCTGAAGCGGCTGCTCGCGATCGTTGAGACGGTTCGCGGGGGCGACCCATTCGTCGCCGCGAACGCGTCACGGTTGCAGGGGATCGCGTGGGCGCTGCTCGCGCTGAACCTTCTCAGCATCGTGATCGGCGCAATCGCCAAGACCGTTTCCACCCCGTCGCATCCGCTCCACATAAACGCCGGCTTTTCGATCAACGGCTGGCTCGCTGTACTCCTCACGTTTCTGCTGGCCCGCGTGTTCGCGGAAGGCACGCTCATGCGCGAAGACCTCGAAGGGACGGTGTGACATGGCGATCGCCGTCAAGCTCGACGACCTACTCCATGATCGGCGGATGACGCTGACCGAGCTCGCGGATCGGATCGGAATGGCGCTGGCTAACCTCTCGATCCTCAAGACCGGCAAGGCGCGCGCGATCCGCTTCTCGACGCTCGATGCGATCTGCGAGGCGCTCTCGTGCCAGCCTGGCGACATTCTCCGGTTTGAGCCGGAGCAAGCAGAACGCGAGCGGCCGGCAGCGGCGAGCAAACGGAGCGCAAGCCGATGAACGCCCTGCTGAACGCGCGTGCATGCACGTGGCGAGAGGCACACACACAAATCTAACGAAGGAGAATGTCCAATGAAGAACAGTGTTATGTTAACCATCACGTCTCTGCTCTCGATCCTCCTCTTTACGTTTCACCTGACCGACGACATCGTCCGCGGGGTCGAAAAGGGCGGCTCTCAAACTTGATTGGGGGGTGCTCATCTCCGTCGTCTGGCTGTGCGGAACGCTGCTGCTCGCCGAACGGCGATTGGGCTACGTCATCATGCTCCTCGGCTCGCTCCTTTCGTTGGGCGTCCCCGTCCTCCACATGAAGGGGAAGGGTGTCGGCATCGCGAGCGGCATCGCCAATTCCAGCGGAGGCTTCTTCTTCGTCCGGACGCTGATCGCGCTCTGCGTGACCGGGCTCTTCTCCGCCATCCTCTCGGCGCGCGGACTGTGGAGCCTCCAATGGCGCCGGTCCCGATAGTGCAAACAACCCGAACTTGGAACGGCCCGTCGCACGGTGTAGGTGATCGGCTCGGATCGGGTTCTGCCGGCGATCTTCTGATTCGGTGCTAGTGATCTTTAGAAATAGGATCCTGTATGGGATGTGATATGTTTAACCTTAAACCGCTTGACGAGGAAACCCTTCGCGACTTGCGTGAGATATCGACGCGACGTGCAGCTGCGCAACGGCTCGGAAGGTTTTGTTCAAAACCCCACGGGCTTTTGTTTTTTGAAATCGAATAAATACCTTGGGAGAATTGTTATGAAGAAGATCACTCTGTTTATTTTATTGGCTGCTGCGTCGACGTTATTCGCGGCATGCGGAGCCCCGGCGGCTAACACCGGTGCAAATAATGCAAACACAAATACGACCAAACCGGTTGCGGCCGCACCGACCGCCGACGCGTTGATGGCCCTCGATAAACAGGCCAATGAGGCTTATGTTAAGGGCGATTCAAAGTTCTTTGAGGGAATGCTGAGCGACAAGTTCGTCATTCTCACCGGCGGCGGCCAGCGGATGGACAAAGCCGCAACCGCCAAGATGATCGCCGGCGTCAAGTGCGACATCGAGTCAATGGATCTGACCGAGCCCGCGATGTCGATGATCGACGCGGACACATATGCCCTCAGCTATAAGGCCACTTGGGACGGCACGTGCAACGGCCCCGACGGCAAGCCGATGAAGGTGCCGAGCCCGATCCGTTCGGCCAGCATCTGGGTCCGCAGCGGCGACAAATGGCAGGCGGTCTTCCACGGCGAGAATTTGATCGTCGATCCGAAGAATCCGCCAAAGGCCGCACCCGCAGCTCCGCCCAAAAAGCCCAAGAAGGTTGAGCCGAAGAAGGATGACAAGACTGCGGCTAATTCAAATACGGCTTCTAACACCGCTGCTCCGGCCAGGGCCACGCCCGATGCCAACACCGACGCTCTCGTCAAGGTCGAACTCGCGTTATGGGAAGCATGGAAGGCACACGACGCCAAAAAGCTCGAAGATCTGATGGCAAAGGACGTCTCATTTGTGAATATATTCGGCACCTACCTGGCAACCAGGGCCGATGCACTGAAGGACTGGACCGGGGCCAATTGCCAGATCAAAAGCGTCAGCGTCACCGATGGCTTCGCCTCGGCTCTTTCGCCGACCGTCGAGATGCTCACCCGCAAGGGCACCGCCGACGGCACTTGCGGCGGTCAGGAGGTCGGAGGAACTGTTATCTGGGGCGTGTCAATTTATGTTAAGGACGGCGATGCGTGGAAGTTCGCCTTTGGCATGAATTCGCCCGCTATGTAAGTTTGATTGCTGCTAAAACTACTGAAGGCCGGAGTTTATTCGCTCCGGCCTTTTTATGCGAACATTCACGGAAAACCAAAACCGGGGTCAGTCCTGCGATTGCTTTGATTGATCCAATGCTCTCCCCATAACCGGACGCACACCCGGAGGGGAATGGAGTGGAGCACTCGGAGGCTTTGCGGAGAGTTGTGCGTGCGGGCTCTCGTGGCACAATCGACCCGCAGAGGGGGAAAACTAAAATTAGATTTCTCTGTGTGAGTTCTAGAAGTGAATGCGAATATGCAAAAGAGGCTGCGAATGCATACAGAAGTGGATGCGAATAAGGGTAGGTGCTGATCCCTGATGATCTGGAATTATTTTAGATTGGTGCCTTCACGAGTCTCGGCGCGCTTGGTTCGCCTCCGATTCCCGTTGGCAATGGCGCAGGTGCAGCTTAAGGTGCAGGTGGTCCTATGACCGCAAAAGAATTGCGCCCCCCATAACGAGGAGCAGAAAGATGAAGGCGTTCAGCATGAACGCTGCCCAACGGCAACATTTTATGGAAGGGCGCTTGCAGACTTTCGTTGAAGCTCATCGAGTTTGACGCGGCTGGAGTTCTGATTATCCGGAAACAGCGTCACTGATTGCTGGTAATTCCTCATGGCTTCGGCAGTGTTCCCCGCAGCGACATAAGCATCGCCGAGACTGTCGAACACGCTGAATGACTGTGGGTACTGTTCCGCATTGAGCTTCAAGACAGTGATCGCCTCGTTGGTTTTCTTTTGGCGCAAGAGTTCAGCGCCAAGACGACTCAGCTCCGCCTCACGAAAGTTAAAACCGTTCGGGTTTCCGGTTCGCAGCGAACGATACTGAGCAACTGAAGCCTCAATTCCATTTGAATCGATCGTGGCTGCGATCACAGGTGCGATGGAAGGAAGCGGCTGGTGAAGATGAAATGCTGTATGCGCATTGAGAAATGTCGTGATCTCGGAAAAGAAATTGGGATTGACTGCGGCGCTGGTAAGATCTTGAGGGTACCTGCCGCGTATTCTTAGCAACTGCTTGGGAAAAGGAGCGAGGTCGTAAAGTCGTTGTCCATGTGGAAAGGGATGGAAGCGATCATACTCTGTGCTGTGGATTACAAGAACCGGCATGTTAACGCGTCCGATCGTGATATCGGATTCAAATTTGTTCTTCAGCAAGAGACGGATCGGCACGAAGGGCAGTTCATGCTGAACGATGGAGGCCATGGAAGAGAAACCAGATTGAATGATTAGGGCTGCGGCTTCCACGTGACTGGCTAAATTAATTGCCACCGCGCTTCCAAGGGAATAGCCAAAAAAACGATGTTTCGTGGAGGAACCTGTTTAATTCGTCGCAGATAATCGTAGGCGGCTTGGCCCTCGCGCTCGAGTATGGACTCGCCAGGCACACCAGGAGAGTCAAGATAACCTGGATACTCTGGCGCCATAATACTGAATCCCATCGAACGAAAGTCGTCATAATCATTGCTATGGATAGAAACGTTTTCTTCGCTGCCATGAAAGAAAAGTACCCAAAGTTTGGACGTGTCCTCTGACGAATTGAGAACGACCCAGGCAAAGAACTTCGTCCCTTCCGCGTCGGCAAACTCGACACGTTGCTGGTTAAGCGCAAGACTCGGCGAGGGAGGAATATAGGGCCGATTGCGAATGAAGATGAGCCGGGTCTCATTCACCCTTACCCAGACGCATAGGCCGATGTAAGCGACGATTACAACTAGCCCCAGACTCCATAGGGTGCGCCTCGTCCATTTCCACACTGTCCCTCGTTTCATAAGACTGATTACCTGGTATTGGCGCGCGCCCAGGCGAGGTGCTTTAATACAAAAGGCTTCTGTATCGAATTTTACAACGAGTCAATAGAAATGCTGCCTAAGATCCTAAGTATCTATCAAGAGTGCTCCACGATGCTACGAAACGCAGCATTGTTCATCACATGGCCGAAGAAGCCCGTCGACTGCTAGTCCGCGTTTTTGTGAGGTGCAATCGTTGACCATCAAACCTCTTTTTTCCCGCCCCCACTCGGCGTCAGCCCCCGCAATGACCTAGCGCGCTCGCCAAAACTGTTCGCATCCTCTTTTGTATATTCTGAAACTGTTCGCATCTACTTTTGTATATATTCGCATCCACTTCTGTGAAAAACCCCCGCTTTGACCCCTCTCATTCGCATCTACTTCTGAAACTCACACTCTGTGTGATTTCTAGAAGAGGACGCGACTACACAAAAGAGGATGCGACAGATTACAGAAGAGGATGCGACTGAGGGTAGGTGCTAGTCCCTGATGATGGAATTATTTTAGATTGGTGCCTTCACGAGTTTTAGGCGGCTTGGTTTGCGTCCTATTGCCGTTGGCAATGGCGCGGGTGCTGCTTGAGGTGCGGGGTGGTCCTATGACCGCATGAAAATTGCGCCCCCAAATAACGAGGAGCAGAAAGAAGAAGAAAGCATTCAATATGAGCATCCCAACGCGCTGTTGGGCCGCGCCAACTCTACATCTGGGTACTCGGCTGCTACGCACCGATGCTGCGGCGAGGGGATTTCTAGGTCCGTTCCTTGACCCCTTCAACAATGCTTGTACCGAAATTGTCGTGGATCGGAGTAACGCTCCGAATCTCGAATCCAGCCGTGCGGTACAAGTGGCTCCATTGATCTTCAGTTCTTTCCCTGCCCGCAATAAAGACCAGCATATTGATATCCAGAAGCTTGGCCGGTGTACCAGCCACGTTGCCCATCGGTGGAAGGACTGAATCGACACAAATCACCCGACCGTCTCCCTGCATGCTCCGGCGGCAGTTCTCGAGGAGCTGGATGCACTTCTCATCCTCCCAGTCATGAATGATAGCTTTCATGATGTAGACGTTGGCGGGTGGTACCGAGTTGAACATGTCTCCAGCGACATATTCCAGTCGGTTGGCAACTGCACGGTCCTTCACAGGAAAGCGCTCCTGGGCGATAGGAATGAGGTCGGGAACGTCCATCACGGCAGCCTGCAACGTGGGATACTTCTCCAGCAGGGCAACCGCCAAGTGGCCGAAGCCGCCACCGATGTCAGCAACCTTCGCAACGCCTTTGAAGTCGCAGTTCTCCAGCACGCCGCGCAGTGAGTTCAGACTGTTGGACTTCATGGCTTCCCCGAAGTCTTCCAACTCCTTGGGATTCGCATTGAGGTAGTCCCACCATTCCATACCGAACACTTTCTTGGCCTGAGGCTCTCCGGTCTTGATAGCGTCCAGAAGTTCCGCCCAGGCTCTATACCAAGGCCCGCCGAGGGCTTCTACCAGTTTTTTCACGGATGCGGGCGAATCCGACGTCAGCACCTCGGAGAGTTGCGTCGGGCCAAACTTTCCCGTCGCGTCCTCAGTGAAAACGCCCAGGCTCGCGCAAGCGCGGAGGACGCGTTCCAAGGCATTCGGCGCGGCATGAATGCCGCCAGCGGTGACCATGTCGGCGGCATGCATCGAACCGTGTTGCTTGACGAGATCTGGAACCCCCAGCCTGGTCACCTCCGAGATGACCTTCGTGACCCATGCTCCCATCACCATTTGCATGATCACCGCCTGCGGGGGCGGCGACTGCTCGACAGCTGTCTTAGACTCCATCTTGTTTCTCCTGGTATGTAGGAGATTTACAGCCTGGGAATCTCATTCGCGCCCGGGATTTCCATTTGGTGGCCGTCCGGGAAGCGCCCCGTTACGCATCATTACAAATCTTCCTGGCTCACCGATGTAGTCGGCCCAACACCCTAAGTATCTATCAAGAGCGCTAGATAATACTTAAAAATGCGGCATTACGCATCACATGGCTGAACCCCTTGATCATTGGTTCGCTTTTTTGAGAGGTGCAACCGTTAACCGTCACGTCACGCCTCCATCCACGGGATAAAGGCGGGGGCGGAGGCTCGTGTGATTCGCCGCTGCACGTCGCGATAGAAAGGGTAAACGTAGATGTATGCGAGGGATGCCTTGCGGCCCAACCATTCGGTTCGGGCGAGAGAAGCCGCAAACGCCGCCGTCGCGACATAGGTCAGAGCGCCCGCGAGGGATAGAAGGAGATCCTGAAATGGATGCAGCGAGACGATCGCCGGAGGTATCTCCCCACCGTGCTCCTTAGCGAAATACGCTCCGAACACGAAGGCATTCCAGATGAGATATAGGGGGCCGGCCAGTATGACCGCGGCGAAGCCGAGCGTCGAATAGAAGCGTTCGCCGGCTTCGCCTAGTGCCTCCTTGAGCGCCACGAATCCGCCCATTACCGCCATCGCCATTACAATAAGGACAAGGTAGCGCATCTGGTTCTCTGCCGCGGTTGCTACCCAAGGCGCGCCGATGCCGACCCAGAGCAGCGCGACGATTGTAAATGGTGCGACAAGGAGTGCACCGGCAAGCCCGATCTGTCGCCGCCCCTGCACGCCGGCTCTGATTGCCCGCGCACCCAGGTTCCACGCCGCAATGGATATCCCCGCGAACAGCACTCCTCCGATGACGTGATACACCCTGGGATGCGAAGGGGGCGTAGAGCCGCGGCGATCATTGCGAGAAACGGCGTCGCACAAAGGAAGACGTAACTTATGCGTTGCTTGCTGTGCTCTGTCAGCATCTAAGACCTCCTCATTAAAAGCGGCCTAAGGGTTGAGTTGACGCGCCGGCGCGAATCAAAGCGCCCTCCGCCGCGCAGGCAAGTTGTGAAACGCGCTCCCGCCGCTCACGTCCGATTTCTTAGGCGCCCGGTGATCCATCGAACGTCAAACGCCTACGCACGGCAGCGAGCGAAAGGAAACCGATGAGTGTAAAGATGATCGCCCGTACGCCGTTCGCGCACATAAGTCGAGCGTACTGATCATTCGAGAATCCCTCGGCGGACATGCGGTCCTGGGCGATCGCAGCAAAAGGCGTGACCACCACGAAGGCGACACACAACGCGATGATGGTCCACACGAGGCGCTTTGGCACGTTGCGGCACGGCACCCACAGCAGGATCGCCCAGGTCAGACACATCACTCCAACGGGCCAGAGGCCACTGGCAAACCGCGAAAGATAGCCGTGACTGTAGCCATGGAAGGCCTGTGGGCCGTAGGCGCTCATGTCGGCGTAGATGGGGTAGCACACCAACTGCCCAGCCCAACCGGCCGCAACGCTGTACCAGCACATTGCCACGGCAAGGAGCAAGAGAGAATCGGAAGCGTTGGAATAGCGTGGCGACTGTTCGACGCCAAGCTGCGGCGCTCCATCGGGGCGCAATCGTAGCCAGATAGTTCGAGCCGCGGCTGCCAGAGAAAGCAGCAAGAACGCGGCCAACATTAGAAGAAAGGCAAGAAAGAAGGGCGACATTTACACCTCCATTAGCTTTAGGACAACTCGCGATTCGTTAAACGGCGCGCACCCCAAGGCCGGTTCGTCAACGCAAAGGAACCGGGCCACTCGCGCAAAAAGCGCAAGTTCACCTTCAGGCAAGACCCGCGCGACATCAGTACGCTCTATTTCTATGACCCGGAAGTGAAGGACTATTTCCGCATTCCTTACCGTGACACTGCTCATTCACCTATCAGTATCTGTACTCACGTGCTGAACCGTGTCGGCAAAGGCGTCAGGAGTCCGGCGGACGCACTCCGAAACCGCGTCGATTCGCGTTTATACGGATCCGCATAAAACCGGGAGGCCAAGTCCGGCATTCGACAATTTGTTGATAACCAGAGACTTGACAGAACGTCGCGCACGGTTTTATACGGAAGAGAACTTAGGTCGCCCTGCAGATCCCATGAGCGAATACTCCATCGGCATCGAAGACCATTACGCGTGGGCCAATCTGGTGAGCGTCACGACGTCTGGCCCCAAGGAAATTCTCCTGGACAAGCGACGTGTCGAGTTGCTTGATCAGCAACTTACGGCTTCCCCTTATCACCATGACACACTCCAAATGCCGCTTTCAGGAGCCGAGAAGCTCGTTCGAGATGTGAAGACATCTGCCAACAAGCGCGCCAAATCGGCCCTCTCGTCCCTAATCGGAGAACTCGCACCGGCAAAGTGTCGCAGCATCGCGATCCGAGTACCTCCGCTTCCCCACTTGCCTGCGACTGTTGCAGAGGTTCACGCGAATACTTGGATCATGAATCGCGCCGACGGCATGATCTATCATCAAGCTCTCACGCAGGCTGCGGCACAACTCAACCTGAGGGTTTTCTATTTCGAGAAAGACAATGTTCTTGAACTCGCAGCGCACGCCCGCGGGAAAACCGCTCGCGATCTTGAGCGTCAATTGAAAGCGTTCGGAACAACCCTCGGACCGCCCTGGCGCAAAGGTCAGGTTGTTGCCTGCGCCGGTGCGATCTTCGCACACGTATCCGCCGCGCGATTGAGACCCAAGAAACCACGGCAAAAGGGCCGCGCTTAGCCCGCTGTGCCGCCTAACATGGCGTTAGGCCGACGGGAGAAATGTCATGAAACGCACCTGGACGATCATCGGCGTAACCGATGTGCCGACTAGCTTCAAATGGTACCAGTCACTCTTCGGCCGGCCCCAGACACGACCCGGCCATGACTACTTTGGTCAGATCCTCGATTCGGACGGAACTGTCCTGCTCTGCCTCCACGAGTGGGGCGCGCACGAGCATCCGTCGTTGATGAGCCGGGACAACGCGACACCTGGCAACGGGCTCCTCTTGTTCTTCCGCGTCGACGATTTCGATATGGCACTGAAAAGGGCACGCGCGCTCGGCGCCCGGCTCGAAGAGGAGCCGCACGCGAACCCGAATACTGGAACACAGGAGTTCGCGCTCCGGGATCCGGACGGATACTACGTCATGATTAGTGCGTTCTCTTCGCTCGAGCTGAGGGGCTACGAGTGAGTGTGGCTTCTGTTACAGTCCAGACTAAGGAATCGTAATCTTCAGTCGTGCTTGAGGCATCACAGCCGACAGTTCAGAAGAAACAAGTAACGACCCAACTACTCCTTAGCCGGTGCTTTCTTGTTGATGAAGTCCGAAAGTTGTTGAGTTAGGTTGGGGGACTTAAGTTGCCCGAGGCGAGCGAGGTGGGCGAGGGCGGCGTCGCGTTGGCCTAGAGATGCGCGGGCGAGACCGGCGAGGTAGTGCGCGTCGGGGGAGTCCGGGGAGAGTTTGAGGGCACGTTCAGCCGAGGCGGCCGCCTCTTCGTACTTCTGTACGCCGTAAAGTGCTTCGGCGAGGATTTCGTGCGCTGCGGCGTTGGCGGGTTCGCGCTCTGTCACGGGGCGGAGGTTCAGAGCTGCCTCTTCGTGGCGGCCTGCGGCGTTGTAGACGAGCCCCAGGCGGATTAGCGCAGGTGCGTATTCGGGATCGATCTGGAGCATGCCGCGGAAAGCCTCCTCCGCCTCCTTAAGACGGCCGGCCTTCAGGTGCGCCTCGCCGGCCGAGTTGTAGGCGCGCAACGCCGCGTCCAGCATCTCGTTGGCCTCCTTCTCGTGCCCGAGCTTGATCTGCGCAAGCGCGAGGTTGAAGAACGCCTGGCCATAGTCGGCGTCCAACTCGCAGGCGCGGCGGAACTCGGCCGCCGCTTCCTCGAAGCGCCCGGCGGCGAAGAATGCGCTTCCCAAGTTGTTATGTGCTGCAGCGAGCTTCGGGTCGGAGCGGATGGCCTCCTGGTACTCCTTCACGGCGCCGTCGAGCTTTCCCTTCGAGAAGAATTGGAGCCCTCGCTCGTTGTGCTGGAGCGCGTTCTGCTGCTCCGGCGTGAGGGCGCGCACAACGCCGACCTTCGTGGCGTTCGCAGTGTCCGAGGGGAAGGTGCTGTTTGACTTTCCCTCCTCGAAGCGGCGCCGGCTCGTCTCGTCCACGGCGCGGCTCGACATCTCCTGCCGGTGCAGCATGAGCTGGTTGAGCTGATCCGATGAGGGAGCCGGTTGCGCGCACACCTCGGGGGTCGAAAGGGCGGCAGCGAACGCTACAGCGGCCAAAAGGGTGAAGGTGCCGATTGCGCGGTGCATTTTAGTTCTCATCAACTTCATGGCGCCTCCCAAGACTCTGCGGCAGTGCGTTGAAGGTTCTGATTCCTCGTGGTACACGGGGAAGGCTAAACGGCTCGGCGGCGCGATTATACCCCGCGCGCAGCTGATTTTAACACCCTGCAGCGAGCACGCTTTGAGGGACTAGTGACAGGCGGGACTGGGTTGCAGCGGATGTTTGTTGCTGCAGCGTCGACGTCTGAGCTGACCAACTGCCTTGATTCGGTGGCGTCTTTTGGACTGTCTGCTTCACCATCTTGCCGCGATTAATTAACGCGGACACCCTGAGCCAAATCCCTCACGGTCGAAAAAATATTTGTTATAGAATCCTGTCGCGTTAACCTTGCGGGCAGCAGCGGAGTCCGTCCGACTCTGAGGGCGAAGCGTTGTGCTCTTCGCGTTGATTAAATGAGGGCTTAAACCGAGCGCAAGATTTAGGGGGTCACAGACTGAAGTCTGTGTCATAGTCATGACGCCCCAACACTGGCAAAAAGTTAAAGAGATATTTCAGTCAGCACTTGGACGCGCCCCGGGTGAGCGATCTGCCTTTCTTGCGAGCGCGTGCGGCGGAGATGAGGCTCTGCGCCAGGAGGTCGAATCCCTCATCGCTTCGCACGAGAAAGATGGCAGCTTTATCGACTCGCCTGCGTATCTAGCTGCTGCTGAATTACTCGCTGACGAACAAGCGGAATTGAAACCGGGTCAGACTATTGATTCGTACGAAGTCATTTCCTTCATCAGTCGCGGCGGGATGGGCGAGGTTTATCTCGCGCAAGACAAGCGACTGGGTCGCAAAGTGGCGCTCAAGCTCCTGCCTTCTTCGCTCACCAGAGACAGCGATCGTCTGCGCCGTTTCGAGCAGGAAGCCCGCGCAGCCTCAGCTCTGAACCATCCGAACATCATCACGATCCATGAGATTCGTGAGGCGAACTCGACGCTGATGATTGCGACGGAGTTTGTCGAAGGCGAAACTCTGCGCCAGCGCCTGGCCCACTACACGCCCGATTTCAACGAGGCGTTGCACATTGCGATTCAAGTTGCCGATGCTCTTGCGGCCGCACATAAAGCCGGAATCATCCATCGGGATATCAAACCTGAAAACATAATGATCCGGCCCGATGGTTACGTGAAAGTGCTCGATTTCGGCTTGGCCAAATTAACCGAGCAGGCATCGTCAATGTCGACGGCCGAAGCGCCAACCAAGCAAGTTAAAACCGGCTTTGGGATGATCATGGGCACGGTCGGGTACATGTCACCCGAACAGGCGCGCGGGCAAACGGTCGATTCTCGTTCGGACGTTTTTAATCTCGGCGCGGTTATTTACGAGATGATAGCGGGACAGAAACCCTTCGATGGCGAGACGCCAAGCGATGTCCTCGCCGCCATACTGAAGAACGAGCCACCTCAGCTGTCGCACTTCACGCCGGAAGCCCCTGCGGAGCTAGTGCGTATCGTCACTAAAGCTCTGCGCAAAGATCGTGAGCAACGTTATCAGGTTGTAAAAGACTTGCTGATCGATCTGAAGAGCCTGAAAGAAGATCTCGATTTTCAAGCGAGGTTGGACCGTTCCATCGCGCCAAGCGGGACCGGTGAAGTATCGGCCCCAAGCAGTCAGTCTCAAAGTCTGGCGAAGGAAAAAGCGTTATCGAGCACGAATGAAATCAAGACTGCTGTTTCAACGATCACCCGTTCGGTGAGCGCCGAGATTAAGCGCCATAAGATTGGAGCTATTCTCGCTGTGACTGCTCTTGTCCTGACTATGACAGTTGGCGTCGTCGCTCTCTACAAGCTTGTCCACCGAAGCCAGCCTATTGCGCCGGCGAATACTGAAGCGCCCAGCGTCGAAAACATCGCGCGAGTTACTGCATGGTCTGGCCTGGACACCCAGCCGACGCTCTCGCCTGATGGAAACTCTGTCGCGTACAGTTCAGATCACAAAGGAAGTTTTGAGATTTACGTCAAACAACTGACGCCGGGCGGGCGTGAAATCCAGTTAACTTCCGACGCGCAGGAGAATTTCCAGCCCGCCTGGTCACCCGACGGGCAACGCATCGCCTATTACTCGAACAAGCGGGGCGGCATCTGGGTTATGCCCGCGTTGGGCGGCGCAGGCCAACAGTTAACGGACTTCGGCTCTTCTTCCGCCTGGTCGCACGACGGCACGATGATCGCGTTTCAATCGGATGCTAATCCTGATCTCGGATCGGGCTCGGTCGGGTCGTCAACTATCTGGATTGTTCCAGCGCAAGGTGATGCGCCAAAGCAGATTACGAAACTCGGGAATCCAGCAGGCGGACACATTGGTCCAAGATGGTCTCCCGACAACCGAAGGATTGCTTTTGTCGCTCTTACTTTCGGTGGTGAGCAGATTTGGTCCGTTTCCATTACGGGCGACGATTTGAAGCAGTTGACATATGACAACATTGGCAGGGCTGAATACCCTACTTACTCTCCTGATGGCCGTAGGCTCTACTTCGTCGTTCGCGCGGTGATGTGGATGTTGCCCCTTTCGCCGGAGAATGGCGGGCCAACAGGCGCGCCGATCAAAGTCACAGACGTAGGTGCTTCGCGCATCAGTAATCTGACGCTCTCAGCAAATGGAAAGAGAGTGGCTTTTAGCGTGCAGACGCTGACGAGCAACCTCTGGTCAGCTCCCGTTTCACAGAGTACGAACCAAGCCTCGGGACCTCCGCGGACTATTACCAGCCAGACAGACGTTCGCAACGCGTTACCGGCATTCTCACTTGACGGCCGAAAGATAGCTTGGGTGAAATTTCTCCGCGGCGCCGGCACGAACATTTGGGCGGTTGATGCAGACGGCAAAAATCCTGTGCAAGTGACTGCGAATACCGGCGGCTTAGTGGAAGGATCGACAGAGGCCAGTTGGGGAAGCGTGCCAAGCTGGTTTCCGGATGGAGATCAGATTGCCGCTGTCTCCAAACGCGGGAGTCATCCGAGCGTTTGGACCATCTCAATGCAAAGCAGAAGAGAGAGACCCCTTCTGGACATCGGTCAGGACCTGGAGTACGCGCGGTTATCGCCCGACGGAAAACAAATCGCTTTCAACTTACCGAGAGGTGGGATCACGAACGTTTGGGTGGCTTCTATTGAAGGGCAGAAGCCTGTGCAGTTGACCTTCGACGAGGAGTTCGCGGGCTTCCCCTGCTGGTCGCCCGACGGAAGGTTTATCGCCTATCAGATAAAACGTAGCGATGACGCATACGTGATGATCATACCGAGCGCCGGCAGTGAACCCACACAACTGATTTTCGATCATGGCCGGAGCTGGCCCTACAGTTTCTCGCCGGACGGTGACCATATAGCCTTCGCCGGAGAGCGTGACGGGATATGGAATGTCTATTGGGTCTCGCGCTCAACCAAACAACAAAAACCGTTGACGAACTACACGAAGCGGAATGCATATGTTCGTTATCCCGCGTGGTCGCCACTGGGCGACCAGATCGTTTATGAGTACGCCGAGACGACGGGAAACATCTGGTCGATGGAATTGAAGTAGTCAAAGCTGTCAGTTGTCTGGCGTAACCATTGCTTGGTAGTCCATGAAGTGCGATAAAGTGCTATCCTGTCGCATCCTCATCGCTTACCCGTTTGTTAGCGACGATCAAAGAAGTGAAAGCCGAGTCACGTTCGACGCGACGTTCTAACGCTCGCGCGCGTAGCGACTCGGAGGCTGGCCCACGTGCCGGCTGAACGCGGTGCTGAAGGTGCTCGCCGAGCCGTAGCCGACGCATTCGGCGACCTCGGCGAGCCCGAAGTCGTGGCGGCGGAGCATATCCTTCGCGACCGCCATGCGCCAGGCGAGCAGGTATTCCATCGGCGGCAGGCCCACGGTGCGGGTGAAGCGCTCGAAGAACGCCGAGCGTGAAAGCGCGGCCGTCTTCGCGAGCTGGGCCACCGTCCACGAACGGGCGAGCTGGCCGTGCATCTGCCGCATCGCTGCCGCGAGTTGCGCATCGGCCAACCCGCGCAACAGTCCCGGAGGCGCATCGTCACCCGGCGTCGACCGCAGCGCCTCGATGAGCAACACCTCCACGAGCCGTGTGAGCACCAGGTCGCGGCCCGGCCTCTGTTCGTTCGATTCCTCGGCGACTAGCCGCACCAGTGTCGAGAGCCGCTCGGCGCCGCGCACGTGCACCAGCCCCGGCAGCAGCGACACCAGCAACGCTGCATCGGGCGAGTCGAAGACGAACCAGCCGCCGAGCAGCCTTACGTCGGGTGGACCACCGCGCGTGCCGTGGCGGACTTCACCCAGGTGCGCGGACGTCACCTTCGGATCAAAATGCACGGGCCTTACCGGCTTGAAGCCAGACATGGTGAAGCCCGGCGTCGCCGGCAGGAGTATGAAGTCGCCAGCCTCGATCGTGAGCGCACGTTGTCCGTCGACAGCAAGACGGCAGCTTCCTTCGAGCACGGCGCAGAAGCTTGGGTGACCGAAGGCCGAGTAGCGGACACCCCAATGACCAGCACCACTGATGCGTCTCGAGAACACGGCGCGAGGCTGAAGGAGTGCGATGACTTCCGAGAGTGGGTCGTTCATCTTCGGCGCGAGTGGCTTTGCCTCAGAACCGGGAGTATGCGTCGCTTCATGAGTCAGATGGCGTAATGAACATCGAGCGCAGTGATCTGAAGCCCGCGCGCACATCTTCTGAAAAGAATTGCGGCTGCTCCCACGCTGCGAAGTGACAGCCTTTGGGTAGCCGGTTGTAATGGATGAGTTTGGGGTACGCCCGCTCTGCCCAACTCCGCGGGGCGGCGTAGATCTCATCTGGATAGATGCTGACGGCAACCGGGATGGCGACATTCTTCGGGGCGAAAAAGGCAAGCTTGTTTTCCCAATACAAACGAGCCGAAGAGATCGCCGTGTTCGTCAACCAGTAGAGGGTGATGTTGTCGAGAATGTCAT
>Ga0137404_10000615_pt1 | contig 23396 bp, 17 predicted proteins | sample CZOMad2_1_16fung_FD_108285 | JGI IMG/M metagenome (GOLD analysis project Ga0137404, IMG submission 108285) | Vadose zone soil fungal communities from Angelo Coast Range Reserve, California, USA - CZOMad2_1_16fungal (Illumina Assembly) | ecosystem: Environmental > Terrestrial > Soil > Vadose... | reverse complement strand
TTCGATAGCGCCGTCGGGTTCTCGAACGGATGGGCAGCATTGGCATTGAAGAAGCCGCCGCCATTGGTGCCGAGCATTTTGATGGCGACCTGGGAGGCCACTGGGCCGACCGCAATGGTTTGTTTCGCACCTTCCAGCGTCGTGGCCTCGACATAGGCGCCGAGCGTCTGCGGCATGCCCTGCCAGACCAGGAACAGCGTGTAGACCACGCAGATCGGCAACAGCACATAGAGCGTGCAGCGCGTCACATCGACCCAGAAATTACCGATGGTGCGCATCGAGGAACGGGAGAAACCGCGGATCAGCGCCACGGCAAGCGCGATGCCGGTTGCGGCCGAGAGGAAATTCTGATGCGTCAGGCCCAGCATCTGCACGAGATAAGACATCGTGCTTTCACCACCGTAGTTCTGCCAGTTGGTGTTGGTGATGAAGCTGATCGCGGTGTTGAAAGAAAGGTCCTCCGCGACGGCGGATTGCTCCGCCGGGTTGAACGGGAGCGCGGTCTGTAGCCGCATCACCGCATAAAGAATGAGGAAGCCGCCGACATGGAAGAACAGCATGGCGACCGTGTAAGTCAGCCAATGCTGCTCGCGTCTGTCGTCGACGCCGCCGATCCAGTAGAGCCCACTCTCGACCGGCCGCAGGATCGGAGAGAGGAACGTGCGCTCGCCATTGAAGACGCGCGTCATGTACCAGCCAAGCGGCTTGGCCAGTGCGACGATGATCGCACAGAAAAGAAGAGTTTGAATCCAACCGATGGCAGTCATGGTGGTATGCCCTAAGTTTGCACGAGATGGGAACCGGATGCCGGGACCGCGGCCCAACCGGGGCGCGGGCCTTTGGCGGCAGTCAGAACCGCTCCGGCCGCAGCAGTGCGTAGGTCAGGTAAAACAGCAATCCCGCGGAGACGAGGCCGGCGAGGGAATAGTCGAAGATCATGACCGTGTTCCTTCAATGCGTATTCGAGCGGTCCACGCGAGGAAACGCGCGAAGAACTAAAGTCGCTCGCAGGCATAGGTGTAGCCGACAGCGAGCGCGAAGAAGCCCAGCCCAAGGACCAGCATGACAATGTCCAACATGGAATTCTCCTAGCCGCGCTTGCTTGCGTAACCATCAGCGTTGCCGAGGCGGATTACGGTCAGTCAATACGGAACGTCGCCTACGGACCCGGCCTTGGCCGCATCAGTACCGCCTGAGGTGCCACTCGACGCATATGTTTTCGAGGCGATCGCCGCAGCGACGTTATAGGAATCTCATAAAGACGAAGCGCGCGCCCAGGCGCGGCATTGTCTGTTCGCGCTCTCGCATTTGGAAACGCGCAAGATTTCTGTGCGGACGAGATGCTTCCTACAGCGTCCCTATAACAAGACGCTCTGCTCCGTCCGGAGATTCTATCTCGTCGTCGCTATATTCGCTGCCGGCGTGAGGCCTGCACCGGACAGAAGGCGTGCCGGCAGGGTTTCGCGATCGACGGACGGTATGAATATCTTTGACCACGCATCTTCAGCTCAGACCGGCATGACGTCGATCTCCGCTTAGACGGGGTCGACGAAGCGGCCGCATCCCCGGCGGCGAATCAGTTCTGATTCGGTTTGCTCGTTGTTTTTGCCGTCTCGGGGGGTCGCACCTGACCCCAGGGATCGTATCCCTGTTTCGGTGTTGGAATTCGCTCCAGCGCGTCCTTGTAGGCCTTTTCGTCGACTCTTGGACGGCTTTCGGCAGCAGGCGCGCCCACTCCGCCCTTCTTGAAGCTCTGCGCGTAGGCGGGAAGGGTCAACAACGACATGATCGCCGCGATGACGATTGGAAATCCGATTGCTTTCGATCTGCCGGTCATGTGCCCCCTCGTCCCTAATGCTTCCATTGAACCCCAGAGTTTGCGGACGCGAAATCCCTTTCTTCGACCGCCAACGGGACCTTGAACGAAGGGAACTCCGCTCAAGCTCCCAACGACGGGTCAGAAAATGTAAGTATTACTGTCTCTTAACCCCATGTTATAAATAAAATGGCATCTTGCTGCTGCATCGCGACGAGGGATACCTATATGTAGAGTCAGAACGATGCAGGAATGCGCCATGCGCGCCAACATGAATCTGCAGGAAAATCAGACAGGTAGCGCAGGAAAATCCGATCCCAAACCGCCCCTATATATCTGGATCGGAGGCGTCGCTGTTCGCTCGCTCTTCCTGATCGTGCTGACGGTGTTGACCGCACGCGTGGCGAGCCCCCAGATTGAACGTCTCACATCGCTTTACGAAACGCCGGGCGATCTCATTCGTGTGCTGATGGGGCTCGGCGTTTGCGCGTGGTTTATCGTCAATCTTTTCATCCTGCCAAGGGACGCCGGCGCGTACCGAACCTGGATGTATCTCGGTGTAGCGGTTCTGCCGCTATCGGTGCTCTGCGCTGTCGTCGTCTGGTAAGCGCCCTCGTCACTTCGGTTTCCAACGACTTGAGCGCAGCATATTGCGGCCGCGCAACTATTGGCTCGACCACATCGGAGATTTCGGGCCGCCGTAGTACCGCAACTGACCGCCACCATCAGACTTCTGCGATGTTGCAGCTCCCATATCGGAGGCGCAGCCGGCGACCGCGACACAAAGCGACGCTGCTGCAATCACTATCCGGATTCGTAGCGCTAACGCGGATTCAAACATGGTCCCTCTCCTAACGGGTCGCGCTAATCAAGTCCGATAAGACCTCAATATTTCGCGACGACGGGCCCATCCCAGTGGAATTTGTAGTTGACACCGACCAGGGCTGTTTGCGCGGTCTGCTTGACGTTCAGGACCTCGCCAGGCGCGAGCAAGCCCGGAGCCGCCGTGAAATGCTGTCCGGACATGTCCTCAATCCACATATAGTTGTACTCGACGAACACCGACCAGTTTGGCGTAAACATCCATTCGGCGCCAACGCCGGCGGTCATTCCAGGTAGCGTGAAGCTGGAGGACTCAGAGAGAGCGCCGCCCGGCCGCAATACTTGATTTTTATCTTGCATCCACGACATGCCGACCTTCACATAGCCGAGAAATGCCGGCGTCCAGAGGTAGCCGATCCTGCCCGTCGCCGTGTAGATGGCCTTGAGATTGTTCGTCTCGGAGAAAGTCGGGAAGTCCGTGAGTGCGTGCCGGCCTTTGATGTTGCCAAAATCAAACGTACCCTGCACGCCAAACACCACATTGGTGCCCTGGAAGTCGCAACCGGCCTGACCGCCGCCAATAAAACCGCTGTCATCTTCACGGCCGAAGTTCGCGGGAGCGGGGACCGCCGGGTCTTGCGTTACCCGGGACGTATCCATTCGGGACCAGCCGCCGCCGGCATTGGCGCCAAGATAGCAGCCAGTCCAATTGTACAGAGGCGCGGCCACTGGGCGCGCCTTAACCGCCATATCTACGGCTGAGGCGACCCCTGTCGCACCCAGACCGATCAAAATACCCGCAGTCAAAGCCAATTTCATCTGTCGGTACATAAAGTCCCCCTGCAACGGTCGATCCGATTCTTTGCCTCAACGCGGAAGCATTCATTGCTCCCTATCTCTCACGACGGGACCTGTTCCACGTAACGCGGAGCAGATTCCGGAAGGCCCGCTAATCAACCCAAGCGAACCCTTAGTATTTCGCGACGACGGGTCCCCCAAACTTGAAGTCGATGCCGAGCGTCACAACCGAGTAGGTGTTGTCCACGGTGTAAGGCAGTTGGCCGTTCGGTGTGAGCGGATTGCCCGAACGGTTGTACCTGCCAAAATCGTAGTAGCGATATTCGATCTTGCCGATCACGTTGTTGGTGAGCGCGTAGGCAATGCCACCGCCGGCAGTCAGGCCGCTTTGATGATTCGTGAACTGGTCGATAGGGAAGCCAGCGGCGGTGCTGGTATGAAGGATGTCGCCAAATGCCCAGCCACCGGTGAAGAACAACAGCAAGCGGTCGACAGCGATACCGCCACGCGCACGAAGCGTGCCGCCCCAACGAAGGTTGCTCTGGTCGGTCACGCCGAGCTGCTGGCTTGCGTCATTACCCTTGATGCCGGACCAGAAGGCGTCGGCTTCAACACCGACCAGATAGTTGCCGCTCTGCGCGTTGTAACCCACCTCGCCGCCACCGATGGCTCCCGTCGAGTCATAGTTGACCGTGAAATTTGCAAAGCCAGCAGGGCCGTTGGCGTTGTTGTAATTGTGGTTGCCCAAGCCGCCTCCGCCGAACACGCCGGCATAGTAGCCGCTCCAGTCATAAACAGGCGTGGCAACCACAGGTGCCTTCGCGTAAGGCAGATCGGCGCCGAGTGCTGGTGACAGCAGGCCCAGCACACCGAGCGAGACGGCGGTGAGAAGAGTTCGTTTCATCGTTATCCCCTATCGAATTGTTCTGGCGGAACATCTGGCGGCCAGGGCCGCCACGACCTTCCGCCACTTCAGAAGTGAATGATGACGTCCGCGGCACCGACAATGGCGGTGCTCTTGTTAGGCGTAATGCCCAGGTTCGCGTTGCCGTTGAACGCGTTGGCATCCAGCGACTTATAGAAGGTCACTTCCGGACGGATCTCGACCTGCGGCGAGAACCAGTGCTGCCAGCCGATCCCGGTCTCGACATAACGCGTCTTGGTGCCGGTACGCTGTCCCTGCTTGTCGTCATAGAATTCGAGGCGATAGGAAATATTGTCGAGCGGCGTCGCCTTATAATTCAGGTAGGCCAGATAAGTCTGAACAGATGCCGTGCAGGAGAGCTCGGTAGTACTGGCGCACTGTGCCAAGAACGGCGAGTTGAATGGCAAATACTGAGGCGAGAACGGCGTGCCTCCGAGATTAAAGAAGCCGGTACCCGCTGCGTTGTTGACCAGGGGATTGTTCTGGTTGGGCACGTTGCGCTGGTGCAGGTTGTACGTCTCGAACGAAATGTGCCACTGCTCGTTGAACTTGTGGTACGCCGTTAGCCCGATCCATTGCAGGTTGTTGTAACCCCACGTTCCGCTGTTGATCGCGTCCGCCACGGCATAAATGCCGTCGTTGCCGCTATCGCTGGTCCAACGGACGCCGGCCGTGACGCTTGGAATCGCGCCCGGATCCTTCAAGAAGGTGCTGTTGGGGAAGAGCGGGTTCGGGGATAGATTCGGAAGTCTGGCTCCCGCGTTCCACGGCATTGTGTCGCTGCCGACCGACAGACCAAGCTGCACCATCCAGTTCTTGTTCACCGCCAAGGTGGTCTGAATTCCGGTGTTGGTGTAGTTGTCGAAGGTGTAGGTCATTGAGTGCGTGTACATGTAGTTGTTCGGCGCAAGCTGAGCCTCGATGTCGGGAATTGAAATGAACCGTCCGAACCGGATCAAGAGACCTTCCGCAAGTTGCGGAATAAAGACTTCGCCGTAGGCCATCGGCAAGTCGTAGCCGTAGTTCTTGTTCTGCTTCAGAAGCTGGTAGCTCCAGAGTCCGTTAGCGGTTGTATAGCGGTAGTTCTCGCCGTAGATCGGAGCAAGGCGGAAACCCCAATCGATGTGATCCTTCTGAACGGTGTCCGGGAGCCGCTCGAAATAGACCACCGCCTGATCGAGCTGCACGGTGTTGGGATTGTAATCATAGGCGGCCGGCGCGTTACCGCCGCGCACCGTGTTGTTGGAGAGGTTGCCGCCGGCATTGATCCATCCATAAATCTGAATGTGGTTGTCGTTCAGCCACCGGCCAGCAGGCGTATTGCCCATCGCCACCATCAGCGGACTGTCGGTCGAACTCGGCCGTGTCACGCCAATATTGGTCGATCCACCATAAGGCCACTCCGCAAAAGGCATCGGTGGCGTGCTCTGTGGCGTCGCCGGCCAATAGGCGCGACGTCCCGGAGGCGCTTTGGGATCAGCAGGTGCCGCCTCATGCCCCCATTCGAGCCGGTAGTAGTTGAACAGGCGCTCCATGAAGGTGGTGCCGAGCCAGGCGTCGAGGCACGCATAATTCTTGTAGGGATCAACGACGGTCCTGCATCCGACCAACGCCTTGACCGGCACTGTCGCATCTGCCGCATCTGCACCGTTGAACAGGCCCATCGCTGCCAGCGCGACGCCCGCCAAAAGAACTCTTTTCATAGATATCGCCCCAAGCTGTTGATCGAAAGGCGCCCCAAGCGCTCTCGCGGCTTTAGTTAACGCCACGTATTTTTCACAGCGTCCGGCAAAGATCGATTGGAGGAACCGCGGCAATTAATTGGGATAAAATAGGGTAAGCGGCCGTTTGGAGCGCGAATGCACACAGTCCTGCCAGTTGCTTCACGCGCTGCTCAAATTCGCGGCGAAAAACGCGACGTCGGAGCCAATACTCACGATGCATCGCAATAGTTTTTTCAGCGATGTGTCTTTTTCGTCATAGTAGGATCAATTCAAGAGATGGCGTATCGCGCCAAAGGCAGTCATGCGCTGCTTCGATCTATTTTTTTACTATGAAAATGGCTGTGATTGTCCATCGAACATTTATGTCGGGACTCATTATGCTGCGTAGCATTGAGCGAAGCCTATTCGCGGGGTGCGGGGCAGAACAATGGATGTCGTGGCAGAGGGCGCGAACGACGCGAGCGATGCAGCTTGTGCCGACAAGATTGAGAGCCCGGACTTCAGCTTCCTGCCGAACAGCCTGACCGCGCAGTGCCGGAGCCTGATCGAGAGCTACCACGAACTACACGGCTATACCTGCCTGCCAGACATGTTGTGGAAAGCCCGGCTCGGACCTTTCATTGAAGCCCATCGGGAGCTTCGGCACCTCCTCAGGAAAGCCTCGACGACCCGAAGCGCGAAAAAATCCAACGAAGGCTTTGTGCGGATCACGACGTTCCTGATGTCGCTTGAGATCCTGGCTAGCAGCTTCGCCGGCTGGAGCGCGATCTATCCGGAGGCTGCATCGAGGGCTCACGCAATTCTCAAACGAAACGCACGCAGCCCGCATATGCCGTTGATGGAATTCTATCTATATCCGCCGAAATATCTGAGCAGCGCCGCGATAGCGACGCTTACACCGCCCGCGAATCGCCGGTCAGACCCAGCCGAGTTGTACCGCGCATCGAACCCGGAACTCGCCGGCGAGAAAACGGCCATCGGCTACGCCAACGCGGTCAAACACGCGCTGGACGGAAAGCCGGCCCTGGTCGCACCGGCATCGGCGACATGAAGCTGGGGTCTTGAAGTGCTCGCCTTGCCCGACGCTTTTAACCCGGCGGCCAAGCATCCCTCCGCACGTCTGGGAGACGATCGCATCATGATCCGCCCGCATAGTATGCTATCTATATTTGTTCTGCTTCAAAGCCATATTGATTTCCTATGCGGATATGAAGCACGTCCATATGCCTGCCGCACAATCGGCGGCGACAAGATACGAAAACGGAAGCCCGCTTTTTCATGGGGCGGCCCTTCGCGTGCTGTTCCCCTGAATTTGACTTTATGTGTTTTTTTCAAGCTGTCGGGTGCGCGGCTCTCCGGGATCGTTGCGTGGTGGTGACGGTTGTCTGATGCCTTTTGGCAACGAAAGAAAATCCGTGGAGCTCCAGATCCCAATTTTCCAATGGTTCGCAAAAGCGAGCACGGCTTTCACTGAAAACAAACCAGGCTACGCCGCGCTGACAGGCGAGGAATTTCCTTTGCATCGCTTTCTGTTGGCAAATGCCTTGCCGCTGACGAAGTCCATGCTGGGCGTCGGCTTGGCGACGGCTGGACTTCTCCTGATAGAGCGCTTCTCTCCAGCTAATCTCGTCCCAATCGTGTATCTGATACCGGTGATTGTCGCCGCGACGCGGTGGGGTACCTGGGCAGCCATCGCTGCGGCGATTACCTCTGCCGCGGCGGCGGATTTTTTCTTTTATCCACCATTTTACAGTTTCAGGCTCGACGATCCGCAGGCCATTGTCGACCTGTTGCTGTTTCTGGTGGTCGCGCTGGTCAGCGGTGAGCTTGCAGCGCGGTTGCGTTCCGAAACCGAAAGCCTACGACAGCGCGAACAGGAACTTCAATACCTCTACGAATTCTCGCGACGGCTCGCCGCCTGTTTTACCGTATCGGATTTGATCTCCGCCATTCAAAACTACCTCTCTGGAACGCTTGGGCGCCCCACCGCCTTTTTCTTCGCAACCTCGGACAAGAATTTCCAGCCTGAGCCCGCTGGCGCCGTTCCGCTGACGGTCCAGGAGCACGCCGCCTCGATGACGAGGAAGAATGGGCTTCGTGCCGACACCATCAGGGATGGAGCGACCAAAAGCGTCTGGTTGCTCCGCTCGGTTACTTCGGATGACACGACGCATGGGGTCATCGCCGTCAATATCGGCAGCGACTCGCGCGCCGTCATCGACGCCAGCACGCGCCGCGTCGAGGCCATTCTGGCCGAAGCGTCCCTGACTCTGCAGCGCCTCGATATCGGAGGAGCGATGGAGGAAGCAGCACTTCGCCTGAAGGATCAGCTTCTGCGCGATGCGTTCCATGGCAATCTGTCGCATGAGCTTCGCTCGCCCCTGGCAGCGATCCGCGGGTCGGCAAGCGTACTGGAGTCGATGCCTGCGATTCGCAACGAAGAACGGGCCTATTCGTTGGTCGAAGCTGTCACTGACGAAGTGGAGCGGCTCGACGGCTTCATCGGAAATCTCCTTAACGCAACGCGCGTAGGCGCAAGCGACGTTCGGCCGCATCTGGCGTGCGCCGATCCAAGGGACATCATGAACGCCGCCATCCGGCGGAAGTCGCGGCAATTGGCGGCTCACAACATCAGGATCGACTTCGATGACGACTTGCCGATGATCAATGTGGATTCCGCACTCGTTGAAGAGGCATGCGGGCAGCTTCTCGAGAATGCCGCCAAATATTCTCCCTCGGGTTCAACGATTTTGGTCAACACGCGGGCCGCGCAGGGGCGCCTCATTCTGTCGATCTCCGATCAGGGCGTCGGAATAACTCCGGACGAACAGCAGCATTTGGGCCGCAGGTCTTTCCGAAGCCTACGCCATCAGGCCAGCGTCCCCGGGTCCGGCCTCGGCTTCTGGATCGCATCCACCTTCATCAAAGCAAATGAAGGATCGATCGAGATCGTGAGCGGCAGCCAGGGACAGGGAACGACGGCCTCCATTATCCTGCCGGAGGCCCAGATCGAGGAAGATCAGTCGGCGGGTTCGGCCGATGAGTAAGTCGACCAACCTCGTGCTCCTGATCGACGACGAGCCCAAGATAAGACGTTTCATTCGAGCGGGTTTTGAGCTGCATGGCGGCTTTACCGTGCAAGAGGCCGAGGACGCTGCCGAAGGACTGCGAGCGGCAACGTTCAGCGCACCAGATCTCGTCATTCTGGATTTGGCCCTGCCCGACCGCCGTGGAACGGAAGTGCTCGAACTGATCCGTTCGTGGTCCAATGTCCCGATCATCGTTCTGTCGGTTGAAGCAAACGAGGAGGAAAAAGTACGGCTTTTCGAAGCTGGGGCGGACGACTACGTCGTGAAGCCGTTCGGTATCGCCGAATTGATCGCGCGTAGCCAGGCCGCGCTGCGGCGATATTTCAAGAGTCCCAACGAAAACCCTGTCGTGGTCGCCGGCCCGCTATCGATCGATCTCGTCAACCGAACCGTGTTGCTCAACAACAACCAGATCAAATTGACCCGCAAGCAGTACCGCCTTCTGCACGTCCTTGCGAGCCATGTTGGCCTCGTGGTCACCCACGACCACTTGCTCGAGGAAATATGGAGCGGCAGCGTGAGAAAGAACATTCAGTATCTGCGCATTCTCGTTCGTGACCTTCGGCAGATCATCGAGGCCGATCCAAATCACCCACGGCTTCTCATCACCGAGTCAGGCGTCGGCTATCGTCTCCAATCCCGGTTCGAGGAGGTTTCGGCGGGCTCGAGCGTGATGAGATTGGATTGAAGCGGACTGGGTCACTTCTCCCTCGCCCCGCTTGCGGGGAGAGGGTTGGGGACCGCGCTCTATTTTGCCTCTGCGGCAACGACCACCTCGGGCGGCTCGCCCGTGGCGCATTGGCGCCAGTCGGGCACGGTGCAGTTCGCTGGCCAGTTGCCACCGAGCGCCATGAACAAGGCCGCGGTATCGGCGAGGCGATTGGCCTCGGTTTGCACGCGGATCACGGCCGCCGTCAGGTAGGTCTGCTGCGCATTGAGGACGGCGAGCTGGTTGACCTGTCCCTCGTTCAACTGCTTCTGGACGATATCAAGGCTGGCCTTTGCGGTGTCTTCCGCGCGCCGGGCCGCCCTCATCGCCCGCGCATCGGCCTGCAGCGCCCGCAAGGCGTCGGCAACGTTCTGGAACGCGGTGAGGACGGTGGACCGATACTGCGCTTCGGCCTGTTCGAGCGCTGCCTCAGCCGCCTTCTGTTTGTGATAGAGCGTGAAGCCATCGAAGATGGACGCGGTCGCGCTCGCCGCGAGCGTATAAAAACCGGTCCCGGGCAAAAAGCTCTGGGCTAGGTTGAAGGCGGACGATCCGCCATTGGCCGAAAGCACGATATTTGGCAGACGCGCCGCGATCGAAACCCCCACCAGGGCGCTCGCCGCGTGCATGTTGGCCTCCGCCGCCCTGACGTCGGGCCGGTGATCGACGAGCTTGCTCGGCAGACTGATCGGCAGATTGGTCGGCAGCTTGAGATGCGCGAGATCGAACTTCTGCCTGATCTCATCCGCGGCATATTGCCCGGCGAGCGTGGTCAGCAGATCGCGTTGCTGCGCGAGTTGCTTTTCAAGGGGAGGAAGCAGTTCTTCAGCCTGTGCAAGCGCCGCGTCCTGGGCGAACACATCGGCCTGGGCCGCCTGGCCGAAGCTTTGCTGACGCTTGAGGATTGCAAGAAGGTTCTTCTCGATCGCGATGATACGCTCGGTCGCGGCGATCTGGCCGCGCAGCGAGGCTTCCTGGATCGCGGCGGTGACGACATTGCTGGTCAGCGTGAGAAAGGCGGCCTCGAGCTGGAACAATTGCTGCTCGGTTGCCGCATCCAGACTCTCGACGGCCCGGAAGTTGCCGCCCCAGATATCCGGCACGAAAGACACCGTCAGCTGATGGGTCACGAGCGAGAACTGCGACTGCGATCCCTCGGTCGGGATCGGCGGCACCTGGCCGGGGTTGGCGACCAGCAGCTGCGAGGAGGTTGAATTGCCCGTGACTTGCGGGAAGAACAATCCGCGCTGGGCCAGCGCGTTGTAGTGGGCAATCTTGATCGCAGCTTCGGCAGCCTGCAGAGTTGGATTGTGGTCGACCGATTGCTTCACAAGGTCGTTGAGCGGCTGCGACTTGAACGCCGCCCACCAGCGCGCCGAAACGTCCGCGCCGGTGAGAAACCGTTGCCCTGCGACATATGGCGGACCCTTTCCTGGATTTGGCGACTCAAGCTTCCCTTTGACATAGCCGCTGACGTCAGGGACAGCCGCGGGCTGAAAGTTCGGCCCGACCGCGCAGCCCGAAATTGCCGTTGTCAGGACGGTCAGGACGGTCGCGCCGGCGGTGATACGGCCGCTCGAGGCGAGCGGACGCTGACGCGGCGCAGCGACCGCCGGCCAAGGACCAATGCGCCCTGAACGCAACATATGCCCGAATCCGTTAGAACGTCCCACAACGCGACTTCCAGCTAACCATCCGGACTACCCTCGACGGCCACGACGGCTTCGCTGTCGTCCGCAACTTCCGCGCTGTCTCTCGAGAGAAATATCTTTCGAAGAGCCGGCGCCACAATGAGCAGCAACAACGGCCCGATGAACATGCCACCCACGACGACGGTTGCCAGGGGACGCTGCACCTGACTTCCAATGCCGTGAGAGATAGCGGCCGGAAACAGCCCGACACCCGCTGACAGCGCGGTCATCAACATCGGCCGCATCCGTTGTTCGGCACCATGGAACACGGCCTCGGCGATCTCCATGCCCTGAACCCTGAGTTCGCGGAAATAGGTGATATTGAGGATGCCATCCATCACGGCGACGCCGAACAGCGAGATGAATCCGATTGCTGCCGACACACTGAAATCCAGCCCGGTGAAATAGAGTGCGATCAGGCCGCCGCCGATCGCAAAGGGAATACCGGCAACGGACAGAAGGCTGTCGCGCAGCGAATTGAACAACCCATACAAGAGAACGAGGATCAAAAGCAGCGTGATCGGAACAACGATCAACAACCGCTGCTTGGCAGCCTGCAGACTGTCGAATTCGCCGGCCCAGATGATCCGATATCCGTTTGGAAGGTTGACCGCCTTTGCAATCCGCGCCTGGGCTTCGGCAACGGTGCTGCCGAGATCGCGGCCGCGCACGCTGAACTTGATCGGGATATAGCGCTGGCTGCGCTCGCGATAGATGAAGGAAGCTCCCGTATCGAGCGAGATGTCCGCAAGCTCGCTGAGGGGAACGTAGCCGTTGGTGCCTGACGGCGTCTGATAGGCGACCTTGACGGTGCGAATCGCGTCGATGCTGCTGCGATATTTGGGATCGAGCCTCACCGCCAGACTAAACTGCCTATCACCCTCCAGGATGGTCGTTGCGTTGGTGCCGCCGAGCGCGGCTTGAACGACAGTGTTGACGTCGCCGGTATTGAGGCCGTATCGGGCGGCCTTGTCGCGGTCGACCTTGATATTGAGATTCGGTTGCCCCAGCAGGTGGAATATTCCGAGATCGGCCACACCGTGGATCTTCGCCATCTCAGCCATCACCTGGGTTGCAAGCGTCTCCAGGGTCTGAAGGTTCTGCCCGATGACTTTCACCGAATTGGCGCCCTTCACACCCGACAGCGCCTCCTCGACATTGTCCTGGATATATTGAGAGAAGTTGAAGCCGATCCCCGGCAATTCGTCTGCGAACTCCTTCTGCAATTCTTCGGTGAGCTTTTCCTTTGTCAGATTCGGAGGCCAGTCGCCGAAGGGCTTGAGCGGAGCAAACAATTCGACGTTGGAGAATGGCGAGGCATCGCTGCCATTGTCCGGGCGTCCATGCTGCGACACGATCGTAAGAACCTCCGGGTGTCTCAACAGGATCTCGCGCATTTTCCCCGTGACGGCGGTTCCCGCATCGAGCGACATCGTCGACGGCATCGCCGCCCTGATCCAGAAGTTTCCCTCCTCCAGCGCCGGCAGGAATTCGCTGCCGAGCCGGGATGCCGCCAATGCGCTCAACCCGAGAAAGGCAATTCCAATCATCACGGCGACCTTGAGATTGCCGAGCGCCCAGCGAAGCACCGGCGTATAACCCTTGCGCAGGGCGCGCACGATGATGGTTTCGGTTTCCTCGATGTGCCTGGGAAGCAGAAGCGCCGCCAGGACCGGGGTGACCGTGAAGGTGGCGAGCAGCGCACCGGCCAGTGCGTAGCCATAGGTTCGCGCCATCGGACCGAAGATCTGGCCTTCGACGCCCTGCATCGTAAACAGCGGCACGAACGCCGTGACCGTGATCGCCGCTGTAAAGAACACCGCCTTGTCGACCTGCAGCGCACTGACGAAGATGATACGCAGCCGCTCGGTCCAACGCTGGCTCGAGGTGGTGTGGCCGTGCACCGATGTCGGATCGGTCCCCCAATACCCCTCGGAAAGATGCTGAAGCAGCGTTTGCCGATGCGCCGGCGTAGACTGAAAGTTCCGATAGATGTTCTCCATCATGATCACGGCGGAGTCGACGATAATGCCGAAGTCGACCGCGCCGAGCGACAGCAGATTTGCGTCCTCGCCCTGCAAGACCAGGATGATGATGGCGAAGAACAGGGCGAACGGGATGTTCGCGCTGACGATGATGGCGCTGCGCAGATCGCCCAGAAAAACCCATTGGATGAAGAAGACCAGCAGACAGCCGAAGATCAGGTTGTGCAGAACCGTGTGCGTGGTGACGCCCACCAGCGTGCTGCGGTCGTAGTAGGGAACGATCTTGACCCCGGCAGGCAGACTTCCATCGGAATTGAGCTTTTCGACCTCGGCCTGCACGCGCGGGACGATGTCGTTGGTGTGCTGGGTCCGCCCCATCACCACGATCGCAGTGGCAACGTCGTCGTCGTGATCCCTGCCCCCGATTCCCAGGCGCGGCACATAGCCGACGGACACATTGGCCACCTGCTTGACCTGGATCGGAAGACCGTTCGACTGGCTCAGGACGATGTTCTCGATGTCCTGAACCTTGTAACCCTTGGTGACGTCGTCGGCGCCACCGCTATCGACCAGTCCGACGCCGCGGATATTGACCGATTGCTGGCCGATCGTGATCTCGCGGCCGCCGACATTGATGTTGGCGTTGCCGAGCGCGGAGATCAGCTGCGGGATCGTGACATTATAGGCTTCGAGCTTTTGCAGGTCGGCGTCGACATTGAACTGCTTGGTGGTCCCGCCCCAGGCATTGATCTGCACCACTCCGGGAATCGTGAGGAAACGACGCGCGACCACGTAATCCTGCACCGTGCGCAGATTGGTCAATCCGAAATTCGGAGGCCCGGCGAGTTGGTAGCGATAGATTTCACCGACCAGGCTGGACTGTTGAATCTGGGGGACCTGATTGCCCGGCAAGTTGACGTTTTGCTGCAGGCTGACCGACGCTTGCGCGAGCGCGAAGTAAAAATCAACCCCGTATTTGAAGGTGACGCGGACGAACGACAATCCATAGAAGGAAGTCGAGCGAATATTGACGACGCCGGGGGTGGGATAAAGGCCGACCTCCATCGGGATCGTATAATATTTCTCCATCTCTTCGGCTGACAGACCCGCCGCCTGTGCGGTGATCTCAAGAATAACCGGAGCCGGGTTTGGGTAGGCTTCGATATTCAACTTCGAAAACGCAACGAGACCGGCCGCGCAGAATACTACGAGACCCAGGACGATGATCGCACTGCGCGTCAGACCGAACTCAAGCAAAGACTTAATCAAGTGAAGTGACCCCGACCTGTGTATCTGGATAAACGAGTCTTGACCCGTTCAGCCGGCTTCGCCCAACAAGAGCTTGTTGCTCAGGAATACCGCGCCGTCCGTGACGACGGTCTCTTCGGGCAGGAGCCCCTCCAGGATCTGGGACCAGCCATCCTGCTGCAGGCCAACCTTCACGGTCCGCTTTGTGAAGCGGCGATTGTCCCTGGTGACCCACACTGTCATCGTCCCGTCGCCTTCCCTGACCACGCCCGCGGCGGGCAGGGCGAGCGAGCGAACGGGGTCTCCGACGCGGATCACAAAGCTTGCGAACATTCCTGAGCGAAGCAGATGCCCGGGATCGTCGATCTCGGAGCGAACCAGCTGCCGGTGCGTGTTCGGATCAATCATGGCGCCGAGCGCCGTCACGTGCCCTTTGAAGACCTTGTCGGGATAGGCCGGTACCCTGACCTCGACTTGCTGACCGAGCTTGTAGGCCGGCGCATCGGTTTCGATGACGTTTGCCAGCATCCACATGGTCGACAAATCGGCGACCGTAAAGGGCGCCGGCGCAACGCCGGGCTGAGTCAAGAATCCCGGCGCCGCGTTGCGCGCAACGATCCGCCCGGAGATCGGGCTCGGAACGACCAGCGTCGAATCGACCTTGCGATCGACAAGGATCTGCTCGACCTCCGCGTCCGCCTTGCCGAAAATTCGCACCGCATCCTTGGCAGCCTTGAAGTTGCCCTCCGCGGTCTGCTGGTCCGAGGTCGACTGATCGACGTCCTTCTGCGCGCTGCCACCGGCCTTCAAGAGATTGAGGGCCCGCGCCAGCGTGCGCTTTTGCAGTTCAAGCACGCCGGCGGCTGCGAGAAGTGCTGATTCGGCTTGAAGCAGATCGGGGCTGTCGATCGTAAACAGCGGATGTCCGGCCTGGACCTCGTCACCGATGTTGTAGAATGCCTTGAGGATCTTGCCCTGATATTGCGAGAATACCTGGACGAGCAGGTTCTCGTTGAAGTCGATGGCGCCGACGGCCGTCTTCAGAAGCGCGAACTCACGCGATGCCACCGGACCGATCTTCAGCGAGGCCGCCTGCTTTTCCGATAATTCAACCGTCTGTTCGTCGGCCATCCTGGCCGGTCCGGACCGGTTTGATTCAACAGAGGCGGTCTGTTCCTTCCGGCCCGATTGACCTTCGGCAAGCCCGACGAAACCTCTCCCCCAGAACAACGCGGCTCCGCCGATCGCGATCAAGGCGAAGAACAACGCACGAGAGCGTGTCGACGGGCTTCCGAAAGCATTCACTCTAAAGTCCCCAACAGTAGCAGCTAACTAGGCCAACTTATGTTGCGTTACAGCATCGCGCTTACACTAACCTTACGTGCTTCTCTCCCGTAACAATTGTTTTGGGGCAGTCCCGTATAATAGCCGAAACGAGACATGATCCGCCTGTTGCTCAGACATTCTTCTGTTGCCCTCGACCGAGGCATGCAGAAGCAAAAGTTATAGACAAACAGCGGCTAAGAATTTTCCGTCAACTTCGAAGCGCGTGGCCCGCGAGGCCGAAGTTTTCACCGCAATATTTGCGGCGAAAGCAGCCGTGCGAACATCGCCACGCCTCAGAGATGAACTCCACGCCTCAGTGGATGATCATGTCCGCCGCGCCGATGGTGGCGTGGTTCTGTTCGGCGCGATGCCGAAAGGGCGCTATTTTCTCGTGCGCGAGTTCTGGCTTCGACAGGCAGTCCAGACCTGCTTCGCCGGGTGGATGGTTCGCGCCTGGCGTAAGCGTCGCGATCGCGGCGATGCTGAGATATTTCAGCGGACATAGATAGAACTCCATCAACGGCATATGCGGGCTGCGCGCGTTTCGCATGAGAATCGCGTGCGCCCTCGATGCAGCCTGCGGATAGATCGCGCTCCAGCCGCCGAAGCTTGAGGCCAGGATCTCAAGCGACATCAGGAGCGTTGCGATCCGTACAAAACCCTCGTTGGATTTCTTCGCGCTTCGGGTGGTCGAGGCTTCCCTGAGGAGGTGCCGAAGCTCCCGATGGGCTTCGATGAAAGGTCCGAGCCCGGCTTTCCACAATATGTCTGGCAAGCAGGTATAGCCGTGCAGCTCGTGGTAGCTCTCGATCAGGCTACGGCACTGCCCGGTCAGGCTGTTCGGCAAGAAGCTGAAGTCCGGGCTCTCAACCTTGTCGACACAAGCCACATGGCTTGTGTCGTTCGCACCCTCTGCCACGACATCCATCGTTCTGCCCTGCGCCCCTAGTACTGCCAATGGACGCGGGTCGCAAAAATGTTTATCGGCCCACGATCGCCATTAAAGGCGGGGTTTGCAAAGTACTGGTAATCGAAGGTGACACTTGTCGAGGGGTTCAGCGCCCAACTGTAATAGGCCTCCAAGACCTGCTCGGCCCTGGGGTTAGGCAATAGTCCGTCTCCGACAAATGAACCGAGGCCTCCGAGATTTAGATAGTTCTTCTCAGCGTTGGAAATCTGGTTGTATATATAACCGACCCCAATCGTATCGGCGGGCCTTCCCCACATTCTACCCGTCACGGAAACGCCGCCTGAGATGAACAAGTTACTGTCGGTAACCGCAAGATCCTCGATATAACCTGGCGCCCAGCCAATTCGAGAGAAGACCCCGATATCTGGTGTAATAGCCTGCTCGATATTGATGTGTGCGTCGACCTTTTGGGTGTACTTGCGCACACAGGCCAGCGCAGGAAAACCAGATGCGCCACCTGCCAACGCTATCGAGCACGGCGAATTAACCTGCGCATCGGCAATGGCATTCCCGTATGTGCCCAAGTTAGCGCTGATCAAATTGACGTTGAGCTTAAATTTACCTGGCTGTCCCCACAGCTCATGCCGCTCCTCAAATTCAGCTATGATATCAAATTGTTTGAACGTCGGATCAACACCAAAACTTGTAGACGTGGGGAGGTTGTTGGCGATTGCCGACTTTTCCGTGTCGAACCATCCCAAGCGGAACGTGTAGCGGCCTGTGTACCATTCGCCGACGGCACCCCAGCCGGATCCCCAGGCGTCCCCACCCCAATCGAATGGCAGAGCATAGAGGAACCCCCAGTTCAAAAATTGGGTTCTGGAGTTGCCGGCATATTTATTCGTGTCAAAAATATCGATCGGGGCCAGCCTGCCAAAGGTAAATACAAGGCGATCCGAGGTCTGGGTTCCGGCGAACTGATTGATATCGGCCGGCACATTCTCCTTTTCGCCTCCAAGATCAATCGTCTGCCGGACGAAAGCGCGCTGTATCTTGGCATACGGTGCGGCCGAGCCGATCTTAAAAGCCTCGCCGTTTACGTAGGCGCTAACACCTATACTGTTACCAAGCCCGAGGCCTTGATCAATCTCCGGATTAATCCAGAGTTCAGCGCCCTTCCATAGCCGCATGCCCGCATAAAGCGTAGCCTCGCCGATCCCGCGGGCTTGCCCGCCACCAGGGAAGCCCAAAAATGGCGGGGAGGCAATGACGAGAGATCCCGGAGGATTCCGGAACGCGGGATAGCCCTGCCATGTGTACGTGGCCTGGGCGTGAATGTTGAACCTATCCGGATCGGAAGCAAAACCGTTAGTGGGCGGCGGGTCCTTCTCGCCAAAATGATAATTCAGGCCTACGCGAACCTCCTGCTCGGACAGGTTGGAGGTGAACTGCTGGGCCGAGGTTAGGAAGTTTACGGGTCTATTATCGCCGTAGCTGGTGTACAAGTACTCGGCCTTTACAGTCCAATGGGGCAGCAGCGGTCCTTCAACACCGGCCCCCGCCGCCCAGCCCGTTCGTTGCTGGAAAGAGGAATCTGTGCTGGGCGCCAGCAAGTAATTCTCCGAAGTCCAGGCAAAGCCGCCGGTCGCATAAAAGAGCCAGTTCCCGGGCGCATAGCCGATGCGGCCCCGCACCGTGCCGGAAGCGAATATGTTGTCACTATAGCTCGCAGTGCCCCCCAACACGGGAACGGTGTTACCGATTCTGTTGCCGAAGTAATTTAGAAAGGATGAAACACTGACATCCGCCTCCACGCCAAGCACAACGCGGTTTGCGAGCATGCGGTTATAGCCGAATTGCACGCCGTTGAACCAGCTTCCCCCCTGGTTGTTCCCGTCATAGCCCTGCGCCAGGCTGACGAAGCCCCTGTCGGTGACGGCCCCGCCCGAACTGGCGGTCCAATTTGAATTCCCCCATGCATAACCTGTGTGACCGCCGAAGTAGAAACCTGTCCAGTCATATGCTGCGGACTGTAGCGTTGGCCGGGCTTTATATGCGAGATCCGCCGCCGCGGCGCCGCCCCCCGTGAGCAGAATCGCCACTGACGCTCCGCCAAATGCCTGACGCCATTCCGGCAGCCAGGAGATGGAACGAAGGATGATTGATTTAAGGCTGCTCATTGCAGATCCCTCTTGTAAAACTACAAAAAGGGACTGGCGACGGACCATCGCTTTGCCAATCCCTTGGCTCACGAGGTCTCCCGGGCTTTTATCCCGCCGTGCACTTACGGGAATTTCTCGCCCGCAAGCGTCTGCTCTCGGACCAGCACTTTGCACCGCAAAGCCGGAACCCTAGCATCCAAACTCGAAGTCAAATATGCAGGGAGCGTGCCACGTCGTTTTGCATTGATTTTTAAGGGATATTCCCGATCCTATCGCACGATAATGAACGCGGACTATGCGCTCGGCCGCCTGAATGCCTACAAAACGTGCAGATGCTTTGCCATGAATCTTCGCGTTTCTCGGTCCGCCCGCGCAACTGATCGGCGCGCCGGCGCCCCTAAAAATAGTCGAAACGAGACATGATCCGCCTGTTGCTCGTTTATGCTTCTGCTGCCCTCGACCTAGGCAAGCAAAAGCGAAGATAACAGTCAAACAGCTGCCGCGACCTTTTTCCTCTCAAGCGTGGCGGCGCTTGAACGTTTTCATCTTGAAAAATGAACACGAACGCAAACCGCGTGGCTGGGGAAGCCGACACTGCGTTTTCTTTTACAAAGAAATTCTGGGACGGATCGATTATTGTCCGGCCTTGGCGCGCTATAGGCTACTTTTTCTTTCGCAAAAAGAAATTCTGGAACGCGGCGATTGCTTCCGGTGACCGCATTCGCTCTCCGAAAAAATGATCCTCTTGATCCATTCTCCGGACGAGATCTTCGGTCGGAAGCTTCAATAGCCTGCGAGAGATAGCGACCGCATCCGCCGGCAGTGCGCAAATCTCACGCACCACCTTTCGAGCCTCGACGATGGCTTGGCCCGGCGGAACGACCGAATTAACGAATCCCGCCGCACGAGCGTCTTGAGCGCTCATGGGCCGGCCCATCACCAGCATGGAGAATGCGCGCTGGTGGCCCACCATTCGTGGCAGCAAAAGGCTGGAGGCGCCCTCTGGCACGAGGCCGTACTGAATAAAGGGAGATTGAAACGTCGTTGTCGTGCCAGCGATGACGTAATCGCAGTGAAACACCATAGTGGTGCCGATGCCGATGGCGATGCCGTCGACCGCGGCAACAATCGGCTTCTTGTTGTTCACGAGCGACTGCAGGAAGATAACGGCGTTTCTCGGCCGCGCAGCGTCGTCCTTGGCCGTCGCGGCTTGCTGAAAGTCCGAAATATCGTTGCCGGCCGTGAATACCCCCGAACTCCCAGTCAAGATCAAACAGCGGATTGTGGCATCTGATTGCGCTGTGTTGATCGCGTCGCTCATCGCAAGATACATTTCTTGCGTTAGCGTATTCTTCTTTTCCGGACGCCGCATGATAATCGTGCGCGCGGAACCTTCGTCAGTTACAATAATATGTTCGGACATGGTTTTCCCAGATCAGGCGAGGATAACGCTATCGGCGGCGGCCTTTCCAAACAGCTGACACTCAAATATGTCATACGACATTGATCAAGATCATTCCTAATTTGGCCCTTGTCCAGCCTTAGTCGGATCAGACGTGCAAATCGCCCATTACGGCCTACTGGCCAGATGGCGTGCGAACCCCGTGCCAGGCATCCCGCACCTGATGATAATGAACTTCCGGCAAATAGTCCGGTGTGTCCAGCTTTAGGACTTGAACGTCGAGACGCCCGACGGCGCTCAGCAACGTGTAGGACGCGATCACGCGGTCACGCTGGCTTGCAATCAACCGGGTGCGCGCATTCGTCAGATCTTGCTGGGCATTGAGAACATCGATCGTGGTGCGCTGTCCTCCCGCGGCCTCGCGCCGTACGCCTTGAAGCGCGATGCTGGCCGCACGCACCTCGGACTCTGCGGCCGTGAGCGATATCTTGGTTCCCTCGTTGCTCACCCACGCGCTAGCAACCGCCGTTCGCGTCTGGTTTCTGACCTGTTCGAGCACCAGGCGGCTCTGCGATGACAGCTCCTTCGCCTGGCGGGTTTGCGACGCCGCGGTGCCGCCGTCATAAATCGGTACGTTGAGCTGGCCCAGTACCGAGGCCTGATCGGTGTTGGTAGTGCTGAGCGTCTGATCCGTCTGAACGGCCCGGCTGGCGCTCGCCTGGACCGAAACGGTCGGCAGCAGGCTGCTTTCCGCGACCTTGATGGTGGTTTGAGCGACGTCAACGTCGAAAGCGGCCCCAAGAATTGCCGGGTGTTGGTGGGTGGCTGCTTCCGTCGCCGCGGCAAGCGCTTTCGGTGAAAAGCCATCGACGGTTGTTGCCGCGACCAATTGAGACGGAGGTTCGCCAATAACCTGCGCATAGGTCGCCTTGCTGATGGCCAACGCCACTTCCGCGGCGTTGAGATCGGCCAATCCGCGACTCACCCGCGACTCGGCCTGTGCCGTGTCGGTAGGTGTGACATCGCCGGCGTCCAGACGCCGCTTGGTGGTGGCCTGAATTTCACGCAACACCGCAACATTGGCGCGCTGCGCCTCCACCAGGGCCTGATTGGCGATGACATTCATATAGACGGTCACGGCATCCAGAAGGACACCCTGGCCGACATTGCGGAGAGCTTCCCGCCCGGACTTGACCTGAAACTCCGCGACACGAACGCTGTTTGCGGTCTTGTTGCCGTTGTACAGGATCTGGCTGACCGTCACGCCGATGGTCCAAGGGCGCAAGGTCGCACTTTGCACGGTATTGTCCGGCAACAGGTTGCGAACCGCCTGTAGCCCCGCGCTCAGACTCGCCACGATCTGCGGGCGATAGCCCGCGAGCGCCTGCGGTACATTTTCGTCCGTTCCGCGCTGACGGGCCCGCTCCGCATTGAGTTGCGGATTTGTCTGATACGCCTTCACGAGTGCTTCCGGCAAGGTCTCCGCCGTTGAAGAGCCGATCGCCGCCAGGTTGGCGATCGCAACGACACAGAGCATCGGCCAAGCGAAGTGAATTCCCCTTGTTCGGGAATTTGGAGCGCATCTGACAGCGACGTCACTCACAACTTACCTCGACCTTACGATGGCCCGTCATTCCGCAGGCGCCAGCTGGCCTTCCGCAGTCAGGCCCGACCGGGTCCGCCGCGAGAACATCGAAATTAGCGCCGGCAACGTGATGAGGATGACAACAGGCGCAAGCGTCATGCCTGCCACGACCACGATCGCCAGCGGCTTTTGCACCTGCGATCCGATTCCGGACGACAGCGCCGCCGGCAGCAATCCGACGCCGGCGACCACGCATGTCATCAATACCGGCCGCAGCTGAAGCTCGCCGGTGCGCAGGATGGCCGTGCCGCGCTCCATGCCCGCGTCGATCAGCTGGTTATATTGTGAGAGGATGATAATTCCATCCATCACCGAAATGCCAAACAGGGCAATAAATCCGATCGCGGCGGAAACGCTGAATGGGATGCCCGTCAGCAGCAACCCGAGAATGCCGCCGAATACCGCCATCGGAATCACGCTCATGGTCAGAATCGTATCGACGACGGATCCAAAATTGAACCAGATCAACATCGCAATCAGCGCCAGACTGATCGGCACCACGATCGACAACCGCTTGATGGCATCCTGAAGATTGCCGAACTCGCCGACCCACTCGATGCGCGAGCCTGGAGGTAATTGCACCTGGGCGGCGATCTTTTGTTGCGCTTCCCGGATTGCGCCGCCCAGATCGCGTTCGCGCACCGAGAACTTGATCGGCAGATAGCGCTCCTGCTGTTCGCGGTAGATGTAGGCCGCGCCCGACACCAGTTTTATCGTCGCTACCTCGCTGAGCGGAACTTGCGTGATACCGTTCGGCCCCTGCGTGCCGATCCGCAAATTCTGGATTGCTTCGGCGCTCTGGCGGTACTGCGGTGCGAGGCGGACAACGATTGGGAAATGGCGGTCGCTGCCGGGCTCATAGAGGTCACCGGCACTGTCACCTCCAATCGCGGTGCGGATGGTGGTGTTGATATCGCCGGGCGAAAGGCCGTAGCGCGCGGCGCGGGCGCGGTCGATGTCGATCTGGATCGTAGGTTGGCCGAGCGAAGTGAAAACCGCGAGGTCGGTAATTCCCTGCACCGTAGCCAAGATGGATTTGATCTGCTTGGCGGTGTCGGTAAGTGCCTGCAGGTCGTTGCCGTATAGCTTGATGGAGTTCTCTCCCTTCACGCCGGACACCGCTTCGGAGACGTTGTCCTGCAGG
>Ga0137404_10000607_pt1 | contig 23567 bp, 22 predicted proteins | sample CZOMad2_1_16fung_FD_108285 | JGI IMG/M metagenome (GOLD analysis project Ga0137404, IMG submission 108285) | Vadose zone soil fungal communities from Angelo Coast Range Reserve, California, USA - CZOMad2_1_16fungal (Illumina Assembly) | ecosystem: Environmental > Terrestrial > Soil > Vadose... | reverse complement strand
TCTTCATAGCTGACGCTGGTCTTTGTCTTTTCCCTGATCACAATCAGATCGGAAGGCGCCGGAGCCTCGTCCCATTGCTTCACATCCGCCACAAATCGATAGCCGCGCCGCGGAATGGTCTCGATATAGCGTCCGTCTCCCAGGGCCTTCCGCAGCATGTAGATGTTCTGCGTCAGGTTACCTTCCTCGACAAAACTGTCGGGCCAAAGGTCGTGCATCAAGTCGTCCTTCTCGACGACCTGGCCATTGTGTTCAATCAGCAGCAGCAGGGTGTCGATGGCCTTGGCTTTGAGCGCCACCGGTTCGCCATTGCTCAGCAACAGACGATTCACGGTGTCGATGCGGAAGGCGCCAAACTCGTAAAAATGCTTGATTTCCTTGCTCATCAGCCGGTTTAGAAACAGTTGAGAATCAAATGAGTCTCTGGTTGAGGACTTTCAGATTGCACCTGGTCAATTATGTGCGCCCGTTCTGAAAGGCATTCTAGAACAGAGTCTCAGAGCGAAACAACAACCATGAAAAGGAGAGAAAAGACCAATGAGAACGAAAATCAGTTTGGCGGCAATGTTTGTGTTAGTCATAGCCGCAATCATTAGCCCCCTGCCGTTGACTACCAGGGCGCAAACCGGGAACCAGTCGTTCAAGTTTCAGACAACCGAGTCATTCACTTTTCCTAATGAATGCACCAACGAGTTAATGGACATTAGCGATACCACGACGGTGACCTGCCACGACCAGCAGCGGGCCAATGGAACCTTCAGTGAGAAATGCGAAATCCGTCAGGAGGTCACCGCAATCGGGCAGGACACCGGGATCACCTGGCACGGCACCGCCACTTTCAAAGACGAATCTGTGGCAACGGATGGCTGCAACTTCAGCTTTAGCAACCGCGGGAAAGTGCTCTTGATCAGCCCGGGCTCTGCCGTCAATGCGGTGATCAGCTTCGACGATTTCGTGAGGGAGGAAAACTGCATCATGACTGCGGACCAGCACGTCGTGTCTTTCGACTGCCGAGGTGACGGCAAACCGTAAGCAAGCGTCTCATCCATGTGGACCACAGGTTCAGGAGGGATCGCAAATTGAGAGCCACCAGAAGAATGAAAATTACGGTCGAGAGAGAGCGTCTTCTGGTCGTCCATCAACAGCAGGGCGGTGAAAGCTGGTGCACAGAATGCAGCGCCACTGTCACGATGCTCAGGCCGGTGGAGGCAGCCGCGGTCGCGGCCGTAAGCGACCGGACTATCTTCCGGCAAATCGAGTCGCATCGATTGCATTTCACTGAGACTTCGCAGGGCGCCGTCCTGATCTGTCTCAACTCGCTGTTGAAACCAGAGAGTCCGGGCGATTAGGAGAACTCACGTAAGAATTTAAACCGCGGATGAACGCAGATAGACGCGGATAAGAGAAAGAACATTAGCCACAAAAAGGCACAAGAAGCGCAAAAGGAATCATTTCTCTCTTGCGCCTTTTGCGCCTTTTTGCGGCTTGTCTGGTTTGTTGATCTTATCGGCGTCTATCCGTGTCCATCTGTGGTTACCTCTTAAAGGAGATTCATCGGCGTCGGGTTCTTCGGATCTTTGGTGTAGTCGTAAAAACCGCGACCTGATTTGCGACCGTAGAGTCCGGCCATCACCATGCGCTTCAACAGCGGCGGCGAGGCAAAGCGCTTCTCACGAAATTCATTGAACATGATCTCGGCGATGTAATAAGTCGTGTCGAGCCCGACAAAATCGCCCAGCGTTAGCGGCCCCATCGGATAACCACAGCCCAGTTTCATCGCGTTGTCGATATCCACGATCGAACCGACGCCCTCCTCCAATGCCCGGATCGAATCGAGCATGTACGGCACCAGCAGACGATTTACGATGAAGCCCGTCTTGTCGCTTGCGCGCACCGGCACTTTGCCCAACTTCGTTCCGAAAGCAACCGCGTCTTCAAAGACCTCCGCGTCGGTAAGAATAGTCCGCACCACCTCGACCAGTTTCATGATCGGCACCGGATTGAAAAAGTGCATGCCGATAAAACGCTGCTGCCGCGCCGGCGAAGTCGCGACCATCATCGCCGTGATCGAAAGCGATGAGGTGTTCGAGGCGAAGATCGTTTCCGGTTTACAGATCGCATCGAGCTGGCGATAGGTGTTTTGTTTCTCGTCAAGGTTCTCAATGATTGCTTCGATGATGATGTCACAGTCGGTCAGGTCGTCGAAAGACGTCGTGCCGGACAGACGATCGCGAGTTTGTTTCTGCTGTTCAGCAGTGATGGTTCCTTTCTGCCCGAACCGCTCCAAAGACTTTTCGATCGCGACGAAACCTTTCTGTAGCAGTTCTTCCGAAACCTCGCGCACCGTCGTCTCAAAACCTGCGCTCGCCGCCGTCTGCGCAATGCCGGCGCCCATCAACCCGCAACCGAGCACTCCTACTTTTCTGATTTCCATCCTCAGTCTCCTCTAATCTATTTCAATCCACAGGGGTGCGGTCAGTACCACCTGCGTTAGCGGGTGGCCCATTCGTCCACCTCGCCCAGTGAATGCTTAATCCACCGCTCACACAGGTGCTACTGACTTACTGCGTCGACCAACTAATCTGCATAATCTGCGGCTAACGCCTACAGCCTAATATCAAACTTTCGCGCCACCATAAAGAAGCAAATCGCGACCAAAGCCAGCGCGGCGATTTGCAGTACCCGCCAGGCGATCGTCACGCCCGCCGGCGCGCCGGGGCGCTTGTAACTCACTACTGCCGCAAAAGCAGCGCCTGATAGCAATCCACCCATGTGCGCTGCATTGTCGATAACTCCGCTGGCCGCAAATCCAATTCCGATGTTGAGCAGAATCACCGGCAACATCCCGGTGCCAAACGCTCGTTTGAACCCCTCAGGCAACTCGCGTCGATACTTCAAGCCAAAGACGAAAAGCACGCCGATCAGTCCAAACACCGCGCCCGATGCGCCCACCGAGGGTGCGTCGCCGGGCTTAATCAGAAAACTTCCGATCCATCCCGGGTTTGATCCCGGAACCACCGTCAGGTAACTCGCCAAGACACCGGTTATCCCCGTCGCGACCCAGAAGACAACGAACTTTGCCGAGCCATAAAGCTTCTCAACCCAGGGGCCAACGATCCACAGGGCATACATATTTACCAGCAGATGGATCAGATTGACGTGAATGAAAGCCGGCGTAACAAACCGCCAGTACTGATGCTCGTACCGGATCAGGTAATTCGTCTTGGCGCCAAACGCCAGGAGAACATCTTCGGGAAACGCACTCCAGAGGATCGAAGTTTTCATCCCGGCAACTTCCCACATCAGCATGAAGATAAAAAGATTTGCGACCAGAAAGACTATGGTGAAGATGTACGGGCGAGAGAGCACTGCGCGCGCATAGCTCATCGCGTAGCGTTCATGCAAAGGCAAAGAAGGCGGCGGAGCGGCGACCAGCGGCGCATTGCAAACCTGGCAAATGGTTCCACCCGCGCCAATCAGCGCGCCGCAACTGCGGCAGACGCTGGGACGGCCGGCATAGCTGGGGCGGTTGTCAGGCAAGATTGGTTGAAGGAATGTCGTAAGCAATGCTGCTTAGAGACGGGATTTGTCCCGCCAAACCAGTCGCGACAAGTGGCGACTCTAAACATGGGGCGAAGGGAAATCGAGGCGCTCCGCGCAAAATTATTTACCGAGGCCGCCAAGCAGGTTCACGAGATCGTCGGCATGCTCTTCTTCCATGGCCAGGATTCCTTCCATCATGCGGCGCGTGGTCGGATCGTCATTGCCGAGGTATTGGATTATCTCGCGATAACTATCAATGGCGATACGCTCGGCCACCAGATCTTCCTTAATCATGTCCAGCAGCGTGTCGCCTTCGACGTATTCGGCATGACTGCGCGACAGCAACCCTTCGGGATTGAAATTTGGTTCGCCTCCGAGTTGGACGATGCGTTGCGCAATTTGATCTGCGTGTCCCTGCTCTTCGGTGGCGTGTTGCAGGAATTCGGCCGCGACTCCTTCGGCGTGAATGCCGGTGGCCATGAAATAATGGCGCTTATAGCGGAGCACGCAAACGATCTCGGTCGCCAACGAGTCGTTCAGGACTTTGATCACCGTCTTGCGATCAGCCTTGTAGCCTTCGGTTACCGCACCTTGCTCGATGTGTTGGCGAGCTCGCTTGCGCAGCGTCTTAATGTCAGTCAGAAATGGTTTATCAGCCACGATGTGACTCCTTGAGTTTTAAGTTTTCTGAGGGGAGCATCGATATTACTAGCTCCGTCACGCGTGAGCAAGTAAGCCGCGATTGCGCGTCCCGTCGCAAAGTCGTTTTGACTGAAAAGCCGGTCAGTCCGTGCGGTCATTGAGACCAACCCATCGAGGGCAATGCCACAAATGGCCCGAATTCGCGAAAGAAATTGCTCGGTGAATGCTGGCACGGAGCTTGTTATTCAGTTCGTCGCACCGGCGTCGGTCTACGATTGGCCCGTGTCTATGACGCCGAGCGCTATAGCGCAATGTTTTGATCCGAGGAGCACTTTTGATGCGAAGATTTTCTGCCCTGGCTCTGCTATTGATTCTATCGTTCATGTCACCTCTGGCGAGTTTTCTGCCGGGCCTCAAGCGCGCCCACGCCCAAACAAAACCCAACTCCCTGCGTGGTCTCAAGCTGGCGCCGTCACTGCGCGACCGCGTGCGTCCGGCTGGTTCAAGTAACGGCGAGACAGCACGCGTGATCGTCAATATGAGCGACACTGCCGATCCCCAGCAGTTGACTCAGGCCCTGACGCAAAGCGGCGCGCGTTCTTCAAAGCACCTGGATGCTTTAGGCCTTATGGTCGCTGACATTCCGCTGGACAAGCTGGAAGAAGCCGCCGCGCGCAATGATGTGTCATGGATTTCAGCCGATCAGGAAGTGCGCTCGCTGGCTACGACGGATAACACCAGCCATATTGAAATCACCACCGGCGCGAGCAAGTTACTGCCGGTTGATCAGAAAGGCGTAGGCAGCGGCGTGGCCAATGGTGGAGCCGGAAACGGAGTGGGAATCGCGATTCTTGACAGCGGCATCACGCCGTCCGATGCCGCCGAGTTCGTCGGTTACCAATGGCAGCAAAGCAGTGGCACACTCGGGCTCGGCCTCTTGTCGCAGACATATGTTCAATCCTTCGATCGGCTCAAGACGCACATCGATTTCACTGGTGAGAATCGCACCGATGATGCTTACGGGCATGGAACGCACACCGCGGGGGTTGCGGCCGGTACCGGCCAGTCGAGTGAAAACTACGCGGCCACACACGCCGGCTCGCCCACATATGGTGGAATGGCAACCAACGCTAATCTCGTCGATGTGCGCGTACTTAACTCGCAGGGAGTCGGAACCATTTCAAATGTGATCGCGGGTATTAACTGGGTCATCAAGAATAAGAGCGCTTACAACATCCGAGTGATGAACCTTTCGCTTGGCACAGCGGTCCCTCAGAGCTACAAAACTGACCCACTCTGCCAGGCGGTTGGCAAAGCTGTCGATGCCGGAATTGTAGTCGTCGTGGCCGCGGGCAATTGGGGCAAAGACTCCGCCGGCAACGCGATTTACGGAGGCATACTCTCACCGGCAAATTCACCCCGAGTAATTACTGTCGGCGCGACAAATACGCAGCAGACAAATCAGCGCTCCGATGACACAGTCACCACTTACTCTTCAAGAGGTCCCACTCTGGTTGATGGTTTAGCGAAACCGGACCTGGTGGCGCCGGGCAATCGAACGGGCGCTGCGGAGACGGCCGACACTTCACCGTCGCCGAGTAATAACTATTCAACCACGGGTGGAGGCGGTCTGGTTGGTGGATTGTTAAGCGGCAGCACCAGCACTAACGTCCCCAAAGCGACGGGCTCTTATCAAATTTTGAGTGGTACGTCGTTCGCCGCGCCGGCGGTCTCCGGAAGTGTAGCGCTCATGCTGGAAGCCAATCCGTCATTGACGCCGTCGATGGTCAAAGCGGTTCTGATGCGGACCGCCCAGCGTCTTCCAGTTTATGAAAACATGGTGGCGACCTGGCGGATGAATAAGTACGAACGCATCGTCACCGAAGGCGCGGGCGAGTTGAACACGAGCGCCGCCGTGACAGTCGCCAAAGCCATTCGGCAGGACGCTAATAAAGCTTCGCTCGGTTCAAATCTGATCACCAAGACGAACGTTACTTATTCGAATATCGGCGTTACCGCGCCCATCGCCGGCGAGAACATACCCTTGAACAACGGCATCGTTTGGGTCGAAGGCGTTGCTTTTACCGATCGGCTGATGTTAACCAACGGCTACAAGCTGGCGGACGGCAGCACGCTCAACACCGGGTTCGTCCTGGCTGACGGCTATATGTTGCCGGATGGCAGCTATGTTTTTTCGAATGGCTTCGTACTCGGCAGCGGTTTTGTGTTAGGGAGCGGATTTGTCTTAGGCAGCGGCTTCGTTCTCGGCAGTGGCTTTGTACTGGGGAGCGGTTTTGTTTTGGGAAGTGAGTACGCGTGCGCCGACGGTTCACTGTCCTCGGGAAGTATTAATGCTTTGAGCTTTGCCAACCAGGAACTGTGGGCCTCGAACCTCATCGATCCCAGTTCGACGAGCTCTAACGAAGAGGCGGTAATGATCCTGGGCGAAGAAGCCATGCCGCCAGGCGTGCGGCGGCTCTCGATCTCCAGTCCGCTCTTCCCGCATCGGTAATTCATGCCGCGCGCTAAAGCAGAAAAGAAGGCACTCGCGTATCAGACCGCCGTTACGGTGGCCGGCCTCGGCTTGTGGCTGGCCGCCGTGGCTTTTCTCTTCACCGCTCGCCCACCGCGCGAGCAACTAATTCTCATCGGGTTCGTACCGCTGATTATCGTCATCGGCTTGTTTCCGAATACCTTCACTCTTTCGGGTCTCAAGCGCGATAAAATTACTTTTACCCTCTCAGATGCTTTTATCTTTCTCATCGCGTGCTGGTATGGAACGCTGCCGGCGGTTTTTGTTGCGGGTGTCGAAGGTTTCATTTCCTCGCGCCGCAGCGTGCGCCGCATCTCGAGCAATCTTTTTTCGGCCGGGATGATCTCGCTGGCGGCCGGCGCTGCGGGTGTTGCGTTGAACCTCGCGCTCCGTTATGGCTTTCATGAAAGCAGCGCCGTCCAACACCATTCGTTTCTGGCCGTAACGGTCTCCCTGCTGCCCGCGACGGCGGTCCACGTTTTAGTCAATGTCGGCCTGTTGTCAAAGCTGTTTGCGTTGCGCGGAATGACGAACTTTCTGCGTACCTGGAGAGACAATTTGTCGTGGGCCGCGCCGATTGCTTTGCCCACCAGCGCGGTGGCCAGCCTTGCGTATCTCGCCTTCCAGTACAACTGGTTGGTCATGGTGCTCATCGGCGCGCCGATCCTCATCGCTATCAATTTCGGTCACCGGCAGTATCGCGACAATCTGCACCAGCGAATCGAACTGCTCGAGAAGGCCCACCGGGAAACCATTGAAGCGCTCGCCGTCGCCATCAATGCCAAAGACGAAGTCACCCACGAACATGTTCTGCGCGTACAGATTTATGCTGCCGGAGTTGCGCGGTTGCTCGGCTGTGATGATGCCGGCATCGAAGCGCTCAAAGCGGGCGCACTGCTGCACGATATCGGCAAAATCGCTGTCCCCGATTACATTCTCAATAAACCGGGCAAGCTTACCGCCGCTGAGTTTGAAAAGATGAAGATGCACACGATCGTGGGCGCGCAGATTTTGGGCCGCGTCGACTTTCACTATCCGGTCGTGCCGATTGTGCGTCACCATCATGAACGTTGGGATGGTTGTGGTTATCCGGATGGATTGCAGGGCGAAGATATTCCGCTAACCGCGCGGATTCTGACCGTGGTCGATTGCTTCGACGCCCTCAGAGAAGACCGCCAGTATCGCCGCGGTCTGACGCGAGAGGAAGCAGTGGACTTTCTGTTAAAGAACAGCGGCTCTCAATACGATCCGAAAGTCGTCGGGACCTTCATCACTCACCTGGCCGAATTTGAAGCCGAGATTGCCGCTCACAAGGGCCAGCCCCTGCCAACCTTCGGCATCGAAACCAGCGAACAACTTTCGGCAGCCGCGCAGAAAGTTACCCCCGGCGCGGGCCTGGCCGCGAACGCGGATGGCCCACGAGATGAAATCAGTTTCTCTCGTGAAGAGCTGGCCGCGGTTTATGATCTTGTGCAAGCGCTGAATCACGCTCGGGATCAACATGAGTTGATGAACATTTTCACAGACAAGCTGGCTGGAATCGTTTCCTTCGACACCTGTGCTTTGACAATCATCGCGCCGGACACGGGACAGCTGTTTGTCGAGCACGCTGTCGGCCAACACAGCCAACTGATCAAAGGACATCAGGTCACACTCGGTGAAGGAATTACTGGATGGGTAATCGCCAACCGGGAACCGTTCTCGAGTAACGATCCCTGTCTGGATTTTCCCGTGAAGATGGCTGAGAGCTTTAAGGCCTATAAGACCCTGGCGGCTTTTCCGCTCATGAAAGACAGCGAGCTGTTTGGCGCTCTGACTGTTTATGCGACGACGATTGCCGAATACGATAAGGACCAAACCAAGCTCTTGCAGGAGGCCGCGGCTGTTCTGGCTAATGCTCTGTCAGCTATTCCGCGCAAATCAAATGTCGGGACAGAGCCGATCGCGTTGGAGAGCATCGGAGACTCGATCACGCAGGTTGATGTCACGAGTCTGGAAAATAGCTTCACCAATTAAGTGGCAGGGATAACGGAGTCGGTACCGGGAGCGGTAGCGACCGGGTCTCAATCCACGCGACGGTCGAGATCGCCGAAACTAACCCGGTCGCTACCGCTCCCGGTACTGACCTCATCACCGACAGCGTCTGTTACGACACTGAGATATTCCTACTGTACTCTTGCTTCTAACTTAATCGACACCGGCGCCTCTGGTCCGGTTACCACTTCCACGGGCACGCGCCAGACGAGCGTTTTGATACGACAGGTGCCGGTGTTGTCCTCGCGGCAATAAACAAAAGTGAATGCTGCGTGCAGTTCTGCGACGCCGGCTGTTGACGCCTTCACCGGAACGCGAATTGGCAGTTGCGAACCCCTGGTCGAGCGTGAAGCGTCCGGCTCGGCGATCACAAGGGTCCTTGCTCCGTTCTCGATTGAAATCGTGTAATGCTGTGGCGCGGTCGGGTTCAGATGATATCCAGCGGGCAGCTCCACATCGATCAAAATCGTCGCCTCGCCAGTGCGCAGTTTCTGTGGCGGCAGCTTGATCTCTTCGGCATTCGGCGCGACATCGATGTTTGCTGCCGCTTGATTAGAAGCCGGCGGTTGCAGCCCTCTGATTGGTAGCGTCTTTGTTTCCTTCGTTTTCAAATCGACAACCCGAATCGCGTGATTGTTTGTGTCTGCGACATAGAGCTTATCGCCCGCGACAGCCAGACCACCCGGTTCGTAAAATGCCGGTTTGGCGCCATCAGACTGGCCCGGCTTGCCGGTACCCGCGAAACTTTTTACCGAACGTGCCGACGGATCCAGCAACTTGATTTTGTGATTGTAAGTATCCGCGATCAGCAGCTTGTTATTCCAGAGCGCCAGACCCAGCGGATGCTGCAGACGCACGTCGTTACCAAGACCATCCACGTCGCCAAAATCAAATAAGTTGCCACCGACCAGCGTGCGCACCTTGCCGTCCGGGCCGAGATTGATCGCGCGAATGATGTTTGCCTCAGCATCAGATACATACAAAGTCTTTTCGTCCGTGGCCAACGCCGACGGCTGTGCGAATCCCGCCTCGTCGACAGGCCCATCAACACGCGCTTCGCGTCCTGAGCCGGCAAAGGTTGAAACCATCTGCTTCTCAAGATCGAGTTTCCAAATCTGATGCGGCCCAGCCATCGCGATGTAAAGCGCGGGCCCCACCAACTGCAAATCCCAGGGAGAGTTCAGGGCAATACTGAGTGCTGGTCCGGCTGCGCCGTGCTGGGCTGACTGCGCTCCGGTGCCGGCGATTGTCTTCACCGTTTTTGATTTCAGGTCGACCTGACGAATCAGATGGTTCTCAGTGTCGGCGACGTACAACGTCTCGCCTGACAGCGCCATGCCCTGCGGCCGAAAGAACGTGGCCTGTTCGAACGATCCGTCTCGCGCACCATGCACTCCGTTGCCAATTGTTTCGAGCAGTGTGCCGTCGAGGTTGGCTATCACAATTCGATTGTGATCTGAGTCGGCGATGTACAGGCGATCGCTTTTCTGGTCCGCGAGAATCTTGCCGGGAAAGGCCAGCGGCAGGTCGCCGATCTTGGCACGTTCGAGCACGAGCTTGAGCGGCGCTTCGTTCAACTCTCCGCGCTGGCGATACTCTGCTATCGAGCCGGCAATAGCTTTATCAAGCGCTTCGTAACCGCCTTCTCCCGACAACTTGCCGATGATGTAACCGCCCGGATCGATTAGGTAGCGGGTTGGCCAGGCGTTAACCGCGTAGGATTTCCAGATGACAAAATCGGCGTCGTTAACGATCGGATGCTCGATCTCGTAACGGAGAACTATGCGGCGAATGTTCTCAGTATCTTTTTCGTTTTCAAACTTGGCTGAGTGCACGCCGATGACCACTAACTCGTTCGGGTATTTCTTTTCGAGCTTCTTCAGATCGGGAATGATGTGCATGCAGTTGATGCAGCCGTAAGTCCAAAAGTCGAGCAGCACAACTTTACCTTTCAAGGCCGCGAGCGATAGCGGCTTGTCGGTGTTCAGCCAGCCGCGGCCGCCACTTAATTCGGGCGCGCGAACACGTGCACGTTCCTGTACGGACATTTCAAAACCTTCCTGTGAAAAAGCGATTAATGCTTGACCTCTTGTTAACGACGCGCTGGATGAAAGAACCAACAAGAGCAGTGTAAGTAACGAAATCAGGCTGCGCTGAAAAAGCAAAGCATAGACGGAGCAACTCAATGAGCCTGCGGGAGCAGGCGGCATATTAGTAGCCCCGGGCGTGAGCCCGGGGTACACGGATTTTAGAAAACTCGCAAGCCCCGGAGGGGCGACATAAATTTGTGCCGCCCTCTTCGAGGGCTCATTATCTTTGCCGCCATGGATCCCTGGGCTTACGCCCAGAGCTTCATGCTGCCGCCATCTACGATGGCTCATTGGATTGGTTACTCCTAAAACGATCTTAAGTAAGCGCAATCAGCTCACCTCATCGAGTATCTGATCAAGCTTGTCAACCGCTCTTCTCAGATGCGGGATCGTAATCGATCCGCCGACGACCAGCGCTACGTTGAATGCGTCCATGAATTGTTCGCGGGTCACGCCATTGGCGGCGCACTGCTTGACATGATAAGTGATGCAGTCATCGCAACGCAGGACGACCGAGCCCACCAGCCCCATCAATTCCTTGGTCCGCTTGTCCAGCGCGCCGTCTTCGTAAGCCTGGGTATCCAGCGCAAAGAATCTCTTGATGCCGAGATGGCCGCTGTCCAAAAGTTTCTCATTCATCTCGGTGCGATAACGATCAAACTCGTCCATTGGAGTTGCCCTTTCACGATTGCTCCGCGCTATTTATGATTCACAGAAAATGTACCACAGCGTGCTGTTTTGCCTTAAGTGTTGCTCTTCAGGCCGGCTGCATTGGTCTCTTAATGAAATTCCATGCACTTAATCTGGTCTTTGCGCCTTCCGTCTTTCTTCGCGGCTTTGGGTGAAATGTGTTATTGCGGCCTTGCAGTTCACGCAAAGGCGCAAAGCTACTAACTTAAGACGCAAAGAAAATCCGCTTTTCATGCTGGCATCCTCACGTTGCAGTTGTACAATTCAAGACCGATGAGCGATCCCCTCTCTCGAAATGACACTTCAGCGGTAGACCCGGGCAATGTCACGGACGAACCTCGGCTCCATGACCTCGTTCCGTTCGTAGCGGGCGATAGAGTCTTTGCCGTCTTTGCCGATCAGGTCGATGGCACTGCCGAAACCAGAGCGCCCGCGGCTTTGCCGAACGCGCCGCCCGCAGTGCTCGGCGTGGTTTGCATGCGCGGTCACATGCTGACGGTGCTCGATCCCATCGCCGTCTTAACCGGTGAAGCGTTCGGCTGGCCGGCAAGTTTGCCCGCGGTGATCGCTTTGCGGGGAGATGAGCAATTGGCACTGGCCGCGCAAAGTTGCCGCGACACGATCACCATCGCTGCGGAAGACATTCAACCATCAAGCCAGACCAACCACGACGGTTTTGAGACTGCGGTCCTCGGGATAGCGCGCTATGCCGGGGAAGAAATCACAGTTTTGAGAGTTGATAACTTATTCGCCGCGGCGGTACGACGAAAAGAGCGGCGGCGAAGAAGGATTTGAAGTTGTAGCACAAGTTGTTAACTTGCGCTTTTTACCGCTGGGCAAGTTAACAACTTGCCCTACTTCCTCGCCGCCGGCGTAATCTTGAGAGTCAGCCGTTCGCTACCGCGCACCACCTCGACTTCATATTCCTGACCGGCTTTCATTTCGCCCAACGCGTAGGTGTAGTCGTAAACGTTCTTGACCTCGTGTCCGGCCATCTTGACGATCCGGTCGCCGGCTTTCAGACCAGCCTTCGACGCGGGTGAATCGTCGCGCACGCCGTCCAGCTTCAAGCCATCATTCGATTCGGCGTAATTCGGAATCGTGCCGAGATAGACCCGAAAGCCCATCGAGCGGCCCTGCGAATCACTCTTGGCGACTGTATACGTGGGCCGCTTGTCGTTGCGGTCAAGGTCGCGAACGATGCGGTCGACGAAAGCGACGATGCTCGCTTCGCCTTCATAGTTGATCTTTTCGGCAGTGTCCGAAGGTTTGTGGTAGTCGTTGTGAGTCCCGGTCCAAAAGAAAAGCACCGGCACCTGCTTGCCGTAGAACGAAGAATGATCGCTGGGACCGTAACCGTCTTCGTTGAGGGTGAGCATAAATTGTTTGGCCGGATTCATGGTCACAACTGGCTGACCGTTTGCCCCGACGACGATTGGAAAATTGTTCGCAGCTGAAGGCGGAGCCGGCGGAGTGTTGAGTGAAACCGTCATGCTCTGCAGCGAGTTGTCCGCGTCGATCAGCGAGCGCCATTCCTGCGCCGTCCCCACACCACCAACAATTAAATTCTTTTCTTTCAAACGTCCAATCATGTCCATATTGATCATGGCCACGGTGCTGGCCAGCGGCACGATGGGGTGGTTGACGTAATAGCTCGACCCGATCAGACCCTCTTCTTCACCGCTGAAGGCAATGAACACCAACGTGCGCTTCAGCTTTAGTGATGACAACATCCGCGCTAGCTCAATCAAACCCGCTACACCCGAAGCGTTATCGTCCGCGCCATGATGAATGCCGGTGCGCGCGGAGAGGCTGCCGCTGCCTTCTCCCCCCAAGCCAAGATGATCGTAATGCGCCCCTATTACGATCGCTTCGCCCTTTAGTTTTGGATCGCTGCCCGGCAGGACTCCGATGACATTAAAAGAAGGCGTTTCGCGTCGGACGACGTTGGTCGCAAAGTCCAGCTTCAATCCGCGCACGGGAAGTCTTGACTCTCCAGTCGCCCTGCGGGCGTCGGCTGCCTGCTCGAACCCTGCGAGCTGCGAACCAAGAAGTTTGCCGGCCAATTGTCTCGAGATAACGATGACCGGAATTCCGGCTTCACCGGTGTTGTCATAAGCAAGACGTGACAGCCGATCGTCCTTCAGCTTTTCCTCGCTGGCGATGATCAAAAGAGCCTCAGCGCCCGCCGCACGCGCCGCGGCAACCTTGAAATGAATTTCGCCGGCTTGAGCAAACTGCCCGTGCGGATTGTCGCCGTCGGGTGTTCCGGCAAACACGATCGCCACTCGACCCTTCACATTAGAGACGGCGTAATCGTCGTACTTCAGTTCGGCGGACGAAATGCCATAGCCGGCGAACCCCACCTCCGCGGCCTTAATTGAACCATTCGAAGAAAAGCCCAGCGGCAGCCAGTCGTCGCCAACTTTGAACTGCGCTGTGTCATCCGCACGTCCCGGGTTCACGAAAAACAAATTGCCATTGCCGAGTTCAACCGTGGCGACATAGGGGAAAGGTTGCAGGTAGCGCGACTGGGTTTCCCCGCGCGTGCGCGCCGGACGCGCTATTTGCAAACCCGGCCGCAAGCCAAAGCGATTGAATTCGCCGGCGATGTAGTGCGCCGCGTCATTCGCGCCCGGCGTGCCGGTGCGGCGTCCTTCCAGCGCATCCGAAGCGAGATAGGCGATCACCTGTCGCAGGCGATCGACGCTGGGCGTGCCGGAAGTTGGTTGTTGCGCGAAGGCTGAGAAGGCGAACGATGTAACCAACAACAGGTTAAGCAACACACTGACTAATTTCGTCCTGTTTGAATCTGTTCGCAACTGTTTTCTAGTCATAGTTGGGTACTTCCTTCAATCAGCCAGCTAAGCTGGCGAGATATCATTAGCCCACAGCGCAAGCTGTGGGTATCAAACGATTATCAAATCAACAAGCCCGCAAGGCGGGCGGCATAGACTTCAACAATCGGTGGATTTTTTCTTTGAATCATGTCGCCCCTCCGGGGCTCGGACGTAATTTCTGGAACTTCTGATCCCACAACTGGCGCTGTGGGCTATTAATATGTCGCCTGCATTCGCAGGCTGGTTGAATCGACCTTGTCGCGGTTAGATTCGGCACCGATAGTCCCGCGGGTTTGCCTTACCCTTTCGAAACTTGATCTTGTTAACCGAAACCGAGGTGTAACCGCCGGGCTCACCGATCCCGGGCATACTTGCTCCTGGTGGAACTACCCAAAGTTCTGCGCGCCATTGCTCAGCATAACCACCATTGATCACAGTAACCTGCTTCGTTGGGATTCCGCGTCTTCCCACGAGATATGGTTTTAGGCGCGCGGCGCGAGCTTCTGCTTCGCCTCGTTTCGGCAATTTGCCTCTGAATGTTTTTCCGCCATAGAAGATGATTACGCCTTTGGCTTGTGGCTCATGCTGTAATTGGACCGCAAAGTTATCCAGCCGGGCGTATTCGTCTTCGCACTTTATATCTCCGAATTCGTCGAACTTACGAATCGGACTCAACGGAGCCGACCCTCTCACAAACAGCGTCGGTGAAAGTAGAACGACGAGGACTACTAATTGGATCAGTCGGGACATGAGATTTCACTCAACCCAATCCGCGATGAAGATATTCGTCTCGCCTTGCGCTTTTCCGTTCCGATTCGAGGCGAATACCAACTTCCTGCCGTCGGGCGAAAACATTGGAAAGCCGTCAAACGTGTCGTTGTAGGTAATGCGCTCGAGCGCCGTGCCGTCAGTCCTAATCATGTAAAGATCGAAATCCCGGCCTTTTGGATCGGCGAGGTTCGAAGCAAAGATAATGCGCTGACCGTCAGGAAAAAAGTACGGTCCAAAGCTCGCCTTATTCAGATGCGTTACCTGCCGCTTGTTCGATCCGTCCGCATTCATCACCATAATTTCCAGGGTCGTCGGCCGAATCAGGTTCTGTTTGAGCAGCGCGATGTAATCAGCTTTTTCTTTTTCGGTCTGCGGGTGGTAGGCACGATAGACAATCTGTTTGCCATCATACGACCAGAACGGGCCGCCATCGTAACCCAGTTCATTCGTCAGGCGCTTCACGTTCCGGCCATCAGCGTCCATCGTGTAGATGTCCAGATCTCCGCTCCGCATTGAGGTGAACACCAGCTTGCCCTTACGCGAGATAGTTGTTTCGGCATCGTAACCCGTCACGTCCGTAAGTTGCTTGACGTCGGAACCGTCGGGGTTCGCGGTGAAGATATCGAAGCTCGGATAAACCGCCCAGACATAGCCCTTTGAAAAATCGGGTCGTGGCGGACACTGCTTCGCGCCCAGATGCGTCGATGAATAAAGAATGCGTTTGCCGTTCGGAAAAAAGTACGAGCAGGTCGTGCGCCCCTCGCCGTTCGAAACAAGATGGACATCCGAGCCGTCGACGTTCATCGTGTAGATCTGATCGCATTCACGACCGTCGCGCGTCGATTGAAAGATTAACTTCTTGCCGTCAATCGAAAAGTAGGCCTCCGCGTTTTCACCGCCGAAGGTTAGTTGGCGAATGTTGCGCAGGTGCTTTTCCTGCGGGAGGGTGAGATCTGCGGTTTGAGGAGAGGCACTGGTACGATCAAGAACGTCGGGGCAGTAGCCCGACCGTGAGGGAGGGCTCACGAGCGAAACCAGCAGCAAAGCGAGCACGAGGGATGATTTCATCATATAAGTAGAGACTGCGATTCCCGAAAATGGTTACTTGCGAGACTCTGTCGCCCTCTTCGAGGGCTCTGCAGTCTCTTTTCCAACCGTTACCCCGGGCTCACGCCCGGGGCTACACTCTGCCGCCATCTTCGATGGCTCGTTGAGCAGAATCCATTGAGAAACGATTTGCCACGGGGTTTTTTGAATCGGCAATCGCAAATCAAAAATCGGAAATGTGATCAACCATTCTTCTTCTCAAACTCTTTCATAAACTCAACCAGCGCTTCACAGCCCGCGCGCGGGAAGGCGTTGTAGATCGAAGCGCGTATGCCACCGACTGAACGATGGCCTTTCAAGCCGTCCATGCCGGCCGCGGTCGCTTCGTTGGCGAACTTCTTTTCCAGATCTTCCGCAGGCAAGCGAAACGTCACGTTCATCATTGAGCGCGAATCCGGATCGGCATGGCCGCGATAAAACTCGCTCGCATCGATGGCGTCGTAGATAAGTTTTGCCTTATCTTCATTCTCAATCTGCATCGCTGCCAGGCCGCCTTTTTCTTTCAACCACTTCGTGACCAGATTGATGATGTAGATGCCCCAGGTATTCGGCGTGTTGTGGAGCGAGCGGTCTTTGGCGTGCGTGCGATAGTCGAGCATCGTCGCCAGGCCGTCGCGCACACGCGGCAAGAGATCTTCGCGGATGATGACCAGGGTTACGCCGCTCGGGCCCATGTTCTTTTGCGCCCCGGCATAGATCAGGCCGTACTTCTCAACCGGGATAGGCCGCGAAAGAATGTCCGAAGATGCGTCGCAGACCAGCGGCACCTCGCCGACTTCAGGTTCGCTCTTAAACTCGACGCCTTCGATCGTTTCATTCGAAGTGATGTGGACGTAAGCCGCGCTGGGGTCGAGCTGTAGCTCAGCCTGCCCGGGCACCCTGGTGAAGCCGCCGTCGGCCGTGTTGGCTGCGAAATTCACATTGCCGAACTTCTGAGCTTCCTTAACGGCCTTCTTGCCCCAACTGCCGGTGACGATATAGTCGGCGCTTTCGTCGAGCGAGAGAAAATTCATCGGCACCATCGCAAACTGCAAACTGGCGCCGCCCTGCAGTAAGAGAACCTGATAGTCTTTCGGCACGCCGAGCAACTCGCGCAAGCCGCTGTCCGCGCCGGAAATGATTTCGTCGAAAGTCTTCGAGCGATGGCTGATTTCCATCACTGACATACCGACACCGGGAAGGGCCAGCATGTCTCTCTGCGCTTCTTCCAAAACCGGCAGCGGTATGACCGCAGGTCCGGCGCTGAAATTGAAGATGCGTTCCGTCATGATTGTCTGTTTCCCTCCGGATAGTTTAGAAGCGGGCTACGGCCCGCTTAGTCGGGCAGTAGCCCGACTCTAAACATTTGCGCGTGTTTTATTCCTTACTACCAATTGTCTTCCGCAGCATCGTGCCGGCTATTCGTGTCACCACTGATCGCGGGGTCATACGCTCAGCCTGAACCATCATGAAATTCGTCCAACCGGAAATCACCGAACTCTTACCGCGGGCCAGGCTACGCAGCGCTGTGTCGACGACAGCTTCGGGCGTTTGCGCGATGCGCGCAGGTGGTTTCTGTATTTTTGCAGCTTCGAAAAAATTCGTTTCAGTGACGCCGGGGCAAAGCGCCAACAGCCTCACGCCAAAGGGCCGGTTCTCTTCCGCCAACGCTTCGGTGAATGACAACACGAAAGCTTTCGTCGCCGCGTACGTTGCCATGAAGGGCACGGCCTGAAAACCCGCAGTCGAGGCCACGTTGATGATCGAGCCGCTCTTTCTCGCTCGCATCGGGCCCAGAAAGCGATGCGTCAACTCTACCAGCGAGCGTACATTCAAGTCGATCATATTCAGCTCGCGCTCCAACTCAAGCTTGGTGAAATCACCCATCGAGCCAAAGCCGGCGTTGTTGATTAAGAAATCGATTTCCAACCCGCGCTTTTGAGTTTCTTCAAACAGGCGCGCGGGCGCATCAGCTTCAGAAAGATCCATCGCTACGTACTGCGCGTGTATGCTCTGGTTGCGGCCCAGGTCGTTGCACAAACTGATCAGCTTGTCTTCAGAACGAGCGACGAGCAAGAGGTTATGCCCTCGCGCGGCCAGCTTGCGCGCGAACACTTCGCCAATGCCTGAAGACGCGCCGGTGATTAGGGTGGTGTTCATGAAGTTGAATTTAGCCCCGTCAGGGGCGACCGAAAATAGCCCAGCGATTCATCGCTGGGAAAGCATTCATCAAAAGGCCGCAAGTCCCGCAGGGACGAAAGAAATCAATCCAACATCCATTTTTCATAGGGAATTCCGTGTTTATCAAGAAAAGTGATCAATTCTTCTTTGAAGGAATGAGCCTGATGATGCTCTTTCTGAGACTGAATATACCTTATTGTATCTTCGATGCCCGAGACAGCAATGCTAAAAGCGCCGTAACCTTCCTGCCATTCAAACAGACGCTGATTGGAAAAGGTTTCATGAATCCACTTCGATGAATTTCCCTTGAGCAGTTGCATTGCCTTCGCAATCGAAAGTGTTGAGGGAATTGATAGCAACGCATGCACATGATCTTCGACTCCCCCAATAGACAATGCCTTCATCTTGTTTTCGCGCGCGATGCCGCCGAGATATGGGTAAAGGCGCTCTTGCAGTTCGGGCGTTATCAGATTGCGTCGCTCTTTGACGCTGAACACGCAATGCATTAGACAATTGACAAAAGAGTGCATGGGAGTTCTCCTCTTCCGTCCCTGACGGGACTCACATCTTTTTTGCCTCGTTACCCCACCGATAAATCGCTGGGCTATTTCCGGTCGTCCCTGCGGGACTCAAAGCTGAGATTCTCCGATCAAACGATCTCCAACACATTGAGCTCGATGATATCTTCATTCCCTGCGCTTAGGCGATCCAGGGTCGCCTGCGACGGCGCCTTATCCAGATTAATCCGTGCGACAGCAGCTTCGGCTCCTTCGAACACGATGTTCTCCATCTCCTGCACGTTGATATGTTCTGCTTTGATCGCATCGAGCACTTGCGCCAGCACGCCCGGGCGATCGCGATGACGAACCACCAGACGATGCGTCGCCGGCGTTTGTTGCGCGAGGTTGACGACGTTCGGCACCTGGCCGGTTTCTTTGAACGATTGAACGATGCGCACGGTCTCAGCCGCGATGGCTTCCTGCGCCTGATCTGTCGAAGCGCCGATGTGATGCGTGCCATAGACTCCCGGTTCATTCGCGATCGGATCGGTGAATTCGGCTACTGCCGAAGTCGGTTCCATCGCGAACACGTCGAGGCCGGCCCGAATGCCTTTCGCATGAATTGCTTCAACCAGCGCCGTTTGATCGACAGTCTCGCCTCGTGAAGTGTTAATGAAGTAAGCACCATCGCGCATCGCTTTGAAGAAGTCGGCGCCAATCAACATTCGCGTATCAGGTTTCAGCGCGACGTGCACGCTGACGATGTCGGCGCCGCGGGCCACGTCGAGCGGCGTTTCCATTCTCTCGACGCCCAACTCGGCGGCGCGCTCCGGAGTCAGGCTGCGGCTCCAGGCGACAACCGGCATGCCGAAGGCGCGCGCGCGCGGAATCATCTCCTGACCAATTCTCCCCAAACCCACTAAACCCAACTTGCGCCCAAACAAGCCGCGCGCTTTGGAAAATTCTTTCTTGTTCCACTGTCCGGCGCGCAAGGCGATAACGGCGTCAGCGATCCGGCGATCAAGCGCGAGCATCAGAGCAAAAGCCAACTCGGCGACCGCGATCGAATTTTTACCCGGACAGTTGGAAACATAAATCCCGCGGCGCGAAGCCGCGGCCACGTCGATCGTGTTATAGCCGGCGCCGGCGCGCACGATTAGCTTCAGGGGTCCGGCGGCCAGCATCGCTTCGGTGACTTTCGTGCTCCGCACAATCAGCGCGTCGGGCTGCTGCTCTGCTATCGCCGCGACCAGGAGTTCGTCTTTCAGATCGGGCTGAAAAGAAACTTCACAACCGATTGCCTGCAAGCTGTCGCGGCCGGATTGTTCGAATTTGTCTGCGATTAAGACGCGCATTTCTCTTCTCAAATTTCAAATCTCAAATTTGCCTTCGTTCGGTGCGGTGTTGAGTCTTAGGCCCACCCGCTACCGCAGGTGGTACTGACCTCATCACGACGGCAACCTTTACTCCTCATCAAACACACTGACCAAATCATCCGGCTGTGTCATCGCCACAGCGACAAGCTGCAGATTCTCTTCAACGTGAGCCCGTTGACTCATGCCCACCAGCGCCGTCGTAATTCCCGGAGCCGAGCGCACGAATTGAATACCGGTTTGCGCGTCCGTGGCAAGCGAACCCAGCGGGTCACGAATCGCTTCCGGCAAACCGCGCGCGACCTGGCCTTGCAGCAGCGAGCCGCTGGCGATCGCCGTTATCCCGAGCTTCTCAGCAGCTTCCAGCGTACTAACGTATTCATCGCCGAGTTTTTGGTTTTGAAAGAACAGCGCTTCGGGCATGGCCAGATTGAACGGCAATTGGATAAAGCGAAAGTGATGCTGGTCGCCGGCGATGTCCTTGGCGATGTCCGCCATCTGTTCCAGCGAATGATAGCCGTCCGCGTCGGGCTCGGCGCGAAATCCATTCCACGTCGCCACGCCGTAGTTTTTGATTTCTCCGTTCGCTACGCTTTGCTCGAGAAACTCAAACGCAGCCCGCAAACGTTTCCAAAACTCTTCAGCCGGGACCGCGGAAAGTTGCGACTCAGGATTGTGCACATAATAAACGTCGACACATGACAGGCTCATATTCGCGAGCGACTGATGAAGCTGGCTCTGCAAATACCGCGGCGTCATGCAGTGCGAGCCGCCGGCAATATCAGCAAAGCTGGCTAGCCCCGGCTTGACGAAAGTCTCTTCGATGTACTGCCGCACATCGCGCGGTGGCTCGCCGTCGAACGGCAGATAGCCGCCCTTGCTGCAAATCAACATCTCGTCGCGGGCAAATCCTCGCTCGCTAAGTTGTCGTAAGGCGGCGCCGATCGATCGTTCGCTTCTTTGAAAACGATAGTTGGTGGCCGTATCGATCACGTTCGCTCCCAGTTCAACCGCGCGCGTCACGGCTTCGGCATAGCGAGCGTCAGTCTCGTCGTCGGCGTCGCCCAGATAGGTGCCCACACCGATCGATGAGAACCACAGATCCTGCCGTTTACGAAAGTGATCGGGCGCCGCGATTTCGCGGAAGCGTTCGCGATAGCGCGCCGTGCCGTCCAGCGTCGCCCAGCCGTCAATTGGCATTTTCCCGGGTTTCTCCGAATTAGTTTGTGATTTGAGTAAGCGCGAATGACTATACGCGCCGCGCCGTGCGGCCTGCAAGCGTTGCTTCGATCAACCACGAGCGATATGTTAGCGTGTAGAGAATTCAAAATGCCCGTAGCCGAAGCATCAGATTATCAGCATGAAATCCATGTAGCGACAGAGCTCGCTCGCCAGGCGGGCGCTGTTTTGCTGCAACACTATTACAGTCCCTTCCTGGTCGAGCAGAAGGTCAACGCCCTCGACGAACTCGAAGAAGTAACCGCCGCCGATCGCGAGGCCAATGAGCTAATCGTGGGCCGCCTGCAACGGGAATTTCCCGATGACGGGATACTTGCCGAAGAGTCTGTAGACAGCGAGCACCGGTTGGACAGAAATCGAGTGTGGTTAATCGATCCGATGGACGGGACCAAGAACTTTATTAACCGGGACGGCGATTTCGCAGTGCAGATTGGGTTGGCAATCAATGGCGAGAGCGTGCTCGGCGTAGTTTATCAACCCGTGCGCGACGTACTCTATCGGGCCGCGCGTCACGAAGGCGCGTGGATTGAAGCCGGAGAAAACGGCGCGGCCCGCATGTCGGTTTCGAATTTGACCCGTCCCGGCGAAATGGTCCTGGCCTCCAGTCGTTCGCATCGCAGTCCGCGCATGGAACGCGTCGTCAGCGCGTTTGGCTTTAAAGAGGAAACACGGCGGGGTTCGGTGGGGGTGAAAGTTGGTCTAATAGCCGAACAGCAAGCCGATCTCTACTTGCATCTTTCACCGGGCACCAAGCAATGGGACACCTGCGGGCCGGAGGCAATCCTCGCGGAAGCAGGCGGACGCTTAACCGATCTGTTTGGCCGGCCGCTGCGCTATAACGGCGTGCGCGTAGATAATCGTAATGGCATCGTCGCCACCAACGGCGCCGCTCACGAGATGGCGATCGAAAAACTCAAACCACTGCTGGAAGAGTTTGGGCGAGTTCCGGTGTGATGTTCTTAAACTCCCTCTCCCTCTGGGAGAGGGTTGGGGTGAGGGACTGAGCGACGAAGCCATAACTTGTCCCCTTGTGCTTCACAACTCTCAACCTCCAGCGGAAGAGTAAGACCGATCGGGGCCTCCAGTCCAAAGACAAAAAATCGAAAGCCAATATCGCGCATAAACCCTCACCCCGGCCCTCTCCCAAAAGGAGAGGGAGAAGATTCCCTACAGCGCTTTCTTCAACATCGCGATCTGCCCCGCGTGATAGAGATCGTGTTGAATGACCCCGTGCAACGTCACGTAAACAGTCGACATCCCCGAAAAGATCGGTTGATCCAAACGCGATTCATCGACCCGGGTGATCGCTTCGCGCAGAGCTTCGTGGCCGCGATCGAGGGCAGCCTTCGCCTGCTCCCACGTTGTCTCGCTCACATCACCCGCGGGCGGCCAGTCTTCAGGGGAAGAGATATCGATCGGAGCACGATCGCCTTCCAATCGCCGCCGTGCAACGTCTTCCCAGACAGCGATGTGCTGTGCCAGCTCCCAGATGCTGTGCACGTTCGCGAGTGGTCGAGCGTGCGCTTGCTCAGCCGTGACGCCGGCGAGTGCTTCGCCCACTGATGGCCCATGCCAGGCGTTCCCTTCATAGGCACGTTTGAGTTGATCAAGAATCCGCTCGATCTCAGTCATCGGTTTCCCTTTCCATTTCTTCCAGCGCTGCTTTGATCTGCTCGCGTTCCGCGTAGAGCGCGGCGAGGTGGGAAGGCAACGCTACATTCTCGGCCTGGGCCGGATCAAATCCGCGCGCGCGCATGTCGCGGTCGAATTCGGCGTCGAGGGCCCGAAGCCTGGACTGCAACTCAACGGCGCGCGGTTTGGTTGACGACATCGGGAACATTGTAGTCTCGGGGCTTGGCCGCAGCCAGCACGGTTGGAGCGCCGACATACTTGTCCGCGGTGGCCGGGCATCCTGCCCGCCTCTAGCAGGCTGATGAAAAACCAAGCGTAGCCACAGAGGCACGGAGACACAGAGAAAGATGAGAACAAAGAGGGTAAGCATTTGTTGGCATTTCTGATGAGTTCTGAATCCTTCCAATCTCTGT
>Ga0137404_10000604_pt1 | contig 23633 bp, 23 predicted proteins | sample CZOMad2_1_16fung_FD_108285 | JGI IMG/M metagenome (GOLD analysis project Ga0137404, IMG submission 108285) | Vadose zone soil fungal communities from Angelo Coast Range Reserve, California, USA - CZOMad2_1_16fungal (Illumina Assembly) | ecosystem: Environmental > Terrestrial > Soil > Vadose... | reverse complement strand
GCAGCGGCACCACGTGGCCGGCGGACTGGGCGCGGGGGCGCTGCTCCACCAGGAGGAACTCGCCCCCGGTGAAGTCCGCCGCCGGGTCGCTCAGGAGCACGGTGGCCTGGAGCGGAAAGGCCACCGCGCCGTAGAGATCCTGGTGCAGGCAGTTGTAGCCGCCGGCGGTGTAGTGCAGGAGAAGCGGCGTGGGCTTGGTCTGGCCGTGGCGGGCGCAGAGACGGGCGAGGCCCGCGAGGGTGGCGGGGTAGCGCTCGCTCGCGCCGAGCCGCTCCATCCAGCGGTTGGCGATCGGTGCCAGCCGCGGATAGAAGCTCTCGCGGAGCGTCGCCACCACCTCCGGCAGTGGTGCGCCGAAATATTTATACTCGCCGAGTCCGAAGCGATAGCGCGCCATGTCCACGCGGCTCCGGAAGCGGCGCTCGTCCGAGTACGTCGCGGCAAGGCCGGCACACTCCGCCGCGTCAAGGAGGGGGCCCGTGGTCGCGAAGCCGCGCGCGTCCAGCTCCGCGCCGAGGGCCTCCCAGGGTAGCCCCGCGACGCGCGCGGCGAGATCGCTCATGCCGCCTGCGAGGGCCGGCACACCCGGCACGGCCGGTAGCCTACCGAGCGCGCATCCTCCACCGAGGCGAAGACCACGCGGTTGGCGGGCTTGGCCCGCCGGAGCTGCGGGCATCCCACGCGGCAGATGATATGCGTGCTCGTGCAGCCCTCGAGCACCGGCGTCACTCGCTCGAGCCCGAGGAGGCGCTGCTTCATGGACGTCCCGAAGATGTAGCCGCCGACTCCGCCGTCGCTCTTGAGCACGCGGTGGCAGGGCACGATGAGCGGCACCGGGTTCTTCCCCAGCGCGGTGCCCACCGCCCGCACGGCGCGCGGGTGGCCGATGCGCTTCGCCACCCACGCATAGGGGCGGGCCTGGCCGAAGGGGATGGCGCCCGCGGCGCGCAGCACCTTGGCCTGGAAGTCGGGCGCCGCCGAGAGATCCACCGGCACCGAGAAGAAGGCGCGCTGCCCCAGCAGGTACTCGTGCAGCTCCTCGCGGGCGCGATCCACGAGGTGGCGCCCCGCCGCCGTCTCCACCCGCGCCTGGCGGCCCGGGCGGATCAGGCTGATCCCCCGCGGCGTCGCCGCGATGGCGAGCCGCTCCACCAGGTCCTCCACCTCGCGTCCGGCCTTGGCGGCTTCCTTGAGGACCCGCCGGGCCAGGTCCGCGGTGGGCACGCCCGGCTGGAAGTAGTCGACGAGCAGACGGTCGAGATCGGTCTTCATGTGTGGTCTCCCTCGGCCAGCGCGGCGCGCAGGATGGTCTTGCCGCGCGCGAGCTGGCTCTTCACGGTATTGATCGAGATGCCGCGGATCCGCGCGAGCTCGGCGTTGCCGAGCCCGTTGACATAGTGGAGCGCGAGGAGCACGCGCGCCTCGCGGGGCACGCGCGCGAGCGCCCGAGCCACGTCGATGCGCCGGCCGGCGTCGCCGGGAGCGTCGAAGGGGGACGGCGCCTCCGCGGGCGGGGCCGAGACATAGGCATGGCGCACCGTACGGCGGCGCAGCTCGTCCACGCAGATATTGGTGAGGATGCGGTAGAGCCAGGTCGAGACGGCCCAGCGGGGCTCGTAGCTCGCCGCGCTCTGATAGCACTGGAGGAGCGCGCGCTGGACCGCGTCCTCGGCGTCCGCGCGCGTCCCCAGCAGCCGCCGCGCCACCGCGAGGAGCTTGGACCCGTACCCCTCCACCAGCTCGGTGAAGGCCGCCTGGTCCCCCTTCGCCACCCTCCGCATCAGCCCCCGTTCCCTGTCCATGTCGTGGAGGTATACGGGTCAGGAGGATGGAACGGGTGGAGCTAGATCTTCGACCCGGACTTGTTCCAGTCGTCCAGGAACTTCTTGAGCCCGATGTCCGTGAGGGGGTGCTTCATCAGCATCTCGAGCACGCTGAACGGCATGGTGGCCACGTGCGCCCCCGCCTTGGCGGCGTCGATCACGTGGATGGGATTGCGGATGGAGGCCGCCAGCACCTGGGTCTTGAAGCCGTAGTTCGAGTAGATCTGGCAGATGTCGCGGATGAGATCCATGCCGACCGCGCCGATGTCGTCGAGGCGTCCCAGGAACGGGCTGATATAGGTAGCGCCAGCCTTGGCCGAGAGCAGCGCCTGAGGGGCCGAGAAGCAGAGCGTCTGGTTGACGCGGATGCCCTGCCCGCTCAGATGCTTCACCGCCTTGAGCCCGTCCTTGGTGAGCGGGCACTTCACCACCACGTTCGGCGCCACCTGGGCCAGCTCCTTGCCCTCCTTCACCATGCCGTCGAAGTCGGTGGCCACCACCTCCAGGCTCACGTCGCCCGGCACGATGGAGCAGATCTCCTCCACCAGCGGCCGGAAGGGCCGCTTCTCCTTGGCGATGAGCGAGGGGTTGGTGGTGCAGCCGTCGACCAGGCCCATGGCCACGCCTTCCTTCAGCTCGTTCACGTTGGCGGAATCGAGAAAGATCTTCATGCTGCCTCCTGCACGGCGGCCCGCGGGGGCCTCACGCGCGCTCGATGCGAATGGGGGTGCCCGCGCGCACCTTCTTGAAGATGGTCGGATCGCCGGTCACGCGGCCGAAGACGTTCACTGGGCTCGCGGGACGGATCTCCGCGCCCCGGCTGGCCGGCGTGGGGCCGAAGAAGATGCAGAACGCCGAGCCCGGCGGCCAGTAGGCGAGGTCACCCAGCTCGACGGTCTCGCACGGATTCTCAGCCTTGGCCTTCACGGGGATGCCGAAGTAGATCTCGTCGCCCCAGGTGTCGCCGGGCACCGATAACGGCAGCGCATCCCACACCGCCTGCGCGGTATTCGACTGGTCGAGCACGGCCTCGGCCGCGATGGTTCCCGCCGTGATCCGGATGCGCCGCTCCGCCATGTTCGGCGTCAGTGTACCAAACTCCCGCGGCGACTAACCGCCGCGCCGCTTCCGATAGGCCGTGAGGCGGGCGCTGAGCCCGGCGCGATCGGGAACCGCGAAGGCGCCCGGTCCCTCGACGGACGCGGCGCCCGCGCAGGCCGCCACCGCCGCGGCTTCCCAGGGATCCCCGCTCCGGTCGTACTCGATCAGGAGCGCGGTGGCGAAGACGTCCCCCGCCCCGGTCTCGTCCACCTCCTGGGCCTGGTCCGGCGCCACGTGGTAGGGCTCGCCGTTGACGAAGAGCTCGGCGCCGCGGCGCCCGGCGGTCAGCGCGCCCAGGGGCACGCGCTGCAGCCACTCGACCGCGTCCTCCCGGAAGCCGGCCACGTCTTCCTCGCTGGCCACCATGATCTGCGCCCAGGCCAGTACCGCTGGGGCGTCCTCCCAGAGCTGTGGGACGATGAGGCCGTCCTTCTCGCGCCGGCGCATCCAGCCCTGGGGCAGGACACCCAGGGAGGCGGCGCCCAGAGCCTCGGCAAGGGCGGGATCCACCTCGTTCATCACGGGGCAGAGCAGCGCCAGCGGCGCGGCGTCCCAGCCCGGAGGGAGATCATGGATCTCCAGATCGTCGGCACGGCTCATGAGCGTCAGCGTGCGCCCCTCCCCCGACCCCGCCAGCCGGAACACCGTGGTCTGGGGCGCGGGCACCCGCGCCAGCATGATCCCGCCCGGCAAGGTATCGGCCGGGGAATCCTCGCCGAAGGAGGTGAGGAGGCCGACGCGCAGGCCCAGCCGGTGGGCGGTGAGGGCGGCGTAGTAGGCGGCGCCCCCGGGGCGCGTCCCGCTCGCAGTGACGTCGAGGGTGAGATGCCCCACGACGACCAGATCGGGCGGGGCGCCGGCCAAGCCGCTCAGAGCATGGTCAGGCCGCCGGACACGGAGAGCGTCTGCCCGGTCACGAAGCCCGACTCATCGGAGGCGAGGAAGACCACGACGGGGGCGAGGTCCTCGGCGGTCCCGAGGCGGCCGAAGGGAATCACCCGCTTGAGGCTCTCGGCGAGCTTGGGATTGCCGGCCGCCACCTCCTGGAAGAGCGGCGTGTCCGACGGCCCCGGGCACACGCAGTTCACGTTGAGGCGGTGGCGCGCCGTCTCGCGGGCGATGGTCTTGGTGAAGGCGATGATGCCGCCCTTGGCCGCGGAGTAGACGGCCTCGCCGGTGGAGCCCACGCGCCCCGCGTCGGAGGCGATGTTGACGATCTTGCCGTAGCTCTTGCGGGTCATCTCGTCCAGCACCGCCCGCGTGCAGACGATGGGGCCCTTGAGGTTCACACGGAGGATCAGATCCCACTCCGCCTCGCTGGAATTCACGAACGGCCCCACCCGATCGAGCCCCGCGTTGTTGACGAGGATGTCCACCGTCCCCCAGCGCGAAACAATTTCCGCTACTACCTGATCGATGCGCGCCTTGTCGCTGATGTCGGCGCGCCAGGCCACGGCCTGCCCGCCGTCCTTGGCGATGGCCTCCACGGTATCGCGCGCGCCCGCCTCGTTGAGATCCACCACCGCCACCCGCGCGCCCTCGCGCGCCAGCGCCAGCGCGATGCCGCGGCCGAGCCCGCTGGCCCCGCCGGTCACGATCGCCACCTTGTCCGGAAGTCGCATGGTCACCTCGGGATCACTTGAGGATGTCCGCCAGCTCGCCCCGCACCCGCTCGCGCGCGGCCTGGGTGGTCTCGGCGCTATAGCCCACCGTCGCGCCCTTGCTCCGGCAGCCGACGAGCTCCGCCGGGTTGAGCGGGGCGCCGGTCATGCTCGCCAGCCGCCAGTGGCACGCGGAGCCATTGTCCACGTTCGGCAGACGCGTGACCGCGCGGCCCACGCTGTCGAAGCCGTGATGGGCCCCAGGATACACCGTGATGACCACGTCCTGACCGGCCGCCCGCAGCGAGGCGGCCAGCCTCTCGCAGGGGCCCGCGCGCGTCCAGGCGCGACCAGCGGGTCGCCGCGCCCAGCGTGGTGCCCCCGCCATGCGAGAAGCCCATGAGGCCGATGCGCGTGGCGTCTATGCGGGGATGGCGCCCGAGGATTGCCAGCGCGCCGTAGGCGTCGGGTACCCGCTGGGTGCCCACCAGGGCGCGCGACTGGGTGCATACCTCGCGGAGGCCACGGCCGGTGAAGCTATCCACCACGAAGGCGGCATAGCCCCAGGAGACCAGGGCGCCCGCCCACCCGCGGTCGGCCCGGCCGACGCCGGCACAACCGTGCATGAGGATCATCGCGAGAAAGGGCCCGGGCCCATCCGGGAGGGCGAGCTGGCCGCTGAGCCGCTGCGGCCCCGAGGCAAACTCGATGGCGCCGTCACCGTCCGGTAGCGCCGTCATGGCGGGCGCCGGGGGAGCCACGGAGCCCGGCCGCGCAGCCGGCCGCGAGCAGGCCCGCCGCCAGCAGTGCGGCGTCGCGGCCTCTCACAGCCGCATCTGCTTGGCGATAATCTCCTTCATGATCTCGGAGGTCCCGCCGCCGATGGTCATGAGCCGGTAGTCGCGGAAGAAGCGCTCGATGGGGTACTCGCGCATGTAGCCATAGCCGCCGTGGAGCTGGACACAGTCGTAGGCCACCCGCTGCGCCATGTCCGCGGTGAAGAGCTTCACCATGGAGATCTCGCGCACTGCGTCCTCGTGGCCCTGGTACTTGAGGCAGGCGGCATAGGTGAGCCAGCGACCGGCCTCGATGAGGGTGGCCAGCTCGGCCAGCTTGTGCCGCACCACCTGCTTCTCGGACAGCGGCCCCTCGAAGGCGTGGCGCCCCTGGACATAGGCGATGGTGTCCTCGAGGGCGCGCTGGCAGCCCGCCGCCGCGTGCAGTCCCGCCACCAGCCGCTCGCGCTGGAAGATGCGCATGACCTCGTAGAAGCCCCCGCCCTCCTGGCCCAGGAGGTTCTCCGCCGGCACCCGCATGTCCTGGAAGGCCAGCTCGGCGGTGTCGGAGGCGCGCATGCCCATCTTGTCGAGCTTGCGGCTCACCGTGAAACCGGGCGTGGGGCGCTCCACCAGGAACATGGAGATACCCTGGTGGCGCTTGTCCGACTGACTGGTGGGGATACGCGCGGCGACGAAGTAGAGGTCGGCCATGGCGCCGTTGGTGATGAACATCTTGGAGCCGTTCAGCACGTAGTGGTCGCCCTCGCGCACCGCGCGGGTCTTGATGGCGGCCACGTCGGAGCCGCCGCCGGGCTCGGTCACCGCGATGGCGCAGAGGTACCGGCCCGCGCAGATGCCGGGGAGGTACTTCTCCTTCAGCGCCTCGCTCCCCGTCCAGTACAGATGCGGCGACGCCATGTCGTTCTGCACGCCCACCGCCATCGCGAGGGAGCCCGAGCGCGAGCGCGCCATCTCCTCGTGGAGCACCGCGGAAGTCAGGAAGTCCGCGCCGGCCCCGCCGTACTTCTCGTCGTACTCCACACCGAGGAAGCCCAGCTCGCCCATGCGGGGCCAGATGGACCGGGGGATCTGGCCCGCCTCCTCCCACTCTTCGATGTGCGGGGCGACCTCCTTGTCCACGAAGGACCGCACCGCCTGCCGGAACATGTCGTGCTGCTGGTTGAAGACCTTCACGCCGGACCCTCTCCCCACTTGGCCTTGACCGCGTCCCGGTCCACCGCGCCGTCGGCGTTGCGCGGCAGCGCGTCGGTGAACACCACCACGTGCGGGCGCTTGAAGCGGGCGATCCGGGACCCCACGAAGTCCGTCACCGCCGGGCCGGTATAGGTGGCCGGCGCTTTCACCTCCACCACCGCCTTGACCGCCTCGCCCCAGCGCGGGTCGGGAATGCCGTAGACGCACGCCCCGCTCACCCCCGCCATCTGCATGATGACCGTCTCCACCTCGGCGGGATAGACGTTCTCGCCGCCCGGCTTGATCAGCTCCTTCTCGGGCTTCCGCTTCACGTAGTAGAGATAGCCGTCGGCGTCGAAGCGCCCCACGTCGCCCGTGTGATGCCAGCCGTTCCGCAGAGTGTAGGCGGTGACCTCGGGCTGCGCGTAGTAGCCCTGGAAGACCAGCGGGCCCCGGACGGTGATCTCGCCGGGCGTCCCCACCGGCACCTCGCGGTCGTAGTCGTCGACCAACCGCAGCTGGGCCGCCGGCACCGGCTTCCCCGCCGAGCCCGGCTTGTCAAGCACGCGGACGATGGACACGAACCCGCTGGTCTCCGACTGGCCGAATCCGGTCCAGAAATGCGCGCCCGTCTTCTCGTGCAGCCGCTGGATGGTCGGGGGGGCGTCGAGACCCGAGACGTGCTTGAGGCTGGCCAGCCGGCTCCCCTGCTTCTCGGCGGCGTCGAGGACGGTGGCGAGCACGGGGGGGAAGTCCGATAGATGGGTGACCCGGTGGCGAACGATGAGCCGCACCGCCTCGTCCCCGTCGAAACGCGTCATCACCACGCTGGCGCCCCCGGCGTGGAGTACGGCCAGGCAGAAGCCCAGCGCCGTGATGTGGAACAGCGGCAAGGCCACCAGATAGCGGTCCGACGGGCCGAGCCCGCTGGCGGCCATGATGGTGAGATTGGCCGCGATCACGTTGGCGTGAGTGAGCGCGGCCCCGCGCGGGGTCAAGTCCATCGCCGCGGTGGAGATCACCGCGAAGACATCGTCGTCACCCACCGCCGCCGGCTCCGGTGCGGGGCCCTCCCGGTAGAGCGCGGCGAAGGCCTTGAAGCCGGCGGCCGGCGTCTCACCGAGCTGATACCAGTGCGGGATGGCCGGCTTGGCGCCCGGCCAGGCTCCCACCACGCTGAGAGTGGCGGCGTCCACCACCATCATCTTCGGCGCGGCGCGCTCGAGCACGCGCTCGACTTCCTCGCCGGTGAGCCGCCAGTTGATGGGATAGGCGATGATGCCCTGCCGCGCGCAGGCGCCGTAGAGGTCGAGGTAGGCGAGGTCGTTCTGGGCCAGCACGCAGATCCGGTCGCCCTTGCCGAGCCCCTGCGCGGCCAGCCCCCCCGCGAGGGCGTCCGCCCGCCGCCGGAGCTCGCCGAAAGACACCTCCGTCTCACCCTGGAAAACCGCGGGCGCGGCGCCGTGCACGGCGGCGCCGCGCGCGAGGATGTCGTAGACGGTGAAGTCCTGCGCGGCCACCGGCTAGCTCAGCCAGCGCTTGCGGCGCTTGTAGTGCTTGACGTCGCGGTACGACTTCCGCGCGCCCACCTCGGTGAGCCCGAGGTAGAACTCCTTGATGTCGGCGTTCTCGCGGAGCGAGTCGCCCGTGCCCTCCAGCACGATGCGGCCGTTCTCCATGACGTACCCGTGGTCGGCGATACGGAGCGCCATGGTGGCATTCTGCTCGACGAGGAGCACGGTGAGCTTCTCCTGCTGGTTGAGGCGCTGGACGATCGCGAAGATCTCCTCGACGAGCATGGGGGCCAGGCCCAGGGAGGGCTCGTCGAGGAGCATGACCTTGGGCGTGGACATCAGGGCGCGCCCGATCACGAGCATCTGTTGCTCGCCGCCCGAGAGGTACCCGGACTGGACGTTCCGGCGCTCCTTGAGGCGGGGGAAATACTGGTACACGCGCTCGATGCCCGCGGCGACCTTGGCGCGGTCGGGCTGAGTGTGGGCCCCCGCCACGAGGTTCTCCTCGGTGGTGAGGTGCTCGAACACGCGCCGGCCCTCGAAGACCTGGACCACGCCGCGCTGGACCACCTCGTAGGGTTGCAGCCGGTCGATGCGCTGGCCTCCGAGCTCGACCGTGCCCTTGGTCACGTCGCCCCGCTCGGTGCGCAGCACGCCGGAGACGGCCTTGAGGGTCGTCGACTTCCCCGCGCCATTGGCCCCGAGGAGGGTAGTGATGCGCCCCTCCTCGCAGGTGATGGACACCCCCTTGAGGACGAGGATGACGTTGTCGTAGATGACCTCGACGTTGTTGAGACTCAGCATCGCGACCTCGCGCTGGAGGGGGCGCGGTGCCCCCTCCAGCGCATCTCCGTTCTCCGCACCGCGCCTACTTCGCGCCCGCGGCCTTGATGTGCTTGGCCAACACTGCCGGGTACGCCGAGAACCAGTCCGTGACCTTTTCGAACTTGCCGCCCTTCACCTGCCAGATCTGCACGAGGCCGCCGCCCTCGTGATCGGTCGGCGTGATCTTGAGCGGCGGCACCAGCCCGCCGAGGGTAAAGTTCGAGATCTTCTCGAAGCCCGCCTTCACGTCCGCACCGGTGATCTTCCCATCGGGCTTGGCCTTGAGGGCGTTGCGGATGGCTTCCACGTGGATCGCCGCGATGAGGACGCCGCGGTTGTAGAAGACGGTGGAGGCCATCTCCTTCGGAGCGGGCTTGCCCTGCTTCTTGTACATCTCGCGGATCTCATTCAGCACCGGGTAGTCCTGGCCCACCCCGGCGAACTGCATGGTGTAGTAGCCCTCAGCGACGGCGAAGCCGCCCGCCGCCTCGATATTGGCCTCGGCCGAGCCCCACACGAACGCAATGACCTTGCGCAGCGGGTACCCGACGCGCTTGAGCTCCTTGATCGACACCGCGGGCGCGCCGCCGAACAGATGGGCGATCACGAAGTCGGCGCGGAACCGCTGCGCGATGTCGAGCACCTGGGCGCCCATCTCGACGCCGGGGGGCGGCACCGCGAACTCCCTGAGCTGGAAACCCTCGAGGGCGGCGAGGTCCTGGAGCACCTCGATCGGCTCGCGCCCGGCGGGGTTGTCATAGAAAATGTACGCGATCTTCTTGCCCTTCAGACTGCCACCGAGCTGCTTCTTCGCGAAGTCCACCGCCGCGGTGCCCTGCGACCAGTAGGTGGCGGCGATGGGGAAGATGTAAGGATACCGGATGCCGTCGGCGGCGGCGGCACTGCCGAAGCCCGGGGAGGTGCCGGGAATGCGATCCTCGGTCAGCTTGGCGGCGAGCGCATAGATGTGCGGGGTGCCATACACGTCGATGGACACCGCGCCTTCCTTCTTGTGGCGCTCGTACGACTCCACCCCGGGCGGTACCTTGTATTCGTGGTCGACCTCGAGGGCCTTGATCTTGTGGCCCTCAACCCCGCCCTTGCTGTTCACGAGCGCGATGTAGTCGTGCTTGCCCGGACAGAGGATGGTGCCCACGATCTGGGTCGCCCCCGTGCGGTCGCACTGCATGCCGATCACGATCTCGTGGTTCGCCATCGCGGGCGACGGTGCCCCGAGCGCCCCCGTCACGCCGACCAAGACCAGCAGAACGATCAACCGATAGGGCATGACTGTTCTCCTTTCCTCGCGTACCTCAGTACGCGAAAGGCCAGATCCGGAAATAGTTCCGGATGTTCCGCCAGAGCCGGTTCAGCCCCTCCGGCTCCACGACGAGAAAAAAGATGATGAGGGCGCCGAACATCATGAGGCGGAGGTTGGGGATGAGGTTCAGCACGGTCTGGGGCTCGAGGAACACGCCGCCGAAGGCCTCCATGCTCAGACGGATGACGATGGGCAGCAGGGTGATGAACATGGCGCCGAGGACCGAGCCCAGGACCGAGCCCAGCCCTCCCACGATGATCATGGCGAGGTAGTCGATGGAGACATTGATCTGGAACTGCTCGTAGTTGGCGATGCCGAGGAAGTAGGTGTAGAGCACGCCGGTCACCCCGGCGTAGAACGACGAGATCGCGAAGGCGAGGAGCTTGTAGCGGAAGATGTCGATGCCGATGATCTCGGCGGCGATGTCCTGATCCCGGATGGCGATGAAGGCGCGCCCCACCCGGCTGCGCACGAGGTTGAGGGTGGCGAGGATGGCCAGCACCACGAAGGCGAGGAGGAAGAAGTACATCTGCCGCTGGCTGGAGAGCGGGATGGTGCCCAGCCGCGGGCGCGGCACCTCGATGGAGGCCTGCACCCCCCCGCTGATGAAAGTCACGTGGTTGATGATCCACTCGATGATGAGCTGACCGGCGAGCGTCGCGATGGCCAGATAGAGCCCTTTGATGCGCAGGGAGGGGATGCCCACCACCGCCCCCACCGCCGCCGCCATGAGCCCACCGGCGAGGATGTTCACCGGCCACGGCGAGTCCAGCCGCGTGGCCAGGTTGGCGGCGGTGTAGGCGCCCACTGACATGAAGGCCCCGTGGCCGATCGAGACCTGCCCGGTATAGCCCACGAGGATGTTGAGGCCCAGCGCGCCGATGACGGCGATCCAGACGAGGTTCCCGATCGAGAGGTAGTACTCGTGAAGCGTCAGGGGGAGGACGGCGAAGAACAGCACCGCGAGGGCCCCCACCGTCCACCGCGCGATGGGCAGGGGGTACAGCGCCATGTCCGCCTCGTAGCTGGTCTTGAGGACGCCGCACTCGCGTTGGATCACGTCCTTCCTCCCACGCCCAGCTGAGCCTTCATAGAGCGATGAGAAGGGCCCAGATGCGAGGCGGCGCCCGACGGCCGCACGCGAGGCGTACCCCTGGTACGTTGAGCGTGCGGCTGAGGGCGCCAACGAAGTAGATGGGCTCTTATCATCGCTCTATATCCGCTCGATGATGCGTTTGCCAAAGATGCCGTAGGGCCGGATCATGAGGGCGAGGATCATCAGCACGTACGGCGCGAAGTCCTTGGTGCCCCCGCCCACGTAGGGGTCCACGTAGCCGGCGGCCACGTTCTCCACCAGGCCCACGATGAGACCTCCGACGATGGCGCCGGGGATGGAGTCGAGCCCCCCGAGGATCACCACCGGGAAGACCTTGAACCCGACCAGCGAGAGGTTCACGTCGACCCCGAGCATACTGCCCCAGATGATGCCGCCCAGCGCCGAGACGAGGCCGGTCATGGCCCAGGCCAGCCCGAAGTAGCGCTCGACGTTGATGCCCATCGCCATGGCCACCTGCTGGTTGTCGGCGACCGCCCGCATCGCGATGCCCTTGCGGGACTTGAGGAAGAACCACCCGAAGCCGCCGATGAAGACCAGGCTCACCACGGCGCCGAGCACCTGGATAGGCGGGATGAAGAGCGGGCCGAGGATGAACGGCTCGTCGCTGATCGGGAGCGGAAGGTTCTTGGTGCCCGCCCCGAAGAAGGTCGGCCCCACCCCGCGGAGGATGGAAGCCAGCCCGATGGTGGCCATCACCACCGCGATGACGGGCCGCCCGATCAGCTTCCGGAGCACCACCCGCTCCAGCGCGAAGCCGAAGGCGATCATCCCGGCAATCCCAACGAGGACGGCCACCCAGAGGGGCGCTCCGCCGGCGAGCATGCTCAGGGCCACCGCGAGCGCCGCGATCATGACGAACTCGCCCTGCGCGAAGTTGACCGCGTCGGTGGCCTTGTAGACGAGGACGAAGCCCAGCGCGATCAGCGAGTACATCAGGCCGATCATCACGCCGTTGGACATGAGCAGGAAGAAGAAGCCGACCGCGTCAGACATGGGCGAGGTCTCTCTCCACGTCCTCGATGTGGACGCGCGAGCGGACGGCGGCCTGCCGGCCATCCTCGTAGGTGATGGCCGTCGACAGCTCCACCTCGGCGGCGCCGCCGTAGAAGGCCTCGACCACCGGCGCATACTTCTCGGCCACGAACCGCCGGCGGACCTTCCGGGTCCGGGTCATCTCGGCGTCGTCGGCCTCGAGGTCCTTGGTGAGGAGGAGCAGGCGGCGGATGCGGGTGGACTCCGGCAGCGTCGCGTTGGCCTTGGCGATCTCCTCCACGAGGAGGCGCCGGACCTCCGCCTTCTGGGCGAGATCCATGTAGTTCGTGTAGGGGAGCCCCTGCCGCTCCGCCCAGCTCCCCACCGTGTTCATGTCGATGGCGATCATGGCCACCACGAAGGGCCGCTCGTTGCCGAAGCACACCGCCTCGCGGATGAACGGGCTGTACTTGAGCTTGTTCTCGATGAACTGAGGGGCGAAGGGGGTGCCGTCCTGCATGGCGCCCACGTCTTTGGCGCGGTCGATGATGACGAGGTGCCCGCGGGGGTCGATGAAGCCGGCGTCGCCGGTGTGAAACCAGCCCTCCCCGTCCAGGACCTCGCGGGTGGCCTCCTCCGCCTTGAAGTACCCCTTGAAGATCCCCGGGCTCTTGACGAGCACCTCCCCCCGGTCGCCGATGCGGACGTCGATCCCCGGGCAGGGCCGGCCCGCGGTGTTGGGATCGGCCTCCCCATCCGGCTGCAGCGAGGCCAGCCCGGTGATCTCGGTGGAGCCATAGATCTGCTTGAGGTTCACCCCGAAGGCCCGGAAGAAGCGGAACGTGTCCGGCCCGAGCGGCGCGCCACCGGTGAGGCACCACCGGGCGCGGAGGAGGCCGAGCTGATCGCGCACCGGCCGGTACACGAAGAACTCGCCGAGCGCCCACTTGAGCCGGAGCCCGATCGGCAGCGACTTGCCGTCGGCGCGGAGGATCTCCGCCGCCTCCGCGACCCGGCGGAAGTAGTCGAAGACCCGGCGCTTGAGCGGGGTGGCGTCGGCGGCGCGTACCTGTACCCCGGTCAGCATGTTTTCCCAGATGCGCGGCGGCGCCAGGAGCGCGGTGGGGCCGAGCTCGCGGAGGTCGCGCTGCACCGTCTCGGGGCTCTCCGGACAGTTCATACAGAAGCCCACCACGAGACTCAGCACCATGCTGTAGAGAGCGTCGCCCACCCACGCCATGGGGAGGTAGGCGAGATAGTCGTCGGAGGCGACGATCTTCTCCACGCTCACGAAAGAGCGCGCGATGGCGATCACGTTGTCGTGGGTGAGCATGGCGCCCTTGGGGCTGCCGGTGGTGCCCGAGGTGTAGCAGATGAGGGCCACGTCCTCCGGGCGGCCGCGTTCCACCTCGGCCGCGAAGGCGGCGGGCTCGCGAGCCGCGCGCTCCCGCCCCAGGGCCTGCACCTCCGCGAACGACCTCACCCAGTCCGCCTTGTAGTGGACCATCCCGCGCGGGTCGTCGTAGACCATGAGCCGGAGCTTCGGCAGCTGGTCCTTGAGGGCGAGGATCTTGTCCACCTGCTCCTGGTCCTCGGCTACCACCACCGTGACCTCGGCGTGATGGAGGACGAAGGCCAGCTCCTTGGCGATGGCGTCCTGGTAGACGGGCACGGAGCGGCCCCCGAGGCTCATCGCCGCCATCTGCGCCCAGTAGAGGCGGGGCCGATTGTCGCCGATCACGCTGAGCGCGTCGCCGCGGGCAAAGCCGAGGGCGGTGAGGCCGAGGGCGAGGTCGCGCACCTGGTCGTGGTACTCGCGCCAGGAGTAAGTCTGCCAGATGCCGCGGTCTTTCTCCCGGAGCGCCGGACGGTCCGCGAGCTCGCGGGCATTGCGCTCCATGAGGCGCGGCAGGGTGGATGCGATGTCGGCCATGTCAGCGCCCTCCGTCGCGCGGGGCCCTGGTCTCGCCGAGGTAGGCCTTGATGACGCGCGGGTTCGCGCGCACCTCGTCCGGCGTGCCGTCGGCGATCTTCTGCCCCATGTCGAGCACGGCCAGGCGGTCCGAGATGTCCATGACCACCCCCATGTCATGCTCAATCAAGATAACTGTCGTGCCCCACTCCTCGTTCACGTCGAGGATGAAGCGCGCCATGTCTTCCTTTTCCTCCTGGTTCATCCCCCCCATGGGCTCGTCGAGGAGGAGAACCTTGGGCTGGAGGGCCAGCGCCCGGCCCAGCTCCACCCGTTTCTGGAGCCCGTAGGGCAGGGAGCCGGTGGGCCGCCGGCGCAGGTCCTGGATCCTCAGAAAGTCGATGATGTCCTCGACGGCGCGGCGGTGGGCGACCTCCTCCTTCTGGGCAAAGCCCCAGTAGAGGACGGACGCCAGCACACCCGACCGCATGTGCACGTGGCGGCCGAGCATGAGGTTGTCCAGCACCGTCATCCCGCGGAACAGGGCGATGTTCTGGAAGGTCCGCCCCACCCCCCGCTCGGCGATGCGGCTGGGGGCGAAGTCGGTCACGTCGGCGCCCTCGAGCACGATGCGGCCCGAGTCGGGGTGGTAGAACCCGCTGATCATGTTCAGCAGCGAGGTCTTCCCGGCTCCGTTGGGGCCGATCACGGACAGGAGCTCGCCCTGCTGGACGTCGAGGCTCACCGTGGTGACGGCCTGCACGCCGCCGAACGACTTGGAGACGTCGCGGATCTCGAGCTGGGCGCTCATGACAGCCACCGCTTCCGCCGGCGGTACGACTTGACATCCCGGTAACTGCGACGTTGGCCGACCCCGGAAAGGCCCAAGTAGAACTCCTTGATGTCCTCGTTCTCGCTGATGGTACCGCGGTCGCCGTCCAGCACCACCCGTCCGTTCTCCATCACGTAGGCGTAGCGCGCCACCCGGAGCGCCATCGACGCATTCTGCTCCGCCAGGAGCACCGCTACCCTTTCCTCGCGGTTCAGCCGCGCCACGATCTCATAGATCTCGGCCACCAGCATGGGGGCCAGGCCCATGGACGGCTCGTCCAGCAGCATGAGCCGGGGATGCGCCATGAGGGCCCGCCCGATGGCCAGCATCTGCTGCTCTCCCCCCGAGATATACCCCGCGCTCACGCCCCGCCGCGCGACCAGCCGCGGGAAATAGGCGTACACGCGATCGAGGGCCTGCTTGACCTGCCGCCCGGTGCCTCGGGTATAGGCGCCGACGAGCAGGTTCTCTTCCACGCTCAGATGCTCGAACACGTGGCGGCCCTCCATCACCTGGACCACCCCGCGGCGCACGACGTCGGCCGGGTCGTGGCGATGAATGGCCTCGCCGTCCAGCTCGATGCCGCCCTTGGTGACCTCGCCCCGCTCCGTCCGGAGCAGCCCCGAGATCGCCTTGAGGGTGGTGCTCTTGCCCGCGCCGTTGGCCCCGAGGAGGGCGACGATGCCCTCCTCGGGAACCTCCAGCGAGACGCCCTTCAACACGAGGATCACGTGATCGTAGATCACCTCGATGTTGTTGACCGCCAGCAGCGGCCGGGCCTTCTCCACCAGCGGACGGGCGACGCTCAAACGCGACTCCCTACTTCTCCGCCGCGCAATTTTCCCGCATGGTGTAGTTCAGCTTCTTGCCCTCGACCACCGCCGCCTCCTCGAGCTTGGGCCGGACGACGTCGCGCATCGGCGCCACCCAGTCCGACACCAGGGTCCACTTCTTGCCGTCCCACTGCTGGATGAGCACGGGGCCATTGCCCTCGTGGTCCTCGCAGGTGACCTTCACCGGGTGGGTGAAGCCCTTCATCCCCAGCTGGTCCAGCCGCCCTTCGGTCAGATTCAGGTTCTCGAAGCCCCAGCGCACCTGCTCCGCGGTGAGCACCTTGTTGCCGTACTTGCCCATGGCGGTGCGGATGGCCTCCGCCGCGTACATGGCATTGACGAGGCCGCGGTTGTAGAGCGGCTCGCCCATGGCTTCCTTCTTGCCCGCGCCCTTGCCCTTGTCGTAGACGTGCTTGACGACCTCGGCGTGCACCTTGAAGGTGCTGCCGGGGGCGTGGAAGGTGGCGCCCTTGTAGCCCTTGGCGCCGTCGCCCGCGGGCACCACGTCCGAGTCGTTGGCGGACCACCAGTTGCCGATGAACCGGTCCATCTTGAAGCCGATGGCGGCCGCTTCCTTCACCGCCACCTGGTTCATCACGCCCCAGCCCGACATGAAGATCCAGTCGGGGTTGAGCCGGCGCACCTGGAGCCAGGTGGACTTCTGCTCCTGGCCGGGGTGATCCACCGCGAGCTGGGTCAGCTCGAAGCCGTACTTCCGCGCCAGCTCCTCCAGCGTGGGGTTGGCTTCCTTGCCGTAGGGGCTGTTGTGGAAGATGTGGGCGATCTTCTTCCCCTTCAGCTTGTCGAGCCCGCCCTCCTGCGTGCCGATGTAGCGGATGACCGCGGAAGCCTGGCTCCAGTACGTGGTGGGAAAGCCGAACACCCAGGGGAACCAGCGGCCGTCGGCGGCGGCGGTCATGCCGTAGCCCATCGAGAACACCACCACCTTGTCCACCGGGGCCTTGGGGATGAGCTGATAGGTGATGCCCGTCGAGTACGGGTTCACCAGCACGGGGCTCTTCCCCTTCAGGCGCTCGTAGCACTCCACGCCCTGCTTGGTGTCGTACTGGGTCTCGCACTCCTCCCACGCGATCTTGACCCCGTTGATTCCGCCATCCCGCTCGTTGACGAGCGTGAAGTAGTCGACGAAGCCGTTGGCGATGGGGATCCCGCTCGGCGCGTAAGGGCCGGTGCGGTAGACGAGCAGGGGGATGAAGATGCTCCCGCCCTGGGCGAGCACGGCGCCGGCCAGGGGGCCGACGGCGATGGCGGCGGCCAGGACGAAGATCAGCAAGATTCGGTTCCGCATACGGTTTCTCCTCTGGGTTAGTGCGGGAACGGCCAGAGCCGCAGCTTCTCCTTCGTGATCTGCCAGAGCCGGGCGAGGCCGTTGGGCTCCACGATCAGGAAGAAGAGGATGAGGCCGCCGAACACCATCAGCTCGAGCTGCTTCTGTAGCGCCACGGGCATGTAGAGCCCCAGCGCGTGCGGCGCGTTGGCCAGGAAAATGGGGACCATCACGATGAAGGCCGCCCCCAGGAACGAGCCGAGCACGCTGCCCAGCCCGCCGATGATGACCATGAACAGCACGAGGAACGAGAGGTTGATGTCGAAGGCCTGGGTCTCCGCGCTGCCGAGGTAGAGGAACACGTACTCGGCGCCGGCGATGCCGCAGAGGAACGAGGAGATCCCGAAGGCGAGGAGCTTGGTGCGGAGCGGCCGCACCCCGATGATCTCGGCGGCGATGTCCCGGTCCCGGATGGCCATCCACGCCCGCCCCACCCGGCCCCGAACGAGGTTCTTGACCAGGAGCGCGAAGACGATGGCCACGCCGATGGCCACCGCGTAGCGGGCCCCGGGGGTGGCGTTGGGGCCCGTCACCATCACGCCCAGCACGGTGCGCGCCGGCGCGGTGATGGTTCCCGAGGGCGCGTAGTTGGAGAACCAGGCCACCTTGTTGAAGAGCCAGCTCAGGAAGAACTGGGCGGCCAGAGTGGCCACCGCGAGATAGAAGCCCTTGATCCGCAGGCTCGGGATCCCGAAGATCAGCCCCACCCCGGCCGCGACCAGCCCGGACAGGACGAAGACCGCCAGGATGTTGAGCCCGGGAAAAGCGGTGGCGAGCTTGAACGCCGCATAGCCGCCCACCGCCATGAAGCCGCCGGTGCCGAGCGAGAGCTGCCCCGCGTAGCCGGTGAGGACATTGAGCCCCAGCGCGGCCAGCGCGTAGATCAGGAACGGGATCAGGACGGCCTGCAGCCAGTAGTCGCTGCCGAGCGCGGTCGGTACCACCACCGCGGCCGCGAGCAGCGCCAGCACCACCCAGCGGTCCTGGACGATGGGGAAGATCGCCTGGTCGCTGGCGTAGGTGCTCTTGAACTGCCCCGCCTCGCGGTAGATCACGTCGCTCGCTCCGCTCGCGCAAGCATTCTCAGATTTCGCTCGTCTCGCCTTCGGCTGCGCCTCGCACTACACACGCTCGATGATCCGCTCGCCGAACAGGCCCTGGGGGCGGAAGACGAGGAAGACGAGCGCCAGCATGTAGGCGAACCAGTTCTCGATGGCCCCGCCCACCAGCGGGCCCCAGTACACCTCGCCGAGCTTCTCCCCCGTGCCCACGATGAGCCCGCCCACGATGGCCCCCGGCACCGAGGTGAAGCCGCCCAGGATGAGGACCGGCAGCGCCTTGAGCGCGATGAGGGACAGGCTGAACTGGACGCCACTCTTCGCCCCCCACATGATGCCGGTGACGATGGCCACCAGGCCCGCCACCGACCACACCACCACCCAGATGGTCTTGAGCGGAATGCCGATGGACAGCGCCGCCTCATGGTCGTCGGCGACTGCGCGAAGCGCGCGCCCGATCCTCGTGCGCTGAAAGAACACCGCCAAGACCGCCACCAGGACCGCGGCGGTACCGGCCGCCGTCAGCTCGAGCTTGTTCAACAGGATGCCCGCCACCTTGAAGGACTCGTCGGGGATGCCGACGTCGAGCTTCTTCACGTTGGCGCCCCAGAGCATCTCGCCGAGGCCCTCCAGGACGAAGGTGAGCCCGATGGTGGCCATGAAGAGGATGATGGGCGCCTGGTTCACCAGCGGCCGCAGCACCACGCGCTCGATGCCGAAGGCCAGCGCCACCATCACCGCCACCGTGGCCAGGAGCGCCACCGCCACCGGGAGCCCCATCTCCATGAGCCCCACCAGGGTGAGGGCGGCGAACAGCACCATCACGCCCTGGGCGAAGTTGAACACCCCCGAGGCCTTGAAGATGAGGACGAAGCCCAGCGCCACCAGCGAGTACATGAGCCCGGCCGCGATGCCGCCGATCAGCACCTCGGCGAGAAAGGTCGGCGCCCCCGCCATGTCGAGGAAGGGCGCCACGAACACCGCGTGGAGGAGGCTAAGCATGCGCCACCCCCAGGTAGGCGTCGATCACCGCCGGGTCGTTCCGCACCTGGTCCGGCGTCCCGTCGGCGATCTTGCGCCCGTAGTCCAGCGCCACCACGTGCCCGGAGATGTCCATCACCACGCTCATGTCGTGCTCGATGAGGGCCATGGTGGTCCCGAACTCGTCGTTCACCCCGAGGATGAACCGGCACATGTCCTCCTTCTCCTCGACGTTCATGCCCGCCATGGGCTCGTCGAGGAGGAGGAGGGTGGGCTCGGCGGCCAGCGCCCGCGCCAGCTCCACCCGCTTCTGCAGGCCATAGGGCAGCCGCCCGGCGGGCGTCTTGCGGATGGCCTGGATCTCGAGGAAGTCGATGATCTGCTCCACGAAGCCCCGGTGCTCGAGCTCCTGGCGGCGGGCCGGCCCCCAGTACAGCGCCTCCAGCAGGAAGGACCCGTGCATCTTGAGCAGCCGCCCGGTCATGATGTTGTCGAGCACGCTCATGCCCTTGAAGAGGGCCACGTTCTGGAAGGTCCGCGCGATCCCGAGGGTGGCCACCTCGTAGGGCTTGAGGTGGGTGCGATCCGCGCCCGCGAAGCGGATGGCACCCTCGTTCGGGTGATAGAACCCGCTGATCACGTTGAGCAGCGTGGTCTTCCCGGCGCCGTTGGGGCCGATGATGGCGGCGATCTCCCCGCGCGCGATCTCGAGACTCACCCCATCGAGCGCCTGCACCGCGCCGAAGCGCACGCTGATCCCGTCCACCTCGAGCAGCGAGGGGGGCCGCCCGGCGCCGCTCATCGCGCCGCCCCCGCGCCCGCGACGTCGGCCTCCGCGATGCGGATGTCCGCCCGCACCATGCCCACCCGGCCATCTTCGTAGGTGACCTGGGCCTCCACGTTCACGTGATCCACGCCGGAGTAGAGCCCCTCGATGAGGGGCGCGTATTTCTGGGCGACGAATCCCCGCCGCACCTTGCGCGTGCGGGTCATCTCCTGATCGTCCGCGTCCAGCTCCTTGTGCAGGAGCAGGAACTTCCGGATCTGGGTGCCCGCCAGGTCGCCCTCCTCCACCAGGCTCCGGTTCACCCGGTTGACCTCGTGCCGGACCAGGTCGTACACCTCCGCCTTCTGGGCGAGGTCGGCGTAGGACGTGTAGGCGATGTTGCGCCGCTCCGCCCAGTTACCCACCGCGGCGAGGTCGATGTTGAGGAGCGCGACCACGTGCGGCCGCCCGTCCCCCACGCACACCGCCTCCTTCACGAAGGGCGAGAACTTGACCTTGTTCTCGAGGTACTTGGGAGCGAAGAGGGTGCCGTCGGAGAGCCGGCCCACGTCCCGGGCGCGGTCGATGATCTTGAGATGCCCGTCGCGGTCGAGCACGCCGGCGTCGCCGGTGCGGATCCAGCCGTCCTCCAGCGTCTGCTGGGTGGCCTCGGGGTTCTTGTAGTAGCCCAGGAAGACGCCCGGGCTGCGGACGATCACCTCGCCGCTCTCGGTGATGCACACCTCCACCCCGGGCAGCGGGGTGCCCACGGTGTCCAGCTTCACGTCGCCGTCCTTCTGGATGCAGATCAGCGCGCTCGACTCCGTCATCCCGTAGAGCTGCTTCACGTTGATCCCGAGCGAGCGGTAGAACTCGAAGAGCTCGGGACCGATGGCCTCCCCCGCGGTGTAGGCCACGCGGATACGCCGCATCCCCAGGTTGTCGCGCAGGGGGCCGTAGACCAGCACGCGCCCCAGCGCGTAGAGGAGGCGATCGGCGAGGGCAGGGACTCGGTGAGCGAGCCGCGCGCGCTCGGTGCGGCGCGCCAGATCCAGGAAGTAACGGATCATGGCCCGCTTCGGCGCCCACGCGTCGTCCACGCGAATCATCACCGCGGTGAGGATGTTCTCCCAGATGCGGGGCGGCGCGAAGAAGTAGGTGGGGCCGATCTCCTTGAGGTCGGAGAGCACGGTGGCCGCGCTCTCCGGGCAATTGGTGCCGAAGCCCGCCACCACGGACTGGCTGAAGGAGAACATGTGGTCGCCCACCCACGCCATGGGGAGATAGGCCACGACCTCGTCGGACTCGCGCAGGCCCTCGCGCTCGATGGCGTTGCGCGCGGTGACGATGAGGTTCCGGTGCGAGAGCATGGCGCCCTTGGGCTGGCCGGTGGTGCCGGAGGTGTAGCAGATCACCGCCAGGTCGTCCCCGGCGCCCTTCGCGACCTCCGCCTCGAACCAGCCTGGATTGTCGGTGGCGAACTTCGCTCCGCGCTCCTTGAGCTCGGCGAGGCTCAGGAGAAACGGCTCCTGGTAGTGGCGCAGGCCCCGGGGATCCTCGTAGACGATGTACTCGAGCCGCGGGCATTCCGCGCGCACGTGCAGGAGCTTGTCGACTTGCTCCTGGTCCTCCACCACCGCGAAGCGGGCCTCGGCGTGGTCCAGGATGAACTGCATTTCCTTCTCGATGGAGTCCTGGTACAGCGGCACCGGCACGCCCCCCAGCGCCTGGGTGGCCAGCATGGCCCAGTACAGCGGCGGGCGATTGTCGCCGATCACCGCCGTCCGATCTCCACGGGCGAAGCCCAGCGCGGCCAGCCCCAGCGCGATCAGGCGGGACTCGGCGAGGTACTGGCTCCATGAATGGGCCTGCCAGATGCCGAGATGCTTCTCGCGGATCGCGACCTTGTCGGCAAGGCGCGTGGCGTTGTCGACGACCAGCTTGGGGAAGGTGTCCTGGGCAGGGTCCAGTGAGTCGGCCGGGCGCACGCTCGCGCCCGCGGTCGTCGCGCGTGTCATCCGTCTACGCCGTTGGAGAGCGTGTCCTTCACTCGTGGGCACCGTGGGGCATCGCGTCAGCCAGACTGTCGAAGTGGCGCGAGTCTAGCCGAGGCCCCCAGGGCTGTCAAGGCTTTGGTCGGAACTACAAGGGTTTACGGGGTTCCGGGGTCCCCGAAGGGGGGGAAGCTTCCCTTCTGACAGCCGCTGAGGCACTATGAGCACGAACCGTCGGCCACGGCCTTCCCGGGTCCCGTGGGCTGCTACCTATCGCTCACGTTGACGCCCGCCGTCGCGGCGAGGAGGGAGGCTCGGGTGCGCGTTCTCCGCCTTTTGCTCGCGCTGCTCGGCGCCGCGCTTTTCGCTGGTCTGCTCGTCGAGATCGGTCCGTCCCAGATCATGGCCCAGTTCCGAGAGCTGTCCTGGCGACTGGGCGTCCTGCTGGTCTTCCCGTTCTGCCTGGTCACGGCCGCCGATACCCTGGGGTGGCGCTATGCCTTTCGGCACGACGTGGTCCCGTACTTCGCCCTGCTCAGGGTCCGCATGGCCGGCGAAGCCTTCAACGCGACCACCCCGACCGCCTCGGTGGGCGGGGAAGCGGTCAAGGCCTGGCTGCTCCGGCGCTGGGTCCCGATGAGCGAGAGCCTGCCCTCCGTGATCGTGGCCAAGACCACCATCACCATCGCGCAGGCGCTGTTTCTCCTGCTCGGCCTGGCGGTTGCGGGGGTGGTGCTGCCGGAAGGCTCCGTCTTGCTGTACGGCATGCGCTGGCTCCTCGTGCTCGAGGTGCTCGCCGTCGGCGGCTTCGTGCTGGTCCAGGTCATGGGTGCGCTCGGCGGCGGCGGGCGCCTGCTCCAGCGGCTCGGTGTCATGGGCGAGGGCGCGGGCGCCGAGATGGTGGGCCGCGTCGATCGGAGCCTGGTGGAGTTCTACCGCCTGGCCCCCGGACGGCTGGCCCTGTCCACCGCCTCCCACTTCCTGGGCTGGGCGTTCAGCGCCGTCGAGGCCTACATCATTCTCCATGCGATGGGGCTGCCCGTCTCCTTCACCACCGCCGTGGTCATCGAGGCCTTCGGCACCGGGGTCCGGTTCATCTCCTTCATGATCCCCGCGCACCTGGGCGCTCTCGAGGGGGGGTACGTCGCCACCTTCGCGACGCTCGGCCTGGGGGGTCCGACCGGGCTGACGTTCAGCCTGGTCCGACGGCTGCGCGAGGCGGCGTGGACGGGGATGGGCTTTGTCCTGCTCTCCGCGCTCCGAGAGCCCGGCCGTGCGATGCCGGCCCTCGAATCGGAGGCCTGAGGCGGGCATGTGCGGCATCGCGGGATTCGTCGCCCCCCCCGGCGTGCGCGCCGACCCGCGCGTGATCGAGCGAATGATCGGGACGCTGCGTCACCGCGGCCCCGATGCCGTCGGCCACTTCGTGGACGGCCGTGTCGCGCTCGGCGTGGCCCGGCTCCGCGTGATCGACCTCGCGACCGGCGATCAGCCGCTGGCCAACGAGGACGGGTCCATCCAGGTGGTGCTCAACGGCGAGATCTACAACTTCGTCACCCTTCGGGCGCGCCTCCAGGCGCGGGGCTATCGCTTCGCGACGCGCTCGGACACCGAGGTGATCTCGCACGGCTGGGAGGACGAGGGGGAAGCCAGCCTCCAGCG
>Ga0137404_10000598_pt1 | contig 23733 bp, 21 predicted proteins | sample CZOMad2_1_16fung_FD_108285 | JGI IMG/M metagenome (GOLD analysis project Ga0137404, IMG submission 108285) | Vadose zone soil fungal communities from Angelo Coast Range Reserve, California, USA - CZOMad2_1_16fungal (Illumina Assembly) | ecosystem: Environmental > Terrestrial > Soil > Vadose... | reverse complement strand
GACGAGTGAGACCAGAACGATGCCGCCCAGCGTTGCGGGGGCGTTCAGCGTTTGTTGCGGGAGCGCTTCGATCATCAACGCACCGAGCAGTGCGCCTAGCAGCATCAGCGGGAATCCCACGCGGAAGACGTACCAGAAGCTTTTGACGTAGCCAAGCAACGTGCGCCGGAGCGCCTGTCCCCAGGTCTCCGCGACGGCGATTTCGATGGGGCACTCGACTGGAGCGTCGCTGGAGGCTGCTTGGCGCGCCGCGATGAATGGTCCGAAGCCGAAGATCAACAGCAACACGGTGGATAGCTTGAGTAGCGCGACGGACAGCGGAAACAGCGCGAAGGTCATCGCCAGAACCACTATGTTCAGTGTTGGCGAGCTGAACATGGCGGCGAGCACGGACTCGGTGCTCATTCCCGAGGCGTACAGGCCGCGGCCGATCGGCGCGACGCAGTTGGCGCACACCGCCAGTGGTATTCCCGTGAGCGTGCCGATCAGCGCGTTGAGATGGCGCGATTTCGTGCGGCGGCGGGCGAGTAGTGCCAGAAACGTCAGCGCGGCTGGGCCGAAGCAAAATGCGAACGTCATACCGATGCGGTTGGCGCTTAGCCAATTCACGGAAGTGCGCCAGACCCGCTGCGTGAGCGGCATGCTGCGATCGACTTGGTAGACAGCGTCAAACGTGATCGCGCCGACGGCTTTGACGTGCGCGCCGGCGTTGTATTTCTTCAGCAGTGAGGGATAACGCGAGTCCACCCAGAAAATCCCGGCAATCGCGGCCATCAGCACGATGGCGATAGCCTGGCTGCGCCAATTGCTAGCCTTGGCGAGGGAAGGACTGAATTCCAATGCGCTCGTGGAAGCGGACACGCGGCTCCTCCTCAAGTGTCTCGCCGAATGGAATGCTCGGACCTGGACCAATGCCGTGACTCTACGCAGGCCAGGAGAAAGGGGGAATAACCTAAAACCACTAGAAGGCCGTCAGGAAGAGGGAGCAGAGAGAGCGATCAGTTGATGCTGGCTCAGCCTAAGGTTGCCAACCTATCGGACGACGAATTTGCACGGCGAGCGCCAAGGTTCTCCAGCGGCTGCGAAGGCTGGCGTAGACAGTCTGGGAGCGTCCGGCAGGCAGATTTGCCAGTGGTTAAGCCACTACCTGGTCTCCTTTCGCCGGGCCCGCTTCACGACCAACAAAAAAACAATCACGGCAGCCAGCACAGAACACCACACAGCGTCGATCGCTGGACCAATGGTGAATGGGTTTGGATGCCCAAGTCGCCAAGTTTGAAGAAGGATGAACAGCCATACAAATGGGAAGTAGCTGGCCAAAAGAGCCACGAGCGACAATGCGAAAGCAGCGCCGTAAATCACTGCGGGGCGTCGAGGCATTCAGCTTTCAACTCGCTTCCTATGATAGTTTCGCTTGAGCTTAGACTCCAACCGAATGGGACTAGTGCCTGATGAATGCGTAAACCGAAAGCTGGCCAAGTAACCTTTAGTTGGCTACGGTCAATTCGATTAGCGCGGCGGCGGAAATACGCGAGCCGGCGGCGGGAGACTGGTCGATTACCGCGGCGTGGGGCCACTGCGGAGCGGTGACGTAGTTGACCTTGCGGCGCAGTCCGGCGATATCGAGGCGATGCTGGGCATCGGTTTCGACGAGGCCGACCAGATGGGGCATGACGTAGGCGGTCTCGCGGCGTCCCTGCGATACCAGCACATCCACGCGCGGCGTCGCGGCACCGCCGCCCGGGCGCGGCGTTTGCACCACGACCATATCGGCCGGCTGATCGGACATGGAGATGGCGGAAACTTCGCCGACTTGCAATCCAGCGCGCAGCAGCTCGATGCGCGAAGCGCGAAGCGAATTGCCTTCCAGCAGTGGAATCTGCAACTGCCGCTGACCCAGGCTCAGCACCACGTGCGCCTGCTGCGATTGCTTCATCAACATGCCTGGCGGCGGCGTCTGGCGCACTACTACGTTAATCGGAAGCTCGTTGTAAACATGGTCGGCCACGCGGAGCAGCAGACCTTTGGAGGTGAGCATTTTGCTGACGTCGGCAACATTCTTGCCGACCAGATTGGGCATGGTGACTTCCCGGCCGTGAATAGCGATACGCATGGCAGTAATCGCGGAAAGAAACGCCGCGGACGCCAGGATGAAGATCAGCAGCGCCATGCGCGACAGCCATTCGAGTCGTTCGCGAAAGGTCATAGCGGTTATCGAGTCTCGTTCCGCGACGTGCTACTTTTTGGTGAGCGGCGGCGCTGGGTACTCCGGCAGCTTGTCCTTGCTGGTGTCGGCGCGCTTCACTTCCAGCTCGTCAAATAGCAGCGAAGGACTGATGACCGTGGCCGGAATTCCGCCTAGCCGGTTGTTGACCAGCGGATCGTCGCCGACAGCGATCAAGCCGCTGCGCAACGCGCGAACGTCCAATTCGCTGAACATGGCGCCGCGCACCAGTTCCTCGTGGCCATCCTTATATACGCGGTAGAGAAGCCGCGGCGCGTTCTGCGGTCCCAGAGTCTCGACGCGATAGCCGTACTCGCGTCCCTGGTCCGTAATCATCTGGATCACGCGCTTCTTCAATTCTTCCGGGGACTGCGCCTCCGAACTCTTCACCAGCAGTACGCCGAGGCTGGGCGCGGGAAGCGAACCGGCAGCCGAGCGTCCATGACCGTTGGAGATCGGGAAGTCGCGAATCGGCTGCCGGCCGAGCAGATAGTTGGCCAGCGTGCCTTTCTCGACGACCGTGACCGGCTGAGGCTTTACGCCTTCGCTATCCACTTCGTAGCTGCCGACCAGGCTTTTGCCGGCAAATTCTTTCAGGGTCGGATCGTCGATGATGGTCAGGAAATTCGGCAGCACGCGCGATTTGTAACTGGTGGCAAACGCGCCGACCGTGCGATTCGGTTTTCCCGGCTGCGGCTTGCGGCCCAGAACATTTCCGCCAACCAGTGAGGCGATGACGTCGTTTGCCGCGTCCGGAGCGAAAAGCACTGGCCCACGGTATTCCTCTTCCACGATGGGCGCGTTGCGCAATGCGATCAGCGTATCCATGGCAGATTTTGTGTTCTTCATCAGCGCTTCGCGTGTCGGCAGTTCGTCGAGCTTGGCGACCATCCACGCTGGTGTACGCGAAAGCCGCATGCCATCCGCCGCCTGCGTCGAGCCGCTTACTTGCACGCTGTAGGTGGTGCGCCCATGCCGCGAGAGGGAGCCCTCGCTATTGACCAGGTACTCGTTGGTAGCTGAAAAGCGCGCTGACGCCGTGACCGACTGAATGTCCGGATACTGGCGGTAGATATCGGTGACTTCTTCCAGCGTCTTTCGCCAAGCGGATTCGTCGACTTTCAGGGTCACCGTGGCGCCCAGGTCGGTAACCACAGACGCTTTCGCGAAGTCGTCGACCGGATTTGGGTCCGCGGCAAATTGCTTCATGAGCGCTTGTTTTTCCGCGAGCGCCTGGCCCGCGGCTTTGTACGCATCATCGGTAGCCAGCCAAATCTGGTGGCGCAGCGCGATGGGGTCGTTGTCGAGCGGAAGGATGTTGGCTTCGCCTTGTCCAGCGCCGTAGTAAGAATCCTGCTTGTAGTCGCCGATGCGAACCACCACGCGCAGTACCCGAACGCGGGCGCGCTGCTGCTCGCGAATCGCGCCGAAAGCAGCTTCGGCAGCGAAGTCGTCCACATCGTTGACGCGATACTCGATGTAGTAGGGCGCCTGCACTTGATCCATCTTCAGCTTGGCCTTCGAGCGATCCAGTTCCGTGAGCAGCGCTTCAAGCAGCGCATCGCCTTGCGCGGCTGCACGGGCGCTCGCCGGGGCGGAGTCAGTGGATTTCGCGTCCTCACCAGAAACGGCACGCGCAAATGTGCCTTGCAGCGCCAGCAATCCGGCAACGGCCAGGCAGATCGTCCAGCGAAGAGTTTTCATGGCTTCACCTCTGCCTTAGGAGCCTTGGCGTCGTCGGCTCTTGCAGTGTCTTCAAATCCGGGAGGTGGCAGGATCGGCGGACGCTCATGGGAGTGCTGGCGCTTTTGTACTTCCATCTCGGAAAAAAGCATAGCGGGCGCGATTGCGGAGACTGGCACTGAGCCGCTTTCGGCGCCGCAGACGCCGTTGAAGACATGCTGCTGGTCGCTGGTGGTAATGATGCGGGTGAGCGCCGCCAGCGGAGTGCCGACGATGTCTACGCCACGCACCAACTCGTCGGGCCTGCCGTCGGCATACACCTTATAAACGACGACCGGGAGCACCTGAAACGCTTGCGGCAGAGAGCGGGTGGTCAGCGTAAAGCCGCCCTGAATGTCGTCGAAATACAAGCCAAACGGCTTGTTCTGTTTTTTTACTTCGTCGATGAGTTTTTGCCGCATCTGGGCTTCAGGCGTGGTCTGCGTCGAAGTCACGATCAGGTTGCCCTGGCGTCCCGTGGGCATCAGCCCGGGCTGTTTGCGGCCGTGGCCGTTGGACTGGCTGAAGTTCTTGATGGGCATGCGCGACAACAGAAAACCCTTCAGCACGCCATCCTTGATCACTTCCACTCTTTGCGCAGGCATTCCTTCGTCATCGAAGTCGTAGTTGCCGGCGAGTTTGAGTCCGTTCATTTCCCGCAGAGTGGGATCGTCGGTGACGCTGAGAAACTTCGGCAGTACTTCCTGGCCGACTTTCTTCGTGAAGGTCTGTCCTTCTTCCTCGTCGCGCTGCCGATGCCCTTCGAGGCGATGTCCCAGCACTTCGTGGAAGAAGACCGCGGCGGCGCGTCCGCTTAGCAGCGCAGGCCCATCGTAAGGCTCGGCAACCGGCGCTTTGCGCAGGTCCTTCAGGTCTTGCGCCATCTTTTCGACTCTAGCGAGTAGTTCCGCCTCGCTCGGCAGTCCGCTTGCCGACGGCGCCTGGAAGGTTTCGACGCGGAGCAAATCCATTCCATCATCGGCCCGCGTTTGCGCTTCCATGATCATGCGCGTCGAAAAACTCGGCGTAACGATGGCCGTCCCTTCGCTGTTGACCATTCGCTCTTTCGAGTTCTGCACTTGCAACACTACGCTTGCGAAATACACGTCTGGATATTTGCGGAACGCTCCGGAAATGCGCTTGATTTCGCCTTCCCACGCGGAGCGGTCGAAACCAGGCGGCGTGACGTCCTGGCCAATGTGTGTCTGCGGATTCTCCTTCGAGAAATCCGGCGACTTATCTTCTTCTTCGGCGCGTACGGCGCTGTTGGTCTTTACGTTCATCAGTGCGGGAACGGCTCGCTTGTATTCGCGGTCGGTCAGTTCCCACAGCACGCGAGAGATGGCGTCCTTGTCGTCCCCTAAGGGCAGAGAAGCGGTCGAAATGCCGCTCGGGCGGCTCTGTCCGTGAGTATTGTCGAGCGCTGGGCTGCCCACGCGCATGGTGACATCGGCATGGCGGCGCTGCGCCGTGGCATCCGTCAGCAAGCTGCCGTATGCGCCGGCGATGACCACGAATCCCTGATCGTAGACCGTATAGCTCAGGTAATAGGGTGGCTGCTCGGATTTGGCCAGTTCAGCGGTCGCGCGGCCGAGTTCCGTTTTCATGGTTTGCAGAATCGGGTCCACAGGAGCGGTGTCAGCTTTCGGAGAATCCGGTGCTGCCAACGTCGGTGAAGCGAACACCAACTGTGTTGCCAGGACGCAACTCGCCAGCGAACGCGCAAAACTCCAGCCTCGGGCGGGTTGGGATTCGCCCAGGAAAAACTCGGAGAGAATTTTCATTGCTGCAGGCTCCCAGTACATCCGGTACATCGATATCAAAACGGTTAAGAAACGAGTATGCCCCAGCGGTTCACACTGCGCAATTCAGGCTTCGCCAAAGCGTTCTCCAGAGGTCAACCGCACTCCATTGGCAAACTCAGACGCGGAAATCTGCTTGCGTCCTTCCAGTTTGACGGACGTTAGGCGCATTTCGGTTGTGTCGCCGCAGGCCACCAGGATTACGCCGTTCGCGTGGGCGAGCGTCCCTGGCGGTCCGGCGGCGTTTTCTTCTCTCGTAGGGTTAGACACTGGTTCGCCCCAGAGGTGGCCCCAAACATGACAGAGTTGGCCCCGGAAAGTGGTGTACGCACCCGGCCACGGCGCGAATCCGCGTATGCGGTTGTAGATTTCCCGCGCGGGGCGGTTCCAGTCGATTCGGCCATCCTCTTTCTTGAGCATCGGCGCGTAGCTGGCGGCGGCATGATCTTGCTGTTGTGTCGAAATCTTACCGGAGGCGATTCCGCGCAGTGTTTCCGCCAGCAGCGGTGCTCCTAGTTCTGCCATCCGCGTTGTCAACTCCGCCGCGGTCTCGGACGCGGCAATCTCGATTTCGCGTTTCAGCAGCATCGCGCCGGTGTCCATGCCTGCGTCGATACGCATGGTGGTGACGCCGGTTTTCGTCTCGCCGTTCGCGATGGCCCAATTGATGGGGGCGGCGCCGCGATACTTCGGAAGCAGCGACCCATGCAGGTTGATCCAGCCATATTTCGGAATCGGCAGCAAGCGCGACGGAATGATCTGCCCATACGCGATGATGACCATGGCGTCCGGCTTCGTCGCTTCGAGCAATTGTTGCACTTCCGGCGCGCGCACTTTTTCCGGCTGGTGCACGGGAATTCCCTCCGCGAGTGCCGCTTGCTTTACCGGCGAGTACGAAACTTCCTGCCCGCGACCGCGTGGACGATCCGGCTGCGTAAGTACCGCCATGACTTCAAAATCGGATTGCGCTAATAGGTGCTGAAAGGAGGGAACTGCGAAAGCGGGCGTGCCGCAGAATACGATGCGCATTAGCGCCGCCTTCCGCGCGCTACCACTCGCCCTGTTTCTTCAGTTTCTTGATCTTGCGTTTGATCAAGTCGCGCTTCAGCATGCTCACGTGTTGCAGGTACAGGATGCCATTCAAGTGGTCAATCTCGTGGCAAAACGCCCGCGCTAGATAATCCTCCGCTTTCATCTCGAAGGACTCGCCTTTCGCGGTTTGCGCTTTCACGGTGACGAACTGCGGCCGAACCACGTACGCACGAAATCCGGGTATGGACAAGCAGCCTTCTTCTTCGCGTTTTTCGCCTTCGGCGTGGATAATCTCCGGATTCACCAGCACGATTTTTGCTTCCGGATTCTTACCGTTGCTCACGTCCACCACCGCGACGCGCATACTCCTTCCGATTTGCGGCGCCGCGAGTCCCGCTCCCGACGCGGCATACATCGAGGCGAACATATCTTCCACCAACTCTTCGAGCCCGGCATCGAACTTGGTGATCGTGGGCGTGGCCTTTTCCAGAATCGGATCGCCGTACTTCACGATGGGATAAATCTTTCTCGGCGGAGCGATGGGCTCGGCGGGCGCCGCCACGGCGGCAGTCTCGTCAGAAGTCTTGGATTTGTTGGGCATAGTGCTCGAAGTTGCGCCGCGTCTCGGCGATGGAGTCCCCTCCAAATTTTTGCAGAAAAGCATCGGCGAGCACAAGGGCTACCATTGCTTCGCCAGCTACTCCGGCGGCCGGCACGACGCACCAGTCCGAGCGCTCATAAGCTGCTTGCACGGGCTCCTTCGTGACCATGTCCGCGGTGCCGAGAGCGCGCCGCAGCGTCGAAATCGGTTTCAGATAGCCGCGTACAATCACGTCTTCGCCATTGGTGATGCCGCCTTCGAGTCCACCAGCGCGATTCGACGAGCGGCGAAATTTCTTCGCAGCCTTGTCGTATGAGATTTCGTCTTGCACTTCACTGCCGTAGGAGCCTGCCGCCGTGACGCCCGCGCCAAGCTCGACGCCTTTCACCGCCTGAATACTCATCATCGCCTGCGCTAGCTTGCCGTCCAACTTCTCATCCCACTGCGCGTGGCTGCCCAGGCCCACGGGAACGTTGTGCGCCACCACTTCAAAAACCCCGCCCACGGTGTCGCCGGCCTTCAGCGCCGCGTCGACTTCCGCCTTCATCTTCACTTGCGTGGCCGCGTCAACGCAACGTAAGGGCGACTCAATATCTGCGCAGACCGCCTGGATTTCCTCCCAGCTCGCCGGACGCTCCAGCCGCACATGTCCCACCTGCACCGTATGACTCGCAATCTCAGTGCCCAACGCCCGCAGTAGCAGCTTGGCGAAAGAGCCGGCGGCCACGCGCGCCGCCGTTTCGCGAGCCGAGGCTCTTTCGAGCACATAGCGCGCATCATGGAAATTGAATTTCTGCGAGCCCGCTAAATCCGCGTGGCCTGGCCGCGGTGCGACCAGCTTTTTCTTCTCGCTTTCCAACCCTTCGGTATCTTCCACCGGCAATGCTTTTTCCCAGTTCGTCCAATCTCGGTTCTCGATGCGAAGGGCCACCGGCGCACCAATCGTCTGCCCGTGCCGCACTCCCGCAAAGATCTCCGCGCGATCCTTCTCAATCTTCTGCCGCCCGCCACGCCCGTAGCCAAGCTGCCGCCGCTGCAGCTGGTGATTGATGAACTCCACATCGATCGGCAGCGAAGCCGGCAGCCCGGACACAAACGCCAGCAGCGCCTGCCCGTGCGATTCCCCCGCAGTGTAGAAACGCAGCATAAGTGGTCAAATCGTAAAGAAAGAAAGTGTATCGGGCGAGCCGCGTCCCGTCTAGTCGGGTGCGGTTGCGTTCGGTAGTGCCGCCGGAGTGCTAGCCGATGTGCCGGGCGACGAATTCGAGCCGGTTGCCCCACGGATCTTCCGAATAGAAGCGGCGCGAGCCGGGAAGATTCTCATCGTCGACCGCAGGGTAGCCGCGCCGGAGCAGCGTTTGCCGCAGCGCATCAAGATTCTCGACCGCGAACGCCGGATGCGCCTTCTTCGCCGGGCGAAAGTCCTTCTCCACGCCGATGTGCAGTTGCAAGTCGCCGCATTGAAACCAGCACCCGCCCCGCTTCCGCAATTCCGGCGGCTTCTCAATCTCCGTCATTCCCAAGATCCCGCCGTAAAACTCTCTCGCTGCCGCGTCACAGCCGACCGGTCCTGCTATTTGCAAGTGATCGATCCACATTCCGCCCACTCCACGTAAATTCTAAAGACAGCAAAATGGCCCCTCGAAAATATCATGCCACGCGCGTCCATTACTTGACGTGTCTAGACCTCGCAGTTACGCTTGCCAAGACATTTCGGACGGATAACCAACTCGTGGCGGACACATCTCCTCCCATCAGTACCGGTGCTCTCAAGGTCGAAGAGCCGGTGCTCGACACCAGACAAGTCATCACCACTGTGTTCAAAGATTGGGTTTCAGGCGTCCAGGATTATTCCCTGATGGCGTTCCGTGCGCTGGCCAACATTCCCACGCGCCCTTTCTACGGTAAAGATTTAGTCCAACAGATGGACGATATCGGTGTCGGCTCATTGCCCATCGTCCTGCTCTCCGGTTTTTTCATCGGTGCGGTCATGGTTTTGCAAACCGGCGCTCAATTCACCCGCTTTGGTCAAACGGCCCTCACCGGCCAAGTGGTTTCCTTGGCTCTGGTCCGTGAACTCGGCCCCGCCCTCTCGGGCCTCCTCGTGGCCGGCCGTTGCGCTTCGGGCATCGCGTCCGAACTAGGTTCCATGCAAGTCACCGAGCAGGTCGACGCCATGCGCGCCATGGGCACCGACCCTTACCGCAAACTGGTCACGCCGCGTGTTCTCGCCAGCATCGCGATGACGCCCCTCCTCTGCGCTTTGATGGATTTCATCGGGCTGATCGGAGGTTGCGTCTCTGCCGTGTTCTCCCTCCGCCTCAACGTTGTCGAATTCTGGACCCGCGCCATCAAAATCCTCGAGTTCCCGGACATCATGCAGGGCATGATGAAGCCGTTCGTCTTCGGATTCATTCTCGCCACCGTCGGCTGCTACAAGGGCCTCACCGTACGAGGCGGCACACAAGGCGTTGGCAGAGCCACCACGCAAGCTGTAGTAGTGGCTTCGGTCATGATTATCGTCGCGGACACGTTCCTCACCAAAATCGCGCTGTTCCTGGCCGACAAAGTTTTCTGATCTTCCGCCGCCGAGTTTCTCGGAAAACACCAACTCCGCGCACCGCCCATTCCCGCTATAATCCTGACAGCTGCCGATGAGCACATCCACCCTCACGCAGACGGCCCAACACGATCCCGTCATCACCTTCGACGACGTTCGCATCGGTTTCGCGGAAGGCGAAATCTTACAAGGCGTTGGGTTTTCGGTGCAGGACCGCGAAACACTGATCTTGCTCGGGGAGACCGGGACCGGGAAGACTCTAGCACTCAAACTTGCTGCCGGCCTTTTGCGTCCTTCGCAAGGCGCCGTCCATGTCCTCGGCCAGGAAGTTTCCCGCATGAACGAAAAAGCGCTACTCGATTTCCGCCGCCGCGTCGGCTTTGTCTTCCAGGAAGGCGCGCTCTTCGATTCCATGACCGTCGCGGACAACGTCGCCTATCGCCTTTACGAAGACAAAGTGCCCGAAGAAGAGATCGAAGGTCGCGTCCGGGAGACTCTCCGCTTCGTCGAACTCGAGCGCACCTTCGACATGCTGCCCTCCGAGCTTTCCGGCGGTATGCGTCGCCGCGTCTCCATCGCCCGCGCTCTGATAAACCAACCGCCGATTGTGCTTTACGATTCTCCGACTGCCGGACTCGATCCCATCACCGCTCAAACGATCATTTCGCTGATCCTGCGCTTGCGTGACGTCTATGGCGTCACCGCCATGCTGGCCACGCATCGCCTTCAGGATGGTCTCGCGCTCGCCAACTATCGCTTCGACCCGGAGACCAAGTACGTCGTGAAGGCCAGCCACAACGGCGTAGCTTCCGCGAACGGGCCGGTCACTCGCTTTCTAGTTCTTCGTCACGGCGGTGTCTATTTCGAAGGTGGGCCCGAGGAGATCCTCAACGCCAGGGATCCATATCTGCAACGGTTTCTGGTGTGATTTCGCGATAGGCTGTAGCAAGCACTTCAGGAGGGCAGGTCGATGCCGCAACGCAAACAACTCACATGGACCGAACTGCGCGTGGGGCTCTTCGTGCTCGTCGGACTCTTTGTCCTAGCCGCGGCGATCTTCTATGTGACTGGACCGCAAGTTTTTGGGACAAAGTACCGTCTGAAGACTCTTTTGCCGGAGGTTTCTGGGTTGACCACCGGAGCGCCGGTCCGCGTGGACGGAGTGGAAGTCGGCAACGTCGAGAAAATCACGATTGTCCCGCACAACTCCGGAAAGCCTGCCGACAAGAACAAAAATATTGAAGTGGTGATGCGCATCGACCAGCAGTATCAGAAATACATTTTGACCGACTCCGTCGCGACTCTGGTCACGGAAGGTCTGCTCGGAAATCGCTACGTGAACATCACCCGAGGCATCACCGGTGTTGAAGTGCAGCCGGGCAAGGAGATTCCGGGTTCACAGGAAAAGGCCATTGCGGAAGTCGTTGAACGCAGCGCCGACGTGCTGAAAAATCTTCAAGACCTTTCAGAAAACATTCAGGACCTGGTTCACGGAGTGCAAGCCGGAAAAGGCACCATTGGCAAGCTGCTGAACGACCCTGAGGCCTACAACCACCTGAACAGCCTTCTCGCCAAGGGCGACACCATGGTCAGCGACATTCAAGCCGGGCGCGGTACTCTCGGCAAGCTGGTCTCCTCCGACGAAATGTACACCAAGGTGAACACCGGCCTCGACAACGCCAATCTGATTCTCGCCGACGTGCGCGCCCAGAAAGGCACCATCGGCAAGCTGCTCTACGATCCCACGCTCTACGATCAGGCCAAGCAAGCCATCACCACCGGCAACACCATGATCGGAAACGTCCGCGCCGGCCAGGGCACTCTCGGCAAACTCGTCACCGACGAGACTCTCTACAACAAACTGCGCGATACCGGCAGCAATCTTGCTACTGCCACCGCCAAGCTCAACGACAATACCACCACCGCCGGTAAACTCTTTTCCGATCCGCATCTCTACGACAATCTCGTCGGCCTCACCGGCGACATGCGCCTGCTGATCGGCGATTTCCGCCAAAACCCCAAGAAATTCCTGCACATCAAGATCACCATCTTCTAGCTCGATAGCGGCCTCTGCCGCTCTTTGCTGTCGCAATGCGCCTGTGATGTAATGAGGCTGTAACATCCGACACTTACGCTAAGGCATTAAATCTCGTCTTCTGAATGGCTTGATGGAAAATCCAGACGTAGCGCAAAAGCAGCCTCGCAGCGAACCGCCAAAGTCTACTTTGCCGCAGCCGGGCCGCCCGGTACCCAGCCGTGCGTATCCCGGCGCGCTGATCGTAGTCGAAGGCACGGACGGTTCCGGCAAGAGCACACAGCTCTATTTGTTGAAGCGCTGGCTCGAAATCGGCGGCTACCGGCTGCACTTTACGGAGTGGAACTCCTCGCCGCTGGTGAAATCGGCAACGCGCCGCGGCAAACAACGCCGCTTGCTCACGCCGACAACGTTTTCGTTGCTGCACGCCGCGGATTTCGCCGATCGTTGCGAACGCCAAATCATGCCCCTCCTGCAAGGCGACTATCTAGTCCTCGCGGACCGCTACATTTACACCGCATTTGCGCGAGACGCTTCGCGTGGTTGCCCGCCTCGCTGGCTCCGCAACCTCTATCGCTTCGCGCCAGTTCCAGATATCACGTTTTACTTTCGCGCGCCGCTCGATGTCGCCGTCAATCGCATTCTCAGCGGACGCCCGAAGCTGAAATACTACGAAGCCGGTATGGACCTGGGCTTGTCCTACGATCGCCCGGAAAGCTTCCGCCTGTTTCAAGCGCGCATTCTCGAGGAATACGACCGCATGGTCGACTCCGACAATTTTGTGGTCCTCGACGGCACGATTGCCGTCAATAAATTGCAGAAACAAATGCGCGACATTGTGGCCTCGAAAATCGATTTGAAGCGATTTGCTCCGCGCCCGCAGGAAGCGGAATAGCATGCCCGACCAGGAAAAAGAGAAGGAAAAAGCAGCCGCGGGTGTGTCCGCAGCGGACACGCCGGCTCCTGCCGCATCCGGAAAAACCGAAGAAGGCGACGCTCAGCATTTTTTTGGCGAACCCCTCGTCGGCTTCGATCCCAGCGGCATCACTGGCCAATTGGTTGTCATCGAAGGCATGGACGGTTCGGGGCGCTCCACTCAGATCGCCTTGCTGCAGGAATGGCTCGAGTCCGAAGGCTTCGCCGTACAAACCAGCGGGTTGCGCCGATCGAATCTTGTTGGCCGCGACATCGATCAGTTGCTGGCGAAAAACGCGGTGACGCGCCTCACCCTGGCGCTGATGTACGCCACCGACTTTTTCGATCAAGTCGAACATCGCATCCTTCCGGCATTGCGTGCCGGAACCGTAGTCCTCGCCGACCGCTTCATCTTTACGCTGATCGCGCGCGGCGTCGTACGCGGCATCAATCGCGATTATCTGGCCGGCCTCTACGCCATGGCGCTTCGTCCACACCTCACGTTCTGGCTTAACGTGCGGCCCGAGACCGCCTTCGCGCGCGAATTCAAGAAAGCCCAAGCCATCAGCTACTGGGAAGCCGGACGCGATATGTCTCTTTCCCACGACCTCTACTGGTCCTTCATCCGCTACCAGACCATGATCAAGCGCGAATTTGAAGTCATGGCCAAGCGCCACAGCTTCATCGAGCTGGACGGCGAAGCCAGCGTTTCCACCGTCAACAAACAATTGCGCCTGCGCGTTGGCGAGCAGTTGGGCATCCGCGCCACCAAGTACACTCCCTCCGCCGCGCTCGCGCACCTCTGGCGATAGCGGGCGGAATGGCCGAGCCCGTCCACATCGCCGCGATCGACGCCGGCTCCAACGCCGTGCGCCTCAGTGTTGCGCGAGCCTACTCCGCACTCGACATCGAGCCGCTGCATCACGAGCGCTACTCGTTGCGATTGGGCGAAGGGGTTTTTCTCCGCCATCGCTTCAGCGAAGACGTCTTCAAGCGCGGCGTAAAAGCCTTCCGCCATTTCCGCGAAATCATGGACGAATTTGGCGTGACTCGCTACCGCGCAGTGGCCACCAGCGCGGTTCGCGAAGCACGGAACCGCAACTCCTTCGTGCGCCGCGTCAAACGAGAAACCGGCATTCGCCTCGAAGTGATTAGCGCCATCGAAGAATCGCGCCTCGGCCGAGAAGCAGTACAAGCCGCGCTCGGGCCAGAATCTTTGCCCCGCTGTATCGCCGATCTCGGCGGCGGCAGCCTGGAGATCACCATCCTGCGCGATCACGCCGTGCAGCACAGCGCGCAGTTGCCCGCCGGAACTGTGCGCTTGCTGACCACGCTAAACCTTCCCGGTGCCATCCGGCCGGTGCAGGCCGAGCAGGTGCGCAAGTATGTGCGCGCACTGCTGGAATCCAAGTTGCCGCAGCGCCCGAACCTCGGGGGAGAAATCTCCGTAGCACTGGGCGGCAACGCCGAAACGCTGATGAACGTCGCGCCCGGCCCGCGCCTGCATGGCTTGCCGACTCTGGAAATTTCCCTGCTGCGTGAGCGGCTGCCAGGAATTCTGCAGCGCGACGTCCGCGAACGCATGAAAACCTACGCGGTGCGCCGCGACCGCGCCGACGTCATGGGCATTGCGGCGATTACCCTGGTCACCCTGGGACGCTATCTCAACGTGGACTGCTTCGCCATTCCCGGCGTCGGCGTTCGCGAAGGCGCGCTGCAGGACATTGCGCGGGAAGCGTTCTCCCGCAAGGAACCGCACCGCTACAACGCCGCAGCGCGCCAGTTGCTCGTGGGAACACGGAGCTTCGGGCGCCGGCTGGATTACGATCACACCCACGCTGAGCACGTGCGCGAGTTAAGCGTGCTGCTTTACGATCAATTGCAGCCCGTTCATCATTTGCCGGCCCAATCGCGCGTGCTTCTGGAGGCCGGCGCGCTGCTCCACGATATCGGCCATCGCGTCAGTCACCGCGCGCACCACAAGCACGGCGAGTATCTCGCGCTGAACGGCGATATTCCCGGTCTCGACGGCCGCGACCGCGCCATCGTCGCCGCGCTGGTGCGCTATCACAACCGCAAATCCGACCCCGCGGGCCATCACATCGCCTACTCTTCGCTGAACAACGCCGACAAGCGCATCGTCCGCAGACTCGCGGCCATCCTGCGCATTGCCGAGGGTCTGGACCATTCCCACCGGCAACGCGTGACCAATGTCCACGCTTCCTTCCAGCGCGGCACCGCGGCACTGTACCTGGAAGCGCGCGGCGACGTCGCCGAAGATTTGCGTGATGCCGAACGCAGCGCCGAACTCTTCGACAAAGAGTTCCATGTGCGCCTGCATTTCCGGCAAGGCAATGGAAAGTAGAAGTTAGTGGCGAAAATGTCAGCCGTGGAAACGCAATTGAACTAATCTGGATCCAAATTGTTTTGGCAAGGAAGATCTTCATGCATCTATACATCGTGCGACATGGCATCGCAATTGATCGTGAAGCACCGAAGTGCCCGGCGGATCCGGAGCGCTATCTGACCGTGGAAGGAAAAGAAAAGACTCGGCAAGTGGCCAAGGGACTCGCGGCACTGGGAGTAGTAGCCGACATATTTATTTCCAGTCCCTATGTGCGCGCCACGCAGACCGCGGAAATCTTCGCCGATGAGCTCGAGTACCCGAAGCAAAAGATCCGCCGCACCGATCTGCTGTTGCCCGGAGCCGAAGCGACCATGCTCTTCCGCGAGCTGGCCAGGGACAAAGAGTCCGCGATCGTTTTCTTATTCGGCCACGGGCCCCAGTTGGACGATGTGATCGCTACCGCCTTGGGCTCGAAGCACCAGCTCACCTCGCTGAAGAAGGCCGGCGTCGCCCTGGTCGAGTTGAAGCGAGTATTCCCGCCAGGCGGAAAACTCGTGTGGCTGGCCACTCCGAAACTCCTGCGCAGGGCGGGGAAGTAGGCAAGTCAGAACGCCCTGGCCAACCGTGTGATGACTCGAGGGCCGGGCCCGAAGGTCTTTAGGTCTTGGCCAATCAGCCCGCAAACTCCTCATTCACTGTGACTGCAAAGATCAGCGTTCCCGCGATTCCCACCAACCCTGCCGCGAAAAAAGGAATCCGCGGGCTGATTCCCCAGAGCAAGCCGCCGATCGCCGAAGCTGGCGTGACCGAGAGACTGCGAACCAGGTAGTACAAGCCAACCGTGCGGGCGCGGGTTTGCGGCTCTGCGAAATCGACGATCATGGCTTTGCGCGACGGCTCGCCGATTTCCCGCAGGCCGCCGATGACAAACGCGCCGACCAGTGACCAGAAACTGCGGGCTAGCACCACCGCCACCGGAAACAACGCGAAGAATACGAACGTGGCGATGACGAACGGTTTGCGTCCGAGCCGGTCAGCGATCTTGCCGCTCGGAATGTAAATGAGAATCGCCGTCGCCAGCTGAACGGCAACGAGAACCCCATACTCCGGGATCGCAATGCGGGTCACGTTGCTGACATAGAGAATCGTGAATATGTCCGCTATCCCTTCGCAGGTTCGGATGACGATATCGGAAACGAGCAGCCGCTTCAGCGTCGGATGAAAAGAATTCCAAATGCCACGCAACTTCACGCCATCTTTGGGAGCGGCTCGCAGGTTCATGAGGAACAGCAGTGGCACGGCGACCCCCGCACATGCCAGGGTGATGGCCAATCCCTCTTTCAGTCCGGCCCGCAGACCATACGCAGCGATCATCGCCCCGCCGGCAAGAGGGGAAATGACCATCGGAACGCGCTTCAGCATGGATTGAAAAGTGAACCCCATGGCGCGTCGTTCCTTCGGTAGCGCGTCACCGATTGTGGCGAACATTGCCGGCGACGCCATGGATTGCCATGCCATCGCGAATGCCAGTCCCAGAAAGAGCCAGGGCCACGAGGCGCTGAAAAGATAGATCAGGTAACCGATCGCTGCGGCTGCAAGAAAGGCCAGGAAAGCACGGCGCCGCCCCCAATGGTCGGCCAGCCAGCCACCGGGATACTGGTAGAGCGCGTCGAAAAAATCCTCCGCCGTGCCGAATAGACCGATCGCTGAGGCGCTGGCACCAAGCATCTCCAGATACTTGGGAAGAAATTTCTTCCACAGCTCTTCGCCGAGGCCTACCAGGAACACGGCCCCGGATGCGGCGGCCACGTTTCGCTCAACGCGAAGAGAACTCTTCAATCGCCCAGAGGTGGCTGTCACAGTGTGCCCAACGGATTGCTCCGAGAAGGAGCCGGATTCTTATTTAGAGACCACCGCGTCGTAAACGACCATGCGTGCAACGGGTTTGCCGTCGGCCTCCTGCTCCGGTGCGTAGACCCGATGCGTCTCCAGGTCAACCGCCAAGCTATGCACTTTCTTCTGGACCGGAAAGTCTTCGACCTTGCGGTAATGGTCGGGGTCATCTACCTGGAAAATTGAGATCGCGCCGCTGGAACAGGCGACGTAGATACGCTTGAGCCCCACATCGAACTTGATGACGTCGGGACCGCCAGCCAGGGGCAAAAAGGTTATCGGCTGGTGCGTGTCGAGATTGAACACGGTCATTAGGTCGTTGCCTTCGCAGGAGAGGAAGGCGCGATGATGCTCGGGATCGAGTGCCATACCGTGATTTCCTTCGCAGCGTCCCACCGGATAGCGAGCTATCACTTCGTCCGTCGCCGGATCGATGACCGCGAAAAGATTGCTGTCCTGCAGGTTGACGTAAATCTTTCGAGCGATGGGATCGTATTGCGGCATTCCGGTTTCGCTATCGAAATGCAGCGTCTTTATCAAGGTATCCGTGCGCACATCCACGATGGCTTCCGCTTTCCCGCGTTCATCTGAAACATATAGTTTGTGAAATGGCGCGGCGTACGCGCTGCCGTCCGGCTTGGCTGCCGTCGGAATCTTCTTGATCACTTTCATTTGGCGCAGATCGACCACGCCGATGGTGTTATCCCCCGCGTTCGACGTATACGCCTTCTTCAATTCGGGGACATATTCGACCCCTTCGGCGCCGGGCGTATCCAGAATAGTAGCCACAATCAAATTGGTCCGCAGATCGATCACGTACAGTTGGCCCGCCGCCAGGTGCGCCGACAGCAGGAGGTGGTCGTCGGGAGCGACCGTGAGGTAGTCGAATCGTTTGCCGCCCGGGCCTGGAAGATCGAATTCGATGAGTTTCTTGAGTGCTGGCGTGTCGGATCTCCCGTTGAGGGCCACGGTTCCTAACAAGCCGATGAACGCAAACCCCGCAGCGGTGCGTCGCATACCAGACTCCTTCGCGTAGTGCATTGACTCTTCTGTGATACGGATATAACATGACATAGCAATGGCCATATCTGCAAGAAAAATTGATAGCACACCGTGGTTGTTGCTGACGTTCACTTTGCCAGTGAAGCGAGCAAGCCAAAGGGTGCAGGTATGGCGGAAATTGCAGCGGCATGGCGCAGTCCCGCTGGGCAACTCCGGTTACTTGCTGCCGAACGGCCCGCCCAACCAGGAAAAGTTCGAGTGGCTGGCCACGGCCATCCGAAAGCATGGTGGTGACGCATCCGTGGTAACGGTTCATTCGATCGACAATTTGTCCTCCCCTCAGTTGGTGGCGCGTTTTGCTGAGGCGCGCGCCGCGGAATACCAGCCCATGATTCGTGAACTGCAAAAGCTTTCTACTGCGCCCCCGCACAGGCGCGCGCTGGCACGAGTGAGCCGCTTGCGAGCTAGGTTCCGCGAGATTGCCGAGGTCGATTTCTTTGGCAGCCCGCTCAAGAAGCGCGTGCAACAACTGTTCGAACGTATCGACACGCATCCAGCCACCGACCGGCAAGTCGCCAAGATCAAGCGCAGCGACTACCTGGGGCGTGTGTGGGTTACCCGGCCCCAGCCCGGGATTGACCGATCCGCTTCAGCATGGTTGATCCGGCGATTTATTGACAAGAATTCGCGCTTTGCTTTCGCGGTGGAAGAAAAGGTGCCGCTCAAGGCCGTGCCATTTGACATGTTTCGTGGCGGGTTTGGCCATCGCGGAGAGGATTGCACGTTCGAGACACTGCAAAAGACCTTTGGCATTCGCGACCGTCGAGTGAGCGCCATTGCCGAGATTATTCACGACGCGGATCTCTTTGACGAAAAGTTCGGGCGCAAAGAAGGATTCGGAATTGATGCAGTCCTGCAGGGGTGGGCAAAGCAAGGAGTTCCGGACAAAGCCTTGATCGAACGGGGAATTGCATTGATCGAGGCGCTCTACCAGCCGGCTTCGCGCAAATGATGAGACGGATTTGCGGTTCGTATCTTGGGAGGATGGTTATGCATATGGTTCGATGTGGATTGATTTTGATGGCGATGTCGTTGATGGCGGCGGATATTTCGGCACAAGGCCTCGATACCGCGAGGATTGATGAAGCTCTGGGAAGGCCGGGGCAAAAAATCGCTGAAGTGTACAAGGTTGGATTTCCGCGGACGGACTTGCACGTTTCCGTACACGGGTTGGCCATTCGTCCGGGGCTGGCGCTCGGGTCATGGGCTGCGTTTTTGGGGACGGACAGCGACGCGATGGTCATGGGTGATTTGGTTCTTCTCGAGGACGAGCTGAATCCGGTAATGAAGAAATTGCGCGCTGGCGGATTCGAGATTTCTGCCGTCCACAATCATCTGATCGATGAAACGCCACACGTCGTCTACATGCATTACATGGGGCACGGCCCGGCGGCTCAGTTGGCAACCTCGCTGCGTGCGGCGCTGGCTGTTTCGAAGACACCGCTGGACAAACCCGCTGCCGCCGCGGACGCTGCGCCTCCCGCCTGGGTCAAAGACGTCGAGGACAGCGTCGGACGCAAGGGAACCTTCAAGGGTGGAGTGCTGTCTTACGGAGTGCCGCGCACCGATGCCATTGTTGTGGCCGGCATGACCATTCCGCCCGCGGCCGGAGTGGCCGAAGCGATTAATTTTCAGGCGGCAGATTCCGGCCTGGTAGCGACGACGGGAGATTTCGTGCTGACCTCGGAGGAGGTGAATCCGGTTCTATCGGAATTGCAAGCGCGCGATATTTCCGTCACTGCATTGCACAGCCACATGCTCACCGAGCAGCCGCGCTTGTTCTTCATGCATTTCTGGGCCGTGGGCACTCCCGAATCGGTCGGCAAAGGCATCGCCGCCGCGCTCAAACGCGTCACCGTGAAGTAGCTCTGGGGAATTCTGGAGACTATGGCGATGAAGTGGATTACCCGCGAACACGTCAAAGTGGACCGCGTAGCCTGCCCCTGGTTGATCAGGAAATTTGTCGACCCGCAGGCCGAATTCTATTTCGTTCCGGCCGAGCAAGTGATACTCGAAGCGCAGCGGCTCGGGGCGACGCCTTTTGATGTTCCGGGAGTGGAATGCGGGCACCACGGCAAAGAGTGCTCGTTCGAAGCGATTCTGAAGAAATACCAGCTGGCGGAGCAGCCGGCCTTACAGCTTCTCGGAAAGATCGTGAACGGTGCCGATACGGACAACACCCTGTGGCAACGGCCCGAAGCTGCCGGACTCAAAGCCATCGCCGAAGGATTCCGCCACATGGGCTTCCGCGACGACCACGAAATCAATGCCGCGGAATGGATTGTCTATGACGCGTTGTACGCCTATTGCCAAAACAGTGCGGCCGTTGCGTCGCGGCTTCGCTGAAGCCTGACGGCAACCCGCCTGGTTACTCTGCGGAGCGTTTGCCGATCTCTGGAAGAATCGCGCGCGCGAGTTCCACGATGTAGCGATGCGGGATGCCTTTCGTTTTGGCGAAGTCGTCGGTGTTGATTTGCATCGCGATCGCAACATGGTATTCGGGAAAATATTCCATCTCGGAAAGATAACCCGGGAACCAGCCGCCGTGGCCGTAGGTGACACCGAAGTCGGTGTGGCGAATTTGCACGCCAAGGCCGTATTCGTCATTCTTGCCGGTCTTTGCCGGGACTCCCGCCTCCATTACTCTTAGCTCCGCGGTGGTGAGGACCTTGCCGCCATACAGATCAAAAGCCCAGCGCGCCAGGTCCGAAGAATTCGACAGAAATCCTCCGCCCGTCCATTCAAATTTGGGATTGAAGACGAGTTTCCCATCGCGCAGCATTGCTCCGGCGACTGGGAACGGACTATCGGGCATGGAGTAGCCGGTGATCAGGCCGGGCAGCACACGCGCGGTCGACGGGCGCGTGCTTTCGAGCCTCAGCGGCTTCAAAATGGTGCGGTCGATGTCGTCGTACAATCGGTGATGCAAAATCTTCTCGGCTGCGATTCCCAAGACGAGATAGTTTGCGTCTGCGTAGCTCCAGCCTTGGCCAGCGGGAAACGGCGCGGGCGTATCCAAGATGTAAGAAAGCAGTTCTTCCGGTGGCCAATCTTTGTCTGGATTCGCCGCCAGGTCCTTGCTGAACGTCGGCAGTTCAGCGTATTCCGGAATCCCACTGGTGTGATTCATCAGCATGCGGACAGTGATGTCGTTTGCATTGGGCAGATGCTGAAACCACGGCTCATCTTTCAGCCAAATGGAGATCTTGTCGTCGAGATGCATCTGACCTGCGGAAATCATGCGCAGGAAGATCGTGGCGAAGAAAGTTTTGCCGATGCTCCCCGCCAGCATCCGGTCATTCGCGCGCATGGCAATCTTGTTGTCGACGTCGGAGAGCCCGGCAGCCACGGCGAATTCCGTGCCGTCTGGCAGCACGACGGCCATCGTGGCTCCTGGAAAGCCGTTGCTGTTCTGGAAGTCGTTTAGCCGCGCCTGGACTTGTTGCTGGAGGCGAGATGCCGAATCGCGCGCCGCCGAATCGTGTGCCGCCGAATCGTGTGCCGACGATGAGCCAAGCAGCGGATCGAGCGGGACCGGCAAGCTGGCTGAAATTGCCAGTCCCAGTCCGACGGTGACCGCGAGCAGAGCCGGCTTAAGCATCGTTGAGGCCCTCTAGTTCCTCGGTAGACTGCAAAATTGCACGAGCAAGTTTACGTTGCGCCGAGCGGCGTTTTCTCATTTTGCGGCAAACGGCGGCCAAACAGGTGCGAGTGCACTGGAACGAGCGACGAGGTTGCACCGCGGTTAGTCGGAGGCGGCGGCTAAGGATGGTTCGTACATGGGCTCGGGAGCGGGCAAGCAAGCGACGGGTATTTGGGCTCTGCTGGCGGGCTTCACGATGAGCGGGACTTGCAGATAAGTTTCGAGCAGATGTTTCGCGGCGGCGAGGCGGGCGGCATTTTCCGCGGAATCGACGAGGCCAGGAATCTCGAGAAGGACGGCGTCGGCGGAGCGGTCAGCGTGGAATGCTGAGCAATCTTCGATCCCGCATTTGCGCAGTTCGCGAGCAAGGCGCAGGACGCCGGAAAAAGCGCGGATGTCGTGCTTCCGCGTTTCCGTCAGATTGTTGAACGCGTGCCCTTTTGCTTTAGGCTCGCTGCCGCGGTGGTAACGGACGGACCAGGCGAGAACTTCCCATTCTTCGGGTTTCCACGTAGGCGGAACCGGCAGGCCGGCGACAAAACGGCAGACAGCTTTGCGGGAATCGCGAGCGTCACTGGTGGTGCTGACGTTGGAGAGTCGCGCCGCGGCGCGGAGCAGACGACGCGACGAACGCTCACGAAAGAGCGGAGTGGCGTGGGCCTGGCGGAACGCGTCGAAAATAGCCACCGCGATGCGGGAAATCTGTGCGGTGCGGTACGGGCGAGCGTCCGTGGCCCGAGCCGTGGCGCGGATGCGGGCCGTGGCGGCGGACTGTGCGCGCTGGCCTTGCGGCAGACCGTCAGCCCACTCGGTCCAAACGCTGGAGGTACCGGCGGTAAGATCGGCATATTGGTCGAGACATTTGTTGCGCTCGCGATCGATCATGCGCTGCCATTCACCGAGGAGTTCGGGAACGTCGGCTTGGGCCTTATCTCGCACGAGGACGCTCAGAACATCGAGATCGTGGATTTCGCCGAGAATGTCCTGCAGGCGCTTGAGATTGGGACTCCAGACTTCGTAACGTTCGGGCAGAAAGCTTTCCACGGTATAACGGAATTTCTTGATGCCAATCCTCAGGGCATGCCAGGAATTGGGCTTGTCCGCGCGAATCGCCCGAGCGTGCAGACGATGCGCTTCCTGTAACCGTTCGAGAGCCAGACATTCGGCAGCGAGACTTCCGGCTGGAACGAGCCGGACGCGTTTACGGAGTTTGTGGTCCAGGCGCTTCCAGGATTTTTCGTCGAATTTTTCGGCAGCGCGAACCGCGTCGTGCAGGAGCCGAGGTTCGCGAGAGACGAAGTGAGCCTCGAGAACGAGGCGCAGGCGGTCATTTTCCGCGCCGTGAGCCTTGACCCAGTCCCCCATAATCTGCGCGTCGCGCAGGGCGCCGAGGCGACGGAACAATTTCTTGGGAATGTGGCGCAATTCGCGCCAGAGTGGGCTCGGATCGATTTCTTCCATGACGGCGGCAACCGAGCGGCAGCGGCGAATGGCGACGCGCAGGTCGTGGACTGTATCTTTATCCGGCGCGCGGCGAAGATTGGCGAGTTCCGCGAGAACGCGACGAATCCATTGAGCCAAGTCGCGGTGCTGATGATGAGCACCGGGAAGGGTAGTAACGCTGGCCATGCCATGCCTCGACGAATCCGCCGGCGCCGATGTAGGAAGCGGCCCCTGTCCGACGGGAGGCAATAGCGTAGCGCCGTGGGTAGACGGAGTCCAGCGGCCGAGCTGTGGAAAACTTGGGGCGAGACTGGGCCGGAGTTGCCTTGATCGTCGGCGCTTCGTGTGCTTGTGGTAGTCGTAGCTCTTCTTGCCAGGCTGAAGCTTGCCAGGCTGAAGCCTGGCCCTATGTTTTCTGGCTTGGCTCGACGATGGGCAGGGATGCAGCCCCCTG
>Ga0137404_10000596_pt1 | contig 23737 bp, 27 predicted proteins | sample CZOMad2_1_16fung_FD_108285 | JGI IMG/M metagenome (GOLD analysis project Ga0137404, IMG submission 108285) | Vadose zone soil fungal communities from Angelo Coast Range Reserve, California, USA - CZOMad2_1_16fungal (Illumina Assembly) | ecosystem: Environmental > Terrestrial > Soil > Vadose... | reverse complement strand
GGCGCATTACGTGCTTATACACCAGGAGGACTCGCCATGCAATATGGTGTTGTGTTTCCCCAGATAGAATTTGGTAACGATCCACAAGCCATCAAGGACTATGCACAGACCGCCGAAGGGCTCGGCTATAACTACCTGCTGGTCTACGACCACGTGCTGGGAGCGCATCCGAACCGGGAGCCGAAGCTCACGGGTCCCTATACCTATGAGCATCCATTTCACGAGCCGATGGTGTTGTTCGGCTTTCTCGCTGCCGTGACCACGCGGCTCGAACTGGTGACGGGCATTCTCATCCTCCCACAGCGCCAGACCGCCTTGGTCGCCAAGCAGACGGCGGAGGTCGACGTGCTGAGCGGGGGACGTCTCCGCCTTGGCATCGGGATTGGCTGGAACTACGTAGAGTACGACGCACTCGGGGAGGATTTTCGTACGCGCGGGCGCCGCGCTGAAGAGCAGATCGAGGTGCTCCGCAAGCTCTGGACCCAGCCGTTGGTCATGCACCACTCGTCACGCCATAAGATCGACAATGCTGGTATTAATCCATTACCTATTCAACATCCCATCCCGATCTGGTTCGGAGGGGCCGCAGAGCCTATGCTCAAACGCGCCGCGCGGCTCGGTGACGGCTGGATGCCGGCGGGAAGGCCACCGGACGACCGGGTGAAAGCCCACATCGAGCAGCTCCACGCGTATCTCGAAGAAGCCGGACGCGATCCTAGAAACTTCGGCATTGATCCCTGGATCAGCATTCATGGCCTCAACCAAGACGATTGGCGTCGGCGCGTCGAGGCCTGGCGTGTCCTGGGCGCGAGCCACGTGGCCGTGGATACGATGCGGGCAGGCTTCACCTCGCCACAGGCACATCTCGCCGCCATCCGATCCTTCCGTGAGATACTCGACTAGTTGTAGTTGCAACTGTCCAAGCAGGCATCGGAATGCATCTGGATTTTTGGAGGTTGCACCGTAGTCGTGTCAGTGACACACAGTACGAGGGGAGGGGAACGCATGAGTCATGCCGTACTTGACGACGTGGTTGCTGCGGCGCTTCAACTGGTGCCACACATCCGCGCCAGACGTGACGAGTTGGAGACAGCGCGCCGTATGCCGCCGTCTCTCGTTCAGGCGATCGCTGAGGCGGGATTATTTCAACTCCACCTCCCTCGCTCGATGGGTGGCCCAGAGCTGCCACCATTGACGGCCTTCCGGGTCATTGAAGAATTCTCCAGGGTCGATGGCTCTGTTGGCTGGTGTACGATGATCGCCAATGGTGCCTGCTTCTTTGTGAGTAGGCTACGCGCTGAGGTCGGGCGCGAGCTCTTTGGCCAACCCCCAGACGTCCGCATCGCGGGCTCTCTACGTCCGGAAGGCAAGGCATATCTGGTCAATGGTGGCTATCGCGTGCAGGGGCGCTGGGACTTCGCCAGTGGCATAGATCACGCGCGCTGGCTTCTGTGCACGTGTACGGTCATGGATGGGGATGACCCACGGCTGACCCCCAGCGGAATGCCTGAGCTTCGGCATCTGCTGGTACCGGCAGCCGCCGCCACCATCGAAGACACCTGGTCTGTGGTTGGCATGTGCGGCACTGGAAGCCATGACTTCATCGTTGACAACGTCTTTGTGCCAACGCCTCACACCTTCTCCTTTACCGAGTCGCCAGGGGAAGCGGGGGCGCTCTACCATCCGCGCCTCCTACTGGTCGTGGCCTGGACAGACACCGTGGGAAATGCCCTGGGTATCGCGCGCGGCGCCATCGATGCCTTCATCGAGCTGGCGACTTATCGAAGCTCAACGAGTGCGCCCACACTGCTGCGTGACCGTCCCCTCGTCCAGGCCCGGCTGGCCGAGGCCGAAGCTATCCTCAATGCAGCCCGTGCCTACGTCATCGATGCTGTCGGCACTGCCTGGGAAGCCGTCTGCGCCAGCGTACCAGACCCAAGCCGTGAGATCGCTCAGGCCCGGCTGGCCATTACCCACGGCATGCACGAAGCGGTGCGCGCGGTGGATCTGGTATTCCATGCTGCCGGCACCAATGCGCTCTACCGGAAGTACCCGCTGGAACGCTATTTTCGGGATATTCACGCGGCCGTACAGCACGCCGCTGGGCTCCCCATCCATTATGAATCCGCTGGCCAAGTGTTGCTGGGGCTTCGTCCAGATGGTGTGGGCTGGTAAGCCGCAGTAGATGGTGGGCTCCCGACCGAAGGTTAATGGCCCGTCGGCACCGGGATGCCGGGAATGTTCATGCGGATCCGGCCCAAGGTCCGCCAGGTAGTAAAATATAGCGTCGACCAATCTGCGTCGCCCCACGCTACATTGGTGGTCTGCGCGCCCGTGGCAATCGTTCCCAGATGTGTGCCCGTGGGATCGAAAATCCAGATCCCACCGGGACCTGTGCAATAGACATTGCCCTCGACATCGACCTTCATGCCATCCGGAACGCCGATGCGATCATCCTGCAGGGTGGCAAAGACGCGATCGGTGGCCATTGCCAGCAGCCCCGTCAGTTCGACGTCGAAGGCGCGAATATGACCGCGACGGGAGTCATTGACATAGAGAATCCGTTCATCCGGTGAAAAGGCGAGGCCGTTCGGCACCACGAAATCCCACACCAGCACATGGATCGAGCCTAGGTCTGGGGAGACGCGATAGACCCCACAGAAGTCCAACTCGGATGCGATACGTCCGAGCCCCGGATCGGTAAAATAGATACTCCCATCCGACTTCACCACCACATCGTTCGGCCGGTTCAACCGCCGACCGTGATAGTTGTTTGCCACCACTGTGAGGCTTCCATCAGAGTCCCAGCGCGTCACGCGCCGTGCGAGGTGCTCACAAGCAATGAGCCGGCCCTGACGGTCTCGGGTGAGGCCGTTCGCTTCGTTCGTTGGCTCATGGTAGAGGCTGACCCCCTCACCGGGAGTCCATTTCATGCGTCGATTCTGGCCAATGTCGCTGAAGAGGAGATAGCCTCCTTCATGCCACCAGACCGGGCCCTCGGCAGGTCCGCTATCGCCGCCAAACCCGCTAGCTAATTCTTCGATCTTCTGGTCGAGGTGAACGATACGCGCTAACCCTGGGGCTTGTTGCTCGATCGGCATCTGAGTCTCCTTTCATGGATGCGACTGACACGAAGCTCTTCACGCAGAAACCGTGAAGAACGGATCATAGGCGCCTGAACACTGCCCACACAATCGGCTGCCCCAGCTGCCCCAGCAGGCGTCGGTGATGTTTCAGGGAGACCCTACTTGAGGGCCTCGCCGTATGGATAGATCGCCGTGCCCGATCTCCACTCCTCCGGAAGGAGCACCACACGCTTACCGGGGCCAGCGAACTGGCCGATGTCGGTGCCCGCAATGTTCTGGTACTGCACCAGCAGCATCCTGGCCTTCGCCCACTCGCCGTTGGGCCCAAACTTTACCTGACCAACGATGGTATCGAATTCTTGGGTGCGGATGTACTCGCCTACGGTCTTCTGGTCTAGGCTCTTGGTCGCCTCGATGGCCTGACCCAGGACCTGCATCATGGCGTGTGCCCAGGGCGGCAGGTAGTGCCCCAAGGGATCAACGCCGGCCTTCTCCGCCCGCGCTTGGTACCTCTTCAGAAACTCATTGATGCCAGGAAAATTCAACGTCGGCTCCGGGACCCAGAAATCGAAGTTGACGATGCCGTTCAATTTCGGGCCAAGCTTGGTCTGAAAAGCCGCGAACTGCAGACCGACCATCCCACCCCCAAAGAGCCTGGGCTTCAGGCCGACTTCATGTGCTGCCAAGACCATCCCGACGGAATCCGGTGGATAGGACGCCACAAACACGATATCGGGATTGGCGGCCTTAATGGCTCGAATGATCGGAGTGTAGTCCACGGTGCTGGGCGGGTAGGTCTGATCGTAGACAACCTTGAAGTCGTGCTTCTTGACGTTCTCGCGGGCGCCAGCCAGGGCGTTATGGGGATACTCCGCGTCCGCGCCCACTAGGGCGACGGTCGTCGGCCTGGGATGTTGGTTGGCGGCAAGCTCGAAGAAGCCCCGCGAAAATTCCGCGCTTGGGTTCGGTCCATTGGGGGCGATCTGAAAGTAGTAGGGGTGGTTGAACTTCTCGTTATTGGCCAACCCGAAGAGGCCCATGAACACGAGCCCGCGCTCGATCACTATGGGCATGGCGGGGGCGATCAGGTTCGTCCCATAGCCGGAGACCACGAAGTCCACCTTATCGACATCGAGCAGCTTCGTATAGATGCCGGGGACGGTCGCCGGCTTGCTCTGATCGTCGTAGTAGACGAACTCCACCGGTCGCCCGAGTAGGCCGCCCGCCTTGTTGACGTCATCGCGCCAGATCTCCATGGCTAACAGTGCGGCTTTGCCATTGGCGGCGAGGCCGCCGGTGAGTGCCATGCCGAAGCCAATGCGGACGGGCTGGGCCGCCTGGGCCGGAGGTCGGCAAATACCGACGAGAGCAAGCGCAGCGATCAGCCCCCCCACCAGAACGCATGTGTCAATGCGCTGCTTGCCTTGACGATGCATCACCTTCTCCTCCCAAGCAAGATGGTTTACAAGATGTTACCCATACCTGAACGGGATGCTGATGACTTCACTGCGCCAGCAGTACACCCATGAAATCCCTCTCAGCGAGCAGGGGATAAACGCGGGTCAGGCGTTGCGGTTTCCAACGGAAGCGGCAACAGGCAGGGAAGCAAGGTCTAGCTAGCGACTCTGAGGGCGGATCCAGGCTCAGGGGCTGGCGCATCGATGTGCCCTTCTCTACCGCCGCAGCAAGCACGAGTTCCACAGCAGCAGGTGCAAGCCCCACAGCGCTGGCAAATCGGCGCGAGTGTATTCTCAGCACCGGGAGGTGTCAAGCGAAATCCCTGCGGCTGATCACGAGACCAGACCACGTGTCTGCTGGTTTTGCTTCTTATGTCTCATGCCGTATATACTAGCCGCATTGGCCCCTGCGCCATTGGGACAGTTTTCGCACGAATGAGCAGGGTTCATGAGCGTAATCCGCCATCGTCGGATCAGAGCCATGGCTATGCCACAGCGCCAGGTCTTTGCCAGACGCACCAAGATCGTATGCACCATCGGACCGGCGAGCAGCTCATCCACCCTCATCGAGCGTGGGCTGGCCATCAGCCACATTGAAGAGATTCTGCTGACCGGCGACGGCATCATGGTAGCCCGGGGTGATCTGGGCGTTGATATTCCCCTTGAGCAGCTTCCCATGGTACAAAAAGACATCATCCGCCGTTGCAATAAGCTCGATCAGCCGGTGATCACCGCCACGCAGATGCTGGAATCGATGGTTACTGCCGCTCGTCCCACCCGCGCCGAAGTCACTGATGTCGCCAATGCCATCTTCGATGGCACCGACGCGGTCATGTTGTCGGCGGAAACTTCGATCGGCAAGTATCCGGTGCAGGCCGTGGCCATGATGGCCAAGATCGCCAGCACCACCGATAGCCAATTGCCCCACGAGCAGGTGCTGCAGGAGCGCGGTATGGCGCTGGGCCGCAGATCGATGCCGCCATCAGCTATGATGCCTGTCGCACGGCACACCAACTGGGTGCCAGGGCCATCGTGGCTTTCACACACACGGGAAGCGCTGCCAGACGGGGCTCGAAGGGTCGCCCGAAGGTGCCAATCCTGGCGCTTACCTCCAGCGCGCTGGTTTCCAGGAGGTTGCAGCTCTGTTGGGGGGTCCAGGTTTGTCAGGTTGTGGAACCATCGTCGGTCGAAGCCCTGTTTGCCATCGGCGCTAAGCTCCCCAAGTGCCTAGGGCTGGCCAAAACTGGCGATCTGGTGGTGATAAGAGCGGGGCTCCCGTTGCGGGTTACGGGAACGACGAATCTGCTCAAGGTGGAAAAAATTGCCTAGAGACCCGGTAACTTATACTCTAGTGATTGGTCAGAAGTTGACGGCGTGCCTGGAGACTTGCGAAGGGGGGCGATGTCCTTCACCGGACATGTCTCATCGGTGCGACCGGGCGTCTCTATCGTGCGACAGATAACGGGATTTTACTGTGAGAGGGGACCGCTTGCGCGCCGGCTCCGATGGTCACTGGAACCGGCGACCGTTGCCCAATGTCTGGTGACGGGAGGCTTCGATACGCCTGAAGAGAGGCTAGCGTTTGTATGACAGGATGAATGTGAGCTGCCTACCGCCGGAGGCGTATACGCCGCTGCGTCCCTCCATGCCGTGTATCATGCTGGCAGAGCGGGCAAACCTTGTAACCATCCCGCTCGTCCATGATGACGTGACAGTTGGCGCAAAAATCTTCATCTTGTGCAACCCCTGGTCCGCTGATCGTCAGAAACCGCATGGCTGTCTCCTTTGTTATGCACCATCGTTATGTGCAGATGCAGGGCTGACATGCACCTCAACCCTATGAGGCTTGACGTTGCGGCTCAGCGAGGGGCTCGCCGTAGAACGCCCGCGCGCCGTAATGTGCGATCAGACCGTCTAAGACATTGAGCTGTCGCTCAATGGTTTCGAGTGAATCTTCGTTGATGAGAAGCGTGATCGTGGTATACGGCTCACCGATGGTATCCATCCGGACATGCAGTTGCGGGTAAGGAAACATCGAATCTGACCGCCTTTCTATAGACATCGCCTGGTAGGGGTTTCTGTGCACTATCATCGATTCTAATTATGAAAGACTCGCGAAGACGCTGTCGTAGGGGCGATTCTGCGAGCCTCTTGCGTTTCTTGATAGTGCAAGTGCTGTGCCGCTATAAGGTACTGGCTACACCATCTGGAAATCTAGTCTCCCGAGGCGCTCTCTAAACGGCTGTGAATACGGGCGATCATTGCTATGACGCGTCTTGACAACCATACCCACATCTACTAAGGTGCTCGAAGCAGATGTCGCAGATGTGAACTGCGAATACACATGTCTCTAGCCATGGCCAGGATCATCGCGACCTGGGGCATGGCCTGACAACAGTGGAGACCTATGAGGCGTCCCTCGCAGGACACTTGTCCTCTTCGACAACGGGCGTTTGACATCTGGGCTGTCCTCGCCATGATGGCAATGCTCCCCGTGCTGACGTATGCCGGCCAGGCAGGTTCTGGCTCCATCCCTGTGGTGGTCGGAACCGTGACGACGCAGCACGTGACAACTGAGGTCGAGGTGGTTGGGAGCGTTGAACCACAGTTGGCCACCACGCTGAGCACGGAGATCGCCGGGTCCACGCAGCACTTTGACCTCCGCGAGGGGGATTTCGTGCAGAAAGGCACAACCGTCGTAGCCCAGCTCAAAGCCACAGAGCTGACGCTGGCGGTGAACGAGGCCGAGGCAGAGCTAACGAAAGCCAGGGCTGATCTGACGAAATTGAAGCGTGGTTTACGACAAGAGGAAATCGACGAGAAGCGCGCTGAAGTCGCCGAGAAAAAGACCTGGGTCGAGAAATACGCCAAGGACGTCGAGCGCACCAAGTCTCTGGTGACGAGGGATATGATCAGCATGTCCGAGTTCGATCAGGCGGAAGCGAACTCTCTCGCTGCCAAGGCCCAGTATGAACGTGCGCTGCGCTCATTGCGCGTCGCTGAACTGGGTTTTCGACAGGAGGAGATCGCTGCCGCCGAAGCGGAGGTCCAGCGCCTCCAGGCTAAGGTGCAACGGTTGCGCGATGATGTCCAGAAAACGGTGATTCGCGCTCCGGTGTCGGGGTTCATCACGAACCGTTATGCCGAGCTCGGCCAGTGGGTCGAACGCGGCGGGAAGGTGGCCGATATCATCGATCTGGCGGCCGTGCTGGTGCGAGTGCCGGTGCACGAGCGCGACATCCGTCTCGTACAGGTGGGTGATCAGGCGGTGGTCACCCTGGATGCCCTGCCGAACCGGACGTTCACCGGGCGCGTCAAGTACATCACACCACAAGCCCACCTGGCGAGCCGCACCTTTCCGGTGAAGATTGAGGTGCTGAACACGCCTGATACGGCCATCAAGGCGGGGATGTTTGCCCGGGTCACTCTACGTCTTGGAGCGGCCCAGCAGAGCGTGTTCGTACCCAAAGATGCGGTGGTGCGTCGCGCCAGCGGGCAGGTGGTGTTTGTGGTGGAGGATGGCAAAGCTCGCCTGGTGCCGATCAAGACCGGGCGGACCCACGAAGGCTTGATCGAGGTGCTTGAAGGGCAGTTAAGGCCCGGCGATTCAGTCGTCATTACCGGCAACGAGATGCTTCAGGACCAGATGGCTGTCGTCACAAGACCCACCCTCCGCAACTGAGGACCTGCTTATGACGCTCATCGCGTTCTGTGTGCGCTACCCGGTCACAGTCGTCGTCGGCATAATCCTCGCCTTGCTCTTTGGTGTGATCGCGCTCGCGCGCCTGCCTATCCAGATGACGCCGACGGTGGAGCGTCCCGAGATCTCGGTCGAAACGGTCTACCGTGGCGCGGCGCCGCAGGAGGTCGAGAACGAGATCATCGACCGCCAGGAGGAGAAACTGATCTCTGTCCAGGACCTGCAGGAGCTCGCGTCAACCTCCTATGAAGGCCGTGGCGTGGTCACCTTACGCTTCGACTGGGGCGTGAATAAGGATGTTGCCCGCCTGGAGGTGTCGGAGAAGCTCGATCTCGTGCAAGACATCCCCAACGATGCCGAACGACCGGTCATCCGCGCCGTGAGCTCGGACGAGGAAACCCCCATCGCTTGGCTCGTCATCACCACCAAGCGCGACATCAACGAAGTCAGGCAGGAGGCTGAGGATGCCATCAAGCCGCGCCTGGAGCGTGTCGAGGGTGTGGGCGCGGTGTGGTTGTTCGGCGGCCAAGAGCGCGAAGTGCACGTCATCCTGGATTATCAAGCCATGACCGCACGCGGCTTGACGATTCACCAGGTGCGTGATGCGCTCCTGCGCGAAAACCGCAACACCAAAGGGGGCAACATCGACGAGGGCAAGAAACGATTTTTGGTGCGGACGCTCGGACAATTCGCCGACCTCAAGCACATCGAAGAGACGATCGTTGCCACCCAGGATGGGCACACGGTCTGCGTGCGCGATATCGCCACCGTGCGTTTCGGCCTCAAGGAGCGCGACCGCAGCATCCGCCTGTCCGGCGCTCCGACCGTGGGTTTCGGCGTGGTGCGGCGCACCGGGGCCAACACCGTAGAGGTGATGAAAGGCGTCAAACGCGAGCTCGCCTATCTGAATGCCATTTATGCCGACAAGGGCATGCAGTTCGAGCAGGTCTACGATGAAACGGATTATATCTATGATGCCGTCGGTCTCGTCACCGAGAACGTGTATGAGGCATCGCTCCTGACGGTGGTCGTCCTGCTCTTCTTCCTGCGCAGCCTCAGCAGTATTCTGGTCATCGGCCTGTCGATTCCGATCTCGGTGGTGACGACGTTCATCGTCCTCAACGCCCTCGGGCCTTCCCTGAACATCGTCATGCTGGCCGGCCTGGCCTTCGCCGTCGGGAACGTCGTTGACAACTCGATCGTGGTGTTGGAGAACATCTTCCGCCACCGGGAGATGGGAAAACCCCGTGTTCAGGCCGCATTGGATGGCGCTAGCGAAGTCTGGAGCGCGATCCTGGCCTCGACGCTGACCAACCTGGCGGTGTTTCTCCCGATTATCCTGATGAAGGATGAGGTGGGACAGCTCTTCCGAGATATCGCCATCGCCACCTCGATCTCCACGGCCCTCTCCCTGGGCTGCGCCCTCACGATCGTGCCCATGATGGCCTCCCGGGTGCTGAGGACAGGTACCGCGGCATCTCGCTATCCGCGTCTGCAGCGCATCCTGGATATCGTCCTGCTGAGCTGGCTGGGACAGGCCTTCAGCAATGGCTTGGTGCTTAGTCTCTCCTGGCTGCGCCGCGGGGTTGGGCGGCGACTGGTCGTGGTGCTTGGCATGACGCTGGGTTCACTCGCCCTGGCGCTCTACCTGATGCCGCCTATCGACTACCTGCCGAAGGGAAATCGCAACCTGATTTTGGCCATCGTGCAGCTACCGCCTGGTTTCAACTTGGACCAGATCCACGGCATTGTTACGGAGCTCGAAGACCGTTACATGCAGATGCCAGAGATCGAGCGCCTCTTCGCAGTGATACGCACGGACAACCCCTTGCTGGGCATCCTCGTCAAACGACAATATGCAGATGTCGCCGGGATACAGCAGGTGATCGAAGAGCTGAAACAACGCTCCACCGGTATTCCAGGTACGCGGGCGGTGTTCGTTACCCAGATGGCCTTGTTCCGGCAGCGCGGGCAGTTGTTGGGCGGAACAAACCTGGAAGTCGACGTCAAGGGCCACGGCTTGGACGAAGTACATGACATCGCGGCCGCTATCGAGCAGCAGGTGCGCACCGTGCCAGGCGTGAACTTCGTGCGCTCGAGCTTCGAGTGGGGCAACCCGGAATTACAGGTGGCGGTCGACCGCCAGAAGGCGTCGGACTTAGGCCTCTCGGTCAGCGATGTGGGCTACATCGTAGAGACGCTGATCGCCGGCACGCTCGCCGGCACCTTCCGCGAGCAGGGCAAAGAGCGGGACCTGACCCTGATCGGCACCGAGCGCGGGGCGGCGCGGACGCAGGTGCTAGATAACGTCGTGCTTTATCCTCCGCGTGGCGGTCCGCTCCGTCTGGCAGCTATTGCCGACCTCCACGAGGCAGAGGGGCCAACGAAAATCGAGCACATCGACCGCGACCGTTCCATCAAACTGACCGTGAACCTCCGAGACGAGGTGCCGATGCAGGAAGCCATCGACACCGTCAACGCCCAGGTGCTCCGCCAGGTGCGCCAGGAATTGCCGTTGGGCTACACTATCAACGTCAGCGGCCAGGCCAAGGATCTGGATCGCACCTGGAATTCACTCAAATGGTCGTTTCTCCTGGCCGTGGTCGTGATCTACTTGTTGATGTGCTCGCTTTACGAATCCTTCACCTATCCCTTCATTATCATGCTCAGCGTACCGCCAGCGATGGTCGGTGGGGTGCTGGGAGTACGACTGCTGCATCATATCGATCCTACGGTAAAGCTCGACGTCGTCACGATGCTCGGCTTCATCATTATGGCTGGGGTGGTGGTGAATGCCGCCATCCTCCTGGTCGAGCAGGCGCTGAACCATATGCACGAGGGGATGCACCCGCAAGACGCCATTATCGAGAGCGCCCGCAATCGACTGCGGCCCATTTTCATGACCGCCAGCAGCATCCTCGGCTTTCTGCCGCTGGTCGCTTCCAGTGGCGCGGGCTCTGAGTTGTATCGGGGGATGGGCGCTGTCCAGCTCGGGGGTATGGCGCTGTCGACCGTGTTCACCCTCATCCTGGTTCCCACCATGTTCTCACTCTGGATGGACGCCAGGTCAGGCCTCTTGACGCTCCTGGGCAGGAAGCCGAAAGCGCTGAACGGCCATGGGAATGGCAACGGCCATGGGAATAGTGAAGAGATGGCATTGACCTATCAGTCGAGGTCGATGCACGACGTATAGTCTCGCTACGCGTGGACGATGACCCCTAGGGGGGGAAATGGGACGGCTAGGACGAGGATGGATCGTGCGGTACGCTGTCGCTCTCTGGGCCATAGGCCTCGGGATGCCTACGATGGCCAGCGCCGGCTGGATGATCGAGCAGATCGAATACGCCAATCTTGGGGCGGAAGGCACCAGAACGCTCCAGTATATCTCGAAAAACCGCCTGAAGACAGTGAGTGATGGCAACACATTCATCATGGATTTTGCAAAAAATCTGTTTATCGCGACCGATCAAGAGAATCGTGTGTACTGGAGTGGCCTGGTCGACGCCTACGTTCAAGAGGTCAAGACTTTCCAGCAAGCCTCCAACGACCTGGCACGGGAGCATATGGAGGAGGCGATGAAAGAGATGCCTCCCGACCAGCGCAAGTCGGTGGAGGACCTTCTCCAACAGATGCGCAGTTCCAATGCGTCATCGCCATCACAGCCCGCTGCTAAGCGACCAGCGGTGAAAATCGAGCCGACCACTGAGACCGCCACGATCGCGGGGCGACAAGCCACGAAGATCATGATCTATGCCGATGGCAAACCCTATCAAGAGGTGTGGCTGGCCAAGGGATTGACGCTGAAAGCTGATCTCGACTTGAAGCGTCTGAGGGGCCTACAGGCTCAGCTTACGCAGGCAATCATGGCTGACATCCCCAATCGACAGGCGGTGGAGGAGGATCCTGCCTACGAGCAATTACTTGAGCAGGGCTATCCGATCAAAATCGTCGAGCTTGGGGAGGGTGGAGAACCCGAATCGGTGACCGAGGTGGTGCGCCTCGACAAGCGCGACATCCCGGATCGCGAATTTCAAGTACCGGAGGGGTATCGACGCATCGACCTACGCGAGTTCTTTCGTGAAGAGCTGAAGAAAATGAAAAAGGGGGAATAAGTGGTTGTGCCTTTGCTGACGGCGGAACAGATTCACCAGATGATCCGAGCGCTGCACAGACAGGCCTCTGGGCACGTCATTCTGTCCGACGTCTATGCCATTGGCCTGGCCTATGGGGTGATTCGGGTCTTCGAGCGTCGGACAGGAGGTCGCGTGGTGGCAACGCTGGGCACCCTGGCGACCGACGCAGGGGCCATTCTTACCACCCTGGAAAACCTGGGGCAAGTATGGCCCGACGGTGCCGCTGACAAACCATTGTGGAAGGCCGTGGATGAGCGTGGCCAACGGCTTGGAGTGTTTGCCGATGAAAAGGTCGCTGACGGGTTTGCCAAAGGCTGGGTGTTCCAGCAGGGGCGCCAGGGGCTCATCAACCCAGACTTCGGGCAGCAGGCGACGGTGCTGGAGTTGTCAGCGGAGGAGCGTGCCGAGCTGGCTCGGGCGCCAGAGCGGGAGCCGGAGATCTTGATGGAACGTACGCCCTAGACCAAACCTCGTCAAGTCAGCATCACCTTTGGTGAGGGTTTTAACCTACAGTAACCCAACGCAAAACCCCCAGCTTTTATGATGCGGGAACGTACCTGGATTCTCAACTGCTGATCCGTTACCATACGTTTCAGTCACGCAGTTTGTCAGCTATGGACGGTCCGTCATCTTGCCAGAGGGTACGGCAATAGCGAAGCCAGACGATATCGTGGAGGCCCTGCAACGGGCAGTCGAACGGTTGCGCCATACCGCGGAAGGGGTGTAGTAACCCATGCAGGTGAAGAGTGGTCGGTCGGAGGAACCATCGTAGCGAGCCGACGAGGCCTTGCACCAAACTGGCGAGCACTTGGCCTCTGCACATCAGATGCTCCGGTCCGGCAGGCTGTTGCTCCGAAAAGTTGATGGAAATGTTGAAATGGTCCACGCCGCAGAGAAGACCAGATGGCCTTCCGGCGACGACATATCCCACACAAGGCAGGAGGAACGATGCTGAGGAAACACCTCCTCACAGAACATCCGATGGCCAGCGTCCCCCAGTCCGGTGCCAAAGAGATCGCAGCGATCGCAACGGTATGGGTGACCTCTGAGGCCGCAGACGCCCCCATCGACCAGGCATTTGATGAGAGCCGAGGACCAGGGGGAAGTCGCTGGGTCGCCGCCGTGCCTGGGGAACAGCGGCTGATCCTGGCGTTTGATACCCCGCAGACCATCCGCACGATCAGCCTGGAAGTCGAAGAATCAGATGTGAGCCGCACCCAAGTGCTGCATCTGTCCGTCTCCTGTGATGGTGGACAGATTTACCAGGAGCTGCGGCGACAGGAATTTGCCTTTAGCCCGCCGAGCACGACGTTTGAGCACGAGGAGTGGGCAGTCACGGTCGAGGGGGTCACCCACCTTCAACTGGTGATTACGCCGGACAAGGGGGGGCAACCCTGCCGGGCGACCCTCACGTCACTGGTCGTGCGGTGATGCCTCCGTGCGCGCGTCGCTTGTCGGCAGATCAAAAGCCCTTCCGCAGTCTCGCGGAAGGGCTTTTGTGTTCTTGGATCAAGCGGCGCTCAAACCCGCTCAGAAACTTCAGATGCTTTAACCGCCACCGTTTTATCTCACCAACAGTGACGAAAACCCGACAGCCTATACGCCAGTGCGGAATGAAGCGGGCTCACGGACGCCTGTTTGGATCTCTGACAGGATGCACCCACGGAGAGGGGAGCAGCGTGGGTGCAGACAGACGATTTCGCTCAACCCCAGCGGTTCTGCTCGGCCTCACCGGCATGCCCCTGAATCAGGGGTTCGAGCGTGTGCACGGCGTTGAGCAGCATGTCGAGATGAGGGGTATCAACTGCTGCCATAGGGCACCTCCTTTAGGTCTGTGAGCAGTTCGTCATCCAAGTCAAATTGGCGCTTCAGCGCCCGATAGGACACGCGTCCTCGACTGCAGCTTCATCAGCTTGATACGCTCGAGCGCCTTGAAGCTGTCGGAGCCTCGCATGCACTTCCCCAGATACGGGCGCAAGGCCAGGGTCTGAGAGTCGATGGCGTACCAGTCGACCGCGTTGTCTTTCGTGAGGGCACACTGGACTTTTGAACCCTGACGCACACGCTAGTCGCCTTGCACGGAGAGGCCAGCCAGACCGTCGATGCTCACGGCATTGTTCTTCTGCTGGTACTCGCGAATGCCGTCGGGGCCTTTGTGTCGCACCCACTCGATGAGTTGCTTGCGCTCGCCAGAGTACTGATAGAGTGGAACGCCATAGCCGCATGAGTCGGAGATGCGCTCCAGCTTGACACGGATGATGGAGCGAACGCCTTTCTGCGGCGGAAATCTTGCGAGTAGCATTGCGAATGCAGACGAGCCGCTTTCGATGACTGCGCCACGGCCGTGTAAGCGCACGATCTTCGGCGGGCCTTCGAAAGCGCAGAGCATAATTACGATACGCCTGTTTTCCCTGAGGTGCGCGATGGTCTCGATGCCGCTACCCGTGAGGACGAGGTAGGCGACGGTCGTCGAATCGAGCAGGACCAAGGTGTCGAGGCCCTTGGGCGAGAGGTTGATATGGCCCTCTCCACGCAGTGGCGCCGTCGCAACAAAGAACATCTTCTGCTGGCGGATAAATTGCGCCATGCGATCATCGATGACTGGGTACGCTTTCGCCATGGTCGCCTCCGTTCTATTTGCGTGTCGCTCGCCTAGTAATACTTGGTTAAGTAACCATGGAAGGTGCACGGGGTGGCTGGTATGCTGGGGCGATGACCTAAAAAACCTTGAAAGCCCTGGAAACCCGTTGAGAACGTTTTTTGTGTGATCTGACAGCGCCCATGGGACGTCGGGAGCGGCGCCATTGGGCGCAGGTGAATGTCCAAGGGTGGTGGTTGGACGGTGACCGCACATCGGTTGAACCGATGGCCAGCCGCATCCCCGGGGCTGATGTGCAAGCCCTGCGGCAATTTGTCGGGCAGAGTCCCTGGGCCGTCGAAGACGTGCAACGGCGATTGGCACGGAAGGTAGTCGACCGGCTCAACAAGCCGGACGTGTGGATCGTCGATGAAACCGCCTGTCCTATAGCGGGCACGCATGCGGTGGGGGTCGCGCGGCAATACGGTGGCACGCTGGGCAAGGTGGCGAGCTGTCAGGTCGCGGTCCGTGTGCATTGGAGGAGTGCCGCGGCTCGTGGTCCGCTCAACTGGCGGCTGTCTCTGCCCAAGGCATGGATCGACGATCCGCATCGGGCTGCTCACGCCCAACTGCTGCCCGGCACGCCCTACCGGAGTAGGACCGATTTGGCCTTGGAGCTGATGGACCAGGTGCTGACCTGGAAGGTGCCGGCCCTGCCGCTGGTGGCGGACTCCTTCTATGGCATGGATTTTGGGGGTCGGCAAGCCCTGCGTCAACGTCGGTTGGCGTATGTCGTCGAGGTCGAGCCCAGTCCTGGCGTCTGGACCGAGGATCCGAACCTGCTGTTGCCGCCCCCCCAGAAGAGCGGCCGCCCGCGACAGTATCCGCCATTGGAGGCGCTGCCGCGACTGAGGAATCTGTAGACGGTGGCCAAAGAACTGCCAGCGTCGGCTTGGCAGCACGTGACCTGGCGTCAGGGGCGTCGGGGGCCGCAACGCTCGCGGTTTGGCGTAATCCACGTCTGGGCGGCCCATGGATGGCGCGCGCAGCAACACCCGCCGCGGGTGGCTGAGTGGCTGCTGGTGGAATGGCCCCTAGACGCACTGGAGCCCGTCAAATATGGGTTGGCTTATTTCGCCTCGCAGCCCCCTGAAGTGCGGCGCTTGGTGCGCCTCGCCAACGCCCGCTGGCGCATCGAGATAGTCTAAACGCACATGACAGCAGGGGGTGGTTTCCCCCTTGGGGCCGGTGGGGACCACAGAGCGAATTTCCACGTGGTCATGGGTGACGATGACGTGATCGATGAGCCGCTCCAGCAGTGGTCGGCGTTGGGCACACAGGAGCTGGTCCAAGGGGGGTTGCCGCCGCCGGCAACAGGCCTCCAGGCCTTGGGCCCACGCGGTGCTATCCACCTGTGGCTGCGCCTGCGCCGCAAGCGGGCGCCGCGGCTGGGTCCAGCCCTGTGGGGTGTGCGTCACCTGCTGTCGTGTGCGCTCGCACGCGTCACGCCCGATGCTCTCCGCCAGGTAGACCTCCAGCCGCCGGGCTGGCTGCCGTGCGAGCTGGGTGAGGGCCGCCCGGAGGATCTTGCGCCGGGCCGGCAGGGCCTGGGGCCGCCAGGCGTCGCCAGGAGCCCGCGCGAGGGCCTGCGTCATGCGGGCTGGCGCGCTCAGGAGCCGGCCCCGATCCGGCCCGACCCACTCGTCCAGGGCTCGGGCCGGGGCAACCCACGCGGTGCAGCCCTCTCCCCGGGCCGCCCACAACGCCTCGGTCCGCCTGCGGCAGCGATCGTCGGGATCGCCGGGGGGGAGGGGGCGCCCCAGACATGCCCGTGGACCCGGGCCACCACTGACCACTGGGGATCACCTTCCTCATCGTCACGGGCTGTACCACGAGTATCTGCGTCGAGTCGACGGTCAGAGAGGCGATGTTCAGGGACTATGCCTGCGTGGTGCTCAACGATTGTACGGGCGAGCCGATCGGGCACGGGCTGCCCCGAAGCCATCATGACGCCTCTTTGTTGGTGATCCAAACTCTCTTCGGCTGGGTCGCTCGCTCGGATGCCTCCATCAAAGCTCTCGAACGGCCACTGATCGCCGCAGCGCCGGAATCACGGTCACGGCTGAGCCCAGTGTGTCCATCAGCAGGCGGATGCACGTCGCGGCTCCCTTGACCCTCTGGAGGAGCATGATCCCATGCAGATCGGTATCTTGTTGTTCAACAACTGGGGCATCGAGGATGTGCAGGCCCTGGTGCAACTCGCCGTCCGAGCTGAAACGTTAGGGTTTGCCTCCGTGTGGGTGCACGACCACGTCTTCAATGCCGGCCACGTCTTCCGCCGCATTGGGCACAAGCCGTATTATGAGCCGCTCACCCTGCTCAGCTCTGTGGCCGCCCGCACCGAGCGGGTGGGTCTCGGCACCTCGGTGCTCGTGCTGCCCTACCACAACCCGATCCGGCTCGCCAAAACGGCCGCCACCCTGGACGTGCTGAGTGGCGGCCGGGTGATGCTGGGTGTGGGCGTCGGCGCGGTTCCTCCGGAGTCGGAGGCAATGGGCAGTCCGTATGCCGAGCGGGGCGCCATTACTGATGAAGCCATCGCCGTCATGAAAGAGCTCTGGACGCAAGAGAATCCCAGTTTTGCCGGGAAATACGCTCGCTTCTCCGGCATGCCCGTTGCCCCGAAACCGCTCCAACAGCCCCACATCCCGGTATTGATTGGGGGCAACAGCCGCGCCGCCATCCGTCGCGCGGTCCGCCTGGGCGATGGCTGGTACCCATTAGCTGTCTCGCCGGAGGTGCTGCGCCAGGGCATCCACGTCCTGCACGAGCAGGCTCACGCGGCTGGGCGGGACGTGGCCAAGATCCCGGTCTCGCTGAGTATCCAGTTAGGTCCTTCGAGTGCTCATCGAGCCACCTTGGGCACCGCGCCGGGCGAGATCATCCGGACCATCCAAGCCTATGCCGACGTCGGCGTGCAGACGATCGCCATCGCCGGGCATACGGATCAGGTGGCGGAGATTGTGCCGGCGATGGACCTGCTGGCCCAAGAAGTGCTGCCCGTGTTCCAGGAGTACTGACATATACCGGGTGCCGGAGCAGACCACCGGGGGCATCGGCACACATGCCGGGAGCCGATACACGTGGGCCGTTGGCCTCCACTTGCGAGCGTCGACGGGGAGTCCCTGTGTCGATGTCAGGTTCCATGGCGGTGCTGCATGGGGCTTCATGTATGATCGCCAAACAAGTGCTCAACAATGGACCATGGTCTTCACGACCAATACGCTTCGCTGTCGAGATCTGTCGACAGCGTTTGCGACACGAACAGCTGCCTGGCGTAAGGGTCTATTGGCGGTTGACGCGTGTCGATGGCCGCACGATGATGGATCGATCGGCCGCACGATACGCCGCCTGAGCGGATCTTCACACCACCAGCGATGACATCGTCATTTTGGTGGGGTGGGCGGTGGCGCGACACGCCCGGTGGATCAGTTCAGTTGGAAGCCGAATGGCCGTCACATACTGATCGAGAGGGATATGGCTATGGAGCCTGTTCGCTTTACCCAAGCCACACGCGAAGACGCCGCGCGTGTCCACGGCATCACCCAAGTAGCGTATGCCGAGTACCGTGGGGTGCTGGACCCGCCGTCGGGGGTTGATCGTGAGTGCATAGCTGATGTGGAGCGCGCCCTCGATGAGGGTGGGGCCGTGTTGGCCTGCATCGGCGACACGGCGGTCGGAGCGGTTCGTGTTCAACATGCCGCTGATCATCTGGCTTTGGAGCGGCTTGCCGTCATCCCGGCCGCCAGAGGTCAGGGGATTGCCCGAGCGTTGGTCGCACACCTCGAAGAGATAGCGCGCCAATCCCATCTGCCCGAAGTGCGCCTGGAGGTGCGGCTGTCATGGCCCCGGAATATGGAGCTTTATCAGGGCTTGGGGTACCAGATTCGCAGCGTGCACCCCTACCCGGAAGGCACGGACACCTGGGCCTTGCTGTCACAGTCGGTGGATGGCGTGCCAGATCACAGACCGGGCTGAACGCTCCCAGTGTGGCTGTAACACAGTGAGGCCAGGCGCAGCCGACAATCCCCCTGTCGTGTCAGATGCACGATGCCCCGGACGATGCGGGATCGCCGCGCATGACAAATACCCGCTGTGTCCTCCCACTGGAAAGCCGGTGCTCTCGCAGTTCACCCGTCCCCAGATCGATCAGATCGCGCAGCAGCTTCTCTGCCTGCGAGGCCCGAGTGATGCCAGCGACCCGATGCCGCTGGAGATCGCGCACCGTACACACCCCCCCATGGGCATGGATCCACCGGAGCGCCGTCTCGGCCCGCTGATCGGCCCGGGTGCTGCGGAGGCAGGCATAGACCCTTTTGGCGTGCATTTTGAAATAGTTGACGAGGGCAATGGCGGCCGTGACACTCTGCTCGTCGACCGCTTCACTATCGGTTTCGCCGGTGACCACGCGGCATACGTGGATGATCAGCGCGAGGCGCGCCCCTGCGCCGCCGTCGTATTTACTCCATGGCCCCCGCAAATAGGCTGGAAACGCGGGGTCCGCCAACTCCTCATAGAGCCCATTGACAAACGCAATAAACGCCGCACGCCCCTTCGCCGCGAATCCGAGTTCAAGGGGGGATCACGGTCCGCTACCCAACTGCCTCAGATCACCCTGCAAGCTCCATAACGCCTTATAGACATCGGCATAGCCCTGGAGCGTCTGGTCGCTCACCGCCGCCTCCGTCCAGCGCACCGGCATCGGGTCAGGATAGGCGAACAGGATGCGGTGGATGAACCCGTCTTCGCGCCCTCGCGCATCTGAGAGCTCATCAAGCGTGTCTTGGGCGATGCAACCAGCGATGCAGACCAACGGGTTGTCCAGGACGATTGGCTGCTGTCGGCTTTTGCGATTCACGATGACCGGTGCGCCGTTCCACAGAGATAACCAGCGCTGCCGATCAGCCCCTCGCTGGCGATACTGGTCCATGGCAGAAGTCCACGCCCCTAATTCATCCTGAATCAGCGCGACCCCCCGAGGATTCTGCGCGAGCAGCACGATGAAGGCTTCCAAGGTGGCATCCGTCGTAAAGAGCTGCGGTGGGGAGGGCACATCGCGAGCTGACGGCCTCGCCATCCATGGCGGCTGCCTAGTCTCCAGGACTGATGGCTGCCCGGTCAGAGGGTCTGTGGTGTCTGCACACCCCGGAGCATGAAGGGATTGTTGCAGAAGTGTCCGCTGTCGATCATACAAGGGCTGTGCGGCAAAGCGCAGCGCCGGGTTTTTCTTGGTGCCCGTGTCGGCCACCACCGCCGTATAGAGCCGGGGGCCCTCCAACCAGCCCGGTTTCACACGCAAGACCCGGCTCGTGCCAATCGCACAGCCGAGCAGCGCCAACATCGGCACGCCTACGAAGTCTGCCGGGCAAGGCAAGGCGTCGGCCACCTCCCGAACAAAGCGCGCCAGGGGCGGCGGCAGCACCTCCACCGGAAACGCCACGGCAGGGGCGTGTGGTTCGGCGGTCGCTGGCTGGATTGGTCCCTGTTGGGGTCTGGATCGTCTCGCCATACACGTGCTCCCGCGTCGGATGCGGTGTGATCGTGAACCAGATGATGGCTACCGGAGGTGGTTTGTCGGCAGCGCTGCGCGGTGCATGCACACCCAAACCGACATGGCGGTGGGCGCCCACCTCAATCATGCTCGTGGTCGTCGGGCGCATCCGCCTTGACCACCGCGCCCATGGCACACCTATGTGGCACGCGGCGACGGGCAGACACGCCCTCGGTCTCCACACTCCTTAGGAGATGGGTGAACGCTTCCCGCGCGGTGGAGGCGGATTCGCCGGTGGCGTCAAATAGTCGTACACGACCAAGCCCAGGTTCAGTACGCCGAGCACGGCGAGGCGTGCCACGGGAGCGACATCAATCGGCTGTCCCTTCACCGCTGCACGAATCATTGTGGCAGCATCGACGAGTGATATCTTCGACAGTTCATCGGCCGTGGCCTCAATGATCTGGCTTTTGACCCAGTCTGCATCCGGCGGGGTGTGCTGGATCGGCTGTCGGGCATCCATGACGTACGTCGGGGGTGTGCGTGATCGTCGACGGCGCTTAGATTCCATCGGGACGAGATCAATCTGAAGGCTGTGGGCGGGTTTTCGCGTCCGTGGTTTCCGTGGGGTGGCCATCTATCACACTCCTTGGTTGCTTGGGGTTGTGCCAGCTCGTTGCTCTGTCCGATGAGACCGCTGGCACCGTCTCATAGATGGTGGCGACATACTGGGTCGCCAGAACGCGTGTCGCCCGGCTCCGCGGGCATGGACATGCGCGATGTCATGAGCGCTCTGACCTTATTGGGCCGGGCATCCATAAGGCGCGATCGCCACCTCGATCCGCTGGGTCATAGCCGTACCATGCGCGACAGGGAGGACCTCTGCTAGCCGCGCGCACGTCCGGGGGGTCACGGCCTATGTCGACAATCGTGATGGGTTGCTCGGCAGCAACCGTGGATATGCCCTCGTACGGGCGAAGCCCGCTCACACCGGAAGGACTTACGATGATTACCATCGTAGGTCTTTAAAATGAATATGTTACGTTGGGTTTACGTGCGCCATGCGGTGGGAGAGCCGGTCGTCGCATGACCGGACACTCTGTGTTACGTGTCCAGCGCCCCAACCACCCACCAGCCACAGAGCAGTATCAGACCGACGGTGCTGGCAATGGCCCACCCCACGCCCCAGGTGCTGCCGATGAAGAGCCACAGACTGCCGACGAAAAGGAACGGTCGAACATGGGGTGCATGAGGTCGATGCATCAGCGCTCTCCTCTGTATGATCAGGTGCGGTTGGGTTCAGGTGGCAACACACACGCAGCAGCTCAGTCACACCGCCACCATCGCCACCAAGAAGACCGTCGTCGAGGTGCACACGCTGCTCTCCAGCCACGGCGGCACCGCCGTCATGGTGGCGTACGACCGGGACGATCCCAAGGCGATGAAGTTCAAAATTTTGGTCGACAACGAGGCGCTCGGCTACTGCATGCCTATCGACTGGCAGGCCGTGCTTGTGGTGATGCGCAGTAACCGGCTGACACGGTGATGGTCATGCGCCATGAGCCGGCGAACGTGGGCGGCTGGAAGCCAAGCACAGGGCTGACACAGATCCACCCCCAACCCCACGTCCTTGGTGCTCACCGATCGTTGCCCTACGAGGCGCGTAGGGCCCTTCCGGGGCATTATTTCACCGGTCCCACAAGCCGATGGTGCGCCCAGCCTTTAAAACTCCTCCCCCTCCACGTCCATGGTTGGCTCCGGGAAATTGAGGTAGGCAAATTCCCCAAAGAGGGCTGTCGCCGCCTGATCGTAGGCCCGGGCCGCATCTTCCTCGGTGTCAAACAGGCCCAGGCACCGATACAGATAATTCTTCCAAATCCGCGCCATCCAGCGCCGTGAGGCCTTATGCCAATACACGCCCCGGTAGGCGGAGGTGGTGTGCACATGGGGCCGACTGTCCGCGTTATTTTGCGACCGCGCGACCTGTCGGAGATTTTCTCGCTGATTATCAAGGCCGTTCCGATTATGGTGATCAATCTCTTTCCCCGGGTCAGGCGTCACGAGGAGGCGATGCATGTAGACCACCCGGCCATCGGGCAAATCCGCTCGCGCATAGAAGCGACGGCCGCGGCTTTCGGCACGCCAGGTGTAGGGTGACACGAACGCGTAATCCTCGTCATCGACCATGGCATAGAGATACGACTCCAGGTCGGCATACGACTGTCGTGATGCTTCACTCAGTGAAATCTTTCGCATCGCCCCTCCCATGCTCGGCTTGGCCGCACGAACGCCGTGCCGCTGCGACATCGTCATCGGGGCCGAGCCTGGCCATCTATCTGCTGTCAGCTCGATGCCCGGCAGCAAGCTCCCTTCGTCACACGCTCGTCGGTCTCATCGTGCTCCAGGTCAATCTTGGCTCCGGTGCCGACCGACCATCGCGTGGAAAGCCCTAGATCGTCGACGAAGGTCCGGAACTTATAGTCCGGGACCGGATAGACAATCGTGGCCGCACGGCCGTGCTCGATGGTCTCGTCATCGTGGTAGCAGTTCGCCATGTGTTTATAGACGTGGCGAATCCACAACTGCACGCGCGGGTGCATCTCAGGCAGAGGCGCCCATAAACTCCGGATGCGAGCGTCGGTCACGGCGTCGTGGGCCTCGCGCCCGCCCTCCCAGTCCTTATGCGACTGCACCACATAGATCTGGGAACCGTGGGCGATGACCAGCGTCGGCCCTTGACCAGGCGTGTGGCCGTGCTGTGTGTCAACAGATATGGCGCAATCGCGCCGTTGCGCACAACGCTTCGAGGTGAAAGGGCTTACCACACGGGGTGATGAAGAGAGAGGGCGATGCGGATGGCATGAACGGGTGCACGAGCGCTGTCAATGGATGAACGTTCACGGTCAGTCTACCAACCTAGTATACGGCAATCCCGCGCCAGACGCACGTCTGAGCTGAATCATGATCATGCCCTCCGATGCCCGGCTGGTATCTCCGACGATGGATGTGCCGGGCGAGTTGTATGCGCTGCGGTCAGTATTCACGGAGGGTTGATGCGCATCAGTGGTGTTGATCGCCTTGTCTCACGCGGGTTCACATGGTAGAGTGGAGGTTGATAAAATCCGAGTTTTGAATCGAAGGAGGACCCAGCAGATCATGCGCGATTCTACCCTACCGATGTTAATGGCCCCCACGGGGCCCTGCCTCTCGAGTCGACCATCGCGACCTTGGC
>Ga0137404_10000592_pt1 | contig 23808 bp, 22 predicted proteins | sample CZOMad2_1_16fung_FD_108285 | JGI IMG/M metagenome (GOLD analysis project Ga0137404, IMG submission 108285) | Vadose zone soil fungal communities from Angelo Coast Range Reserve, California, USA - CZOMad2_1_16fungal (Illumina Assembly) | ecosystem: Environmental > Terrestrial > Soil > Vadose... | reverse complement strand
TCGGAAGAAACTGTGAGAGCGCGATCAGTACGCAAGTCCAACATTTCAGCTGCAGAGCGTGAAACAAGCTCAGTTCCGTCGCGAGCAATGCGAAAGGAAGAAGCACTCCGATTCCCGCTGCCACCCCCGCCGCCGCAGCATAGGTCGGAAAGAATGGCGACGTCAGCTGAGGCTTCCCCAGCACCGAGCGCAACAACCGAGCTTCAGGTGAAGCAGCCGTTAGTGAAAGTGTATTTCGCGACTGACCGGCTTCCATCGGGAACGCCCGGCCCGTCGAAGTACTTCGGGGTGGAGTGGAACAAGCAGGGCGATCACTTGTTCACCGGTTATGTCACGGTTTCGATTCCGCCACCGCACAAGGAAGGCAAAGTCGAGCGGCCATTCAAATTGTGGATTATCGAGTTCTCGGAAGATCCGAAGAAGCATTTCGTATTGACCGAGCTGAAGCCGGTGCAGGGTAACGATTTTTACGAAATGCTCCGCAACGAGTACGCGCAACGACCGCCGGAGAAACGTTCCGCGTTCGTGTTCATCCATGGATTCAACGTCGCGTTCGACGACGCAGCCTACCGCACGGCTCAACTGGCTTACGATCTGGATTTTGACGGCGTGCCGATGATGTACAGCTGGCCGTCGCAGGGCCGGCTGCTCGGTTACGACGGCGACCGCGATTCGGTCGCTTTCAGCTCGCCGAATCTGCAAAATTTTCTGGAACGCGTCGCGCGCGAATCGGGCGCGCTGCGAATCCATCTCGTGGCGCACAGTATGGGCAACCAGGTTCTGGCGAACGCACTTGTGGCGCTTGGCCGTCAGGCGGACATTCAACCGTTGTTCGACAATGTGATCATGGCTGCGCCGGACGTGAACGCCTACACGTTCACAGATCAGATTTGGCCGGCGATCAAGAAGGCGGCGAAACGGTTCACTCTCTACGCGTCCTCGGACGACGAGGCGCTGAAAATCTCAAAAAGATCCAAGGGGCCTAACGACTTCGATCGGCTCGGTCAAGCCGGGCCGAAGATCGTCGTGATTTCCGGCCTCGACACCGTGGATGCATCAGGGATCGACACCAGTTTGTTAGGCCATTCCTACGTCGATTCGTGCAAACCGGTGATGGACGACGTGCAAATGATCCTGCAAAAGGGGCTCGCGCCGTTGCAGCGAAAATTGCACGACCGCTATAAAGAAGGGTTAGCCTACTGGGCGTTCCGGTAAATGTTAGGCGCAGACAGTGTGTCACCTGAACACTAATGCGCTTAGTGGTCGCATCGGTGATTTCGGGTTATCTGTCGTCGATTGAAGCGGCCGACGAAGCCATCAACATCAAAGCATTCTTTTGGGTTAGGCCATTAGCGCGATCACCCCAAATCGCGCCGGCGAGTGCGAAACCTGATATGATTCGGTCCTCCGATTGCGCGCAACTTCGACCGATGAAAAAGTACCACTGTTCGGAATAATTTATGAAAATTTCCGCAGATGATGTCGCTGAAAACATGAAAACCGTTGGGGCAAGCTTTCCGCTCAGCGGCACAGTATATCCAAAGGCGAATGGACAATTTGATGGTACGGGAACTCTCGTCCGAACCGAAGATCGCTTTCGCTTAGATCTGACGTTTCCGTACGGAAGAGAGGCGCCCGCATCTAAAGGTGGTATTTACACCCGCGAGGATTTTTGGCGATTTGAAGGGCGAATCGGGGACAGCCTGCCGCTCGTTGTCGAGCAGCTTGATCCCGGTGGGTCCAGGCATTGGAGTAACGGTATCATCACACAACAGTACGAGGCGGATACGCTCCTTTTATCACTGGCGGAGTTTGGCGAACCATCGGCGCGGCCTGAAAAGGTCCATCGAGCGGCTGCTGGTTCGATCAACATTGAAGAGTCCGACGAGGGTCGGAAATCACTTCGGCGTACTGAGGACATTTCGATTCACGCCCTCATCCTAAACTTTCCGCTGATTCATCAAAATGGCGGAACTGAGTTCAAAGAACAGAACGATTTTCTCGGGGAATCCAGACGAAACGCGGCGGACACTTTCTCTGGCAGTTTTGATGGAGTCCGATACGGCTTAGTCCAACGTGGCGACGATTTGAACGTTTACCTTTGCATTTCCACTGAAGCCGATAGCATGAGGTCCGTTAAGGCGAGCGAGGAACTCCTCACCGCTTTTCTAACAGGGTTAGCCTTCGCGACCGGTCAGCATTGTTGGCCATATCGTGTCGTAATCCGACGAAATGGAAGGGACGTCTTGGACAAGATCCGCCCGTTAGGCAGATTTCATCGAACGCCGTTGGCTCCGTTCAGCGAACGGATCGGATTCAATGCTGAGGTTGGCAATATCGCGTGGGACTTTGCTGATTTTTTGGGTAAAGCAACGCGCTTCTTCGACAATGAGAGCGCCCTTTCTCACGCTGCATCCAAAGCCTTGTGGCTTCTTCGGGGTGCTAATGCCAAGGATATTCCTGGTGAAATCACTCTGAGTTCTCTCTGCGTTCTTTTGGAGAGCCTCGCCGTGATGATATTCGAGAGGCTCGAGCTCGAGTCGAAACGTGAGGCAGCTTCATTCGAAGATGCAAAACGGGACGTGAAAGCTTGGCTCGAACGGCACCCACGAATTGCTGAAGCAGGTTTCTTGCGCCTCCGAAACGTGGTCGGCTCGGCTTCCCTTTTGAGGCCGATTGACAAGTACCGAGCTGTCTGCAAGCAACTGGCCCTCAAATGGGAAGGACTGATGGAAGATGCATGGGATACGTGGGACAGTGTGCGCCACAAGAAGCTACACGCGATTTTATCTGCCGAAGACACAAATTCCGCTCATGTGCATTTTACAGCGGTTGGCAGAATAGCTGGTGCCATCAACATTTTGGTTCTTCGCCTCATCGGCTATTCAGGTGTTACGCGCACATCTGTTTTCGAGGATAAACACGACAGAATTTAAGTGGGAGACAAGAACGACTGTCTCGATCGTTACTTGCGAAGGATCGTGTGTGTTGGTTGCTTCCTCACCAAGCTAGCTCGACAGCGCCAAATTCGCTTGCCGGAAGATTGAATCCGTGGCTAAGACGGGAATGGCCGGCACGCCGCAGATCCTCAGCTATCACAGTGATGCTCCGATCAGCGATCCGGCCGAAGATGCATTCGAACGGTGGCCCTTCGGGCAGCGAATTGCTGATACGATCGCAACGCGCACCGATGCGGCAAGCTTGTGCATTGGCATTTACGGTCGATGGGGAGAAGGGAAAAGCACCGTCCTACGGTTCATCGAAAGGCAGCTAGGCGGACATACGGACATTCGGATAATTCACTTTAATCCCTGGCGCTTTCGGGCAGAAGAAGACTTATTCGTTGGATTCTTTGGAGCCTTAGCAGCCGGAATTGGCGGTTCAATCAAGACCAAGCGCGAACAGGCGGCGAAGGTAATCGCACAATACACGAAGCTGCTTAGCCCTGTATCGGTAGGGGCATTCGGAGTTCACGTCTCAGCGGCTGACCTCGCGAAGGGTCTCGCCGAGGCAGCAACGGCAGACCTAGAAACACTAAAAGGAAGGCTCGATAAGCTCATAAAAGAGAGCAAAAAGAAACTCGTTATCTTCGTCGACGATGTGGACCGAATGGATCGCACGCAGGTTCACGCGGTATTCAAACTGATCAAAGCTTATGGCGAGTTTCTCTACACAACCTATGTCTTGGCCTTCGATGACAAAGCGATCGCCGCAGCACTCGGAACGCAATATGGCGAAGGCGATGTTCGCGCCGGCCACGACTTCCTTGAAAAGATTGTACAAGTTCCACTGCATCTTCCGGCAGCTTCCGATGCATCCCTACGTCGATTTTGCTTAACGGAGGTAGACCGCGTACTTGCAGCCGCGCATGTTCAGTTATCCGAAGACGAAGCTCAAAGTTTTGTAAATGGATTCGATAGGGGTTTTGGGGCAGCTCTCAACACACCCCGAATGGCAAAACGCTATGGGAACGCGTTGGCCTTCGCGCTGCCGTTGCTTGCGGGGGAAGTAAGCACGGTTGACCTGCTGCTTGTCGAGGCAATGCGCGTTTTCTTCCCGACCCTTTACGACTTCGTGAATCAGAATGCTGATACAATGTTGGCGCCGGCAATAGAACCCCACAACAAGCAGGCCACAGCCGATCTGGTGTCCGGCGGAATCGAAACGGTTGAGGCCCGATACCGTGCCGATGCAAGGCGTTTGCTTTTAGCGTTGTTTCCGAGACTCCAATCAGTGTTCGACAATTTCACATACGGGTCGGACTCCGAGATTGCCTGGGCGCGGTCGAAACGCGTCTGTGCTCGAGACTACTTTCAGCGCTATTTTTCGTACGGAGTGACGAAGGGAGACATCCCGGAGCGGGAGATCAATAGCCTCTGTGCTGCGGCTGAGCAGAACAACTCAAACGTCGTCGGCGAGCACTTCAAGAGGCTATTCTCGGCACAGACTGCTGAAAGCCTTCTTACGAAATTGTCGTATCGAGACGAGGAATTGTCTCCGTCGGCTGCGGCGATACTGGCGCAAGTGTTCTCCAAACATGGTGCGTTGTTTCCGCGACTGGGTGGTTTCGGTACCTTCTCGTTGTTTACACGCGCGGGCGGCTTGGTTGCGGCTCTCGTAAAACACTCGTCGAGAGGAATGGAGCGAACCGGTGTTGCCGAACAAATACTCCGCAACGCAATGCCGCTCGGATTTGCAGCAGAGTGCCTCAGTTGGTTTCGAACCGGGCGCGATCGGCCAGAAGAAGAGCGAATGTTCAGTGATGCCGACGCGAATGCGTTAGCTAAAATCCTTGCCGATCGGATCAATTCCGCGGCGCAATGCAGTCTTGTTCGCGACGAACCAAATCTGTCGATGTTGTTGTACATTTGGGACCAGTTTGGGTATTCGGGTGCGCCGAGGAAGCTTTTAGAGCAATGTCTAGAACGAGAACCCGATCTAGTCAGTCCCTTACTCCGATCGGTCGTTGGGATGGCGTATCCGTCCGACGGTTCACGACCACACCCGGGCGACTTTGAAAACGACGCGTATTCGGCGGTTTCGCGGTATGCCGATCCCGCGAAGATCTACGCTGCTATCATCAAAATATTCGGTGACGGATTAAATCGTTCGCCGCGGCTCAGGCGCCGTGCTGAGAACGCAGACGAACGCATCGCCCAGCAATTCGTTGCAATACACGATAGGAAAACTACATCGACCACTGCCAGTACCTCGGCCAGCACCGAGAACAGCCCCGGTCAAGCAACCTAGATTTGACTAACCTTTAGCAATTCGCGCGCCGCGGCGCCGATGTTCGCGGTCTACAGCCGCAAATTGAGCAAACACATTATTCGTGTGGCTGCCGTAGCGTGGCGCCGCTTAGCGCGTGGCCGCATCCCACACACTTTTTCCGGCCTCACCATGAAGTTCGTAAACGGTGGAAACGCGATAAGTCTTTTCGGCAACACGGAAGATGTCCTGCACGGCCAGTGGCTGCTTGAGTTTTCTAAACTCCCGAAGCTTTAGGAAGTGCCTTCGGCCCTCGCGCGCGCGCGCGTGGTGGACGGTCGATTTTTGCGGACCGTGCCGACCAGACCCGTATACAACACTAGCCGCTTGACCGTATTCCGTCCAGTAACTCTGAACCCGTACGCCGTTTATACTTTTCTGGGAGAAATTGGAGCAACTATCCTTTGCGCGCGCTCGACTGGGCCGCCATTTTGGACTGTGTAGGGAAATGAAAAGTTGACGGCTGTTTGTAGAACTTGAATCAACGATTCGGCCTTGCAGGAATTGTGTTGACTAGCTCCCGTAATTTTTCCGAGACTCGATGCCGTCAAACGGATCTGAATCAGGCGGAGGACTTCTCCCCGCTAGGTTCTTCGCCCTTTCCGGACCCGCAGTCCCAACTTCTAAGCTCAGCGAGGAAGACGAGGAAGAAAGGAAGATGAATCCGCTGATTCAGTTCAGAAAAACAACAATTCTGCCATTTGTCCTCCTGCTAGGCCCCCTCTGCTTTGAGGCTTTAGCGGCAATGGAGGTGCTCGGAGAGGGACTCGAGGCCGTTTGCCTTTGGCCTAGCGTTGCGATGGGCGCAATGAATGTGTGGTTCCACTTCCAGGATGGTATCAACCAGCTTTCTCGGGAGCGCGCTACGAGCTCTCTGGCTGCCGAGGGGATACTCTTTACGCGGCATGGGACAAGTTCGGGCCCAACCTTCGGCCTGATCGCCTTCGACAAAGAGGATCCTGATCTTCTTGAGTTCGTGCAGCGTTCTTCTCATGGGGGCGCTGATCGAATCATGGCTGTCGACCTAAACAAAATCGCCGTGACGGGTGCCACTCCCTGGAAGCTTCTGCAGGCGGGTGCTACCGACGTGTTGACTTGGAATAGCATGACGAACCCTGCTGCCGCTATCGCGGCACGTTTCCAGCGCTGGCAAGCCGTGGAGGAGATAGTCAACTCCGAGTCGGTACAGAGCAGCCTAGTCGGCCGAAGCTCCGCATGGGTCGCCGTGCTTCGCGAGGTGATCGAAGTTGCGTACTTCACCGAGTCGGCAATCCTGATCACCGGCGAAACCGGGACGGGGAAAGAGCTGGTCGCCCGCCTAATCCACATGCTCGACAAGCGCCCAGGTAAGCGCGACCTGGTGGTGCTCGATTGCACCACGGTGGTCCCGCAACTTTCCGGAAGCGAGTTTTTCGGACACGAGCGCGGTGCCTTTACACATGCAGTAGCTACGCGCGAAGGCGCATTTGCCCTGGCCGATGGAGGGACGTTGTTCTTGGATGAAGTCGGCGAGCTGCCGCCAGCGCTTCAGGCAGAATTACTGCGCGTGGTCCAGGAAGGCGCCTACAAGCGCGTAGGAAGTAATACCTGGAAGAAGACCAGCTTTCGGCTCATCTGCGCGACAAACCAGGACCTGCGGTGCGAAGAGCAGCGGGGAAACTTCCGGACCGATTTTTATCACCGAATCGCGAGTTGCACATGCTGTCTCCCCTCTCTCGAGGAACGGCGGGAGGACATCATTCCGCTAACGCAGCATTTCCTGAGCAAACTGGCTTCGGACGAAAAAGCACCGGGTCTTACGTCCGCTGTGCGTGATTACCTGTTGTCGCGGAAGTATCCGGGTAACGTCCGCGAATTGCGTCAGCTGGTCACTCGGATTGCGTATCGACATGTGGGCCGAGGTCCTATCAGCGTGGGCGACATTCCCGAGGAAGAGCGCGTGCACGCAGCGCACCTTATGAACGAGGACTGGTGCGACGAGGGCTTTGCGCGCGCCATCCGCTATGCGCTGTTAAGAGGAAGGACGCTCCGAGAGATAAGTTCGAAGGCTGCGGAGACGGCGATCCGCTTCGCACTAGAAGATGAAAATCACAACGTCCCGCGTGCCGCGCGCAAGCTTGGTGTAACCGACCGCGCCCTGCAGATGCGCCGGGCTTCGGATCGTCGGCGTCACAAACTGCCGTCCCGCGGAGACTGAGAGTAAGCGAGCAGTTACAGCGCCGGCACGTCTGCTGTCAGCCAGGGATCAGCGCTGCTTTCCTCCTCTGGCGCGCCCATTCGGAGAGCAGCTGCACGCACCGCCGTTGGGTGATCGCGTACGCGCGCCGTCAAGCGCAGAAAATTGTGAGCCAGCACAAGCTTTTCATCCGCTTCGTTCATCCCAAGCGCCCGCACTTTGGCGAGCTCAACCGCGGGGTGGAGCCACGGGCCGTCGGAGCCGAAGAGAATCTTTTTGGCCCCAGCCCGCTTCAGCGCCTGCTTGAGCAAGTCGAAGCGACGGATTCCGGACGTGTCAGTAAAGACATTCGGATGACGCACGAGATGGTCGATTAAAGCAAGCTGTGCTCGCCAGTCATCGGCAAAACTACCCAAGTGCGGAATGATGAACGCGACATCCGGATACTCGGTCGCGAGCAATTCAACGCTCGAGACTTCGCCCATCACATCATAAAGCACCGGCAAACAAAACGCCTTGGCCGCTTCGCAGATCTCGCGCGTGATCCGCGCATCATGCCGATGCACCTTGACCCCGCAGAAACCGTGGCGCTGCACAGCTTCCGTGACGAGCGCGAGTACACGACCGGCATCGCGCACCGGATTCACAAAAGCGAACCCGGAGAAGCGCTCCGGCCGGCTGGCGACGATGCGTGCCACTTCGCGGTTCGCGATTGCGTAATCTGAGTGAAACGCCGCAAAAAGGTTGGTGTGCGTGATGCCCGCCTTTGACGCACGCCGCAGATAGTCCGCCAGCCGCGCTGCCGTGTCCCACGGCCCGGTCAGTCCGTCGCCTTTTCCCGCGTGACAATGGCAATCGATGATCATCTTGCCACAGCCTCCGGTCTTTTACACGCGCCCGTGCTCTCCCCGGTGCGCTGAAATGATATTCTCCCCATCTCGCGCAAAAAGGAAATTGAAGTGGCTATACCGTTGAAGAAATTTGGTAGATGAAATTTCTCATTCGGCCCATGCAGCCTGTCATCGGGAAGAGCGAAACCCATGAGGACAGTCGGGATGCCGAGGATTTCTTGAAAGGAATTTACGACGGGCAAGCTGCCGCCTACGCGCAGGAAGACTGGCTCAGCACCAAAACCTAGGCGGTAAGCGACAGCAGCCGCCTGTAGGGCTGGGTGATCGCGCGGCACCCGCGCTGGCTTCGCATATGAGATTCCCCGCACCTGGCTTCGAACGCCGCGCGGAGTGACCCGGGCGATGTGTTCGCGGAAGAGTGCTTCAATTTCGTGGGGATCCTGATCGCGCACGAGTCGGAAGTTGAGCTTACCCGTCGCACGTGCCGGGATGACTGCCTTGCCGCCCTCGCCTTGATAACCGCCCACAATCCCGTTCAGCGTCAATGATGGGCGGATCGTTATACGCTCGTAGAGGGAAAAACCGCGCTCGCCCCATCCAAACTCGGCACCGCCATTCTGAAGAACTTCTGAGTCGCTTGGGCCGCAGTGCCTCATGTAAGCGCGCTCTCTCGGGTTACATTCGCGTACCCGATCGTAGAAACCTGGGACGCGAATGCGTCCATCGTCTCCGTGCAGCGAGCCGAGGATTTCGCAAAGGGCTTGCAACGGATTGCGCACCGCTCCGCCAAAATTGCCGGAGTGCAGATCGTTTCTCTGACCCCGTACCTCCAGTTCCAGACTTAGTGCCCCACGCATAGAATAGGTGATCGCAGGCCTGTCGGGTCCGAGGATCGGCATATCGGACATCAGTGCCACGTCCGCGGCCAGCGCTCTGCGGTACCGACGCAGAAATGAATCGAAATTCGTGCTGCCGCTCTCCTCTTCGCCTTCGAAAAGACAACGCACGTTGACAGGCGGTCTGCCAGCGGTGCGCAGAAAACATTCGATGGCTTTCACGTGCGCAAAAAGCTGCCCTTTGTCGTCCGCTGCGCCTCTACCGTAGATATTATCTCCACGCACCGTCGGCTCGAATGGTGGAGTCCGCCATGCCCCCAGCGGGTCAGCGGGCTGGACATCGTAATGTCCGTAGATCAGAACCGTAGGACGTCCTGGCCCGCGCAGCCATTCGCCATAAACGAGTGGATGACCCTTAGTGGGTATCACATGGACGCGCTGTAAACCGATCTCGCTCAAATGGCCCGCCAGCCACGTCGCGCACCTTTTTAAGTCGCCCACGTGGTTCGGTTGCGCGCTCACGCTCGGAAAACGGATAAAAGCACGTAGTTCCTCTATGAAGCGAGGGCGGTTGGCCGACGCGAAAGCAAGGACTCGATGCGCATCCTTCATACTACTGTGCGAGTTCGCATTGAACCCGGCCCGGTGCCACGTCCACTTCCAGTCCCGCAAGCAGCAGGCGACGTGCAACATTACGCAGTACCATCGTTGAGGATTCGTACCTCTCGGTCAGTGGAATTTCCTCCGCTGCCCTGACTTGGCGCGAGTTGCCGACGAATGAAATCGATGCTGTGAATGAAAGGAAATCGCAGATCGAGCAGCTCCACTTGCTTGAACGCTTGATCCGGTAGGTAGAAATGCCGAATTCGGGAGGTTTCGATAAGATGTTCGGATTGGGAACAAAATGATCAAGGCCGGCCTTTGCTGCTCGACGCAGGTGGCATTCCAGCTGCGGACCGAGGTATCCGAAGGACTCAGTTAGCCCGCCGCCTTTTCCGGCGTGGCAACGGCAGTCAACAATCATAGACCGAGGCCTCTCAGAGACGACGCACAGCACGGAATGCCTTGGCGTAAAGTCCGGCTCCGTCTAGAATCGATTTTCCTCTGATCGTATCGAGCAGCGTTCGCATTGTAGTTCTCGAACCTCAGGGAAGACCGCCGCACTGATCACGCCACGCCGGGTTCAGCGTGTTGGCACCCGAGCTCAGTCGACTGAATCTGTGGCAAATGTGACCGGAAAAGACGCTCGCCAGAGCGCTTTCCAGCCGCGGCCAATCAAACTGACCACCGGGATCAACGCGTTTTTTAAACCTCTTGCCCGGCACATGCCACTTATGCACGTGTTCGTGGCCAGTGATGAGACGAATAGTTGGAATGCACGAGACGAGGTACGTCACCAGCTTGATCACCGACCGATACTGAGCTTCCGAGTATGGCACAAAGCGTTCGACTGCTTTCGGCCGGTAATACGTCGCGAGAGGTTTGAGTGGAGTTAGTCGGGTGCTTCGGTCGCAAGTCCACCGCGTGCCGCTTCCGTGTTCATCTTCGCAAACGGTGATAGCGCTCGTGCTTCTTCTGCCACCGGGACAGACGATTTCGATCCCGATGCTGCGCTGATTCATGTTGGGAATGTTTGTGCTCTTGGTCGATGTGTGCCAGGCGGCGTTGCCGAGTTCCACCAACTGCAGCACATTCCCGTTGCGCAAAACCACATAATGCGCGGAGGCTTCGGATTTTCGGTTTTTGAAACGCTGAAGTGCCCCGCGAACCGACCCTCCGCCCGTAGCATGAAGAACGATGGTATCGATCGGCTGGCCATCTCGTGCACTGAAATTCGGGCTTGGCTCCCATGCCACCCAGAATGGTTGCGCCGGTTCAGTCGTTAGGGTCGGATACCCGAGGCGCGCGTCCAAACTGTTCAGGGTGTCCAGGCCAAGGATGCCATCGGGCTCGAGTTGATGGTGTTCTTGCCAACGCCGAACCGCATCGGCAAGGGCAGCCTCGGTGGGGCAGATGCGCGTGAAACCGAGCAGGGCGTAAATCTCGTCCCGGTATTCATTCCAGCCCAGCCATTCGCGCATGCAGCGATTCAACCGGACCGCCTTCGAGCGATCGTAGGCGGCTTCTTCCTGTTCGAATTCAAATTGCGTTTCTTGTTGTCGAGGCGCAGAGATCCGTTCGCTTGGCGGCAGGTCGGAACCCGGCGGAAGTGCGCCCGCCAGGACGATCTGCTTGCCGCTTCGGCCGCCGACTCGATACAAAATCGGCACGCCTCGCACGACCGCGATGCGAAGCTTATAGCCGGGTCGGGTCTGCCGGTAGTGTGCCGCGCGAAAGAATTCGCTGCGAAAAGTTCGCGGATCGAACCGAATTCCACCACCCAAATCTCGCTCCGCAATGCGGTCGATGAAATGCATGCGTGGCAGGAAACCTTGCGAACGTAACGTGCTCGCAAAACGCTGAACAGCTTGCCACCGCGGGCTTGGCTTCTTTTTCGCAGTCTCAAACGTGAAGGTATCGTTCATGGTAATCGTCCTTTCTCGCGGTTGATCGCATTCGCACGATGATCCTTCCGCGTTGATCTCGTCTAACGACCTGCCTATCGCGTATCCTTCTCACTCCTTGAAGCCCGTTAAATCAGATCGTATTGGTCGTGATAAATCGTCGAACAGTATCGTTTATGAAGACCGCCCGGTTAGCTTTCTTGCCCGTCCCGTCATCGCCCGCGACGTGAATGGCAACCAGAACTCGCCCACCCATGCTGGGATGGCGTTTCACCCATACGGGGCTGCCGCTGTGACCCTGGCCGGTATCGTTGAGGTAATGAAGCATTCCGTCTCTTAGCAGCTGAGTGCTATTATATGATAGGTACTGGTGTATTCCGCCGCCCCGATCCGTCGGGTATCCGCATAGGTTTACTTTCAATTGTCCGACGCTTTGCGGAAGAGCTCTCTGCAAAATGCTTACGCCGTAAGCATCTTTGGGCCACTTCTTGTAATTCATGCTCCAATAGCCGATCCGGTTGCCTACATCGTCCTTCAGTTGGATAATGCCATAGTCGAGTGACGTCGCCGCCTTTGACCGATTGTATCCGGTTGGCACGATGAGTTTCTTTGCCTGAGTCGCTGGAAGTGGTTCGGATGACCCGTTTCTCCCCGGAATAACACGAATAACACAGGTCGTCAGGTCCTCTAATCGATCATTCGTTTCGTCCCAGATGCAATGGCCAGCGGTGAGCACGGTCCTGGGACCGATGAGAGTTCCCGTCCGTCCCGGCTCGCCACCCGTTCCTCTATTTATCTCGACGTGACAAATGTATCTGAAGGGCGCGATTGTAGTTGTTTGGACCCTCTTCCTTGTGTCGGCGCCTATTACTTCAAGTTCGCGGTCCGCAACTCCCGAGCGAATGGGGACATCGTTCTCGAACTCGAACGATTCGGGCCCGAGGGACGCACGACCGGCTTTCGCATTCGAATCCAGTTCTGTCTGGTCAATTATCTCATCTAACAATGTCTTCATAATGCTTCATCGTTTGTTGTTGGTGGTCCTTAACTTCACCTTCCAAGGTAGGATTTACGGTCTTCGATTGCTTCGCGTGCGCGGCTCAGGGCTCGGGTCATGAAGGTGCGGAAGCGTTCGGAATTGTTTAGTCGGAGGCTGTTGAGCGCTTCTTCGAGCGGGCCTTTGATGGCAGCTCGCCAAGTTGAAGGGAGTTTGCGCAAGATGTCGAGGGCGAGGCGGACGGAGCGTTCAGCGCGCTTTCGGTCGCGGCGCTCGCGTTCGGCGAAAGCTGCCTCCGTAATGGCGGTCTTGGCGCGGATCAAAAGCCCCAGAGCTTTATCCGGGCCGCTCCCGTCGCTGTCTCCAGAGATTAACGTGAGTTGGGGGCGACTGTAAATGGGTCGCGGCAGCGGGCGACGCCGTGGCGGAAGCCGCCGAGGGCCACCGCGTGAACCGCCGCGCCGGCGCCAGATTTCTTCCTCCTCGGCGAATTCCGATTCGAGCATCGACTCGCGTTTGCGTTGTCGGGGCGCCGCGATGCGTTCACTAGGTGGAAGGGGTGAATCGGGAGGGAGCGCGCCAGCCAGGACGATCTGTTTTCCACTGCGCCCACCTACCCGATAGAGAACCGGCACGCCGCGTACAATCGCGATGCGCGTGTTATACCCGGGTCGGGTCTGCCGATAATGCGCCGCGCGAAAGAATTCGCTTCGGAATGTTCGTGGGTCGAAGCGCACTCCGCTGCCCCAACCCCTCTCGGCGATTCGGTCGACGAAGTGCCTGCGTGCCAAAAAACCTTCGGATCGGAGAGCGCGTGCGAAACGGCCAGCAGCTTGCCATCTCGGATCCGGCTTTTTCGCTAGAGTCTCAAACGTGAAGGTATCGAACATGGTCTTGCTCCTTTCTGATTGTTGATTTGACCCGCGCGACGATCTCCCTGACCGCATCCGCGGGCCTGTCGACCTCGTCGAGATTATGGGCTGCAGTGATGAGGAAGCATTCGTCATCGAATTTCGACAGCCACTCCAACTCGTCGAAATCCGGTGTAGCGACATGCATGAGCCGTGGTCCTCTCATTTTCCATCCACGGACCAATGCCAGGACTCCTTAGAATAGTTCTTCAAACCAAAGTTGCGTTCAGCATTGCGCAACATCCAATCGAAGGCAGGCGTGCCGGGCTCGAGCCTGCCTCCGCTCACGCCGAGATCAATGGCCAGACCTCTTTCGTGGTTCGAAGTCCCCGGTCTGGCGGTCGGTGGAGTGCACTGGGACGATGGCTTTTTGTAAATGTCGTAGTCACTTGAACCGCAATTCTTCCTTCGCAATGCGATTTGGTGGGACGGATCCCGATAGGCGCTGTTAACTGTGAGTTGAATCCCGTCGTTCGCTGCGGCTTCGAGGAGTGCCTGCACATTCCCCGCAATCTGGCGAGCCACCTGAAAGGTGCGCCCCGACCAGCTCAGGGTCACGAGATCAAGCCCCGAAGGTGTCGATGGCGCAGGCATCGTAGAGGGAGGCGTCGGTGCCCCGCTCCGCAACACAGGCCTAACGATGGTGTCACGAATCGCAACCCATTCCCGGACCAGCGTTTGATAATTCCGCTCACTGCCAGAGATCGAACGACCGTTCCGTTCGGGATGCCGCCGGAAGAAAACCAGATTTGTCAGGCTATTCTCGTCGGTGGTACCTCGGCGGATGGCCGAACTCACCAACTGGCTCTCACTGGCGCTTGAGTCTCCGTAGGATTCCCATTCGTCCTCCAGTTCCGGGAGCCATTCTAACTCGTCGAATGTGAAAAGATTTGCTCTCATAACTGTTCTTAATGCAGGTTGGTTTTGATTTCGTTCAGATTAAAGCGGCTTGCGCTTCTGCTCTGCTGAGTTCCCTGTTGCGCGAAGCAGCTCGCTGTTCAGTACGACTGTCGTTGTAAAAAGGCGGGTCAAAGCGCACTCCGCTACCCCAACCCCTCTCGGCGATTCGGTCGATGAAGTGCCTGCGTGCCAGAAAACCCTCCGACCGGAGGGCGCGTGCGAAACGGTGGGCTGCCTGCCATCTCGGATCCGGCTTTTTCGTTGAAGTCTCAAACGTGAAGGTATCGAACATGGTCTCGCTCCTTTGCGGTATTTGATCCGGTCCGCGCGAGGATCTCTCCAACCGCATCTGCGGCTCGGTCGATTTCGTCGAAATCGTGGCGGGCAGTGATGAGAAAACTGATGCGCGCCGCACCGCCTCTGGGGTGTCGATGCAGGACGGTAGAGATACCGGCCCTTCGGAGTCGATCGTGCATGGTGAGGGCATCGATTCCAGGGATCGGCGGCAGCGTCTGCACTGGAAACATTCCGCCTATGGAAACAAGATCCGCCTCGCGCAGCCGAGCGCGAAACCGACCGACCGATCTCGTTAGGCGAGCCCGCAACTCTTCCCCGTAAGTGCGATTGATCGTTAAGGCACGTGACATGGCGCCGATCGCCGCCAGCGAGGGCGGACTGCAGTGCATGCGAGTGCCGCTGCGTTCTTCAAACCGCTTTACAAACGCGCTACTGGCGGAAAGCGCAGCCAATGGAGCGCCGAAACCTTTGGCCAGTGAGGCGACCACGGCCAGGTGTGGTCCGGAAATCCTGCTCCAGCGCGGCATGCCTCCACCTCCTTCACCATAGGGCCGGCTCCCGCCCGGCGATTGCCCAAAGATTCCCAGCGCTTGCGTGTCGTCGATTACCAGCCAGCCGCCCAAGTGCGTAGCCAACTCGAGATAAGCCGACAGTGGCGCAGGCTGGCCGCAGCCAGGACAAAAGCCGTCGCACACCACGACCGGTCGTCGCCCTTGCAGATCGTTCCGCAGGGTTTGGCCTAACGAACGCACATCGAAGTGATTGAAGCGGCGAACAAACGCGCCACCCGTCGCGGCGCGCTCCATTCCCCAGCGAGCAATCGCATAGGCGCCGCGGTCCAAGAAAATCGCGCAGCCCGCGGTCGCGAAAATTTCGCCAAGATCCCAGAACAAATGCAGGGTCGAAGGTCCGAGCGTTGCCGCTTCGCAACCCTGCAACGTCGCCAAATTCTTCGCGACGCGGCGGGCGATCGGCGGCACGCGGAGCGCCGCCGGCACGCCTGTCGTCAGTTGCTCCCAAGGCGCCAGCGAGCCGCTCGCATGCCGCAAGCCGAGATAGAGTGCCGAAGTAAAATCTAGCACGGCACACGGATTTCATCGCTTGGATGCCAATTGATAATCGAGCCGGCGGCGCAAATGCACCGAGGGTGGGGCATAGCGTTCGGATGCCTGGCGCAGACCAGCAGTATCCTGCGTCAGATCGACTCCGGTCACCGCGCGGTACGAGTGAATGTAGCTTTGAATTTCCGCCCGCCAGTAACGTGCCCAATTTGCGGCTTGGGTTGGGTCGAATACGTCACTCCAATTGCCGTAGCGAATGGACAGAAGGAGTTGCTCGCCGAAGACCGCGAGGTAGTGAAAATCCGTAACCGTAATGTCAGTCCAGCCTTGAATTCTCTTAACCGTATCCACCCGATCCATCCAAGCCTCAGAGTAGGGCACCATGATTCGGCCACCCAGAAACTCGCGCATCTCGGGACGGGCCAGCAACCATTGCTCGATCAGCATCTCTTGACGGGCTGTCGAAGGCAGGTCGCCGAATTGGTTATGCGCACCTTCAGCTAGAAGCAAGTGCACCTCGCGAATGGCGTTCATTACTGGGAACCCGTCCGCGATTACCGTCGTATCGTCGTCTTCCTTAAAGAAGACGGAGCAGAGATACAGCAGGTTATGGAAGGCTTCGAGGAACTTCGAGCGGCCGTCCACTGTGCGAAGGGTAGGCACCGCGCGGCCCTGCAAGCTGATGCCGTAGTGATGATCATACTCATAGGCTCGTCGCACGAGAGTTAGCCGATGCTGCTCATCCTGGATATAACCCCAGAGTAAGTTGCCGAGCGGCCGGAGCGGGTCGATGTCAAACCGCATCAGAGGATCCACCTCCGCGCGACCTCGCTTGTTTTGGAAGCGCATGCTGATGGCTTTCATCGTCTGGACGAGCTGCCCTTCCTCTTCCCAATAGGACCAGATGAGCTCGATCAGACATGGGTTGGTTAGTTTCTCCTGCAAGATGCCATAGCAATTGGCCAGGGCTGTTGACGTGCTGCCATCTTTGAGCGGAACATCGCCCAGCTTGCTGCGGATGAGTGACAAGTAGGGCAAAGTCTTGACCGTACCACCATTGACCCCAACGAGGTAGGCGTCGTACCACAAATCTTCGAGGTCCGTCCTCTGGATCTCCCGTCCGAAGCGGGCTTGCTCTTCAAGCAGAGTGCTGTCGGCGAGGTTGGCGAAGTCCACCACCACTCCGCAATTGGTCATGAGAAAGACTTCCGTGGCGCACTTGACCAAGCTGTAGTCATTGACTCCCGGGTAAGGAAGCGACTTGTTGCTGCATTTGGTGGTCGTATCAGTCGCCCAAGGCTCGATTCCGCACATAACGTTGTCGATAAAAGTTTTGTAATTGGTGAAGGAGAGCGCAGCCGTGGATGCGCGGATCACCGTCCAAAGCGCCATGTCAGAAGTCTTCGCCGTAGCCGTGCGTCCCAACGTAACTGAGACGCCTCCGCTGATAGACTGCGCGGCCTCGGCTATGACATTGAGTGCCTCCCTGATAGTCATTTGGGCGGTATTCTCTTCGCGCAATACTGCAATCAGCTCGAGTCTGCCTCTCAGACCCGCGGTCTCAATGTATCCTTCCCGATCGCTGGTCCTCTTAATCGTTCCGCGGTTACTACTCAGCTCGAAAATCACCGGCTTAAGGAAATTCTTCTGCCCTTTTTCGAAGTCGTCACTTACCTTTGCCGTCGCTCGAACGACTGTTCCCTCCGTTATTACATCGGGGCAGGTAGATTGCACAGCGCTGTCACGGCAGGGGACGTACTCTAGGTTGAAGCCGACAGGAATGCGGAACGAGTGAATCTCGCAACCACCGTCTTGCAGATCGACCCGCCACTTGTCGTCGGTAGCCACAAAGGCCTTCGCAGTTACCCAGTAGATGCCAGGGTCGACTTCGATCACAGCCTCGCCGTTTGAGTCCGTTTCGACATCAGTTAGCAGCGGAGTCAGGCTCTTGTCCCGAGAGACACACACCTGTGCGCCTTCAATGGGGCTCTTCCGACCCCCGCTATCGGACACGGTTACTTGGATCATCGCCTTCTTTACTGCCAGATGTGTATGCCCGGCCGCTTCAGGCATCTGCGTGTGTGACATTTGTTTCGTTAATTTTTTTTCTGTTGCCATATGTGTTTCTCCCGCGTTGATGAGTTAGTGTTAATGAGTTGAAAATTCCGTCTGTAAGTGGCTATAAATCATTAGTCCGTGATTGCTGTCTCAAGGGCCCGAACGGCCGAAAAGGAAAATCGTGGCTGCGCCGCCCAGCCTGCTCTTGGCCAGCGCGAGCGAACACTTCGCCCCAGCCATGAACGCAGACGGGGTCGAACCGGCCGGTGAGCAAAAGCGAATGTGCTGATTAACGCCCAGTGGTTGAGCAGCTCGGCAATGGTGCGGCTCTCTTCTTCCGGTGTGATCCGCCCCTCGGACCTAGCCTGGCCGATCACGGCAAAGGCCAGCGATGGCGGAGCCGCCCGCATGCGACGCGGCGCACGGCTCCAGACCCGAAAGTAACCCGTCAGGCGCGCCGGCTGGCGCTCGGCCACCCGCAGCGCCTCAACGAGCGATTTGCCACGAAGCGACCTCGGCCGGTAATTGGCCAGTAATCCGACAAAGCCGGGCATCGTGTCGAGCAACTCCGTGATGACCTTCCGCACCTCGTCCTGCAGTCCAGTGCGGGGATAAAACGATTCCCACATGCGCGAGATCGCCTGCCACTGGGGATGAGGGAACAGAGTCTGCCCGATCGCGCAGCTCAGCTTCATCCGGATCCATGGAAAAGGATGTGGATCGTCGAGCTGGAAGCGAAACACGAAGGGGCGCGGCAAGCTCACGACACCCATGAGACCCATCGTGGCGGCCACCCCCACCCGTGCGATTGACCAGAAGTCGGCCAATATTTCCGAAATCCACCGCTCCCAAAGACCCCAAGCCCTTTGCTCTGAACCGCCTTTACGCTGCATTCCTTGAAGCATCGGCCGTATGGAGTTCGCCAGATCGAGCAGCGCCGCCGCCTGATGCCCAACCTCGTGCACGAGCGATGAAGCGACGCCGCTTCCGACCATTCGCTCCCGAGGCACTCGCACGATGGCAACCGGATTGTCCCCGCCGCCTGGCAATCGCGTGCGGGCGCGCCGGATCGCGGCGCCATGTCCGCGATCGAGATAACAGACCACAGGCGGCGACTTATAAACTCCGGGCAACGCGAGCGCGTCGGCGGCGACGGCATCGAGACCGCTAATCCAGACACCGAAATCATGCTGGCTGCGTTGGGCCAACACGTCGGCAAAGATGTCGAATTGCGACAAGACTGCGTTGAAGCGAATTCGCAGAAATGTGAAGCGCCTTTGCATCACTGCCGGCAAGGCGGTTCTACCGAGAGGCCCGCGCAACCAACGGAGATATGAAAAAACAAGGTGCCGCAGATCGCGGCGGCCGCGGGCTAGATAACGCTCTATTGCTTCCTGCGCTTGCGGCGAGACGGCCGCCGCGACAACCTGGGGAAACTGGAGCGCGAACGGCCGGACCCGCGCCAACCGCGTGAGCAGGGCACGGGCCTCCTGCTCCAACGCCCAAACCGCTGTCGCCGCAACAGCCATTGCTAGACCCCCAAAAGCACTATCGCCCGGCCGCGCCGGACCCACCGACCGCTATGTGAGTGCGTTGATCCGTACGTGCCTTGTAGCCCGCCGTTCGGTGCAGACGTTAAGTCTGGAGTGAGTTGGTGTGCCGCCGTCGTCACTGCCCTCTGCGCCACCCTTCTGGGATCCGCATTCTGCGGCGCACTGGCAACCTTGGCCGCTGAAGCCCCCGCGAGACGCACGAACCGTTTGGCGACCTCAAACTCCTGATCTTCCGAATCCATCCCTTCGAGTTCTAGCTCGAAAAGGTTGCTCACCGCTGTTCCGGCCGCTCTGCCGATCATGGTGCCGACTCCCGGGATCGGAATGAAACTCCCCAAAGCGCCCCCAACGACCGGGAGCGCCTTCTTGGCGATCCCCTTCAACACCCCGCCCAGCGCCCTTCCAGCGCTGGACTTCGCGAACTTTTTCACGCCGCCCCAGGCTTTGGATACGAGCTTACCCAGGAATTGGTCGAGCTCCTCTTCGCTCTGGACGTTCAGCAGCTCCTCTGCGAGCTCGTTCTCTTCGCGCTCGCTAAAGGGACTTTCGGATTGAAATCCGATCTCGCCGTTGTGCTCGAAACTAAATTCGAAGCTTTCGGGCTCTAATGCTTCAAGGCCGCTCTGATCGGCCTCACCTTGAGTTGAATCGATATCATGCATGGTAGTTTCTCTTTAACATTGTGTTTTTGATTGTGTTTTTGCTTCGACACCTAGACGCCAAGGACGATTAGCTTGCGCCCGCGCCGGATCCAGCGTCCCGAACGCCCGTGTCCGCCTCCGTAAGTTGCGCTGATTCCACCACCGCCAAGCCTGCTCGGCGAAAGAAGACCCGGCGCGTGTTGCCGCGCCGCAGATGCCAGCGCGCCGCGAGCCGCCTGTGGCGTTCTGCTTCCAGATTGCGCCGCTTTTTGTGTTGCTGAGGTGGCGAGCCGCACAAATTGACGCGCCACCTCAAATTCCTGGTCCTCGCCGCTCAGTCCTTCGAGTTCCAAACCAAACATTTTTCCGGCAGCCTTACCCAGCGTGCTTCCTACTGTTCCACCTTTTGCGCCGCCGAAATACGTGCCCACCCCGCGACCGATGACCGGCAGCGCCTTCTTCGCTGTGCTCTTTAGGAGTCCGCCGAGTGCCTGCCCAGTGGGGGAGCGGAGGAAACCGCCCGCGGCGCCAGCCAGACCTCTGGCAGCGCCGGCGACTTTGCCAATTAGTTTGCCGAGGAACTGATCGAGCTCCTGTTCGTCGCTGACCTCGAGAAGCTCGGCCGCAAGTTCCATCTCCTCGACTTCCTCGAGGGGACTCTCCTGATCGCCTTCTTGTTGGAATTCCTCCGCTCCCTCAAATTCGAATTCACCGGGTTCCTGTTCGGTATCGGTCTCAAATTCTTCTAACATAGTGTGATTCCTCCTGATTAGTTTTGTTAGGTTGATTTTTCGCTGTGACCCAGCTTCGCCGGGGTGGTTTGTGATGATTCTGTTATCGCCGGTGTCTGACGCATGAGGCGTGCCAACGGCTTTATCTAGGAAGAGCCGCCGGCAGAACCGAAGAATGCTTCGGGAGAAACAAGAAATAGTCGAACGCCGGCGAAGCTTGCTTCGCTACCTATGAGTTATGCGCGCGGCGGACGAAACGAAACGCAAAGAAACTGTGAAAGACCTAACGAACATTTCGCTTTCCTCAATCCTCGGACGAATTCACTCTCAAAATCAGAACTCCTTCTCAGCGATAACTCACTGGGCGAGCATTGGCTGGCCGTGTTGTCGGCGAAGGAGATCAAATTACGGCGGTAGGCCGTTAGCGCGATCACCCCAAATCTTCCACGCCCGTGCGGGCAAGATACTGATTGCCAGCTCCGATTGCGCACAGGTTTTGCCGTTGAAAAGTTGGGCCACAATTCGTGCGCACTGCTCGAACAACGCACGTCTACGATCGAATTTCCGACCAACTTCACAGTCAGCACGTGCAATGCAGGATGGCGTACGCTTGGCCCTTCTTCACTTCCTTTAGCAGCTCACAGACTTCCGATGTGGGCGCCGAAATGACCTCGATACCGCGCCGTTTCGCTTCCGCTAGGACTTGGTCCATTACCGGGAGCGCGCCATGGGCGCCGGTCCCGACAATGAGCCGCTTGCCTCCCCAGGGAATTTCTTCCCCGACCGAAAGCGGCGTGTGGCCGAACTTTTCGCGGAATTGCTTGGAAGGTCCTTTCTTCCGTTTGCGCACTTTGCCGCCGTCGATCACCACATCATGCGTGAAGCACTTTCCCTCGACCTCGATCTCGCCAAATTTGACCAGTCGTGCTTTCGTATCTCAATGTTCCGCTGGCTCGAGCTCCAAGGCAAGAGACAGGGATTCTAAGACCGTGCAGCGTTTTAATCGCTTTCCTCTCTGTGCGGCAAGAAATAGACTGCAAAATGCCGTCCAATTATAGTTAGGTGCCAAGAGCTAACCGATGGCCAGATTGTTCATTTCTCACGCGACCATTGACCGGAAATTTGTCGAGGAGGAGCTTCTTGGGCTGCTGCGCGCTCTTGGCTTTGATCCATGGTTCGCTGAGACTGACATTCAAACTTCCGAGCAATGGGAGCGTTCCATCGCCCCAACTCCAGCCGGGAACTCCTCTTGAACACGCCAGCGCCAACCAACGATTGCACAACTTGAGCGCCCTTCTTGCCAGCGACTTAGCGTGGCAAAAGACTGATTAGGTGCCCCTGTAAGTTTCTCTGGCGTGGATCAAAAGTGCTCTCAATTTGATTACTGCGCGTAATCGTAAAACAACTTTGCAGTCTCTCTACTCACGACCTCATTTTCCCAGTAACCGACATGGGCGCTCAGCGGTAGATCGCCAGAATCTACCTGTATGTCCATGATCGCATGATTAGGGCTGTAGAGATTGCGGCTGGCGAAACCCAACAAATCATCGATATCATAAAAAAATTTCAATTGTATTCCCGAGGAGACCACGCCGATGTCTGCCGGATCAAGTCCTTCATGATTAAATAATTTATCAATCATGATCTGCTTTCTCATTATCATGAGCGGAAGCTGCGAGGCTGCACATGAGAGCCCTCCCAAAGTTAGCTCACCATCTTGTGCCTTGTTACGCCATTTTTGAAATTCCTGACTTGCCCAAGGCCCTCCCTGATATTGCTGGACGAAATCAGGACCATGCCCTTTTTTGAATAGTCCGAATAGGAAGTCGTGAATCACCGTTACTCCTAGACTGTGACCAAAAAGATGAATCCGAACGTTGGGGTGAGCTACTTAGGGTTGCATGGCAACCAAAACCTGATTGTAAACGTGTGCACGAACGTACGTCTCTCCATCTTGGGAACAATAATAAACCACATCTGTAAGCCCAAATGAGACGACTCCCTCGCGCACGCTAGCCACAACTTGTCGAACGCCGGGAATTCCCCAGTCGCCGACAAGAGCATTATTCGGCCCGGGGCGTTCTTTGAGATTCTGATATGAAACTTGCTCATTCACGAATCGCTCGACTTCCGTAAGCCTGTGATCTTCCCTCACGGGATTTTCTGTTGTTGTGAGTTGATGGCCCCATTCGACCAAGATCGGGCCATTGGGAAACAAGTCTTTGAGCTCTGGTTTGTGTGCTTGCAAAGCCTTCCAGAATTTGTCGTAGGTCCCTCCTGGGCTAGTGGATCGCTCGGAGCGACATCCGGTGTCATACCATGGACAAAAACCAAGACGTTTACTTTAGTTGGCATCTAACGGGTTAATCGAGGCGACGCGATGGGAGTGTGCAGTATTGCAAGCATTCGTGCGCGATTCGGCGCGTTTTTTCAACGGCGGGGGCTGCACACGCAGTTCTTCAGATTCTGGCGTAGTTCGGCTAACAGCAAGCGAGCCAAATTCCACCGAACTTGGAAACGCTTTGCTGAAGAGCTCAAGCGGTCCGCCGATGAATAATATTTAATTGAGACCGCACGCGACTTCTACGTCGCGTGCCCCGGACACAATGGAACGCCTCTAACGCGCGTGCGTCCGCGAGAAACAGACCACGTCGGACCCGGTTTGTTCTACTTTTGTTCTACTTTCGGCCTTCTTCTGGCGGTCCCTCTATACGCACTGTGATTGCCGCTAAAAAGGTGATTTTACCTATGAAAACGCGATTGGCGTTTAACGAGAAGTAACCAGATAAAATCGGTGATTTCTGAATCTTGAGTCCAGCGCGTCTGCCAATTCCGCCACGCCGGACCGACCGGATTAGCGGCATTCTGACTCATTCCGTGCGCGCTCGTTCCACGCGCGCTAAGAGCGGGGCACGTTAACGAACAATAGAACAGCACTGACATTAGCAAATTCGTTGTGACTTTTGTTGTGACTCGGGCGGTTTTCGGACCGATTTCCGACCGTTTTACCTATGAAAAGAGGCG
>Ga0137404_10000591_pt1 | contig 23820 bp, 20 predicted proteins | sample CZOMad2_1_16fung_FD_108285 | JGI IMG/M metagenome (GOLD analysis project Ga0137404, IMG submission 108285) | Vadose zone soil fungal communities from Angelo Coast Range Reserve, California, USA - CZOMad2_1_16fungal (Illumina Assembly) | ecosystem: Environmental > Terrestrial > Soil > Vadose... | reverse complement strand
GCGAAATTCTACGAGACCCAACACCGCATCCTACAGATCAAACAGCTCAAGTGGAAAGCTGCCAAGCTAGGATTTCAAGTTGTCCAAGCTCCTGCAGCTTAAAACGGGGGAGTTTCTGGGGAGCGAAAAGCAGATTCCCCGATTTGTTGGAAACGTTAGTAGTTAGAAGAAAAGGATGGAGTGGTTGGAGTCGCGGGCTGTGCGCCCAAGGCAGGCGTACTATCTCTTGGAAGTCCTTCCTTTTCAATCTCGGTTTTGAAAACAAACGAGTTAGAAAAATATTTGACAGTGGCACGATGTACGGAAATGTGGATGCGCATGCATGGAGTCCCCCGAATTTTCCCCATAGCGAAATAACAGCGAAAGTGCTCCAATCGGTTCCCGCCTCTTGTTAAAAACCAACCCCTCGGTTCGGAACCGAAAGCTTCGATGTTTCTACAACGGTCTTGTAAACCATCGTATTCGGATTCGCTGAGCAGATGAAAGCATCGTTCGGTTCTCTGCCGAATGCTCGGCAAGGCCTGCAGCTAGATTAAGTAGGAAGGCGCTGCCTCTTGCCAGCAGAGGAAAGAGCTTGTTTCATACAAAATTCAGTCTCTCAAGTCTGAAGATCCCGTCAGCAAAACTTAAGTAGGCATCGCCTCAGTATCCTCATAGTATTTCTGCTGAGGGAGCTCAAGGCTTGCGCATCCTTGTAGTGGAAGACGAAGCGAAGGTGGCCCGCGCTCTCCGAGAAGGATTGGAGCGCGAGAAGTACGAAGTTGTCGTCGCGCCAACCGGAGAAGAGGGATTCTTCCTGGTCAATGCCGAGGAATTCGACCTCGTCCTGTTGGATCTCATGCTTCCAGGTCGCGATGGACTACAGGTGCTATCGACGCTGAGAAAACGTGGCTTGCTGACTCCAGTTCTCATACTCACCGCCCGTGATGCAATCGAGGACCGAGTCGAAGGGCTCGACAAAGGTGCCGACGATTACCTTGTGAAACCCTTCGCGTTCCCGGAGCTTCTGGCCCGTGTCCGGGCGTTGCTTCGACGCGGGCGAACCGAGCAAGCGGTCCAGCTCAGACTAGCTGATTTGGAGATGGACGCAGTGACTCGCAAGGCGAGACGGCGGGGACAATACCTGGAACTGACTGCGCGAGAGTTTGAGGTTCTCGAATACTTGCTTCGGCACAAAGAGCAGGTTGTTTCCCGGGAGATGCTGGCGCGCCACGTCTGGAAGGAAAGCGCTCGCGCAACGCCTCTCGATAACGTGATGGACGTTCACATCAACCGGCTTCGCCGGAAGGTGGATGAGCCCTTCGACCGCAAATTGATTCACACCGTTCGCGGTGTCGGATTCGTGCTGCGAGAGGAAGAATGAGATTCCGGCCGCGAAACGTCCGTTCCCGATTGACGCTCTGGTACGTGCTCGTGCTGGCGGGTCTTTTGGCCTTGTACGCGGGAGTTGCATCCTTATTCCTGTTTTTGAGCCTGCGCGAGGACTTTGATCAAAACCTGCTGCAGGACGTCGAAACCGTTGAAGGAATGCTCGCGAAGGAGCCAAACGGACTCGTGTCTCTGCATTCCAGCCACCCCGACGCGGCTGAGCCAAGAATAGGCCATTTCATCGAAGTATGGTCACCGCAGGGTTCGCTGCTTTATAGAAGCGCGGCCTTGCAAGACCAGACATTAGGTGGTCCTCCTAGCCCGGACGAAGGCTTGCACGATCCAAGTCCGTCCACCATGCGGCTTCCGAATGGCACCCGAGTCAGGCTAGCCAGAAGCGTCTATCACGTAGAAGACCAGCGCGTCGTTCTCCGAGTCGCCTACAGCGAGGAAGGATTGTGGCGTGAGTTGGGTGAATTCGGGGAAGTCTTGTTGCTCGGCTTTCCGATTGCTTTGCTACTGGCAGGTGTCGGCGGTTATGCCCTCGCGCGAAAAGCGCTCGCGCCCATCGATTCGATGGCCACCCAGGCCAAGAAAATATCGGCCGAACGGCTGGGTGACCGCTTGTCCATCGAGAATCCCGAAGATGAACTAGGAAAGCTCGGTACTGTCTTCAACGGCATGCTTGGGCGATTGCAGGCCGCATTCGATCAACTGCGTCGCTTCACGGCTGACGCCTCCCACGAATTGCGCACTCCGCTGACCGCCATCCGAAGCGTTGGCGAGGTTGCACTACAGGACCAGAGGAGTCCGGCGGAGTATCGAGATGTGATCGGAAGCATGCTGGAAGAGGTAGACCGCCTGACGCGGCTCGCGGAGAGCTTGCTTGCGCTTTCTCGTGCCGACGCTGGGCACGTCCAGCTTCAGCGTGAGGACATTGCTCTTCTCCGCCTAGCAGAGGAAGCCAGCTCGGTAGTCGAAGTTTTGGCCGAGGAGAAACGGCAACAAATTGACATCGCGGGTGACGCAAACCTCCTCGTCTCCGTAGACCGGCTGATTCTTCGCCAAGCCATCGTCAATCTGCTGGATAACGCCATCAAGTATTCGCCCCCAGGAAGCCAGATTCTCGTCCGAGTACAGAGCGGGGGAGACCAACAAGTGTTCTTAGACGTGATCGACCAGGGACCCGGAATCCCCAGCGAACATCAGCCCTACGTCTTCGACCGCTTTTTCCGGGTCGATAAAGCACGAACGCGGGAATGGGGCGGTGCTGGCCTTGGCCTGTCCATCACTCGATGGGCGGTCGAGGCTCACGGCGGCGAGATAACTCTCGAAAGCGAAGAAGGCCACGGCAGCACGTTTCGAGTTTCTCTGCCGCTCGCGAATTATTCGTCTGCAAGTCAGTTAAAAGGAGGTTCGCAATGAAAAAGATATTGGGGATTCTCGCTGCGGTTGTCGCAGTTTCGGCACTGATCTGGGTGATTCTTGAATCCAGGGAGGGAAGATATTCCTCCTATGCATCTCAACCGGAGACTCCTGCGCCTCAACAATCCGCAGGTGCCACCTTCACATACAACTTCGATAGCGACGCCGTGGGGGCTCTGCCCGTGAAGTTTCATAGCGCGCGCACTGGGAAAGGGGCCGAAAGCAAATGGGTAGTGATGGCAGATTCGACCGCGCCTTCCAAACCCAATGTAGTTGCACAAACTTCAACGGACACGACGGACTATCGCTTTCCGCTTCTGATTTCCGACGAAGGAAGCTTCAAGGACTTGGACCTGAGAGTGAAGTTCAAAGCCGTTGCAGGCGAAGTGGACCGAGCAGGGGGCCTAGTCTTTCGGCTGAAGGACGCAAACAACTATTACATCGTCCGCGCCAACGCCCTGGAGGATAACTACAGGCTTTACGACGTTGTCGCGGGAAACCGCCGCCAGTTCGCGGGCGCGAATTTCAGAGTCACTTCCGGCGAATGGCATGAGCTGCGCGTCGAATGTGTGGGAAACAAGATCATTTGTTACTACGACGGTGCCAAGAAGATCGAAGCGACGGACGACACGTTCAAAGATGGAGGCAAAGTCGGTCTGTGGACCAAAGCGGACTCGGTTACTTACTTCGATGATTTGCGTGTGACTGCAAAGTAGGCGCGCAAGGCGATTTCGTGTAGGAAATCTCTGAGGAGGATGTCATGAAAAAAGCAGCAGTGGTTGTGGGGTTACTGATGGTCTGGCTGGTCGTCAATCCGGGCTTGAGGTCCCAGGACAAAGACCGCGCCGAACTCGCGAAGGCCGTGGCCGCGGCGAAAGTGTCCCTCGAACAGGGCCTGTCTACCAGCGCGCACGAGGGCAAACCCATTTCGGCGAAATTTGAGATCGAAGACGGTAAGTTGCAACTGTCGGTCTACACGGCCAAGGGCGATAAGTTTTCGGAGGTCGTCGTCGACCACAACACAGGAAAGGCCGCCAAGACCGAACCCATCACGAGCGGTGAAGACCTTGCGGCTGCAAAAACACAAAGCGAGGCGATGTCAAAGGCAAAGCAGTCGCTGAGTGGGGCGCTCGCGAGGGTCCTGAAGGGCAACCCGGGATTTCGTGCGGTGAGCATCTTTCCCATGCTCAAAGATGGTCATCCGATCGGCGAGGTTACCCTCACAAAAGGTGATGAGTGGAAGACCGCGTCCGAGAAGTTGGATTAACAGGCAGTTCCCTAAGGGAGAGTCCAAGCATGAAGTGGATCACGCGAAGCAACGTCAAAGTGGACCGGGTTGCCTGCCCCTGGCTTATTCGACGCTTCGTTGACTTGCAGGCGGAGTTCCTTTTCGTATCCGAAGACCAGCTTCTTGACACGGCTCGCAAGGAAGGGGCGACTCCTTTCGATGCGACCCGGTTTCCCGAAGTGAAGCTGAATCACCGGGGAGGACGCTGTACGTTTGAAGCCATTCTCGAGGATTACAAACTCACGGACTCAGCACTTCATCGCCTCGCGCTGATCGTCCGAGGAGCTGACGTCAAAGGGCAGGAGCATGTTTCCCCGGAAAGTCTTGGATTGCGCGCCATCGCCCAAGGCTTTGCACTCACCGGGATCAGTGACGAGGAGCGCCTGGCGCGCGAGTTTCCGATGTATGACGCCCTGTACGAGTACGTTCGTCAACAGTTGAAGGAGCTGTCGCAACACTGATTTCTCGATTTTTCAAAACCCAACATGAGGAGGTTGGTCACATGCATCGTTTCAAGCAAAGAGGAATGGCAATCCTGTTCGCGAGCATTTGTTTCCTGGTATCCGGCGTAGCTGCTTTGGCGCAAGACATTCCGAGTGATTATCAGGAGGTTCTCAAAGCGCTGGACCGCAAGGGTGACTTCAAAGCAGGCGTTCTGAAGGTGAATATTCCGCGCAACGATTTGAAGATGACGATTCAGGGCTTCGCCACTCCCACTCCGTTCGGTTTCGGAGGTTGGGTTGCCTTGACCAAGGCATCCGACGGCTCGGACGTGATGATGGGCGACTTGGTATTGCTGCAAGAGGAGGTAAATCCGATTCTCTCCGCCCTGCTCGACAACGGAATCGACGTGACGGCGCTTCATAACCACTTTTTCTGGGATGACCCACACGTCTATTTCATGCACGTCCACGGAATGGGCAAAGCGGCAGACCTCGCGCGCCGCGTAAAACCAGCGCTCGATTCGATTGGTCGCGTAAAAACCGAAGCGGCTGCTCTTGCGAGCGCCGGCGGCACTCCGCTCGATACGGCCAAGCTTGCCAAGATCGCAGGCCACGAAGGCGAGCAGACGGGGCCCGTTTACAAGATCACCGTGGGAAGAGACGACCTGGGAATGAAGGAGCACGGAGCAGTCATCAACGCTCGCATGGGTTTGAACACCTGGGCTGCGTTTGTCGGCACGCAGGAAGATGCCGCAATTGCTGGTGACGTCGCGATGCTCGAAAGCGAGGTGACGTCGGTCTTAAAAGCCCTCCGCAAGAATGGTCTCGATGTTGTGGCGATTCACCACCACATGACGGGAGACCGGCCCGTTGTCATTTTCCTGCATTACTGGGGCAGGGGCGCGGCCGAAAAACTCGCGACGGCATTCAAAGCCGCTCTCGATGAATTGGGCAAAGGCAGTCCTGCCCACGGAATGGGACGCTAGGGTCCTCTTGCCCCCAGCCAAGACATGAATACGACCGCGATTTCAGTCGAGGGTGGAGAGACGCAGCCCAAGCTGCGCGAATTCCTGCTCTACTTTCTCCACCTCGGCACTCTTGGCTTCGGCGGGCCCATTGCCCTAGCGGGCCATATGCAAAAGGACTTGGTTGAAGAGCGAAAGTGGGTATCCAGCCAGGATTATGTCGAGGGACTCGCGTTTTCTCAGCTTTCCCCGGGCCCGCTCGCGGCACAACTTGCGATGTATCTCGGTTGGGTCCGGGCCGGGACGCTTGGTGCGACGCTCACGGGAGCCGCGTTTGTCCTGCCTTCTTTCTTGATGGTCTTAGTGCTTGCCGCACTCTACGTGCATTACGGGCGGCTGCCTTGGATTCAAGGAGTGTTCTACGGCATCGGAGCCGCTGTCATCGCGATTATCACGCGGAGCGCCTATAAACTCATTCGCTCGACCTTGAAAAACGATTGGCTGCTATGGGCGCTCTTCACGGCGCTGGCGGTGACGACCGCATGGAAGGAATCCGAAATCGTCTGGCTCTTCTTGCTCTGCGGGCTCGTTTCGATGTTCATAAAGGCGCCGCCGCGATTCGGGCACTCACACCGCGCAGCTCCCGCTTTCATTGGACTGGAAAAGCTGTTCACAGGTGCCGTGGGAACAGCCACAGCGGCTACGGTAGGCACTCTCTTTCTGTTTTTTCTGAAGGCAGGTGCTTTCGTCTTCGGGAGTGGTCTGGCGATTGTGCCGTTTCTCTATGGAGGGGTCGTAGGCAAATTCCATTGGCTGACAGAGAGGCAATTCCTTGATGCGGTTGCAGTAGCGATGATCACGCCGGGGCCGGTTGTCATCACGGCCGGATTCATCGGGTATTTGGTAGCGGGACTGGTTGGAGCGGCCCTGGCCGCACTCGCTGTTTTTGTTCCTCCGTATCTGATCGTGATCGCTGGCGCTCCCTATTATCGCCGCTTCGCAAAAAACCTCCAGGTGAAGGCATTCGTGCAAGGAGTGACAGCCGCCGCCGTGGGTGCAATCGCTGGAGCGGCCTTCATCCTTGGCAGGCGCTCGTTGATTGATCTGCCCACAGTCTCAGTTGCCGTCGTGACGTTCGGACTGCTCAGCTTCAAGAAAATCCCGGAACCACTTTTGATTCTTGCAGCAGGAGTAGCGGGACTGCTGCTGTTCAAAGGGTAGGGATTGGGAGTTGGTTTGAAGAAACCATCGGAGGTTTACATGCGAAACAAAGGGTTGCTGTTCCTTGGAGTCATCGCGCTTACGGGAGCACTGGGACTTTCGGCCAAGCCGGGCGCCCTCACGCTAAAGAAAGTGACCGAGTTCGATCTCCCCGGGCCACCTGGGAAGCGGTTCGACTATCTCACCATAACCCTCGATGATCACTATCTGCTGTCGACTCACCTTGCCGCAGGACAAACGTATGTCATCGATCTGCGAACGAACAAAGTCGTGGCGACAATTCTGGACACTCCAGGCGCTGAAGGCGTTGAGTACGTCCCCGAATTGAAAAAGGCGTACACGTCGAACGCCGGCGACAATACCATTGGCGTGGTGGACCTTCGTCAGATGAAAGTAATCAAGAAGATTCCTACGGAAGCCAAGCCGGACGGTAGCGCCTACGCTGCACCATTCCACAAGCTCTACGTTTCTGATGAACGAGGCAAAGCGGAAGCCGTCGTGGATGTACGCACAGACAATATCGTTAAGACGCTCCACTTCGACAGTGAGACGGGAATGCCGCAGTACGACCCTGTCGCCAAAAAAGTGTACGTCAACCTCCAGGACAAGAATATTTTCGCGGTCATCGATCCGGGTACGGATGAGGTGGTAGGGCGCTACTCGGTAGGACGCTGCGAAGGGAACCACGGGATGACGCTTGACCCGGAACACCATCGCGCCTTTCTCTCTTGCGAAGGCAACGACCTCATGACCGTCTTCAATCTCGACACTCACCAACCCATCGCATTCCTGCTGATGGCGGGCGGTCCCGACGTCATCAAGTTCGACCCTGGATTGAAGCGTATCTACGTGGCCTGTTCGAGCGGAGCCATCTCGGTATTCCAAATGGACGACCCCGACCACTACCGCAAGCTGGAAGACTTTCCGGTTCAGAAGAAAGTGCATAGCTTGGCGGTGGACCCCGAAACGCACCGCGTTTATGCACCGGAGCAAGAGGCGGACGGCAAAGCAGTCGCCCGAATGGTTATTTACGAAGCCATCGTGAATCCGTGAACTGGCCCATCCCTTGACATGAATCAAGTGGCCCAGCCCAACCGGTCGCAAGTTGCAGCGCCCTGCGCATTCTTCCGACCCACGGAAAGTGCAGGAATGCATCACTGCGTTCTGTTGGCGCTGGCTTTGGTGTGTCTAAATTCGGGCATGCTCTGGGGGAAGGCTGGTCCTGACCCAAGTCCACCTTTTCCGCAGGAGGGGGCGCGCATGGCGGAAGCGGTACGCGTTGACCGTGCGCCGCGTTTAGATGGCACACTCAACGACCCACTCTGGCAATCCGCCAAACCCATTACTGATTTTCGGCAGCGAGAGCCGAAGGAAGGTGAACCCGCCACGGAAAAGACGGAGGTGCGTATCCTCTACACCCGACACGCGGTCTATTTTGGGATTCATTGCTACGATTCCGCACCATCTCGAATCGTAGCGACGGAACTGCGACGCGATGTGAGCCAAGACCTAGACGATCACTTCGAGATTCTGATCAATTCCAACCATGACCGGCGTGGCGGTTATGTTTTCGAAATCAATCCCCTGGGAACACAAAGCGACGGCTTGGTCGTCGAGGAGCAGAGCGGATCAGAGGGAACCGATTTCGATTCGGGCTGGGACGGTGTCTGGATATCCGAGGCACGCATTACGCGAGACGGTTGGGCCGCGACGATCGGGGTTCCCTTCTCGACTCTAAATTTTACAAAGTCGAAGGACGTCATCTGGGGTTTGAATTTCAAGCGATTCATTCGCAGAAAGAATGAAGAAGATCTCTGGGCTGCATACCGGCGAACCTACGGGATTGCGAAAGTCTCTGAAGCGGGGGAACTAACGGGCATAACGGACATCGGAAGTGGAAGGCTCTTTGTCGTGAAGCCCTATGGGCTGGCGCAATACGATAAGCGGACGGGCCAAAGCCCGGCATTTCCTCTTACGGGCGGGCTGGATGTGAAGTACGGGATTCGCTCGAACGTCGTTTTGAATTTGACGGGGAATACAGATTTTTCCGCCACGGACGTGGATCAACAGCAGTTCAATCTAACGCCGTTCCCGATCTTCATCCCGGAGAAACGCCAGTTCTTCTTGGAAAATGCGGGAATCTTCAACTTCGATATGGGCGGCCAGGATAAGTTGTTTTTCAGCCGTCAGATTGGGATCGATTCGGTAACGGGGAACCAGGTGCCCATCAATGGCGGAGGCAGGCTGACCGGCACTCTAGGTCGTTTGCAATTCGGAGTCATGGATGTAGACACGCGCTCCAGCGGCCCAAATCCATACGCAAATTATGCAGTTGTTCGCCTAAAGGAATCGTTGTGGGGTGGTTCGTACATCGGTGTGATGGGTATCGATAAGCGCTCCGGCAATGTACAAGACAGCTTCAATCAAACCGGTGGCGTTGATACCCGTCTCGTTTTCTTCAAGGACTGGTTTGTGGACGCTCACACGGCGGCAACTCAATCGCCTGGCTACTCGAGCGGGAATAGCGATGTCGGCGCTTCTTTATCCTATCGTTCGAATTGGGTGGACGGGAAGTTGGAGCGCAGAAAAATCGGACCGAATTTCAATCCAGAGGTGGGATTCATTGAACGGATCGATTCCAATGAAACCTATGGAGATCTGACTTTCAAGGTGAGGCCCAGGATCACCGGCGTCCGGGAATTGCAATTCGAGGGGTTTATTCTCCACGCGCCAGACACTCAGGGTGTCGTGCAAACCCAGGAGTGGCAGGGAACCTTTCGGGCCGATTTCAACAACGGCGCATACACCGACGATGATATCGCCGATGTGTTCACACAGCGAATCACAACACCTCTTCACATTTACAAGAATGTCTTCATTCCGAACGGCCTGTATCACTTCGCCCGCCATCAGATCACGTACGGGTCCGGCAAAGACCGGCGGTTTACCTACAATTTCTTCGAACGCTTTGGCGGTTACTACGGAGGAGCTCTGAATGAATTTCGCGTGCGGATAAACTATCGTCCGACTGCGAAGTTCTCGATCTCCGCCTCGGAGACCTGGGATCGATTTCGATTGCCGTTGCCCAATGGTAATTTTTCGGTGGTGCTGGCGAGCTTGCAGGGGAATTATTCCTTTACTCGTTTCTTGACGTTCACGAGTCTAATTCAGGTGGACACGTCGAACACACAGGCGGTCAGTGCCAATGTTCGCCTGAGGTATAACTACCGACCTGACAGCGACCTTTACATCATCTACAACGTCGGGACGCAATTCGCCAGCATTGCCCCGGCAAACCCCCCACAAGTTCGTGAGACCCGCTTCGCCGTGAAATGGACTTATTCTTTCGCTCCGTAGAACTACTCGTTTCAATCGACCAATGGACGCGGAGTGTCGCTGCGACACATCGACGTCCAGTTTCATGGTGATTGGAGTTTACCTGGCATCAATGCTTCGCCAAATAGGTTCCTGTTACATATCCCAAAGTTGCACCTATGAGGACGTCCGAGGGGTAATGCCTCTTTGCCGGATAGCGCGAGAGACTGACTCCCGTTGCAAGGGCATATGCTCCCCACTTCACCCATTTATTTTTGGGATATCGGTGAGCGATCACAGCCGCAAATGCGAAACTCGTAGCTGCGTGTCCGGACGGAAAGGCCCTTCCGCCGCCCCAGAACTTGCCTGTACTCCCTGGTTTGAAAGGAAACTGACGGTCAAAAGCGAGCTTCAGAGCCAAGTCTACCGTGCCAGCCGCTCCCATCGCAGCGAGTGATTTAAATCCAGTATCGCGTAAATAGGGATGGTGTTTCCCACACCCAATGCCATACACGAGAGCGGCCGATCCAATCTCCAAGCCGAGGCCAATGTTTGACCACTGCCCTGCCGTCTGTTGTAAGGACTTGGATTGAATGCGATTGTCGGCGGGCCGGTCTACCCTTGCAATCATTACTCCGGTGGCTGCCAAGATTGGCAGCTCCCATTTCAAATTGGTGGGACGAACAGCGCTTCGGGGAACAGATTTGAGTCCATGACCGAATTGCAAAGTTTCAGCCCAGGTCTCGTGGAAAAACCCGTGGATACTGCACCCCGCATCTGGGGCCACCTCTTGCACGCATGATGGTTGTTGATTTTCCCGGGCCTGCCCCGAGGATCGGGGCGTGCTGGAGCGCGGTTCCGCTTCTTGCGTCAGTTCTCCGGATGAGTCGGTCGTCTGAGCGAACGCGGGCCTTGGGTCATAGACTACAGCGGTACAGATGAGCAGAGCACACGCAAGGAACCGGAAACTGCTTGGGATTCGGGGAATCGCCATGATTTTGAGAGCTCCTATCGAACTCAGATGCATTCTCTTCACCTCGCTGCCTATCGGACCTGCCCGTCGTAACTCTCCGGTTCGGGTTCATCGTTTCAGGTCCTTGGGCGGCCCGATTAGGGCTGGTGACTCGGGGGTGATGGTAAACATCCCGCCGGGATCGAGAGGGCGCTGGACGGCACCTTCCAGTTCGCCGAGCGCCCTCTGAGCGCGAAGCAGTGCGTCAAGCTGCGCTCGGGCTAAAACCCAACTTTGGATTTCGATGGTATCGAGACTCAGTCGGTTGTCGGTGCCGGCGCGGATTGTCTGCTGCATGATTTGCAGCTGAGTCTCTTGAAGTTTGCGCAGGGATTCGGACTCGGCCAGTTCCTTCAGCGCTGCTGTGTAAACGGCGAGCGCCCGCTCACTTTTTGCGATGACTTGCGCCTGTCGTTCGAGGAACGCGGATGCGGCTTCCTTGCGACGAGCCTCAGCCTCAGCGATGGGTCCTTGGTTTCGATTGAAGAGAGGGACAACGGTCGAGAAGCCGACGGTAAAGAAACTATGTTTTTCCTCATACGTGTACCCCGGCCCGATATTTATATCGGGATATTGCTTGGCGATCTCTAGCTCTAAGCCTGCTTCGGCAGCCGCGTATTGCTCAAGAGAGCGCCGAAGGTCCAGCCGATTCAGGACCGCGTCGCGCTGGATCCCTCCTGGCGAAAGGGACTCTGCACTTGGTGGCGTGTCGATGTTAGGCCACGAGAAATCCGCAGACACAAGAGCTGCCACTGGAAGGCCAACAGCGGCCGCCAGAGCTGCTTTGGTCTCCCTGACTTGGCCCTCAGCCATATCGATACCCAGGTGTGTCTTTGAGAGCTCGATTCGCGCTAAGTCGACGCTTTGTCTTGGTATCTCCCCGGCAGAGAATATTTGTTCGAGAATATTTACTTGGTCCTCGCGAACCTTTTCTTCGGAGCGAAACAATTCCAAACTTCGAGAGGCGAGAAGGTAATTCAGCAGTGCGGCACGAACTCCGCTGTGGATCGTCCAGGCTGAATCCGCAAGATCGAATCGCGCAGCTTGATCGAGACTACGCGCGACTTGGATGCGATGCCCACGCTTGCCCGCAGTCTCTATTGGAAAGGCAAAATCCAAAGTCAACAAATAAGGAGTCGGGATTCCTGGTGCGATACTCAGAGAAGGATTGGGGCGAGCGCCCGCCGTGACCAGAGCTGCTTCCGTTGCCGCAACGCGCGCCCGAGCCGAGTCGAGTGCGGGATTGAAATACAAAGCCGCCAGCGACAGGGTTTGTAAATCCCAAGTCCTGAGCGGCCATGGAGACACTGGGTGACCTAGGTTCTGTTCCTCGAAAGACTGGAGGCCGGGATCGACAAGACTCCGCGATTCAAACTCTGAAGCTGTGGCGCTGGCAACGATAGGAGCTGGCCGGTATCGCTGTACAGCACAGCCCGCCAACAAGAAAACACCGAAGAGAGGACCGATTCCTTTTCGTATCGCATTCATGGATGTTCTCCAATTAAAGAAACAAGAAATGCAGCCCCCAGGAAACTCATTCGTGCCAGAGGTCTAGCGCCCCGCGAAGACCACGCCGGGCTCCAGCTTGAGCACCGGCCGGGCGCTGATCGCCGCGGCTACGACGCTCACCAGCAGGACCATCACGACCGCCGCCACTGGAGTGAACCACATCATGCGGAATGGATAGTCCGCCTCCGTCACCGCAATCTGGCCAACGATTCCGCACAAGCCCAGCCCTAGGCCTGTTCCTAGAAGCGCGCAAAGCCCCGTCTGCACCAAGATCATGGCCAGCAGCAGTTTAGAGGTCGCGCCCATCGCCTTGAGCACCGCGTATTGTTTCAGGCTCTCAGTTGTAAACATGTAGAGCATCACGCCCGTTACCCCGAAACCTACGGACATGGCCAGCGAGAGCATCGCGGCGATATCGCCAACATCTTCCGAGTTGATTAGAAACCAGCGGACTGTATCGGCCTTAAAGTCATCCGAGGAACGTGCCTTAAGGCCGGTCCGGGCATGGACACGGGTGGCTAGTTCGCGTGGAGAGACACCCGGCGCAGCAGTCGCAAGCACGAACGTCAGGAGGTGCCGCTCCGGCAGCAGGATGCGACTGCAGTTGGAGTACGTTGTATAAAGCAGCGGTCGCGGCGGAAACCGCGGGGGAGCGTCCGACCGGGCCCTGACCACAACGCGGTGATCATTAATCAGCAGCTCGTCGCCTACGGTCAGTTCCCGCGTTGGTGCACTAAGGTGCGGCTCTCCATAGGGCCATTGATCGGCCTTCAGCATCGGTGTTTCGAGCTTGCCTTTGGTGCCACCCGGATCGACAATCACCGCGTCCGGAGCGTGAAGCACCGTCGGTGACGCATCATTCTTCAGCGCGGGCACGCCGAACAGCGTGGCGTCGTCCGCGCATATTACTTGGAACGGCTGAAACCGCCCGTTTGGAAAGCGTGCTTCCGACGTGGCCAAGGCCAGCGGCACTGCTGACAGTACGCCCTCAATACTGCGGACCCGGACTAGAGCCGAATCAGGCAGGTTCGTCGTCTGTTCAGCGGACTCAACCGCAGGGTCCATGACCCACACGTCCGCCAACGGATTCTCAGCGATGAGAGCAAATCCGCGTGTCATGAAGCCGCAGAAGTAAGAAAAGGCGAACGTGACCAGGAACGAAGTGAACGTGATGCCGAAGAGCAGCCCCGTGTACTTAGTGCGGTCGCCCACCAGCATCTTCAAAGCCAGCCGAAGCATCTAGCGTTTCCTCCGCTGGAGCGTGCGGCCATCAGCATTCTTGAGCGCGTCATCACCGCATGGTTTTGATGGAGACTTCGCCTGAGTTGTTGTCCCCCCAACCGGAGGCGCCTCGACGAACACGTCCATCTGCTGGCCAACATACACGGGCAGAGAGGCTCGGTTAAAGCTGTAGATAACCTGCAGCACCCGGGTGTCAGTCCGTTGTGTGCTATCACCGGTAAGCAACACCCTCGGGACGACATCCGGATCGGTGCGCTCGTACCGCACCGGAACTTTCAGATCTGGATTGCCACGCACGAATGCCACTGCTGACGCACAGGGTTGGAATCTCCAGGCGTCATTCTCATCAATGTCGACGCGCACGTGGAACAGGGTGTCGTCGCCGAGTAACATCAACGGCGTGCTGAGCGAGCCACTCTGTGCGTACTCGCCCAGCCGCGTCTTCATCTGCAGGATGCGCCCTGGGAATGGAGCACGGACCGTGCGCCGCCCGATCTCGGTCTTGATTTGCTCGACCTGGGATTCAGCGGATGCGAGGGCCGCCTCGTCAATCGCCACATCAAAGCGTCTGTTGTCCATCTCCTCGACACTGATGGAGACCCCCGGGCTCAAGCCCTCGCCGACCCTGAGTCGGTTCTTTACTTTTGCCAGGTTTGCTTCGGCCTCCTTGACCTTGGCGAGCGCTGGAAGTACCTGGGCTTGTAGATCACTGCTGTCGATCTTGAACAGCGGGTCTCCGGTCTGCACCTGGTCGCCCCACTTCACGTAGATCGCCGTTACGATGCCGGAAACTGGTGTGCCAATGGCAATGTTCTCGGTCTTGGCCTCCACGATGCCTGGACCGAAGATATACGAGGTAAATGACGCCTTGACTGACTGGACCACTGGCGGGGCAACTGGCTGGGTTCGGTTACCCCGAATGACCATAACCACTGCGACGCCGACACCGATAATCGCCAGAAGGGGAAGGATGTATTTGCGAATCATTGCGGGCGCTCCTTATTCTTGCCATCGACGACCTCGATGATCTTGCCGTCATCCATGTGTGCAATACGATCCGCAAACTCGAAGATGCGTGGATCGTGGGTGACCACAATCAGTGCCCGGTCGGGGCTCTTCGCTACGCCGCGCAGAATATTCATCACGCTGCGCCCGGTCTCATGATCCAGGTTGCTTGTCGGTTCGTCGCATACAATCAGCTTTGGGTCGTGCACCAACGCGCGGGCGATGGCCATGCGTTGCTGCTGGCCACCGCTGAGCTGCGTCGGCAGCGCACTCAGGCGCGTGCCAAGATCTACTTCGACCAGAGTTTCCCTTGCTCGAGTCTCCGCGCTCTTCCGGGATACGCCATTGATCAGCAGCGGTACGGAGACATTCTCAACCGCGTTGAGCGCCGGCAGCAGGTTGAAAAACTGAAATACGAAGCCGATCGACACCCCGCGAAAGCGTGTACGCTCCTTTTGGTCCATGCTCTTCAAGTCCCGGCCAAGCACCTCGCAATTGCCGGAATCTTGATCCAGGATTGCGGCAATGACAGAGATCAAGGTGGTTTTCCCGCACCCTGACGGGCCGACCAGCATGAGTAGCTCCCCGCGGCGCACGTCAAGGTCAACGCCCCGCAGCGCCATTACTCTTGCCTCGCCTGTTCCGTATGTTTTCGTCAGGCCGCGGCAATGGACCGCAGACTGTTCGTTCGGCGCCGCCGTATCGATTGCGTATTCCATTGTTTGTCCTTCGGCTCTCTTAGAAGAGCGAACGTATTTGAGCGAGGCGAGGCAGCAAGTTGCAGCCCGGAATGGTCGCTTCGGTTGCCTGCCTGTTGGCCTGTGTGGTGCACTTCCTCAGAGCATCGCGCTCAACGACTTCAGCAAGAACAACATGCAAAGACGAGAGAAGATTCGCGCCAGAGGTCTACCCACAAGGCTTCGTTCGCCTTCAAATGGAAACAACAACTGAAGGAAGGCAGTCTCGGGTCGGACGGATTTTGAGCGCAGTGCTAGATGCGGAGGTTAAGTGGACGACTTCCTGAGGCGGAATCCAACGCGATGGGAGGGATCAAGAAAAGTAGCGAGCCCTGAATGCGTGGCGAGTTAGGTCCGAAACTGATGGATGACAATCCCGAACTGAGTCTGACGATCAATCGCGCAAGGGCGTAAACCGCACCGACACACAATGCAAGAAGGACCAGAGTGTATTCGGTATCCTGCCCCGTTTGAATCGTGTGATCCCAATCGTCAAACGTCTCCAACACAGGGCAGACCACGCAGGTCAGCAGAACAATCATCACTGCCGCGCGCGACATTCTTGTGCGCATGAGTTGAATTATGTCAGACCAAAGTTTCAAGAGCAACACGAACCGAACCTGAATCGCGGCAGGGTCGGCGCGCAAAGTTACAAGCTTGGGAGATGCATTAAGAAGGACAAATAGTTTCTGTTCGTCCTCTCCTTAGCTGCCCGCAAACCTCGATAGTCGAGTTGAAGTGACGCCTCGCACTGCCAGAATCGGTATAACCTGCTCTACGGGATGTTGAGTTTCTGAGTTGAGTACAGCGATCAGCTAGAAAGACTGAGAACGACAATGCGAAATCTCATCCGAGCACGCAAGACGCCCAGCATTCGCGACCTCTGGAGTGGCCCGCTTCTCGATCGGAGCTTTCGCGTTAGCATCTCGCTCAAAGGACTACACGCGTTGCTGGAGACGATCAGCGCGATTGCGCTTCTCAAGATTGATCCGCAGACGATGAATCGGTTCGTGTTGGCCGTTCTGCATCAGGAGCTCTCCGAAGACCCGCAGGATTTCGTCGCCACGCACCTAGTCCGTGCCTCTCAGTATTTTGCGGGCAGCGGAAAGTACTTCGCCTCTTTGTATCTTCTTTCGCACGGCGCCGTCAAACTCGTGCTCGTTATAGCCCTGCTAAGGAACAAACTTTGGGCATATCCATTGATGATTGTCATGTTAGCGGCGTTTGTTTGCTATCAGCTCTATAGGTTCGCTCTCTCCCATTCCGTTTTGATGATTCTGTTGACGTTATTCGACATCGTCGTCATTTTTCTCACCTCGCTCGAATACGGAAAGCAGAGGTCGAAGCGTCAACCAGAATCGCCCAGGACAATGCAATCCTAGAAGTTGTCCCCGTGCAAGAATCGGGTGGAGAGTCGGAGCGCGAACGGGCTTCTTGGCTCTATCGCGTACAGCGTCGCCCGTAACAGGCGTTAGCACGCAATCTAACAGGCGCCCACTTTGCGGTAATTTCCAATCAGTTGGCGAATTGCGATTTGGTCTGCGTAATAACTCCAATGCGCGACATAGGTATGCAGGTGTGCATAAAGGGACACGCAACCGCCTTCGCGGCCTCTAGGATGCTACCGTGGTGAAGCTGGAGGATTGGCGTGCAAGCCGGTCCACCAAGCCGGCGTACCACTACCTGGGAACGCGGAGCACGCGATGACATCCGGACAAGGAAAAGTACAACTGCTGTCGACGATCGGCTTGGTAATGTGCCTGTTCTTCGCCGGAAACCCGGCGAATGTTTCTTTCGCTCAAGAGACATCCGTGGCCCCGCTCACTGCAGATGAGATCGTGCAAAGAATGGTGGAAAGGAACGAACAACGCGCCCAGACCCTAGAGAGCTACCGTGGGACCCGCATTTATAATCTCGAATATCACGGATTGACGAGTAAGAGCGCCACACTGGTGGTGGCGATGACCTACCGGCGGCCTGGCGAAAAGAAATTCTGCATACTTTCGGAGAGTGGCTCAGAACTCTTGCAGGGGCGAGTCTTGAAGCGACTTCTCGAAGCAGAGGTAGAGGCCTTGCAGGAGGAACAACGCCGGCAGACGGCGATGGGTCCGAAAAACTACGAATTCCGCCTGGTAACCAGTGAGCGGACAGGTGATCAGGGCTTCTACATCCTGGAAGTTACGCCGCGAATCAAGAATAAATTCCTGTTCCGTGGCCGGATTTGGGTAGACGGCCAGGACTTCGCGGTGACGCGCATGGAAGGCGAGCCAGCCAAAAACCCCTCCTGGTGGACGAAGCGAAATGCCATCCACGTCACCTATGAAAAGATTGGCGAATTCTGGCTACCTGCGCGAAATGAAACCAATACGCAAGTGCGCATTGTGGGGAGTTCTTTGCTGACAATCGTTTATCGGGACTACGAGATTCTGAACGCGGGCGCCATGCAGGTCACCGCAACTTCGGGAAGCATGCTCGGCTGCCCTGGGGAGTCGGCAAAGGTGTCCCAGGCTCAACCCTAACGCCGATGTTGTTTTCAACAGCGGTCGCCCCCCAAGTTTGGCCAGTTCACTCGCAAAAAGCGGATGCCTAGCATGGACCACTTGGCCGCGCCGCCGTTCCAGCTTCCTGCGTCGGAGAGCTCTGCGGGTTCGGAACTTGATATGGCGTTGTGCCGGCTAGACTGGCTGCACACTCCGAAAGGACCTGCGGAATTGCTGGGAGCGTGGACGGCAGAACGGGAACCGACTGATCGGGTTTTCTGAAGTTAAACGCACTCGTGAGATCGCCAACCGTGGCACGTCGCCATGCGCTCAGGTTGGGCACTTCGGTGCCAAAACGTGTCTCGAGGAATCGCAGCACTGACGTGTGATCGAAGAGAGCCGATGATACAAACCCACCCCTGCTGAACGGAGAGATCACAAGCATCGGCACACGAAAACCCAAGCCGATTGGGCCGAGAATGGGAGGATTGCCAACCACTGTGGGGTCCGGGACTGCGGGCGCAGTGACGTACTCGCCGGGGGTGCCGGGGGGCGCGGTCACCGGCGCGACGTGGTCAAAGAAGCCGCCATTCTCGTCGTAAGTGGCGAAGAGGACCGTCTTCGCCCATAGCGCTGAATTCCCAGTCAAAGCACTGATAATCGCGGACAGGGTGTTCTCCCCAAAGAGTGAGGGCGCTGGGGGATGATCGGAGTCAACGATCGAGGCGAGAACCCAGGAGACTTGTGGCAGGTTTCCCGATAACGCATCCGCCAGAAAATCAACGGGAAACTGGGGCCCGAATGCGTTTTGGTAGAGCGGCGATGTGGGGTCCTGGAAATTCTTGAAGTACGAGAGAACATTGTCGGAGAAAATGGTGTTCAGAATATTCTGGTCAGGTGACGAGTAAACCTTCCACGAAATTCCGCGAGCCTGAAGTTGTTCGGGCATCGTCGTATAGGTGAGTTTGCCGAAGAACGACGACCGATTTGCGACTAGCGATTGAAGTAAGGGTCCGCCGTTCTGTCCAGCCGGGTCAATGGAAGCCGCCATGGTGTAGAGGCGGTTGGGATCCGTGGGGCCGATCACCGAGCAGAAATAGTTGTCGCATATAGTGAAGGCGTCAGCCACTGCATAGTAAAAAGGAAGGTCTGCGCGAGTGAGGTAGCCCATGGTGAGTACGGCATCATTGGAATTGGTCGCGAGGCGAGAGGTCACAAAGCCATCCATTGCGCCGCTGTCCCAGCTCAGATGCTGCGGCACCCAGTCATGGGTGATGTCGTGGGTGCACGCTGCGTTCGTCTTGGACGTATCGAGATGGAATGGCAGCAATACGCCAGCCGGCGGGTTGGTGGTATTTGCAGGGTCGGGTTGCTGGAACGCCGGACTCTGGTCGGAGAATCCACGCACGCCGCGGTAGCTTCCGAAATAATGGTCGAAGGAACGATTTTCCTGGATGAAGATGACGACGTGCTCGATGTCAGTCAATTTAGAGCAAATGGAGGGAGCGGGGCCGGGGGAAGTACTTCCTCCGCCGCATCCAGACAGAAGAACGGCCGCGAGCTCTGCTGTAGCCGTGGCGGCGCCTATTTTCAATAATTCTCGACGGGTAACATTCCTGGAAGGCATGGGAAGTCTTATCCTCTCCTTTCACTGCGTTGGATGCGCGAAGCTGACCCGCCACCCGTCAACTCCCGTGTCAGGCCGGTCCTGTGATTGAATTCTCGCCATTGAAGGAACGCCGCGGCCTGCAAAATTCCTGCGCGAAGCTAAATAAAGCTGATTGCGCAAGGATGGGCAGGAAGAGAAGGGGAAATCGAAATACCGATACGCTTAATCATGGGACTTCTCCCCGGCTGGGACGACCGTTACATTTCCAGATTCCTCGAATCCAGGAACAGTTGCTTGCCAGAGAATGATGTCGCCCGGCCGCGGTCGTGTCAATAAGGACAGACAGGGCGGTTGTGCGCGCGTATCATTGTGGGTCACTTCGTCGTCGCCGTTCTTGGATAGGTCGTAATCAAGTCACGCTATTGGAAACGGAGATCTGTGAAACTGACCAACCCCCATCGACGATCATCATGAAATACGACAACGTAGTACAGACGTAGTACCAGTTGTGGCGAATGTCGGCAAAAAGCGAATAAAGGGTGAACGAAGACTGAGGGAGTGACGCTCCGGATTTCACCGCAATTCGTTAGCCTTCCTAGGTTTAGCTTAGCTCCGGCGAATTGTGATTAAAATACTCTGCTGGCTGTTAACCGAAGGGTTGATTCCACCTGCTTATTTTTCACTGGACGATTAAGACCCCAATTGAGAGACACTGTGAAGCGCGGGCTGAGCCCAGTGCGTGACCACCGATTTGCATTTCCGAAGATTAATGAGACGAGAAATGCGCAGGGTCCCCTGAATTTTTCCCATACTTGCCAGATGGCGCGCGCTTAACTTGCCTCCGTTCAATAGTTTCTGAATAGCACTCCTGCCTCCCAGTGTTTTTGCAAATTCGTCATGTGGCAAACTCTCAGAAACTAAACGACTTGCGAATCCAGACCTCCTGTCTGGCGGAATTCCACAGATGAGGTTTGAGTGAAGAAAGCTTTCAATAAGCTAAAGAAAACACGCGAGATGTTTTGGTCGGGGCGCCGAGATTTGAACTCGGGACCTCCTGCGCCCAAGTCAGGCGGGCCACCGAAGCCCCGCAGTCTCCTGCTCGGAAACAATCACGCACTCGCGGACCAACGATACAAGACCTGAAAGGAATCCTGAACCCGTTCGCGGTTCAAGAACAAAGGGTGCCAACCCGCTGACCGCGTGGGACCAACTGTAGGACCATTAAGCGTTTCTGACCGCTCTAAATGCTACTTAGTGCTCCTGAAAGTGCCTCGTAAGTTGTTGACACTCCGTTCCCTGCAGACTTGCCAAGGTTCAGGTGTCGGTTCGATTCCGATAGGCCGCTCCAGAAATTCAACTCCTTACAGCGAGAGTTTCTTTGCCGCGGGAACGCAGAGTGTCAGCCGCGGCCTCCTTCCCCCGACGGATTCCGACCAATTTCAGATGTGCCGGCCGATTTGCCGGGCGCAAGGCTTGTGCGTGCACATAATGGAAGGCGGTGCGTGGAAGAATAAGGCCGTAGCCCGTTGGACATCAGGCGGGAAACACAGCTTGACCGGATGCAAGGCTGGTATACCATTAAATCCCCTTCCAAATAACCGGCGCGCGGCTATGGCTGTCCTCTTCAGCCTTATGGGTTGTGCCCGGAATAGACCTTCCCTTACTAATCTGGTGTGAGATGAAGACGAAGTCTCTGCTGAGTCGCACGGTGCAGCTTGCGTTCGGGTCCGACATTTTGACCTTACTCGTCGTGGGTACGATCTCCTATCGCGGCATGGTCGCGTCCAGTGGAGGCGGCCGATGCGTACGGCACTCCCAAGTTCGCGAGTTACGGGATGAAGCGTTGAAAGACTCGTGGTGATGGCAGTGATCCGCGACATCAACGTGCATAAGGATGCGGAAAAGCATCTGGCGCAAATGGAGGGCAGGTACCGTGGCCTGCTGGAGGCGGCACCGGATGCCATGGTGGTGGTGAACCAGGGCGGGGAGATCGTCCTGCTGAATCTTCAAGCGGAGAAACAGTTCGGATACCAGCGCGACGAACTTGTCGGGCAGAAGGTGAAGAACATCATTCCGGAAGGCTTCGCGGAACGGTTGATCGCGGACGGTACTCGATCTGCGGCTGACGCGCTCGCGCAACAGATCGGTACGGGAATTGAGCTTACTGGACGGCGGAAGGATGGAAGCGACTTTCCCATTGAGATCATGTTGAGCCCCCTGGAAAGCGCCGAGGGAATCCTGGTTACGGCTGCCATCCGCGACATCAGCGTTCGCAAGGATGCGGAAAAGCATCTGGCGCAAATGGAGGGCAGGTACCGTGGCCTGCTGGAGGCGGCACCGGATGCCATGGTGGTGGTGAACCAGGGCGGGGAGATCGTCCTGCTGAACGTTCAGGCGGAGAAACAGTTCGGATACCGCCGCGACGAACTCGTAGGGCAGAAGGTGAAGAACATCATTCCGGAGGGCTTCGCGGAACGGCTGGTCGCAGACGCTCTTCGATCCGCGGAAGACGCGCTGGCGCAGCAGATCGGCGCGGGGATTGAGCTCACTGGACGTCGGAAGAATGGAAGCGACTTTCCCATCGAGATCATGCTGAGCCCCCTGGAAAGCGCCGAAGGAATCCTGGTGACGGCAGCCATCCGCGACATCACCAAGCGCAAAAAGGCCGAAGCGCACCTTCTGCAGAAGGTGGAGGAATTAAACCGCTCGAATGAGGAATTGGAGCAATTTGCCTACGTTGCCTCTCACGATTTGCAGGAGCCGCTACGGATGGTGGCCAGTTACACGCAGCTTCTATCCAGACGGTACAAGGGAAAGCTGGACTCCGACGCCGATGAGTTCATTGCCTTCGCAGTGGATGGGGCCAGCCGCATGGAGCGGCTGATCCAGGATCTGCTGGCCTATTCGCGTGTCGGGACAAAAGGAAAGGATCTGCTCGATACCTCCAGTGAAGAAGCATTGCAACAGGCGCTCCTAAATTTGCGTGGCGCCATCGAAGAAAGCGGTGCACTGGTGACGCACGATCCCCTGCCCACCGTCCTGGCGGACGAGATGCAACTGATTCAGTTATTTCAGAACCTTGTCGGGAACGCCATCAAGTACCAAAGCCCCGGAATCCCCCGGGTACACATCTCCGCCGCCAAGAATGGCGGCAAGAAATGGATATTTTCGGTGCAAGACAACGGGCTGGGAATTGACTCGCAATACTTCGAAAAGATCTTTGGCGTGTTCCAGCGGCTGCATAAACGGGAAGAGTTCGCCGGCACCGGCATAGGTTTGGCCATCTGCAGGAAGATTGTCGAGCGCCACGGCGGCAGTATCTCCGTCGAGTCACAACCCGGACAGGGTTCCACCTTTCGTTTTGCCTTTGCAGGAAGTGAGAGGAAATCATGAAAGCCATCAGGGGAGGAGGCAGACCTGTAGAGGTTCTCTTGGTCGAAGACAGTCCCGGTGATGTCCGGCTGACGCAGGAAGCCTTCCGCGATGCCAATGCGTTCATCCATCTGCACGTGGCTTCCGACGGTGTGGAGGCCATGGCCTTTCTGAGGCGCGAGGGGGCGCATGTCCATGCCCCTCGCCCGGGTCTTATCTTGCTGGATTTAAACCTCCCTAAGATGGATGGCCGCGAGGTTCTGACGCACATCAAGGAAGATGCCGGCCTGAGAGCGATCCCTACAGTGATCCTGACCACCTCCGAGGCGGAAGCGGATATTGTGAAAAGCTATCAACTCCAGGCGAACTGCTACCTCAGCAAGCCCGCGCAATTGGACGCGTTCGAGAGCCTCGTGAAGAGCATCAATGATTTCTGGCTGACAAAGGTCAAGTTGCCGCAGCAGAGGCAAAGCGGATGAACAAGAAATCGATCAAAATACTTCTCCTGGTTGAAGATAACCCCGGAGACGCCCGTTTGCTCCGCGAGATGTTCAACGAGGAGGGCTCGCACAACGCCGAATTGACGCACGTCGAGTGCATGAGTGAGGCCGAGAAGCATCTTGCGGGGGCCGCGTATGACATTATCGTGCTCGACCTGGGGTTGCCCGATGCACAAGGGCTGGAAGCTGTACGGCGGGCCCACGCCGCCGCGCCCCGCGTCCCCTTGGTGGTGCTCACGGGCCTGGACGATGAGTCGTTGGCCTCTCAAGCTTTGCGTGAAGGGGCGCAAGACTATCTGATCAAAGGCCAAATTGACACGCGCGGGCTT
>Ga0137404_10000590_pt1 | contig 23862 bp, 19 predicted proteins | sample CZOMad2_1_16fung_FD_108285 | JGI IMG/M metagenome (GOLD analysis project Ga0137404, IMG submission 108285) | Vadose zone soil fungal communities from Angelo Coast Range Reserve, California, USA - CZOMad2_1_16fungal (Illumina Assembly) | ecosystem: Environmental > Terrestrial > Soil > Vadose... | reverse complement strand
TGCGTGCTGATGCCGTAGATCACCATGCCCACGCTCGGCGGGATCAGGATGTCGAGGGTCGCGCCGATCCCGATCGCGCCCGCTGCCAGCTCGTCCGAGTAGCCGTGCCGGCGCATCTCCGGCATGGCGATGCTCGACATCACGGCCGCCGCCGCCAGGCTCGCCCCGGACATCGCGCCGAAGACGCCGCAGGCGAAGACCGTGGCGATGGCGAGGCCGCCCTTGACGCGCGAGAGCCACTGCGCGCCGGCCGTGTAGAGATCGCGGGCGAGGCCTCCGGAGGCGGAGAAGTAGGCCATGAGGATGAACATCGGGATCGTGGTCAACACGTATTCGGCCGCCGTGCTGAACGGCGTGGTCCCGAGAATCCGGGACACCACGTTCCAGTCGCCGCCGAGCATATAGATGCCGACGATGCCCGCCACCGCCAGCGAGAACGCGATCGGCAACCCCAGGAGCAACGAGACCACCATCACCAGGAACGGGACGTAGGCCACGGGCTAGCCGTCCCTGAAGAGGCTGGAGCGTCCCCGCCGCACGTCGGGGAGGTCGACCAGCATCATGAGGGTGGTGACGAACAACCCGATGGCGACGAGCAGGTGCGCGGGCCACATCGGCAGGTCGAGAGTCACGAACGTCGTCCGGGTCCGGAGCACGTGGCGCGCCTGCTGGAAGGTGGCGAAGACCAGCGCCGCGCAGTAGAGGATGGAGACGATCTGGACGAGATGGTCGACGAGGAGCCGCGCTCGACGGCCGAACCGCTCCACGAGGAACGTCACCCGGATGTTCGCGCCCTGCCGGTAGGCATACGGCATGGCCAGGAAGACCGCGGCGATCATCAGGTAGTTCGTGGTGAGCTCGTAGGCCGCGAGGATCGGCCGATTGAAAAGATAGCGCCCGCCCGCATCGGCCGTCGTGAGGAGCATCATGGCGAAGGTGGCGACGGCGGCCACCAGCGTCAACACCCGCTCACAGCGGTCGAGCCACCTGCGCATGGTCAGGATGAGGGCGTCCCGTTCGCCGCTTACGGATCGTACTTCTTGATGGCCTCCCGAAGGTCGTTCAGGAGCTGCTTGCCGGGCAGCCCCTTGGCTTCCTTGTCCTTCACCCAATCCTCCTCGAGGGGCTTGAGCTTGGCCGCCCAGCGCTGGCGCTCCTCCTGGGGCACGGTGTAGATGGTCGCCCCGGCCTTCTTGGCCGCCGCGATTCCTTCGAGCTCGTTCTTGTCCCAGACGGCGCCGTTGAACTCCGCGCCCCAGGCGCCGCTCAGGTCGTCGATGACCTTGCGGAGGTCCGGAGGCAGGCTGTCGTACTTCTTCTGGTTCATCAGCGTGAACAACGGGGACGCGTAGAGGCCGACGGCCGCGTGGTACTTGAGCACCTCGGCGAGCTTGAAGGACCAGATCGCCTCCCACGGGAAGATGGTGCCGTCCACCGTGCCCCGCTCGAGCGCCGTATAGGTGTCGGGGGCGGGGATGCTCACCGGAACCGCGCCGAGGGTCTTGACCATGGTGGTGAGCATGGGCGTCGCCGTGCGGATCTTGAGACCGTTCAGGTCCTCGAGCACCTTGACGTGCTTCTTGGCCATGTGGAAGTGGCCGGGCGGATGCACCCAGATCCAGAGCACCTTCATCCCGGCGAACTCCGTCTTGAAGTACTTGTCGTAGAGCGACCACACGGCCAGGCTCCCGCCCTTGCCGGACTTGAACAGGAGCGGGAGCTCGGCGACCGAGATGAGCGGAAACCGACCGGGGGTCATCCCCGGCGAGGCGAAGCCCATGTCGGCGATCCCGCTCGTGACGAGATCGACGTGGTCGGCGGGCTTGCCGAGCGTGCTACCCGGGTAGATCGTCACCTTGAGCCGGCCACCGCTCTTCTCCTCGATCATCTTGGCCCAGGGCACCATGACGCCGGAGTGATGGCCGTGGGCGATGCCGACCCAGCTCGAGAACCTCAGCTCGATCGGCTTGTCCTGCGCGGCGACGCGGCCGAACGAAAAAGAGGCGAGCGCCAGCGCCAGGGCCAGGACCATCCATCGATGTCTCATCTCGAGGTCCTCCGCGGTCTGGATTCGGCGCTCGAGAGTACCAGAAGTCGATCGGGGCGCGTATCTCGATCGAGGAAGTAGTTGATCCACGAGCTCGTCTCGCGGAGCCGTCGGTCGGGCGCCGGGACGTAGATCTTCAGCTCCTCGAGCCCGCCCGACGCCTTGGCGCGGTCATAGACCGCGACCCAGATGCACGGCTTGTCGGGGACGACCTCGCAGCGGCCCTGATCCGTGCCCCCGCAGGGCCCGTTGCGCAGCTGCTTGGGGCACGTCTGCGGACACACGTACTCGAGGTGTCCGAGGACGCAGTTGCCACAGGCCTGGCATCCGAAGAGCGGCTTCTTGACGGCGAGCTCTACCCGCTCGAGGAGCGCCCGCGCCGGCCGGCAGCGATCGATCCACGCGCACACGCGCGCGAGCGCGCGGCGCAGGGGCGAGTCGCGGCTGACCGGGAAGGCGCGCCCGAGCCGGTCGAGGAGGCGCGGCAGGACGTCTCGTCGCGGCCGGGCCGTTGGTTTGCGAGGGGTGGCGAGATAGAACCCCCCGGCGGCGCCGTAGCGGAGCTCGGCCGCCAGCCCTTCCCAGTCGGGCGCCAGCTCCTCGGCGCGCCGAATGATCCACGCGATGTGGGCCGCGTCGTGGGTGCCGCCGATGTAGGCCCCGGCATAGCCGAGACCGCGCAGGGCGGCCACCGTCCGGGCCGCCCGCTCGAGGCGGGCCCGGCGCCCGCCGTCCTTCGCCTGGCTCTCGGCTCGCACGGCGGCGAGGAGCTCGGGCGAGACCCAGCAGCCCGGCGGTCGGCCGGTCGCCATCCGCTCCGCCGTCTTCGGACCGAGGACGTAGACGTTGCCGAGCAGCGGGGTGCGGAGCCCCCGCGCGTCGAGGTAGCGCTTCAGCTCCTCGAACTTCAGCGTGTCCCAGCCGACCTGCGTGACGGCGACGTCGGCGCCGGCCGCGATCTTCTTCTCGAGCTTGACGTACTGGTACACACAGTCGGCCTCGGTGTACTTGAAGGGCGAGACCGCCACCGCGACGTGGAACGCGACCCCGCCGCGGCGCCGCTCGTCGATGAGCCGGACGAGCTGAACGGAGTCGAGGTCGAACACCGGTGGCTGGTCGCCCGCGCCCGGATAGTCGCCGGTCAGCGCGAAGACGTTCTCGAGCGAGAGTGCCTGCAGGTCGTCCAGGCTCTTGGAGAGCCCGCCGCGGTCCTGGCTCACGCACGTCAGATGGATGTTGGGCGTCAGTCCTCGCGCGCGCGCCGCCGCGGCGACGCGCAGCGGATCGTGGCCCATCGCGCCGCCCGCGTAGCTGGTGACGCTGCCCGCGACCACCGCCGGAATCCGGGCCAGCCCCGACGCGGTCTCGAGCAGGCGCGCCTCGCGGGTCAGCGCGGAGGCGACGAGCTCCACGACGTAGCAGAACCGGCCCGTGGCCAGCGCCTCCCGCAGCGGGTTGGTCACCCCGCGAGCTCCCGGCGAACGAGCTGCGCGCCCTCGACCATCGCGCCCAGCTTGCCGAAGGCGACCTCGCGGGGCAGATGCAGGAGGCCGCAGTCCGGATTGACGGACAGCCGCTCCGCCGGAAGGATCGCCAGGGCCTCCCGGATCCGCTCGGCGACGACCGCGGGCGTCTCGACATCGTGCGTCTTCACGTCGACGACCCCCAGGCCGAGCGTGAACGGCGCGTCGAACTCCTCGAAGAGCCGGAGGTCCTCGCTGCCCCGGCGCGCGAACTCGAGCGTGATCTGGTGGATGCGGGTCTCGAGGATCGCCGGGAAGAGGTAGCGGTAGCTGCCCTCCCACGACGGCTTGCCGTAGCGGTTGCCGTAGCACACGTGGAGGCTCAGCCGCGCGTCGACCCCCTCGACGAGGGTGTTGATCGCGCGCACGCCCCACGGCAGGTCCTCGGGAAAGCCCGAATAGTAGGGCTCGTCGATCTGGATCTGCTCGGCGCCCGCGCGAACCAGCTCGCGTAGCTCGAGGTTCATGATCCGCGCGATCTCGACCGCGAACGCCTCCTCCGTCGGGTAGTACTGGTTGCGGATCCGCTTGACCAGCGAATGGGGCCCGGTGACGGAGACCTTCGTCTGCCGGTCCGTGAAACGACGGAGGAAACGGAAGTGCTCGACGAGACCGAGCGGCCCCATCGGCATGCGGCCGCGCACGACGCTGTCGTAGAAGTCGTAGTACGAGGTCTTGGAGCTGCGATCGATCTCGACGCCCGGGAGGCGCATCGCGAAGTAGTCGATCATGTTGTCGCGCCGGAGCTCGCCGTCGGAGACGACGTCGAGCCCGGCGACCTCCTGGTCCTTGATCGCCGCCTTCACGGCCGCGTCGTGCATCTCGTCGAGGTCGTGGGCGGTGATCCGCCGGCGGAGGAACTCGTTCTTCGCGCGCTCGAGCCAGCCGGGCATCGAGTAGCTGCCGACGACGGCGGTGGGAAGGTATCGCCCTGCCATGATCTCCCTCATTCCCGGAGTGTCGTGTAGAGGATGCTCGTGCGCGAGCCCGCGCGATAGCGAAAGGGCGCGAAGTGCACGTCGTAGCCCGCCCGCGCGCCGACCGCGCGCAGGAGGGCGCCGTTGACCCAGTTCACGACGGAGCCGTCCAGCTTGCCCGGCCCGCGGAATCCCTGACGGTACTCGTCCATCGCGGCGACGAAGATGTCCTGCACCTGGAGATAGCCCCGCGGGTGCAGGAGAGGGACGGTGTTCACGAAGCTCTCCACGGCCCCGCGCGAGATGTGGAAGCGGACGTCCGCCGGCGCGGCCGCGAGCAGCTCGTCGAGATCGTCGCCGTGCAGGCCGGGCGGCAGGGGCACGTCGGCGGCGCCCTCGAGGCGGCGGAGGCGTTCCTCCAGGCAGAGCCCGTCCCAGACCGCGCGCCAGAAGGCGACGCCTCGCGCGCGATCACCGAAGAGGTCGGGCCCCGTCTCGAGCAGACGGGCGACGGTCGCCCGCTGCTCGGACGGGCCGACGCCGGAGGTCCTCGCCACCGCGGCCGCCGCCGCCGCCGGCAGATACGCGCGCGTCTCCAGGAGGTAGAGCTGGCCGTCCCGCCGGACGAGCTCGTCCACCGGCAGGTTGTCGTAGACGTTCGTGAGATGGACGTAGAGGATCTTGTAGCGCAGGAAGGACAGCGCGCGGAGCGGGTTGAGCGCGTCGGTGGCGATCATGCTCACCACGTCGCGGTGCGCGTCGACCGCGCTCATCGCCCGATCGAGCGCGGGCAGGGAGTAGTCCGCGAGCAAGAAGCGCAGCCGCGGGTAGAAGCCCGTCGCCCGCGCCTCGTCGATGGCCTTGAAGCGATCGAGCCAGAGCCCGGCGCGTGTGCCGGTGCCGACGCCGATCTCGAGCGCGAAAATCTCCGGCGGCAACTGGCCCCGCTTGTCGAGCTCGACCAGGAGCGTCCAGAAGTCGGCGACCGCGTCGGCCACGGCGGCGGGATCGTTGGCGTCCGATCGCCCGCTCGGCAGCGCCGCCTCGAACCCCCGGCCGGCCACCCGCTCCCAGTCGGCGAGACGCTGCCAGAAGAGCCGGTTGAACTGCCAGATCAAGCTCGCGCCGAGCGGTGCCCAGTCTTCGAGGCCGACGCGGCCGTCGGCCTCGCGCGTGTCGACGCCGAGGGATGCGACCGCGGCACCGAGATCGGCGATCAGGCGCTCGGGCCTCGCCCGGCGGACGTCGATCGCGAGCTCCGCGAGCGCCATCCGCGCGCCGCGCGCGTCCGCGGCGTGACGGACCGTGACCGGCTCGCGGAAGTTGGCCTTGTACTGGAGCCAGTCGAGGTGCAGGCGAAGGCGAGGCAGCAACTCCGGGTCGATCCGGCCCTGATCCAGCAGCGCGAAGAGCGCCGCGACGACCTCGCCGGCTCCGGTGTCGCCGGGCTTGGGTAGGAAGTTGAGGTGGATGATCATGAGGGCGGCGCGCGATCAGCGCTTGACCTCGACCTTCGCGCCGGGAACGAGCCGCGGCTGTCCATCGGTCACGACGCTCTCGCCGGCCTGGAGCCCCTTGGCGATGATCGCGTCGTTGCCCATCGTGCGCGCGACGGTCACCGGCCGGGCCTCGACGGAGGAGTCGCCCTTCACCACGAACACATAGGAGCCCTGCTGGCCGGTCTGCACGGCCTGGGCCGGGATCACCAGCGCGTCGGGCTCGACGGTGAGCGTGAGCGTGGCGTTCGCGAACTGGCCCGGCCAGAGGCGGCGGCCGGCGTTGGCGAAGGTCGCCTTGAGGCGGATCGTTCCCGTCGTGGCGTCGACGGTGTTGTCGACGAAGGTGACGACACCCTGCTCGGGGTTCCGCTCGCCGGCCGGGACGACGTCCACCGTCAGCGTCCCATCCGCCATGAAGCGCTTGATCGCGGGCAGCTGCTGCTGGGGCACCGTGAAGGACACGTAGATCGGCTGCACCTGGTTGATCACGAGCAGCGTCGAGTCGTTCTGCCCGTTCGCCCGCACCACGTTGCCTTCGTGCAGCATGAGACTGCCCGCCCGCCCGTCGAGCGGCGAGCGGATGCTCGCGTACTCGAGCTGGAGCTTCGCGTTCTGCACGGCGGCCTCATCGGCGCGCACGGTCTCCTCGGCGCTCTTGATCGCGGCTCGGTCGGACTGGACGGTCTCCTCGGCGCTTTTCAGATCGGCCTGGTCGGCCTGGATCGTCGCGGCGAGCGCCTCCGCGTTCGTCTTGAGCTGGTCGTATTGCTCCTGGGCGATCAGCTCGCGCTTCAGGAGATCCCCATAGCGGCTCACCTGCACGTTGGCGTTCTTCGCCTGGGCTTCGTCCCTCGCGATGGCGGCGCGCGCCTGGCTGATCCGCGCCGTGTCCCGCTCGAGCACGGCCCGGGCCTGCTGGATCTGGACTCGGTCCTTGGCAAGATTCGCCTCGGCCTGTGCCAGGGCCGCCTGGAGCGGGCGCGGATCGATCGTGAAGAGGAGGTCGCCCTTCCGGACGTCCTGGCCTTCCTTGAAGTGGACCCGGAGCAGCTCGCCGCCCACCTGGGCCCTCACCGAGACGGTGGAGGACGCCTCGACGGTGCCGATGGCCTGGATCTGGAGCGGGACGCTCTTCTGCTCCACCGCGGCGACGGCGACGGGCACGGGCGGACGGCGCTGCGTCTGCTTCGACTCGGCCTTGTCGCCGGTGCACGCGGCGCTCGCCAGGGCGACGGCGGCGACGCCGATCGCGGTGCCGAGGCCCGCGCGCCACCTTCGACGGCGTGAGCGGCGGCGCGACTCCATGACGACCACCCCCTGGCTCAATTGTGCACGCCGAGCCGGCGTTTTGCGAAAGGCACGGCGCGCGGGCGACTGAGCGCCGCGCGCAGGCGGTCGAGATAGAGGTAGACGACCGGAGTCGTATAGAGGGTCAGGAGCTGCGACATGATGAGGCCGCCCACGATGGTGATGCCGAGCGGCCGTCGCAGCTCCGCGCCGACGCCGGTGCCGAGAGCGAGCGGGAGGCCGCCGAGGAGCGCCGCCATGGTCGTCATCATGATCGGCCGGAAGCGCAGCAGGCACGCCTGGAAGATGGCCTCCCTGGGCGTCTTGCCCTCGCGGCGCTCGGCGTCGAGGGCGAAGTCGATCATCATGATGGCGTTCTTCTTCACGAGGCCGATCAACAGGATGATGCCGATCAGCGCGATGATGTTCAGGTCGCCGCCGACGAGCAGAAGGGCCAGGATCGCCCCCACACCCGCGGACGGCAGCGTCGAGAGGATCGTGATGGGGTGGACGTAGCTCTCGTAGAGGACGCCGAGGACGATGTAGACGCTGACGAGGGCCGCGAGGATCAGCACGGGCTGGTTGGCGAGCGAGGCCTGGAAGGCCTGGGCGGTGCCCTGGAAGCTCGCCCGGACCGAGGCCGGCATGCTGACCTGACGCTCGGCGGCCTCGATCGAGCCGACGGCATCGCCGAGCGCCACGCCCGGCGCGAGGTTGAAGGAGAGCGTGACGGAAGGGAAGAACCCCTGGTGGCTGACGGCCAGCGGCGTGGTCGAGGGCGCGAAGCGGATGAGCGCGCTCAGCGGCACCTGGTTGCCGGAGGCGGACTTCACGTAGATCGACTTCAGCGCGTCGGGATTCTGCTGGAAGCGCGGCGCGACCTCGAGAACCACGTGGTACTGGTTGAGCGGGGTGAAGATCGTCGAGACCTGCCGCTGGCCGAACGCGTCGTAGAGCGTGTCGTCGATGGCCTGCGGCAGGATGTTGAGCCGCGACGCGGTGTCGCGGTCGATCAGCAGCGAGGCCTGGAGGCCGCGGTTCTGCTGGTCGGTCGCCACGTCGCGCAGCCCCGGCAGACTCCGGAGCTTGGCCAGCATCTGCGGCGCGAAGGCGTTCAGCTCGGCGAGGTCGGTGCTCTGCAGGGTGTACTGATACTGCGCGTTGCTCTGCCGCCCCCCGATCCGGAGGTCCTGCACTGCCTGCAGGAACAGCGTGGCGCCCGGCACGTGCGCGAGCTTGCCGCGCAGTCGTTCGATCACCTGGTCGGCGGCGACCCCGCGCTCGCCGAGCGGCTTGAGCGAGACGAACATGCGCCCGGTGTTCGTGGTGTTGCTGCTGCCGCCGCCGCCCGTGAAGGCGACGACGTTGGCGACCGCCGGATCGGCCTGCACGGTGCGGACGAACTCGGCCATCTTTTCGCGCATGGCGGGGGACGAGATGTCCTGCTCGGCCTGGATGCTGCCGTTGAGTCGACCGGCGTCCTGCTGGGGGAAGAAGCCCTTCGGCACGATCATGAACAGATAGACGTTCAGGCCGATCGTGCCGAGAGTGACGGCGAGGACCAGCGGCTGGTGGCGCAGCACCCAGCCGAGGGTACGCTCGTAGAAGCGGTGGAGCCCGCCGAACGCCCTCTCGCCGACGAGGTACAGGCGCCCGTGGCGGACCTCTCGCGCGGGCTTCAGGAACTGCGCGCACATCATCGGCGTCGTGCTCAGCGACACCAGGAGCGAGACCATGATGGCCAGTGTGAGCGTCACCGCGAACTCGCGGAAGAGCCGGCCGACGAGGCCGCCCATCAGCAAGATCGGGATGAAAACCGCGACGAGCGAGATGCTCATCGACAGCACCGTGAAGCCGATCTCCCGCGCGCCCTTGAGCGCCGCCGCCACCGGCGAGTCGCCCGCCTCGAGATAGCGCGTGATGTTCTCGAGCACGACGATGGCGTCGTCGACCACGAAGCCCGTCGAGATCGTGAGGGCCATCAGCGAGAGATTGTCCAGGCTGTAGCCGAGCAGGTACATCCCGCCGAACGTGCCGAGCAGCGAGAGCGGCACCGCCACGCTCGGGATGATCGTCGCCCACGCGTTGCGCAGGAACACGAACACGACCAGCACGACGAGCGCGATGGAGAGGAGGAGGGTGAGCTGGATGTCCCGGAACGAGGCGCGGATGGTCGTGGTGCGGTCGAGGACGACCGCGATGTTGATGGCCGGTGGGATCGACGCGTGCAGGGTCGGCAGCAGGGCCACCACCCGGTCGACGGTCTCGATGATGTTGGCACCCGGCTGCCGGAACAGCACGAGCAGGACGGCGCGGCGGCCGTTGGCCAGCCCGCCGGTGCGGATGTCCTCGACCGAGCTCACCACCTCGCCGATGTCGCCCAGCCTGACCGGCGCGCCGTTCTTGTAGGCGACGATCACGGGCCGGTACTGGTCGGCGTCGAAGAGCTGGTCGGTCGCGGCGATGGCCCACGCGGTCGATCCGTCGGCCACCTCGCCCTTCGGCGTATTGGCGTTCACCGACTGCAGCGCCAGGCGGACCTGATCGAGCCCGATCCCGAGCTGGCTCAGGCGGTTGGGGTCGATCTGGACGCGGACCGCCGGCTTGGCGCCGCCGCCGACGAAGACCTGGCCGACCCCGTCCACCTGCGCGATCTTCTGCGCCAGGATCGAGTCCGCCGCGTCGTAGAGGCGACCGACGGGCAGCGTCTCCGACGTCAGGGCGAGAATCATGATCGGGGCGTCCGCCGGGTTCACCTTGCGATAGGTCGGATTGTTGGGCATCCCCGACGGCAGCTGGCCGCGCGCGGCGTTGATCGCGGCCTGCACGTCCCGGGCGGCGGCGTCGATGGACCGGTTGAGGTCGAACTGGAGCACGATGGTGCTGGACCCCAGCACGCTCGTCGACGTCATCTCCGACACGCCGGCGATCTTGCCGAACATGCGCTCGAGCGGCGTCGCCACCGAGGACGCCATGGTCTCGGGGCTGGCGCCCGGGAGCACCGCTTGCACCTGGATGACCGGGAACTCGACCTGCGGCAGCGACGCCACCGGCAGCATCCGGTAGGCGACGATGCCCGCCAGGAGCAGTGCCACGCTGAGGAGCGAGGTGCCGATCCGCCGCCGGATGAAGGGCTCGGAGACGTTCACTCGGCGACGACCTCCGCCGGACTCGGCTGGGCCGCGGCCGCGCGCCCGAACCGCCTCGCGAGCCGCTCGAACCAGAGATAGACGACCGGCGTCGTGTAGAGGGTGAGGAGCTGCGAGAGGATGAGCCCGCCGACGATCGTGATGCCGAGGGGACGGCGCAGCTCCGAGCCGGTGCCGCCCCCGAGGGCCAGCGGCAGGCCGCCCAGCAGGGCCGCCATCGTCGTCATCATGATCGGCCGGAACCGCAGGAGGCACGCCTGATAGATGGCGGCCGCCGGCGTCTTGCCCTCCTCGCGCAGGGCGTCCAGCGCGAAGTCGATCATCATGATCGCGTTCTTCTTGACGATGCCGATCAGGAGAATGATGCCGATGAGCGCGATGACGTCCAGATGCGCGCGAAAGAGCTGGAGCGCCAGGATGGCCCCGACGCCGGCGGAGGGCAGCGTCGACAGGATGGTGATCGGGTGGATGTAGCTCTCGTAGAGCACGCCCAGCACGATGTAGACGGTGACGATGGCGGCGAGGATCAGCAGCGGCTCGTTGGCGAGCGAGGCCTGGAAGGCCTGGGCCGTCCCCTGGAAACTGGCGCGAATGGACGGCGGCAGGCCGATCTGCCGCTCGACCGCCTTGATGGCGTCGACCGCGTGGCCGAGCGCCGCGCCGGGCGCCAGGTTGAACGACACCGTGACGGCCGGGAACTGCCCCTGGTGGTTGACGGCGAGCGGGATCTTCCCCGGCGCGTAGGAGGTGAAGGCACTGAGCGGGACCTGCGCGCCGGAGGGCGACTTCACGTAGATGAACTTGAGGGCCTCGGGGCTCTGCTGGAAGCGCGGCGCCACCTCGAGGATGACGTGGTACTGGTTGAGCTGCGTGAAGATCGTCGAGACCTGGCGCTGCCCGAACGCGTCGTAGAGGGTGTCGTCGATGGCCTGCGGCTGGATCCCGAGCCGGGAGGCGACGTCGCGGTCGATCACGAGGGAGGCCTGGAGCCCGCCGGTCTGCTGATCGCTGGCCACGTCGGCCAGCTCCGGCAGCGTCTTGAGCCTGGCGAGGAGCCGCGGCGCCCAGTCGGCCAGCTCCTTCGCGTCGGCGTCCTCGAGGGAGTACTGATACTGCGTGCGGCTGACCCGATCCTCGACCGTGAGGTCCTGCACCGGCTGCATGTAGAGCGTGATGTCGTCGACGGTCTCGAGCGCCGGCTGCAGCCGCCGGATGATCGTGGAGGCGTCGGCGCTCCGGTCGTCGCGGGGCTTGAGGTTGATCTGGATCCGGCCGCTGTTCGGCGTCATGTTGACGCCGTCGACGCCGATGAAGGACGAGAGGCTCTCCACGTCGCGGTCTCGAAGGATGACGCGCGTCAGCGCCTGCTGGCGCTCCGCCATCGCCGTGAACGACACCGTCTCGGGCGCCTCCGAGAGCCCGAGGATGACGCCGGTGTCCTGGATCGGGAAGAACCCCTTCGGCACGACGACGTAGAGCGCGATCGTCAGCACCAGGGTCGCGACGGTGACGATCAGCGTCGCCGTCTGGTGGCGCAGCACCCAGCGCAGCGTGGTTCCGTAGCGCTCGATCACCCAGTCGAACCCGCGCTCGGTCAGCCGGTAGAATCGCGTCTGCGTCGAGCCGTGCGGCCGCAAGAGCTTCGCGCACATCATCGGGGTCAGCGTGAGCGAGACGACGGCGGAGACGAGGATGGTGACGCTGAGGGTGATCGCGAACTCGCGGAAGAGCCGGCCCACGATGTCGCCCATGAAGAGGAGCGGGATCAGGACGGCGATCAGCGAGACCGTCAGCGAGACGATCGTGAAGCCGATCTGCTCGGAGCCCTTGAGCGCCGCCTGGAGCGGCGACTCGCCCGCCTCGATGTACCGCGCGATGTTCTCGATCATGACGATGGCGTCGTCGACCACGAACCCGGTCGAGATGGTCAGCGCCATCAGCGAGAGGTTGTCGAGACTGTAGCCCAGCAGGTACATGACGCCGAACGTCCCGACGATCGAGATGGGCACGGCCACGCTGGGGATGATCGTCGCCGCGATGGATCGCAGGAAGAGGAACATCACCATGACGACCAGCGCGACCGTGAGCATCAGCGTGAACTCGACGTCCTTGACCGAGGCGCGGATGGTGGTGGTGCGGTCGGTCAGCGTGGTGATGTCGATCGACGACGGCAGCGAGGCCTTGAGCTGCGGCAGCAGCCGCTTGATGCGGTCGACCACCGCGATGATGTTGGCCCCGGGCTGGCGCTGGATGTTCACGATGACCGCGGGCTTGTCGTTCATCCACGCCGCCTGCTTGACGTTCTCCACGCCGTCGATCACCTCGGCGACGTCCGAGAGGCGGACGGGGGCGCCGTTCCTGTACGCGACGACGATCGGCTTGTACTCCTCGCTCGAGAAGAGCTGATCGTTGGCGCCGATCGTGAACGACTGTCGCGGGCCCTCGAGGTTGCCCTTCGCCTGGTTCACGTTGGCCTGGGCGAGGACTGCGCGCAGGTCCTCGAGGCTCAGGCCGTAGGAGGCGAGCGCCGACGGATCGGCCTGGACCCGGACGGCCGGCCGCTGGCCGCCGCTGATCGAGACGAGCCCGACGCCCGGGAGCTGCGAGATCTTCTGGGCCAGGTTGGTATCGGCGAGGTCCTCGACGCGGCTGAGCGGCAGCGTGCTGGAGGTGAGCGCCAGGGTCAGGATCGGCGTGTCCGCCGGGTTGACCTTGCTGTACACGGGTGGCGTGGGCAGGTTGGGCGGCAGGTAGCTGGCCGCGGCGTTGATGGCGGCCTGGACCTGTTGCTCGGCCACGTCGATCTGGTACTCCAGCGTGAACTGGAGCGTGATCAGCGAGGCCCCCAGTGAGCTGGTCGACGTCATCTGCTTGAGGCCCGGGAGCTGGCCAAACTGGCGCTCCAGGGGCGACGTCACCGAGGAGGCCATGACGTCGGGGCTGGCACCCGGGTAGAACGTGAGGATCTGGATCGTCGGGTAGTCCACCTGGGGCAGGGCGGAGATCGGCAGCTGCAAATAGGCGACGATTCCGGCAAGGAGCATCCCCGCCGTCAGGAGGGCGGTCGCGACCGGGCGGAGGATGAAGGTCCGGGAGGGATTCACGGCGTGGCCATCGGCGGACAGAGCCTCCTCCCCATGGCAGTAGCTTCGCACAGTATCTGACGTGCGCCGTAGCGGCGCCGTTGACAGGGCGTATCATTATTCAGGTACTTAGGTCGAACGCGTGGAGGCTACGACATGAGCAAGGGCAAGGTGAAGCCGGTTCCCGAGGGATATCACAGCACTACTCCGTATCTGATCGTCGACGGCGCGGCCAAGGCCATAGACTTCTACAAGCGGGTCTTCGGCGCCACCGAGCGAATGCGGATGCCGAGCCCCGGCGGCAAGGTTGGCCATGCCGAGATCAGCATCGGCGATTCGGTGATCATGCTGGCCGACGAGCATCCGGATATGGGGGCGCGTGGCCCGCGGGCGTTCGGCGGCTCGGCCGTGAGCCTCATGCTCTACGTCGAGGACGTCGACGCCACCGTGAAGACGGCCTTGGCGGAGGGAGCCAAGCTCGTCCATCAAATCGAGGACAAGTTCTACGGTGATCGAACCGGGACCATCGACGACCCGTTCGGGCACCGCTGGCACGTCGGGACGCACACGGAGGACGTGCCTGCCGACGAGATGAAGCGTCGCGCCGCCGCCATGGCCAAGGCCGGCTGATCTACTGGTAGACGATGACGCTCCGCTTGACCTCGCCCTGCAGCATGAGGTCGAAGGCGTGGTTGAGCTCGCCGAGCGGCAGGCGCCGGCTGATCAGCTCCTCGATCCGGTACTTGCCGCTCATGTAGAGATCGATCAGCATCGGCACGTCCGTCCGCTGGTGCCCACCGCCGAACGAGCTTCCGGTGAGCACGCGCTGCTGCAGGAGCAGCGACGGATCGACGGAGAGCCGCGTGCCCGCGGGCGACACGCCGACGACCACGCAGGTGCCGCCGCGGTGGGTCGACAGGAGCGCCTGCTCCATGGTCCGCTGGGTTCCCACCACCTCGAAGGCGAAGTCCACGCCGCCCCGGCCCGAGAGCGCCTGGACGCGTGCGACCGGATCCTCCTGCGAGGCGTCCACGACGTGGGTCGCGCCGAACTCCTCGGCCCAGGCGAGCTTCTGCTTCACGACGTCGACCGCGATGATCTTCCCGGCGCCCACCAGACGCGCGGCCTGGACCGTGTTGAGCCCGACCCCGCCGCAACCCCAGACGGCCACGCTCGCCCCGGGCGGCACCTTGGCGCGGTTGAAGACCGGGCCCGCGCCGGCCAGCACCCCGCAGCTCACGAGGCACACGACGTCGAGCGGCGCGTCCTTCCGGATGGGGATGACGCTTTCCTCCGGGAGCACCGAGTGGGTCGCGTAGCCCGAGACCTGCAGGAAGTGATGGAGGCCGCGACCGTCCTTGCGGAAGCGCGGCGTGCCGTCGAGCATGAACCACCGGGGCTTGTCCCGGAGCGCGCACATCGTCGGCTGGCCGCCGATGCAGTACCAGCACTTGCCGCACGACGGGATGTAGCTCGAGCAGACGTGGTCGCCCGGCGCCACCGTCTCGACTCCCGGGCCGATCTTCTCGACGACGCCGGCCGCCTCGTGGCCGAGCACCACGGGCAGGGGATGCGGGGAGTCGCCCGTGATCACGTGCAGGTCGCTGTGACAGACACCGTTGGCCGCCCACCGCACCTGGACCTCGTGGGAACCGGGCTCGAGCAGCTCGACGTCTTCCACCACCAAAGGCTTCTTCGTGTCGTACAGGACCGCCGCGGTCACACGCATGTCCGTCCTCCTCCCGACGTTGTTTGCGTAGTCTGCGCGAGCCGGGTCGCCGGCGCAAGGCCGCCCCCGCTGCCGGCCGCGGCCATTTGCCTTGACCGACGGGGTCGCTTATTGTTTGCTGCGCGGAGGCGTTGGAACGGGATGAACGGCGAGGCGAAAAACCAGAGCGCGGCCGGGACGGGGACGGCGCCGCATCCGGTCCTCAAGAAATATTACGAGCGCGAGAGCGACCGGCGACCCTTCGTCAGTGCGCTCTTCGACAACGCCGCCGCGCACTACGACTGGGTCTGCGGGCTGGGCTCGATGGGCTCCGGCCGGTTCTACCGCCGCTGGGTCCTGATGAAGTCCGGCCTGCGCGCCGGCATGAAGCTCCTCGACGTCGCGACCGGCACCGGCCTCGTGGCTCATGCGGCCACGCGCATTCTGCGCGAGCACGGCGCCGTCGTCGGGCTCGACCCGAGCAGCGGCATGCTGCGGCAAGCGCAGAAGACCCTGGCGATTCCGCTCGTGCAGGGGACCGTCGAGGAGCTGCCGTTCGCGAACGACCACTTCGACTTCCTCAGCATGGGCTACGCGCTGCGCCACGTGGCCGACCTCGGCGTGGCCTTCCGGCAATGCCTGCGGGTCTTGAAGCCGGGCGGTCGCATCATGATCCTCGAGATCACGCTGCCGCGTTCCGCGGTCGGCCGCCACGTCTTCCGCGCGTACTTCGAGAAGGTGTTGCCGCGCGTCACGCGGCTCAGCACGGGAAGCGCCGAGGCCGAGCTGCTCATGCAGTACTACTGGGACACGATCGCCCACTGCGTCCCACCGGACATGATCCTCGGCGTCCTCGGATCGAGCGGCTTCGTCGACATCGAGCACCGCGTCCGCGGCGGGCTCCTCAGCGAGTACATCGGCTCGAAGTCGGCCTGATCGGGCGCGTCAGCGGATCGCCATCTCGGCCGGCTGGACCCCGCGCAGCCCGTAGCGCCCCATGAAGCGCAAGAGGCCCCGACTGTAGCGCCGGGTCGTCCCCGTCCCGGAGGCCTGCAGCGCGATGTGGCGCTCGATGTGGCTCTGCGCCGCGCTCTTGAGGACGCTGCGCCCGGCGGCCATCCAGTCGCGCCCGGAGCGGAAGAGGGCCGCCATCCGCCCATCGTAGAACGTGGCCACCAGATCCACCCAGGCGGCGAGCGTGGCGGTCTGGAGCGTCGCGTACGGTCGCAGCGCCTGTTCGAGCTCGGCCGGCGTGGGCGGCGCCGCGCGCCGCAGGAACGGGCGGAGAGCGTCGGCCACGAGCTCCGCCGAGCGCAGCGCCAGGTAGACGCCGGGCGAGAGCATCGGATCGACGAAGCCGAAGGCGTCGCCGACCATCACCCAGCCCGGGCCGACCCCGCGCTGCGAGATCAGCTGATAGTTGGCGTAGGTCGCGACCGACGTCACGCGCTTGGCGCCGCCGACGACCGTCGAAAGCCAGGCGTCGGTCGCGACGGCCCGCTCGAGCCGCTCGGCCGGGCTCGCGCCGAGACGCGCGGCGTCGTGCCGGCCCACCACGATGCCCACCGACAGCCGGTCTTGCAGGGGGATGCACCAGCTCCAGCCCGCCTCGAGGCGGCGGATGAGCACCTGGCCCGGCGCGTCGTCCCAGCCGAAGTTCTCGAAGTGGGCGAAGTGCGCCACGTCCTTGCGCGGGCCGACGTGGGCGGAGATGCTCAGGGCGCGGGCGCCGAGCCGAGCGCGTCCGGTGGCGTCGACGATGAGATCGGGCTGGCGGCCGCCGAGCGTGGGCGCCGCCGCCAGCGTCTCGGCCGCGAGCCGGAGCCCACCGTCATTCTCGGCGTCCGGCTCGAGCCGCGCGTGGGCGACCACGCGCTCGACTCCCGAGACGGCGGCCGCCGCGAGCACGGCCTCGTCGAACCGCGGTCGCGGGATGTTGTACGCGTAGGGGAACACGCTCGGCGCGAACCGCGCGAAGGTGAAGCTGAAGCGGTCCGTCGGCGACCAGATGAAGGACACGCCGGGCTTCACGCGGCTGAAGCTGGCGGTCTCGTCCTCGATGCCCAGGCGCTGGAGGATCGGGATCACGGCGGGCACGAGGGACTCGCCGACCAGCAACTCCGGACGTCGCCCGTCGTCGAAGAGCACGACCTCGACGCCCTGGCGCGCGAGCAGGATGCCCAGCGCGGAGCCGGCGGGCCCGGCGCCCACGATGGCCACCCTCATCGGTAGATCTTTCCGCTGGGCGTCCGGGCGACGGCGTCCACGACCGTGAACTCGATCGGCACCTTGAAGGAGGAGAGAACGCGGACACAGTGCGCCTTCAGCGCGCCCAGATCGCAGCCCCGAGCGTCGAGGACGACTTCGGCGCAGGGCACCTCGCCCACGTGCGCGTGCGGCCGGCTGAACACGCGGGATTCCGTGATCCCCGGGAACTGGTTGATGCAGTCCTCGACTTCCTCCGGGAAGAACTTGAGCCCCGCCACCAGGATGACGCTCTTCTTCCGGCCTTTGAGGTGAAGGGCGCCGGCGCGGTCCAGCCAGCCGAGGTCGCCTGTCAGGAACCAGCCGTCGCGGGTGATCTGCTCGCGAAGCCGCCACGGCGCGTAGTAGGCGGAGAAGAGACCATCGCCACGCACGGCGACCTCGCCCATCGTTTCAGGCGCGAGCCCGGGAGGCTCCGTCTCTTCGGAGAGCACGGCGACCTCGTAGCCCGGAACGGGGCGGCCCACGGAGGTGGCTGGAAGACCCTCGATGCCCAGGTTGATGCAGGCCAGGCCGGCCTCGATGATGCCGTAGGCCTGGCCGACCGGAACGCCGTAGACGGACTCGAAGCGATCCATCACGGCGGGCGAGATCGGAGCGGCCGTGGAGAGGGTCACCCGGATGCTCGTGAGCGGCCGGCTCGGCCCGAGGTTCGCCATGCGCTCGAAGTGGAGGGGCGCGGCATAGAGCACGCTCGGCTCGAGCCGCCGCGCCGCGTCGAGCATCCCATTCGGCAGCGTCTCGGAGCACATGAGGATGTGGGCTCCGGCCCGCACGTAGGCGACGATCGTGACGGCGAAGTGATAGGCGAGCGGAAGCACCCACAGGATCCGGTCCTCTTCGCTGAACTTGAGCACGCGGTCGGCGGCCTCGACTCGCGCGGCGGTGGCCTCGTGCGACAGCACCACGCCCTTGCTCCGCGCGGTGGTCCCCGAGGTGAACCGGATGAAGGCGGCGTTCAGCGCGTCGAACCCAGCCGGGGCGCGGGCGCCACGATCGATCCACCGGAACGTGAAGCCGTCGCACTCGCCGCCCCGCACGACCGCACGTCTCACGGCCGCGTCCGCGGGGCCTCCGGGTACATCCGCGCGCCCATCGGCCCTCGGCCAGGCGAGGCAGCCGTTCAGCTGGACCTCGCGGACGATCTCGGCGACCTCGACGGGCGTGAGGTTGCTGGCGAGCGGCACCAGACAGGCACCCGCGGCCAGGAGACCGAAGGCGGCCGGCAGATACGCCGGGTCGTTCGGGGCGAGAAGCCCGATCCGCTGGCCGGGCTCCACGCCCTCGCTCTTGAGGAACGCGGCGACCCGCTGCGTCTCTCGAGCGAGCTGTCCGTAGCTCAGCGAGCGGCCCGAGCGCACGTCGGTCACGGCCCGGCGGGCCGAATACCGGTCGGCCGACGCATAGAGCAGCTCGACGAGGTTCATCGCGCCCCGCCGTGGCGGGCGGCCGCGCGCCCGACCGCCTCACCCGCCGCCAGGCAGGTTCCGATCACGCGCGCCGAGCCGAGCGCTTCGTGCGTGGCGCTCATGCAGCGTCCGGCGACGAAGAGGTTGTCGAGGTCCCGGGCCTGGAGGCAGCGAAGCGGAATGTCGTAGTGGGTCCCGTCGGGGAGATACTCGTACGTGGCGCCGAGCCGCCCTTCCTCCCACAGCTCGATGGGCCAGCTTGCGCGGGCGACGCCGTCCGCGAACGTGCGACCGCTCAGGACGTCGTCACGCGTGAGCTGATAGCGCCCGATCACCCGGCGACTCTCGCGGACGCCGACCTGAGGCGCCGCGTGGGAGACGAACGCCCGCGCGAACGCGGGCATCGTTTTCAGAAACTCGGTGACGGCGAGGGCGCGCTTGCGACCTTCCTGCTCGGCGACGGTCAGGAAGTCGCGGCTCGGGGGAAGCTCTTCGGCGATCCCGCTCAGCGTCAGCTTGCAGACGACTTCGCCCGGCTGCGGCGACGGGGCCAGCGCGAGGTTGGCGGCTCCCTTGGGCAAGCGTCCCTCCTGCTCGGCCGTGACCAGCGATCTCAGGAGCGCCACGCGTGGGCCGGAGCCGAGGGCTTCCGTGTCGACGTGCTGGAGAACGAAGACCAGGGACGGCAGCTGGCGCTCGGCCAGCGGCGCCGTCACCGTGGCCACGCCCGCGAGGTGGGCCACGACGGCGTCGCCGCTCGCGTCCACGACGGCCCGAGCTCTCAGCTCGACGAGCCGCTCCCAGGTCGCGACGCGGACCGCTTCGACCCGGCCCGCGGCGGCGTCGAGCCCCACGAGGAAGGCGTGAAGATACACGTCGAGGTGCCGAGCCGAGGCCGCGAGCTCGTCGGCCAGGCAGGCGAAGGCGAACGGTGTGTAGGGCAGGACGTAGGTTCGCCCCCGACGCACCGGCGCGCCGCAGCCGGGCATCGCCCGGAGCCGCTCGGCGACGGTCTCGGCGAGGCCCTCGTTGAGCGGCTCCGGGGGCCCGGAGGACGAGGTGCGATAGAGGCCGCAGATCGTGCTCACCATGCCGGCCGTCGCCATGCCCCCGAGAAAGCCGTAGCGTTCGACGAGCGCGGTGCGCGCGCCCGCGCGCGCGGCGGCCACGGCGGCGGCCACGCCCGCGGCGCCGCCCCCCACGACCACGACGTCGTAGCTCAGCGGACGCTGGTCCACCCCATGCCCTCGCGAACGAGCTCGATGGTGCGCGCGACCTCGTCCTCCGTCACCGCTCCCTCGATCCACGATACGACCAGGTTGTTCCGGATCCCGCATCGATTGAAGAATACGCCGATCCCGGGCCGGGGCAGCACCGAGGGGGCGTGGTACGCGTTGACGACGCGTCGCCCGAAGAGCTTCTCGAGCGCCGGGGGGAAATCCATGAGGTCCGCGCAATTGAAGGAAAAGGTCTCTTGGCTGGCCGTTCCGGGCAGATCGCGCAGCATCACCGAGAGGGGACGGTACGCGAGGAACTCCATCGCCACCGCGTTGGCGTCGATCTGCCCGTCGCGGAGAGCGTCGGTCATCTGACGGCGCAGCGCCGCCGTCAAGCCGGGCACGTCGGCCGTTTCAGAAGGCCGGAACCGAGCGAAGTGGAAGGCGAGCACGTTGCCGAAGGTCGCCCCGGGCTCGCCCTTGGGTCGCAAGTCGACGGAGATCGGGACGAGAAACGGCACGTCGGGCAGCCCCCGCTGGCGCCAGAGCTCGGCCATGGTCTTGCCGACGAGCGCCAGGCGCCAGCAGATCTCGCGCGTCGAGCGGACGCCGCCGGTTCCCTGATCGTCGCCGACGAAGCTTTCCTGTCGGAACCGCGCCCGTCCGGGCCACGTCAGGCCGCTTCCCGGCGACACCGGTGGCGCGGGCATGAGCGTCCGCATGTAGCGCTGGCTCAGACGCCCGAGCCGCCCGCGTTCCTTCAGCGGGCGCGGATCGGGCTCCGACACGAACACCGGCGGCGCGCCGCCCCACGGCGCCCGCCCGTCGATCTGGTCGAGGTGCGCCAGATGCGCGAGAAGGTTCTGTCCTCCGCGCGGGTCCATGAGGGGATGAAACCAGGTGACGACCAGGACGCTCTGCGGCCCCGCCGCCTCCGACGTGCAATTGAGGATCGAGAATCGAAGCGGCGGCTCGCGCCGGGGATCGATCGCCGCGTTGAGCTCGGCCTCGAGCACCACGTGGAGCGCGTCGGGCGAGCTCAGGTACCGGTGGCGCAGCGGCGGCGCGCCCATCTCAGCACGCCGCCGGGCCGCCCAGTGCAGCCTGCCCCAGGGGAATGGACGGGAAAGACGTGCCGCCGGCCACGGGCAGACGTCCAGGAACCGGTCGAGGGCCCGCCTGATCCGCTCGGGATCGAGCAGCCCGTCGCACTGGACGACCATCAGCGTGTTGTTGCTCACGCCGGCCCGCTTCCAGAGCGCTTGCATCGCGACGAGCACGAGGTCGGCGCCGCGCAGGGGCAGCCGACGGAGCCCGGGTGTTCTCACGCGCTCCGTCGGCAGATGTAGGTCGCGAAGGCCCGGGCGGTCCTGATGTTCGCGGCGACGAGATCCTCGTCGGGCATCCAGAAGCCGAACTGAGCCTCGATGAAGAGCAAGACCTTGAGCAGCGCCATGGAGTCGAGCCCGGCCAGCTCGAGGTCGTCGTCGGGCTGCACCGGATGGCTGCGAGCCATGATGGTCGCGTTGATGAAGGCCGTCACGGCTTTGGCGACCTCTTCGGGGTCGAGCCGGGAGAGGGGCCTCGTGGACATCGGTAGACACTACCGTCGGCGCCGACGCGAGGTCAATAGCCTCTGGCTGGCCGTGTTTCGCTGCGCCCTCTTGCGCCGGACGAGGCTAGAGTTATACATTCTTTCTTGAACGTATAACGCCCAGGAGGCCGAGTCATGTCCGTCATTGTCTCCGAGAAGGGCTGGGTCGTCATTCCGGCCGACCTGCGGAAGAAATACAACCTGCATCCAGGCGCCGAGGTGTCCGTCGTCGACTACGGCGGCGTCCTCGCACTCGTTCCGGCGATGCGGAGACCCGTGCGGCAAGCGGCCGGCATGTTGAAGGGGCGAACGTCTCTGACCCGCGCGTTGCTCGCCGAGCACAGACGAGAGCGCTCGCGTGGCCGGTAGCCTCTCGGCCTATGTGCTAGACAGCTTCGCGCTTTTGGCTTATCTCGAGGGCGAGGCGGGAATGTCGCGAGTCCGATCGATCCTCACCGGCGCGGAGGCGCGACGTCACACCGTGTACCTGTCACTGATCAACCTCGGCGAAGCCCTCTACATCACTGAGCGCGAGCGTGGCATCGTCGAAGCCCGTCGCACGCTCGGGGCCATCGATCAGCTCCCGCTGGAGATTGTGGGGATTTCGCGGTCGACGGTGCTGGCGGCGGCCCACATCAAGGCCCGCTTCCCCATCTCGTACGCCGACACGTTCGCCGTCGTCGCCGCTCAGGATCTCCGCGGTGTCGTAGTCACTGGGGACCCGGAGTTCAGGCGGCTGGCCGCCGCCGGTCTTGTCACGGTCGAATGGCTGCCCCGGCGCCAGTCAGTGCGATAGGCGCGGCTCTTGTGAAGAAAGCTCGGTCGCGAATCGGGAAGCAGGGGGCGGAGCCGTTCGACGGCTATCGCCGCCGCGAAGTTCCGCCGCCGGATGCCGAGCTGACCCGGGTGGGCCCCGGGACGCCGTGCGGCGAGTACCTGCGCCGGTTCTGGCAGCCGGTCGCGTTCGCCCGCGATCTGACGACCACGCCGCTGCGCGCGCAGATTCTAGGCGAGGATCTGGTGGTCTTCCGCGATCGCGGCGGACACGTCGGCGCGCTGCACTTGCACTGCGCCCATCGCGGGACGTCGCTCGAGTTCGGGATCCCCGTCGAGCGCGGCATCCGCTGCTGCTATCACGGCTGGGTCTACGACGTCGACGGACGGTGCCTGGAGACTCCGGGCGAGCCGACGGGCAGTCGGCTCAAGGAGCGGGTCTGGCAGGGCGCCTATCCGACGCACGAGTTCGCGGGCCTGGTGTTCGCCTATCTGGGGCCGCCGGACCGACGGCCCGCGTTCCCGGTCTACGACAGCTACGAGGTGCCGGGCTATCAGCTCATGCCGGCCGCGAAGTTTGGGCTGCCGTGCAACTGGCTCCAGGTGAAGGACAACAGCATGGACCCGGTGCACACCGCGTTTCTGCACGCGCTGAGCAGCGGCTACCAGTTCACCGAGGCGTTCGGCGCCGTCCCCGAGCTCGACTGGAAGCTGACCGAGGCCGGTATGGTCTACCTGGCGACCCGGCGCGTGGGCGATCTCGTGTGGGTCCGCGTGTGCGACTTCATGCCGCCGAACGTCCACCAGTTCACGCGCGAGATCGAAGAGGCCAGCGAGCCCAAGCGGGCGAGCCGGCCGGTCATCATTCGCTGGGCCGTGCCCAACGACGACACGCACACGACGAACTTCGAGCTCGCGCAAGTGGATCCGGCCTGGGGGCTCACGGCCGAGCAGGTGGCCCAGCCGGGCTTCGGGCAGTCCGGCGACCGGACCTACGCCGAGCGACAGCGCCATCCGGCGGACTTCGACGCCCAGTCGAGTCAACGGACCATCGCGATCCACGCGCTCGAGCATCTGGCGTCGACCGACCGCGGCGTCATCATGCTCCGGCGCATCGTGCGCGACGGGATTCACGCGGTCGCGCGCGGCCGCGATCCTCAGGGAACGCGCTGGCCCGAGGGGAAGATCGTCAGGACCTTCACGCAGGACGTCGTGCGTCGCGTCGCGCCGGCGTCGAGCCCGGAGGCCGATCGGCGACTGCTGCGCGCCACCGGGCGCTCCGTGATCGCGAACGACTAGAGCCGCGCCTCGTCGATCTTCAGGCCGAGATGGTACCGGCCGATCAGCTCGTAGTGGGAGAGGCGTCCCTGCAGGTGCTGCGTGATCACGT
>Ga0137404_10000585_pt1 | contig 23961 bp, 26 predicted proteins | sample CZOMad2_1_16fung_FD_108285 | JGI IMG/M metagenome (GOLD analysis project Ga0137404, IMG submission 108285) | Vadose zone soil fungal communities from Angelo Coast Range Reserve, California, USA - CZOMad2_1_16fungal (Illumina Assembly) | ecosystem: Environmental > Terrestrial > Soil > Vadose... | reverse complement strand
TTGGTGGGATCTTCTGTCGATCAAGTGGTGGCCGGCCTCGGTTGGGCGCTGGCCTCATCCTCGATTATCGCCTGGTCCGGTTCGCTGATTACCAGAAAACTGCTGGCCACTCGTGGCCGTCCTCAACCGAGCGACGCATGAGCGGACTCGTTCAGAATTCAACCATCAGATAAGAGTTGGGGCTTCCCAGACAAAACGATCCACGAAGAAACACGAAGCGAAACTAGTTTTATTCGTGCGTCTTCGTGTTACTTCGTGGATCGTTCCGGTCCATCCGGCAGAGAAATACGAAACCAAATCAAGACCCTGCTCTAAAGCGCTGAACTCGTCCGCGCTCCCAGCATACTAACGCTTCCTAATTTCAGAATTGAATCTCAGCCTGACGCTTCTTTCACCTGATCTTTCTTAGCGGCTTTCGTTGATCCCTTCTTCGCTTTCGGAACTTTGGGCGCGACGGTTCGACCCGCTTGCTCAGTCGCCGACGCTACGGCCTCAATGCGAACGGGCGCCGGATTCAAAAAAGCATCCCAACGATACCGAGGACGTTCCGCGGTTTCACTTAAGCGCTTGAAGACCATGTTCGTCACTGCTTCAGTGACCCAGTTATGATAAAACTCGCCGACTGATTGCAGTTCGGCATCCGGCGCGGGATTCATGAAATCGATCGCGTAGGGTACGCCGTCTTTGATCGCGAACTCTACCGTATTGATGTCGTAGCCCAGCGCCGTGCAGAGTGTCCGCACGTCTCTCACTACTCGCGTGGCCAGCTCGGGCGCCAGATAATTCGGGTCGTTGATGTACTGCTCTCCAGAGAGGTAAGTTTTGCGCGGATCGTAGGGCATGATCATGACTTCCTGTTGCCCGATGCAATAACAACGGACGAACTGATCGAAGTCGATACCCTCCTGCAAAGTCATGCACAGCGTCCCTGTTTGATCGTATTCGGTGATCAGTTCCTCCGCCGAGGTAACCTTCGAAACATTTTTCCAGCCACCGCCGTCGAACGGCTTTAAGAACGCAGGCAGCCCCACGTAATCGATAATCGCCTGCCAGTTGAGCGGGAATTCGAGATTGCGTAAGCTCTCGCTCGTGATTCCGGCGATGTAGTCTTTCTGCGGCAACAACACGGTCTTTGGCACCGCCACGCCGAGCTTGCGCGCCAGCGAATAGTTGAAGAACTTATCGTCGGCCGACCACCAGAACGGATTGTTTATGATGATCGTCCCTTCCAGCGCCATGCGCTTAAGCGTGGCGCGATAGAAGGGCACCTCGTGCGAGATGCGATCTATTATCAGATCGTAAGCGGGAGGCGCATCATGACGAATGCCTCCGAGGGTGAGATATTCCGCTACTACCGATCCGTTTCCGCGTTCATTGACGTTTCTAATCAGGGCTTCGGGAAACGTCTTTTCCCGGCCAACCAAAATGCCAACTCGTTTCATCGATCAAATGTCCTTTCGTAACCACTCTCTCGGATTCGCGCTGCCGCCGGCAGCTACAACGATCCCGCTAACGGCCCGTTAGTTCTTACTCTCTTACTTAACGCGGTGCAGAGCGTGTTGTCAAACTCGTTAATCTCCAGGGACATCCAACCATCCGGCCCTGGCATCATTGAGAAGGCCGGGGGCCCAAATCAGGATTGGCTTGTGTTACAATCCCGACAAATTGCAGCGAGAGTTTCTTTATCAGGTGTTTGTGAGCATGAAATCTAAAGCCCGATTGCGCTTTCGAAAACTAAGGATCCTGGCCGTGGCGCTGGCAACGTCGGCTCTCCTCTTGTCCATTAGCCCTTTGTCCCGAGCTGACGATCCCAAAGCCCCAACCGCCGAACAAATCGGAGAAACCGTCATCCTGTTCGCGGGAGGCGGTATGGGCCGAATCACCCTGAACCAAATTCGGCGCAATGGACTTGAGCGCGGGCGATTGACTCGTACTGGTCAAGACGGCCGCGTTGAAGAAGTGCGTTACGAACTGCGCTTTGTGCGCGGGGACAAGCCGGAAAAGGACAAAGTCCGCCTTGATAGCAAGACACCTCAGGCTGAATACTCTCTGGTTTATGGTGGCGGGCGCGTTTTCGGCCTCGTCAACGGTTCAATCTTTACGCCGCGCGCAGACGCCACGGCGGGTTTCATTGCCCAACAGGCGCACAGCATCGACGCGCTGCTGCGTTACAAAGAAAACGAATCCAAGCTGACTTCAGCCGGCAAAGACAAACAGCAGGGAGTCGACCTGTACGTTATCGATCTGACCGACAAAGCGAATCGCAAGACGCGATACTTTATCAGCGCCAAAACCTTTCGCGTGTTGTGGCTCGATTATGAGGAGATCCCACCAGGCTCAACCACAGCCGTCAAATACACCAGGCGTTTCTATGACTATCGCATGGCGCAGAGCACCTGGGTACCCTACCGCACCGTTCTGCTCGAAGACGGAAAGCAGACCTCCGAGACCCGCATTCTTACCATTACCTACGGCGTGAAGATGGAAGACTCGCTGTTTCAAAACCCGGACGCCTCAATTACCGCCGGAAACCCGTGAGCCTTACACCCTAAAACCTATTTTTTCGGAACCGGAGAGGTTGCCGGGCGTGTCTACTGCCGAGGCGGTCGCGGACCGGTGTATAATTTTGCTCGCGATGAACCGTAGCCCAGGTTGAGAATTGCGCCCGTATTGACTGAGAGCCTGCCTGCCCGATGAGAACGCTAACTTCGATTGAGGAGTTGGATTTCGCTGCCGCGATGCCCGCGCCCGCGCCGGTCGTGGTCCAGAGAACATCCGATCATGTCCTGCTGGAAGAGACGCTGGCGGGCAACGAAGACGCGTTTGCTGAATTGGTTCGCCGTTATCGGAACCAAATTACGAGTTACATTTACCGCATGACTAACGATTACGACGGAGCGGTTGATTTGGCCCAGGAGACTTTCATGCGGGTATATCGCGCGGCTGGTCGCTATCAGACGACCCATGCATTTTCGACTTACATTTATCGGATCGCGACCAACTTGGCGATTAGCGAGTTACGCAAGCGCAAGCGACGACGGCTGGTATCGCTCACGGGCTTGCTCTCTTCCGAAGACGGCCAGGAAGCCAGGGATTTTGACGCTCCCGATGATCGTCCTTTACAGGACATCAGTCTCGTCGACGCGGAAAAGCGGGCTGTTATAAAACGGGCCATCAGTACTTTGCCGGACAAGTATCGCGCGCCGCTCGTGTTGCGCGACGTGGAAGGGAAGAGTTACGACGAGATTGCGGCGATCTTGTCTACCAGCGAGGGCACGGTGAAGTCGCGTATCAACCGAGCCCGGAATTTCCTGCGCGACAAAATGCGGAATTACATCCAGGTGGTGCCATGATGAATGGGAAAGAATGCCGCGCTACGCGGCAAGAAATTGACGAGTCAGAACTGAACCAGAGTTTGAGCGATCAAGCACGCTCGCATGTCGCTCTCTGCGAGGCGTGTGGCGACTTTCGCGCGGAACGAACCAGTCTGCGCGAGTTGGTCGGCAGCCTTGAGCCGGTGGCCGCGCCGGGAGACTTTGAACTGCGGCTGCGGGCGCGTATGGCGAGTGAGCGGCAAGGTCGCGCTCGACAGCCGTACATTTTTCGTTTGCCAATCGGCACTCCGGCGATGGTCGCGGCCGCGCTGGTGGTAATGCTCGCCTTGTCTCTGGTTTGGTTCGCGCAGCAGAACAGAAGCCAGTCACCGGCTATCGCGAAAGTACCAACCCAGGACGCGCCGGTGGTGCCGCCGCAATCGGCGTTGGTTGCAGACAAGCATGACGCGGCGCCAGGGACAGAGGGCGGTAGGCCCGAGCCTGATCAAGCAACACCGAGTCGAACTGGAGCTACCATCCGAGAAAACAATAGTCGAACCGGCTCGACCTTGGCGAGCGTCGACTATGGCACGGCGCCGGCCGAACGGTTTAAGCAGATAGAACAAAGAGCTGGTGAAGTTTCCCTGAGTGCGCCTCTTAAACCGATGGTGGTGTCGATGCAGGACGACCGTGGTGCGACGCGCAGGATTTCCTTGCCGCCGATCAGCTTTGGCGCGCAGCGCCTGGTCAATAATGGGACTCCTGTCAGTTTCAGTCCGAACAGCCGGAGTTGGTAGGTCGGTTTTTAAGTAAGCTTATGAATACGAGTTTCAATCGAACATTGAGGTTCCTGGTTGCTGGCACTGCGGCGATGTTTTTGGCGCTCGCGGGCCAGGCGCAGACAATCGCGCCGGCAGCGTCGACGGTGACCCAAACGCCAGCCGTGGCGCCGGGAACTGCACCGGAAAAATCGCAACCCCGAAGACCGCCACGGCGCGCATCGACTTTGCCCGCCACGGTGACAGTCGTCGCGGACCAAACCAGGGTGGCGCCACAAGTCGTGACCGTGGTTCATCGTTTGACCGGGGTCAAGATGCTGAGGTATTTGCTGAGGCAGACAGGCGAGCCCGGCACGATTTATACGATCGACACAGAGGCGATCGCGGGCGACGCTCACGCGAGCATCATCGCCGGCTGGGCCTTGAACGATGGGATGACGATCGCTGTGCGCCTGCCGCAGGCGGGAGCAGAGTTGGATCCTTTGAAAGCCATGATGATGCCGCCTCAACTGACTGCGCGGACACCTGGACCCATAACTGGGCGTATGTTCATCCCACCCGGCGCCGGAGAGCCCGATGTTACCGTCATCACCCGCGACGGACGAAAACTCAGGGCGCGGTATGTCGGACTCGACGGACAGACGGGACTGTCGGTGTTGCAGGTGAACTCAGTCATCATGCCACCGTTAACTGATCAGGTTGCCAGAGAATTGACTCAGGGCCAGGCCGTGCAGATCTTCGCGCCTGAGCGCACTACACCTGAAGGAGAGGGCTCATCGCGAACCATCTATGTAAAGGTGGGCGAGGTAGCCACAAAGATTTCCGCCCTTGAGCGCAGCGCCGGGAACCTGGATCGGCTAACGGTGCGCGGCGCCAGGCTCACGCCTCTGATGATCGGTGGCGTTGCTTGTGATGAAGCGGGAAATACTCTGGGTATCGTTGAATCTGTCGAAGGCGAAGACGCACGGATCGTTTCTGCTGATACGATTCGCGCAGCCGCCGGCCGCGTACTCAAGCATCAGGCCAGTGTTCCCAAACCGCTCCTCGGTATCGTGGGCGAGCCGGTGGAATTCGCCAAACGCGCGGCCTTCCTGGCCAACGGATGGCGCGAAGATCAGTTGAACGAACTGTTCCAGCAGCACCTGGGGATTCTGCTTACCGAGGTTAGACCCGGGACGCCGGCGGCGCTGGCGAAATTGCACGCGGGCGACGTCATCGTCCGCGTCAACCAGGAAGACATAGCCAGCAGCGAAGCGTTCTCCAAATTACTCGGAGATGCGGGCAGTGGCCAGCAGGTGGAGTTTATGGTCCGGCGGCCGAGTGCCCCTACGCCTTTTCCGATCGACGTGAAACTTGGCGGCTCGTTTGATCCGGTCTTCAGGTACCATTTTGAATTCCCGTTGATGCCTCAGAAACTAAATGGGTTGGAAGGCCTGGGAGTTGAAACCATCAGCCTCTCGCCAAAGAACCTGACGCAAATGGGCGCTGAGAACGGTGTTCTGGTAGTGTCGGTCGAACCGGAAAGCATTGCGGCGCGCAGCGGGCTGAAGGAGGGCGATGTTATTGAGGCCATCGACGGGCGGGTCCTGGGGCGGGGCACGATTGCCGCACGCGTTCAGTTCAACCGTCAGAAAAAGCACGTGCTCTCGCTGGTTCGGAAGCGTGAAAAGAAACAGGTAACCCTGGAGCCGGTGGAGTAGCTCTTCTATCTGAAATTTCAGATTTGAGATCTGAAAATTTGAGTTTTGAAATCCTCAATCGTCCGGTTTTCCCGGAAGCAATCCCTCGCACAAGAGCGTCTGCGGACCACTTTCATTGCAGATAGCGAACTTCGCATTCGATCCCTGATACATGGTCACGCCCGCATACTCGCCGCGAGCATTCAAGATATAAAAGTTTACGTAGAAGTTGGGCGTCCCTTTGCTGTTCAGCAAACGCTTCTCAACTGTGTTCGCCTTGATGCGCCTAAGCGCTTCCATTCCAGCGTCCCTGGGATGAGCGCCGCGACGCATCTCTTCGACAATGAAGAACGAAGAAAGGCCGTAGAGATTCGCTTCGCCGCGACCGGTTGATCCGGCGGCTCCCACCTGGCCGTCGACATACAAGCCGGCGCCGAGAATCGGCGAATCACCCACGCGTCCGGGAATCTTCCAGGACAATCCGCTGGTGGTCGTGACGCCACAGATTTCGCCCTGGCTATTGATTCCGTCGCAATTGATCGTGCCATAGATGCTTTCCGGTCGCAGCAGTCCTTCGGCCAACATTTCGGCCGCTACGCGCCGGCCGGCCTCTGCCCGCTTCTTCGGATCGAGATAGTGCAAAGGATCGATTCGCCGCTTCCACTCGAGCCACAAGGCCCGCGAATGGGGAGTGTTTAGATCATCTTCGATCTTGAATCCCATGCTGCGGGCGAAGTCCTGCGCCCCTTTGCCGGCGATCAGATGATGATCGGTCTGCTCCATCACCGCCTTCGCGACCAGCGAAGGTGTGCGGACGCCTTCGATCGCGGCCACGCTACCGGCTTGTTTCTTCGGTCCATGCATGCACGACGAGTCGAGTTGCACAACACCTTCGGCATTTGGCAGACCGCCATAGCCGACACTGTCATCGAGCGGATCGAGTTCGACTATATTTACTCCGGCAATGACTGCGTCGAGCACGTCTTCGCCGTGCGTGAGCATGGCGAACGCTTTCTGGACGCAGGTCACGTTGCCGCCGTTCTTGAATTGGTTCCCGTTGGCGGATGAAATGACCAGGGGCTTGACGGCGCTGGGCACCAGCATCGTAGGCAGAGCCGCCGCTGTTCCTGACTTTGATGCCAGCACCATGCCGGCTGCACCAGTCCCAATCATGAAATCGCGGCGTCGCATTTTTTCGACCTCTCTTCGGTTCGGATACACTGGACGTATTGTTATAGGTGCGTCAGTCAACCTGAAAGCCAAACTTTTGAGAGGCGCTCGCTTTGGCCGTTCGATCAATTACGGTAACCAGCAGCAAATATCGACCGGGTTGGAGGCCATCAAGGGTTACCTCAGCCGCATAAGGAAGTCGACGCAAGTCAGAGAGCCCGTCCACGTGAATCTTGTGCAAAGGCAAGGTGATGACCGGTTCATTGTCCCGAAACATCTGCACCTGGACCGCCAGGTCGGTATTGCTCGCACTGGCAGACGTCAACGGCAGGCCATTAGGTGGCCCAGAATTGCCGTTGCTCACCGGCGCTAGCGACGAAGTGCCACTCGCGTTATAAACGAAAGTTACGAAACGGAGCAGGGAAGACTTGGCAAAATGGTGATCAATATTCAGGAACACGCGGCGCAGAGCTTCCGGCGCCTTACTGGGCTCAGACGCATCGGCCGACGATGGCGCGCTTTCCGAGTCAGTCTTGCTTTCGCCCACAATCAAGGTGCTTAGAGTAAGGGCTTTCGATCCGAGATCCGGAATCTGGATCCAGCGAACGGCGCTCCCGACACTGCCCTTCTTTGGGTCGACTGCTGCCACTCGAACTTGATAGAGGCCAGGCTTTATGACACAGAAGTGGTTATAGAAGATATTGTCAGGTGGCGGTGCATTCGCCGCGATGGAGCTCGACTTAATCGTCAGGTGCTTGTTAAAGCTGCTCACAGGCCTGCCCTGGTCATCGTAGACGCCACCGGCCAAATCCAGGCTGGTTATCATCTGGCCGTTCTGAGCCTCGAGCACCAGCGAGTTGGTGGAAACCTTGATCGAGGTTGTCAGGGTCGAGCCGTATTCGGCGAGGTCAAGAAAGTTCAGCGAAATCGACACCGGCAAATCGCTCTTCGGATATTGTGCTCTGAGAGTCTCACTAATTAATTCACTGCTTGGTTTAGGGCCGGCCTCGCCTTCCTTCTTCTGCTGCGCCACCGATTCGGAAAGTGAGCTGTCACCAAAGCCGCGATGAAAACGGATTACCAGATCGGGGCGCCCGGTAACGCTGACCTCGACGCGGCGAGACTTTTGATTGCGTTGCTCTTCACTGTCGGGCCGCCAGGCCAATAGGTAGTAGGCGGAGGTTTCTTTCAAAGCCGTCGTGACCGCGGGTGACAGATCGTTGTTGTTAAAGAAGGCGCGACCGCCCGTATCTACGGCCAGAGCGTTTAGGCCGTCCTGAGCCGCGGTTTTTTCGCCGGCGGCGCCGCGCTCCAGCCTGCCCGATGGATCGAACGGCCTCTCGGTGCTGGCGTCCGGCATTCCGACCGTCAAGCCGCGCGCATCGATCGAGTAAATAATGACGCCGGCCGCGGCCGCCGCGGACGTGATTTGTCGCAGGCGATCGTTGGCGTCGCCGTTCTTGTTGTCCAGCAGAAAGCCATCCGACACCAGAAAGATAAGCTTGCGTCCCGGCAACCCGGCAGTGTTCTTAACCAAACCCTTAAGTGCGTTCAGCGTCGCATTGGTTAAAAAATCCGTCTGCTGAACAATTTGTGAGGCCCGCCCTTGAATTATCGCGGCGGCCAGATTGCGAGGAGTAGTCGGCCCCTCCAACCGGATCAATTCATCGACGAAAAACGTGAATACATCGTCATTGCCAGCTTCGATCAGCTGGGCCTGGTATTCAGTCATCACCGGACGTTGTGAGTCTCTGATCGTGGACGACCTGGCCTGTAGTCGTTCGGTGGCGGCCTTCAGGACCATCTTGTCGTCGGTGAGTTGCTGCAGGAACCCGATTTGCCCGCTGGTTGACACGATCGAGGCTTCATCGTTCTGCCCCATTTCGCGATCGATAAACCGTTGCAGCATTACCCGCGCCTGCTTGGCGCTGGCGAGGGAAAGATGCAGGTCGTCGAGAAAGAAAAATACCGTACGTCCGCGATCGAGAGGTACGGCGCTGACCGTGCGGCCCGGCGAGTTACCACGGGCGGCCGCCAATTGAGCTTCCTCGTTGCGGCTCCCCGCGACGATACGTTCGAAAAAAGAAATGTCCCTGGGCTTGCCATCGATCTTCAGGACGAACTGATCGCGCTTCAGCCCATCGACAAAACTTCCTTCCTTGTCTAAAACCATGACATCGGTTTGGACCAGCGCGGTGTTGACTCGAATGACATCCGGGCCCTGGCGGGAAGGCGGCGGCTCTTGCGCAAAGCCCGGCGCGCTGCATGCCCAGCATGCTGCTGAGAAAAGAAGAATTCGCATCGGCAGGCCGCGCAGTCGCATCCAGAAAAAACTCCTGATTCAAGCGCAGAGGGTAGCTGGGAAGATCGCCAGAGATGATATCATGCCGCACCCGGAAACGGGATGGCTCGATTTTGGTAGGAGAGAGTTCAGAGTTCGACCTTCAGGTTGCTGTAAGCGGCGCAGGCTAAAGCTGAACTCTAAACGGATTTCCCTGGATTAAGGCTGCGGCTGATTGACGACATCATGGACCAACTGAAAAAGCTTATTCGCGAAGTGCCGGACTTTCCGAAACCGGGGATTAACTTCTACGACATCACGACGCTACTGAAACATCCCGAGGGCCTGCGGCTGACGGTGGACGCGCTGGCCACGGAATTTGAAGGCGCGCAAATCGACACTGTGATCGGCGTCGAGGCCCGCGGCTTTATTTTCGCGCCGGCGCTGGCATATCACCTGGGGGCCGGCTTTGTGCCGGTACGCAAGCCAAAGAAACTGCCGGCTGGTCGCACTTCGATCTCGTACGATCTCGAATACGGACAGGACACGCTGGAGATTCATACCGACGCCATCAACGCGGGCGACCACGTCATCATTGCTGATGATTTGCTGGCGACCGGCGGCACCGCTCGCGCGGTTTGCGACCTGGTCGAAGGCCTGGGCGGAAAAATCGAGGGACTGGTTTTCGTCGTGGAACTGGAATTCCTTCCGGGAAGAAAGAAGCTGGAAGGGTACGACGTGCGATCTTTGATCAAGTATCAATCTTGAGTCGCTGCTCGTCGGTGCCGAGTCGAAAGAAGATGCGCGCGTTTGCCATCTTTTTATCAACGGTACTCTATTGTCCTGACGCTACTGGTGTGATAAACAGGGCTGCATGGCATTCACAGAAAATGACATGATAGCTTTGCGTTTGCTTCTTCGGGAGGAACTGCAGGCTGAAGTTCGCCCGTTTCGAAATGAGGTCGGTAAACGTTTTGACGAAGTCGCCACGCAGATGGATGGCCTCTACCAACGTGATGAGAGACGAGAGCAAGAGTACCTATCTATCCAGGAACAGATCCGACGCCTCGAAGCCAGGTTCGCTTAGCTGATGTTTAGGTCAGCGTCATTGTCCCGCTTAGCGAAAACATAACGTCACGCTCCCGTCATTTGCTCCCGCACCAAACGTGCCACGCGGGGCTTTAGCCAAAGCAAGGCCAGGGCTGCGGCTATGACATTGCACGCCACTGCGCCCCAGAAAACCGGAATCCACGAATGCGACGCGGCCATCAGCAAGGCCGCACCCGGGCCCGCCAGGATCGAGCCGATCCCTTTTGCGGTGTATTGAATGCCGTAGTTGGTCGTGGCGTGTTTGCTCCCGAAAATGTCAGCGATGGCTGCCGGGAACAGCGAATAGATGTCACCCCAGGCAAAAAACATCAGCGCCGAAATGATGATGAATAAAAAGGGCCGGGCTACGACGAACGTGAGCGCCGTGATGGTGATGGCTTCCATGACAAAGACTATGGCCATCGTGTCGTAGCGTCCAATGCGATCTGAAACCCAACCGAAGAAGGGTCGCGCCGATCCGTTCAGGACCTGGTTCACGGACAGCGTTAGCGTCAATACTGTGAAGCCGCCAAACAGCGCGTACTTGTCATAGCCATAAGTGACGCCGATCGGTTTCAACTGCGCCGTCAACATCAACCCGCTCGCGGTTACCAGAGTCATCATCAAGTAAAGCAGGTAAAACGATCCGCTGCGCAACATTTCGCCGGACGTGTAATCGCGGGTTGACTGCTGGACTCTGCTTTGGACTTTCGCTTTGATCGCTTCCCATCCCGCGGGCAGCCAGCCTGCTGGAGGCATGCGGAGAAACTGCGCAGCTATCAAAACGACGACGCCTTGAATCGCACCGAAGATTATGAACGCTGAGCGATAACCCCGGTGTTCGATCAGATAAGAGATCGGCAGAGTGGTCAGCGCCGTACCGAAGCCGTAAGAGCCGGCGACCACGCCGACGCAAAGTCCGCGTCGATCTGGAAACCACTTCATCGCGACGCCCACACAGGAGCCATAGACCGCCCCGGCGCCGATGCCGCCCATCGCATAAACTGCATAGAGGACCGGCAGCGAGTTGGCGCGACCCGCGCCGATCCAGCCCACTGCAACAAAGAGGCTGGCCAGCGTAACTACCAGCCGAGGGCCGAACTTGTCGCACAGGTAAGCATTAATTGGGAACAGCACCGTCTGCGCGATGATGAAAAAAGTGAGCGTCCACTGCACTGCGTCCAGACGCGCGTGCATGTTCCGGGTAATTTCGGTGGTGAACAGCGTCCAGGCATATTGCAGGTTCGCGATGGCCAGCATCGCCGCGACGCAGGGGATCAGTGTCGGCCAACGAGGTGAAGGGTGGCTATCAGTTTGTGACGCAGGCATCGGGCTCGTCTTTTCTATTTTCAATTTGTTATTTTCCATTGGCCATTGAAACTGACAAATGGAAAATGGATCTATTAGCTGATTATGTTTTCTGACTCTTAGCCATCAACTTCACGCACGCATAGACCGCGTTCGTGTACGGCAGAGGCAGCTCCATCTTGTTACCTAACTCCACCACGGCGCCCACGATCGACTCGAATTCCATTGGCCGACCGGCTTCGACGTCCTGAAGCATTGAAGTCTTGTGATGGCCAACCTTTTCTGCGCCTTCGAGGCGTTGGTCGATCGAAACTCCGATGTTAATGCTGAGTTGTGCGGCGACAGATTCCACTTCCGCCATAATGGCGGCCGCGACCGCGCGGGTTTCAGGACAGCGGACAATTTCGATCAAGGTCGCTCGCGTCAGGGCGCTGATGGGGTTGTAGGCGACGTTGCCCATCAGTTTCACCCACATATCGTGCCGAATGTCCGTGCGAATCGGACAGCGCAAGCCCGCTCTGATGAACGAGTCGGCCAGGCGCCGGCATCGTTCGCTCTTTGAGCCATCCGGCTCGCCGATCGCGAAGCGCGTTCCCTCAATGTGCATGACGATGCCCGGCTCAACGATGGCCGTCGAGGGGTAAATCACACAACCGATCACTTGGGTTGGATTGATGCTTTGGCTGATTACTCCGCCGGGATCGACGGTTTCCAGATGCGTCCCTTCCCACGCGCCGCCATGACGATAGAAGTACCACCACGGGATGCCGTTCTGCGCGCTGACCACCAGAGTCTCTGGACCGATGAGCGGCGCCAGGCGCGGAGCCATCGCTGTCAGGCTGTGCGCTTTGAGAGTTAGCAGAACAATATCTACGGGTCCGACTGTCGCCGGATCATCAGTAGCCGCGGGGTGTGTTTCAAAGTCTCCAATCTCACCGCGCACGCGCACGCCGCGCTCTTGCATTGCTCTCAGATGCGCACCCCGCGCGATCAGGGTCACGTCTTCACCAGCCCTGGCTAACATGGCGCCGGCGAACGCGCCGATGGCGCCCGCGCCGACGATGGCAAATTTCATGGTTACCTGTCTTCGGTATAAGTCACGAACGCGGATTCACAAAACAGCGCCGTAGGCGCGGAATATTTATAGAATCACTGATTAATTCGAACTGAGTTGAAAACTACTGTCGCCGGCTATAAATATCGCGCTCCTACGGAGCTAGGACCAGAACGCTCATTACCTAACGTTGTTCACAGCTAAGCATCAAGAGCTTTTAGCAATCGCTGCCGCCACATTCCGTCGTTGAATCTTGCCGGTCGCGGTGCGCGGTATGGAATCGATGATGTAGATCGTGGTCGGGCATTTGAAGTCTGCCAGCGACGAACGGCAATGGGCCATCAGATCGCTTTCAGTAGCGTCTCCGTTAAGCACGACCGCCGCCGCCACTCCTTCGCCATAGACTCGGTCGGCAATTCCAAAGCACACCGCCTCAGCCACCGCCGGATGAGTGAGCAGCGTCTCATCAATCTCGCGCGGCGAAATCTTCTCCCCACCGCGATTGATCAATTCTTTGAGGCGGCCAACGAGCGCCAAATAACCATCCGCATCCAGATAGCCCTGGTCGCCGGTGCGGAACCAGCCGTTGGAGAATGACTCAGCATTTGCTTCCGCGTTGCCTTCATAGCCACCGAAGACATTTGGCCCTTTGATCGAGACTTCGCCAACAGTGTCCGACGGCAATTGTTTACCAATCTCGTCGAGGATGGCGATCTCAACCGCGGTGCCGACTCCAACCGAGCCGGCTTTGCGCGCGCCGGGCGGCAGCGGATTCGAAGCCATCTGATGTGCGGCCTCGGTCATGCCATAGGCCTCGAGAATCGGTACGCCGAACCGCTCTTCAATGTCAGCCATTGTTTGCGGCGCCAGCGCCGCGCTGCATGAACGGATAAAGCGAAGCTGTTCCGCGCCCGATGGTTTTGTTTTTGCTCTCGACAGTAAGACCTGATGGATCGTCGGCACGGCCGAATACCAGGTCGCGCCGTGATCGCGAACGGTGGACCAGAAGGAGAGGGGATTGAATTTCGGCGGCACGACCACCGTCCCACCGGTAGATAGCGTTGCCAGCGTTGAGGCCACCAAACCGTGAACATGAAACAGAGGCATGACGCACAACGAAACATCCGCGGAGCTTAGTTGATAGGTTTCCGATACGTTGCGCGCCGAAGTCATCAGGTTCGCGTGCGAGAGTGGCACTCGCTTCGGACGGCTCGTGGTCCCACTGGTGTGCAGGATCAACGCGATATCGTCAGGTTGCGGATATTCGGTTGCGCGTGGAGCGCCGGCAGCCGCTGACGAAAATCGAACCTGCCCGTCGCCGTCGATATCTGCTTCGATGATCAATACGTTGTCGGCCGCCGCTGCCCTGGCTTCGTCACAGTCTTTGGGAGGAACGATCAGCGCGCGCGCGCCGGTATCTTCAAGGTAGAACTTGAATTCATCGCGAGTGTAAGCGGGATTAAGCGGCGCCGCCGTCCCCGCGGTCGACGCCGCCAGAAACGAAGCGATCACTTCCAGCCCGTTTGGCAAAGCCATCGCGATCCGGTCGCCGCGGCCGAGGCCAAGTTGGTTGAGCGATCGAGCCAGAGCATCGACCTGTTGTCGCAACTGTGCGTAGGTGACAGATGGTCCACCTCCAGCGACACTGATTGCGACGCTGGATGGTTCGCCGTTCTCAAGAAGGTCAAGAATCATAGGCTTGTCAGTAATTTGTTGTTAGTTGTCAGTTGCAAACGACGGAACTTGGAGGGCTAAACTACCACTGACCACTAACCACCGACAACTATCAACTGACAACTGACAACTGACGTTGTACTATTCCCTCGGTGTGCTCCCGTAGCTCAGTTGCATAGAGCGCTCGCCTCCTAAGCGAGAGGTCGCGCGTTGGAATCGCGCCGGGGGCACCATTACTATCAAAGACTTACAGCCTTGGCATACCGTGTGCTCTGGGCCATGTCCCTCAAATTGTCCTCACTTGTCCCTCAACTTCTTGTGAACGGCAACACTTACAGGCGGTCGTCTATTCAAAATTGTGGCTGCATCACTCACCGTATCGTTAGTCCTGTTGATATAGCGATAGGTAGTCTTTGGGTCGCTATGCCCCAAGATTTCCCCGACCAGCGCGGTACTCATTCCGCCCGCAGATAGCCTCGTCCCGGTTGTGTGTCTCAGATCGTGAAAGTGCAAGTAAGGTAAACCCGCGTCTACTCTCGCACCTTCAAATGATCTTTTGATGTTAGTCACGATGCCGAAGACCAGAGTGTTATCGGGTAGCTCTCCATTCCTTAATCGTCGAAAAGCGGTTCGCGATGGCTTAGCGCGTAGGTCTAAAAGCGCCTCACGCAATCTTGTTGTGATCGGCACTATACGAGTCTTGACGGTCTTGCCCTTATAGCTGGTTACTCTGAAGCTGCTCTCCTTGAAGTCTACATCTGACCACTTGAGTCTAAACAGTTCGCCTCGTCTGCAACCTCAGTCCAGCGCGGCAATGATCAACGCCTTCAGGTGTCTACGACTATCAGTCTGACATTGATCGAGCAGCGTTTTTTCGTCCGTTAAGCTTAAGACAGTAGTGCGTTGGGTTTCATGGGCGACCGGGATTAGCTCGCCTCTTTTCGCCCGGCTGAATGGACTTCTGACAAGCCAGTCGTTTGTTAGGGCGTCGTTGAGCATGGCTCGCATCGTAGACAGTTCGCGGTTGACCGTGGCTATGTCCGTAAATGTGCCCTTGCTGGTTTTAGTTGTTAGGCGAGTCTTGCGATAACTCATTATGTGGGCGACGGTAATTTCATGCAGCTTCAAAGGCCCGAATATACTCACTAGACGGTTAATCATCGAGCCTACATTCTTAGGATTGCGCACGCCAAACAGCTTTCGCCCTTTTTCATCGTAGACAGCTTCACAGTAGCGTGTCGTTTTGCTGTGCTCGGCAAGCGCGGCGAACGTCATATGGTGAGCATCCAAGAGATCGCTGCCCCCGGAGAAATACTCAGCTTCTAATCCCTTGAGAGCACGCTTCGCTTCGGCAGGGCTTGATGTGCTCCTAGTGTTTTCGCGACGTGCGCCGCTGCCTTTATCGTAGTATTGCAGTCTCGCGATGTACTCGGTTTTCTGGCGTCGCTTCCGTTTCGTGATACTTGCGGAGTAGTGCATGTGTGATCTCCGTTTGTCGGCGGGTTAGCGGGGCCGACTGTAGCATCTAAGAGTTAACCTTCCTAATAAATTGTCTTAGCCTTCGCTTTCCGCTCCGCCAGGTTCAAGTATTCTTCTAAATGAGCGAATCCCACTACGCGCCGTGCGCCGACTTGGTAATACCCGAGTTTGCGGCTGTCGAGTAGTCTCGAAACGGTTGCGACGTGGACCCCGATGAGTGTTGCGGCTTGCTTCATTGAAAACTTTTCTTCCGTTGCTCGTTTCGATTTTCGTGTGTAATTCATCTCCTTTCCTCTTAGGTTAGTGAATGTCATGTGTTGATAATGCAGAACTGGAAGAAACGGCGTGACGCCTGCGACGCTTGGGACGGCAGAGCGGAGTAACTATTCCTTATACGCTCTCGTGTAGAAAGTCTTCTACTCTTGCTGTCTCAGGTGACGCAGGCGACACAACACGTTTCCATTATTTGGGTTAGGCCGCCGCGAGAGTTTGAGTGAATCGGCGACGGGCAATACCACGCCATACGCGACCGCTATGAAGGCGCTTGTATTTGAATCCCCGCGCTCGCAGCATTTGCGTACCTTATAGTAAGGGATACAGGTTCCCTCATCCGACCGCCGAACAGGATCATCGCTTAATGCAGTTACACGAAACGACAGAGCACATAGACCCAGCCGCACTTGTTAGCCTAACGCCCCGCTTCGCCTTTGCTGACGTTCTGATTCAGACCGTCCTAGATGGTCTAACGAGCGAGCACAGCAAACGAGCGTATGCGCGGCACCTGAGAGCGTTTATCGATTGGCACCAAGCCAGCGGGCACACTGAGATAAACAAAGCCGTCGTACAGCGATACGCCGCTCAGTTGCGCGATGCTGGTATGTCGCCGCAAGCATCAATCAAAGGCTCTCAGCCATTCGCAAGCTCGCGATAGAAGCTGCTGACAATGGCGCACTTGATAGCCAGGTCGCCAACGGGATCAAAGGTGTCAGAGGCATCCGGCAAGAGGGAACGCGCACCGGAAACTGGCTGACGAAACAGGAAGCGCGAAAGATGCTAGATGCGCCCGACACCGGAAAGCTCAAAGGACTGCGTGACAGAGCGATCCTTGCTGTGCTCATCGGATGCGGTCTGCGTCGGGCCGAAAGTGCCAATCTCAGATTCGATCACGTGCAACGACGAGACGGGCGCTGGGTGTTGGTCGATCTCATCGGCAAGCGTAACAAGGTACGCTCTGTGCCGATGCCTAGTTGGGCCAAAGCTGCCATTGATGCCTATGCGACTCATGCCGGTCTGTTAGAAGGCCGCGTCTTTCGCCCGATCAATAAAGGCGGGCGCATGACAGGCGACGGCATGACCGAACAGGCGATCTATAACGTGGTCACAGAGTACGCGCGCACAACTGGCCAAGGCGAGATCGCCCCTCACGATCTAAGGCGCACGTTCGCCAAGCTCGCACACAAGGGCGGGAGTGCATTAGATCAAATTCAATTGTCCCTGGGCCACGGTTCGATCCAAACCACTGAACGATACTTAGGCGTAGAGCAAGATTTGACTGATGCCCCGTGCGATCATCTCGGACTGCGACTCTAGCAAGCAACTTCACTCGCGCCAGTCACATCTAAAACGCCAATGAACATACCTGAATACAACAGGAGTGAAAAATGAACAAGTGGCTCATCTTGTTGTTTGTTTTGTTCTCTTGGATTGCTCTAGAGATAGCCAAAAGTCTGATTGGATGGTTTACCGCTAGAGCTGCCGATAAATTCAAACGGAAAATATTGAGAGCAACACCCTAAACAGCTAGGCCAACCTCTAATCCGCAATGCACGAGCCGACAGGGGGGAGGCAGGGAAGACACGTTGCTGCTTTTCAACTTGTGGCACGACTCATAACGGTCGTTTATCCTTGGCTGCCTCTTTCAATCGTCGCTCGCGCCACTCGTTGCCCTTCTTAAGTGTCGATTATCACCAAGCCCCTATCAAGCGTGTCGGAAACGCTGTGAAACCCAACTCGCAGATCGGGAAAAATCCACAATGCGTAAAAGGCGTCAAATGACGCGCCCAGCCGGTTCTGAACCGTGTTGCTTATTAGCGTAGGCGATGTGCCGTACTTAGCTTTGAGTTTTTCCAAAACCGAATCCGCATCGGCGGTCCCGCGCGTACCGAAGGTGATCCCTTCGAGTCTTGCATCGATCAGAATTGCACCCAAAGTAGTGTTCGATATCTCCGGCCTTTCCAGCACAGGGTAATGAATTCTAACTTCTTCTGTGCCGAGTGGCGGCAACGCGGGTGGCGGGTGCTTCTTATCGTACCGCTTATGGAGCTGCGCACTAAAAAGCTCATAGACTATTAAGCGCTCATAACAGGTTTGGTTCGGAAACGGCTCGTAGTCGATTGAATAACTCCCTTTGGTCAGGCACTCTGGAATTGCGAGCGGCTGACCGAACCGCATTCCGAATACAGTCATATCCTGGGCTGTGGCAGTTGCGCACAAGACCATTATCAGTGACGCCAAATAGAACGCCGTTGAAGAGACTAGCTTGACCGACATAGAAGCTCTCCTGTTGTTTGTTATTTTGATTGTCTGAATGCGGGCGCGAATAGTTGAACCAGTTGTTCTTTGCTATCTTATCCGTCGTTGACAACGTGATTGATCTTGCCGATGTATGAGGCGGCTACAAGGCGACGATGACGAGCGTCGCTACGGGGCAAGCAAGAAGGCTCCGGGCGACTGTAGGTCGCAGCTACATACTAAACCACTATTGGTTTAGCAGCAATAAGAATCTCGGAGCACTGGCCTATCAGGAGGAAAACGCCTGATGGGTCGCTATCATCGCACCAAGCCAGCGCGCCTAGCTGAAAAGCTGCTTCGGATTCGGACCGCGCTTAGCTTTTCGCAGAATGGAATGATCCGACATCTCGGACTTGAGGATGAGATTACGCAGAGTCGTATTTCCGGCTACGAGCTTGCAACGCGAGAGCCAAGCCTACCGATCTTGTTGCGCTATGCGCGCGCGGCGGGTGTCTGTGTTGACGTGCTCATTGACGATGAACTTAACTTGCCCGCAAGATTGCCCGGTGTCCCGACCCATCGTTTGGCAACGCGAAGACCTTAATTCACTGAATAGGTTCGATCTGTCCCCGCGTCAAGTAAGGATTTTTATCAAGAATCGGCAACGGCTATTGCAATCCATGCTAATCCGTTTAGATATGTCCCGCGTTGAAAGAGAAATTTCTTGCTTTCACGTGAGAGTAGCGGTTTAATCTCTCACGCTAGGCACACTTCTACTAGGCCGCGAAAACGCGGCCGAAAGGCCCAACTAGCGGCCTGAGCTAAGGCACCGCGATTTGAATCAAAGCGAGCACGACACTAGCGGCCAGACTTGAGCTTGGCGGGTCTGGCGGCGGCGGCGCTTCTGGCGGGCAGCCGATGATGCCCGCAAACCCGTAGGCGGCAAACGCGAGGGTCAACACAATGGCTCCGCCGAATTGTCGAAGTTTTCTCATTAGTTTTTTCTCCTGAAAAGAGAGTTTCAGATTTGAGGTTGGGAATCTTAACACTTCAACGCAACGAATCATTACAAGCACAAAGAAGGGACGCCCTCACATGAACTTAGCGACCAAACTCTTAAGCGAACTAGATACTCCCGGCCTTTCCCTGAATGCCCGCGCTCGGCTTCGTTGTCGGCTCGCCAGACAGCTTGAAGAGTCCGGTGACTACAGCGCCGCGCAAGACGCTTTGGCAGAGCTATGGCAAGGTGTAGGAGCCCGGCCAATGCTTGAGGGACTAGACGAAGAGACTAAGGCGGAAGTCCTTTTGCGCGCCGGGGCACTGACAGGATGGATCGGTAGCGCCTGTCAGATCGAAGGTTCGCAGGAAACAGCGAAGGACTTGATTACTGAAAGTCTCCGAACCTTTGAACAGTTAGACCAGAGAAGGAAGGTAGGCGAAGCACAAAGCGATCTCGCCCTTTGCTATTGGCGCTTAGGTGCCTATGACGAGGCCCGCATTACGTTGAAACTTGCGCTTGATGAATTTAGCGACAGCGATACCGGATTAACGGCGATAGCATTACTGCGAAGGGCAGAGGTAGAAAGATCGTCGGCTAGTCTCAACGAAGCTTTACTCACTTACAAGCAAGCTGCGCCGCTATTCGACGAAGTTAATCAGCACTATCTAGCGGCAACTTTTCATGTTGGCTTCGCCAGCGTGTTGAATCAGCTTAGTGAGAATCGAAAGGAGTATGTAGACCTAGCCCTAATCGAATACGCCGCCGCAAGCTTTCATTTTGAGCAAGCCGGGCACGGGCGTTATCACGCTTGCGTTGAGAACAACCTGGGACTGCTCTACAGCACGATTGGAAAGTTTGAAGATGCACACGAGCATTTAGATCGCGCTCAGATGCTCATGACGCGACTCAAAGACAACGTGCATCTAGCTCAAGTTGACGAAACCCGCGCCAGGGTCTTACTCGCACAAGGGCGAATCGTAGAGGCAGAACGGACGGCTCGTGCAGCCGTCCGCAGACTTGAAAAGGGCGACGAGCTTTCGCTACTGGCTGAAGCTTTAACAACGCATGGGATCGTCTTGGCGCGACTGGATCACCTTGAACAATCGCAGGCGGTTCTGGATCGCGCAATTACGGTTGCAGAGAACGCCGGAGACTTTCAAAGTGCGGGAGTGGCCGCGCTATCGGCCATCGAACTGTTAGGAGCGAATCTATCAGGCGAGAATGTATGCGCCACGATGGATCATATTGGAGTTTTGCTGGACACCACGCGAGACACCGCGATCCTGAGACGTTTGGCTAGGGCTTTCCAGTCGCTGTATCTAGCGCAAGCCACACCCGCAACGCCTGACTGGACTAACTTTTCATTTAGGCGATTAGTGCTTCAGTATGAGGCTGATCTGATTACGCTGGCCCTTAACGAAACTGGCGGCGCAGTGACCAAAGCAGCGCGGTTGCTTGGCTTCAGCCATCATCAGAGCTTGACCGCTATCATAGCCACTCGCCATAAGGAACTACTAGCCAAACGACTGCCTGTCCGCAAGCGAAGGCAACATCTGATCGCCCACCCGAAGCGTAAGAAAAGGCAAATCGATTCCTTGTCGGATTGAAGCCGGAAAAAGCTTGTATCCGATCCCTCACCGTAGCAGCAAAGCCTGATGGACACCGCTTGCTCTTGACACCCCTGCTACCGGCGTTTACATTCAAACATAGCGCCCCACTCGGCGGTTCAATCCAATCCTTCTCTTCACCGTCCCCAGCTTCTGAAAGGATATACAATGAAGAAGACAGTAAACATCGGAGCGTCGTGCGTTCTTGTTCTCTTGGTTAGTAGCTTTGCGCCAGGACAGAAGCGCAGCACTAAAGGCGCTGCAAGTAAACAGGCCACAGCCGCGCCCCGTGTAATATGTAAAGGGCAACCCGTTCCCAAAGGATTTGTAGTAGTAGGCTACAAGGATTCTGCGAAATGTAGCGGAGACTCCGAACTCGTAATCAAGAAACCCACAGATACAGAGATCGTTTGTGATGGTTCGCCGATTCCCGAAGGCTATCACGTTGTTAGTCAGGAAGGCTCCACAGCTTGCACTACCGCCGACTCAAACCCTCTAACCAATGCCCTGAGCATTCTACGAGACGGTTCGTTTGTCTTACCGCAAACAACCTCTGCTCGTGGCAGGGATTTGATTCCCCTACCCTCTAGATATGATCCGAATGTCGTCATAGAGCAGCGAGCCGCTGAAGAGCAAAAGAAGACGGAGATCGAACTTGGTGTCCTCCATCATAAAATTATGGGCGGTATGACAACTGACCAAGTGCTTGCGTCGTGGGGGCGTCCGAGCAGAGTAGACATCGTGACAAGTTCTGGCTCAACCACGTGGATTTATGAACGACGCAACGACTCTGTTTACGTGCATTTTGATAACGGTACACTAAGTCGTTGGTCTTTGTTTCCGAAGTAAGGCGATTTGAAGGAATAAGCACCTTTGGAGTTCGCTTGAAGTTCACGGAAATCTTTCCGCCTTTGATAGCGTGAGCACGAATGAATGCGTATACGAAGGATTGGAATAGGATCGCTGCGCGGGTTAGAGACCTCGCAGGCAATCGATGCCAAAGATGCGGCGTGGGCCAAGGCGAACTCTACACCCGCTTCAGCGGCAGAGTAGTATCCGAGAAAGAATTCAAGCGCTTAGGCAAAGCTGCCACTCGATCAAGACTTGAACGGGACCAAGAACGGCGAAAAGCCGTTGCCCTTGTTAGAGAGAGATTCCTTTCTCCTTTGATAAGTGAAGCCGAAATGAGCGGCGACTATGACCAGGGCTATTTTGCGGAAGGCGAGTTCCACCCAATTGATAATGACCCGAAAGCCAGTGAGACACCGAGAGAGTCAAACAATGATCGGGCATCGCGCTTCGAGGTACACCATATTGACGGAGACAAATCGAACAACAAGGATTCAAACCTCGAATGCTTGTGCAAGCGCTGTCACATGTACAAAACAGCCACGATGAGGCGTGACTAAAACCATGCCCTACAATCCAGACGTAAAAAGAAAGATCGTCTGAGACCGACGCACCCGGCGAACATTTTCCGTGCGTAAGGTGCGGCGCTACCTATCCGTTGAGGCGGCGCTGGGAAGGATGAAGGCCCTATTGTGGCCTGCTAGGAAAGATGAAATACTGATCACCCGCTGGGACACCCACCCAGCTAATCTCACTAACCGGAAAAGGTTTCCTCACCATGCAAAAGCAATCACTCAAAAAGGTACTTAACGCCGATGACCCTTCGGCATGCTATGTCTTAGGAAGACACTACAATCGGACGGGCGGCTACTGGCACGCTTCAGAAATTCTAGGAAGACTTGTCGAGTTGACGCCAGACGATGCGCTAGCTAACTATCAATTGGGCGTCGCCAACCTCCAACAATTCTCCAGGCGCAAAGAAGCCATTGAGAACTTTAGGAAAGCAGTGGATATTTGTCCGCAAATGGTAAGGGCGTACCGTTTTCTCGGTTGGGCACTCGTGAGAGTGGAGCGGGACTTCGCAGCCGCGAGACAACTTGTCGATGAGCTTAGACAGCTTCGCCCGAATGAGGCAGACCGTCTTGCGCATCTCATCGCTCTTAACGAACCATGCGACGAGAGATAGTTAAACGGTCAAGAGGTGGTCAAGCGTATTCCGAGCCGTGCTCTAAACAAGAGAAAGGGAAGCGGTTGTGATTCCGCTTCCCGTTTCGCTGCACAAAGGTCAGATTGTTCATGCTAAGTCATCGTCGCGTTGTCCCTCAAATTGTCCCTCAGTTGAGCGCAAACTAGGCTAATACGTGCACACTATGCAAAGCATGAGCGTGCAGTTTTCTTATTGATTCGCGTAAACGCTGATAGCATTGTGACCTCAAAGCCGTCTCCTAAGCGAGAGGTCGCGCGTTGGAATCGCGCCGGGGGCACCATTTATTTTGTCCACAGATTTCGCGGATTACTCGGAAACGGCACCAGCAATTATTCGGTGGAATCCGTGGCTATCGTCAGTCGTACGATTGTTGCTCCTAATCCGCCAGCTTCAGGAGGCGCGTCACTCCAATCTTGCACGAACGAGGTCCGTGCCAGAATTGATCTGACCATCTCGCGCTGCACGCCAATGCCCTTGCCATGAATGATGCGGACCACTGGAAAGCCGAGGCGACGGGACTCGCGCAGATATTCCTCCACGACCGGTTTGACGTCGCGTGGAGGGATCGTGTGCAAGTCAAAGATATCGGTGATTTCAATCTCGACCGGTTCCGGAAATGGATTCAGATCGTCTTCGTCGTTTTGCATTTCTGATTCCTGGGCCTATAATTTTAAGCGAACCGAAATTAATTAACTAATTTGTTCCCGCTGAGACTAAGAGCCTTGCTGAGCACATCCCGCAGAGAGGAGCCCTCGTGGCGATTCGTCTGAGCAGAACTTTCATTCTGCGAAAGCTCCACCAGTTAACGGGCATCATGCCCCTGGGTTTTTTCCTCCTCGAACATTTTTATACGAATTCGAAAGCACTGAACGGTGCCGCGTCCTTCAACACTGCCGTTACGGATCTGCAAGCGATTCCCTACATTTTGTTTATTGAAATCGGTGGCATCTTCATTCCGTT